>Ga0113563_10000213_pt1 | contig 25068 bp, 26 predicted proteins | sample Mud3Dept3metaG_FD_80117 | JGI IMG/M metagenome (GOLD analysis project Ga0113563, IMG submission 80117) | Freshwater wetland microbial communities from Ohio, USA, analyzing the effect of biotic and abiotic controls - Mud 3 Core 4 Depth 3... | ecosystem: Environmental > Aquatic > Freshwater >... | reverse complement strand
GCCGACGCCATGGGCCTGGCCGGCGGCGCACTGCTCACGGGCTACCTCCTCGACCTGCCCTGGCCCCAGTTCGTCATGCGACTCGATGCCGCGATCGCCGACACGACGTTCTGGGCGGGCCTGGTCAAGGCGCCGATCTTCGGACTCCTGATCGGGCTCACCGGCACGTTGCGCGGGCTGCAGGTGCGCGAGTCGTCACGCGAGCTCGGCCGGCTGACGACGGTGGCCGTGGTGCAGTCGATCTTCCTGGTGATCTTCGCGGACGCCCTGTTCGCAATCTTCTTCCTCGAGATCGATTTCTGATGCCGTCCGTGCAGCCCGTCATCACGGTACGCGACATCGTCAGCCGCTTCGGCACGCAGGTCGTGCACGACGGCGTCAGCTTCGACGTATTCCCCGGGGAGGTCTTCGGCATCGTCGGCGGGTCTGGCAGCGGGAAATCCGTGCTGCTGAAGACCATGCTCGGCCTGCTTCGACCGACCGCCGGCAGCGTCGAGATCGAGGGACGCGAGATCACGAGGATGGACGAGCGGGAGCTGCGCCAGGTCAAGCACCGGTATGGCGTGACCTTCCAGCACGGCGCGCTCTTCACCTCGCTCACCGTGGCGGAGAACGTCACGCTGCCGGTGGCCGAGGCGATGGAGCTGGACGAAGACTCACTTGCGCGGCTGGTCGAGCTGCGGTTGCGCATGGTGGGTCTGCCGCTCGACGCCGCCGCGAAGTATCCAGCCCAGCTGTCGGGCGGCATGATCAAGCGAGTAGCGGTGGCACGGGCGATGTCGCTCGATCCGGCGCTGTTGTTCCTCGACGAGCCCACCGCGGGTCTGGACCCGATCGCCGCCACTGCTTTCGACGACCTGGTGCTCTACCTTCGCAAGACACTGCACCTCACCGTGGTCATGGTGACGCACGATCTGGACACCCTCTCGAGGACATGCGACCGTGTCGCGGTGCTCGTCGATCGCAGGGCAATCGTGGACACGCTCGAGGGAGTCGTCGCCAGCGACCACCCGTGGGTCCGCCAGTATTTCCACGGCGCGCGGGGTCGCCACGTGACGGCAAAGCAGGAGGATGAACGTGGAGCGTGACGCGAAATACGCCGCCGTGGCGATCTTCGCGCTGCTCACCATCGCGGCGGCCTTTGCGTTCGTATGGTGGTACTCCGGCAGGGGCGACCATCTGGTCTACGACCGCTACGAAATCTATTTCAACGGCTCGGTGAGCGGGCTCGCCCAGGGAAGCCCCGTGCGCTACCTGGGCGTCGACGTCGGCCGCGTGAGGAACCTGTCCGTCGATCATGCGAATCCTGGCCGCGTGAAGATCCTCGTCGAAGTGGACGACACGACGCCACTGTCGGGGGCGACGCGCGCGCGCCTCGGCCTGCTCGGCCTGACTGGTCTGCTGTATATCGACCTGCAGCAGGACCCGGAGGGCAATCCGGCCGCGCCGCTGGCGCGCGGTGAGCGTTATCCGGTCATCGTCTCGCGCAAGGGCGACATCGAGGCGTTTCTCGAAAAGCTCCCCGACCTGGTCGGGAATGCGGGCGCCGTCATGGCGCGCATCGAGCGCCTGCTGGACGACGAGAACCTGAAGGCGGTGGGCGATTCGCTCGACAACATCCGGCGCGCCTCGCAGGACCTGCCGGCTTTTTCGAAGGACGCTGCAGCGCTGGCTGCGGACCTGCGGCGGACAGCGGTCGAGGTCGAGGCACTGTCGCAACGCATGAATGGACTCGTGGCCAGCTCGCAGCCGGACATCCAGGCGTCGCTGGCCGGCATGCGGGCAGCCTCGGACGGTCTCGCCAGGACTGCGGCGAGTCTCGAACGAATCATCGCGGGAAACGAGGCGGGGCTGTCGCAGTTCGCGTCCACCGGCACGGTGGAACTGCAGCAGCTCGTGCTCGACGTGCGCGATGCGAGCGCCGAGGTGCGGGCGCTGGCGCGCAGCCTGCGTGAGAACCCTTCGGCCCTGCTGCGTGAGAAAGAGGAGAGCGGAGTGGAGATCGCCCCGTGAGTCGTCTGCTCGTGCTGCTTGCGGCAACGGCCCTCTGCGCGGGCTGCGTCAGCTCGGCGCTCAAGTCCGACAATGACGCTCCCGAGGTATACCGCCTCCATGGAGCGTCGATCGCCGGCGGCGGCGACAGCCTTTCGCTGGCGCTGAGCGTGGCCAGGCCCAGGGCCGTCCCGTCGCTCGACACCGATCGAATCGCGGCGGTCAAGCCCGGCAGCGGATTCGATTACTTTGCAGGGGTGCGCTGGGCCGACCCGGCGCCGCAGATGCTGCAGCAGCTGCTCGTGCAGGCATTCGCCGCCGACGGACGTTTCGCGGCGACGGTGGCGGCGCCAAGCCGTGTCCCCACCGACCTGATGCTGGACGTCGAGCTGCGTCAGTTCGAGGCCGTGTACGCCGATGAGCAGTCTGCTCCCCGCGTCCGGGTCGAGATGCAGGTCACGCTGGTCGACAGTCGCAAGGGCACGCGGGTCACGAGTTTCCGGGCCGCGGCCGAAGCGGCAGCGGAGCGCAATCGCCAGCAGGCGGTCGTCGCGGCATTCGACGTCGCGACCGGTGAGGCGTTGAAGTCGGTCCTCGCGCGCGTGCGTGAAAGCTCTGCGGGCCTCGCGCGCTGAACCGTCTCCAGCGCGTCGGGCCCATGGCCTCTGGAGCAGGGCAGGGACCTGCGCGGTCCTCCTGCTGCTGGCGAGCCTCGTCGCCGGCGCAGCACCCCAGTCGATCACGGATGCTGTCGAGCGGGTGTTCGACGGCGACAGCATGATCGTGCGTGCCAGAGGCCGGGACATCGAAGTGCGGCTGGCAGAGATCGACGCTCCGGAGAAGGGTCAGCCGTACGCGGACACCTCGCGCAAGGCGCTGCAAGGCATGGTGCTCGGGAAGAAGGTGCGACTGCAGGTGCTGGAGGTGGACCGGTACGGACGGACCGTCGCCCGCGCTTATCGTTTGTCGGACGACGCGTGGATCAACGCGGAAATGGTCCGTCGGGGGCACGCGTGGGTCTATCGACGCCACGTGCGCGACAAGCACCTGTACGACATCGAGCGCGAAGCGAGGATGCGGCAGGCCGGACTGTGGGCGTTGCCTGAAGCGCAACGGACGCCGCCGTGGGAGTGGAGGCGCTCGCATCCACGCTGAGGTTGCCGCGATTCAGTTCGCGAGCATGTCCAGGCGCCGGTCGAGCTCGAACTGGTCGCGCACGACGAGGCAGCCGTCCGGAAGGGAATCCGCACTGAGCGCCAGGGAGGCGGGGCCGCCGAGCCACACGTTGGCCCCGGTGCCGAGCTCTTCGACCAGGGCCTGGAGCTGCTGCGGCAGCGACGCCAGCTGTTCGTGCACCACGACACTCAGGGCGACCACCGATGCGCGCACGGCGCGCGCGAACCGCGCGACCTCCGCGGCCGGCACGTCCGGGCCGAGGTAGTGGGTCCGGAACCCGCGACTCGCGCACATCAATGCAGACATCAGCAGCCCGAGCTCGTGGCGCTCCCCGGGTAGCGTCGCGAACACGATCGGGTCGCGGATTGCGCAGCGATCGTAGGTGTCGAGCACCAGGCCGATGTGCCGTCGGACGCAGGTCGATACCAGACGCTCCTGGGCGATGGCGAACTCGCCACGGTGCCATCGTTCGCCCACTTCCCTCAGCAGTGGCGTCAGTACCTCCGCGACGAGCTGCTTCGGCGGCAGCGACGCGATCGCGAGTGTCAGGACCTGCTCGCACTCGGCGGCCCGGAATTGCTGCGCCGACTCGAGGATCCGCTCGACGAAGGCGTTCGATGCGGCATCGGCGCCCCGGTCCGGAGACTCGCTGAGCAGGTCCGCCAAGCCCTCGTCTGTCAGTTGTGCGAGACGCCCGATCGGATGGCCGCGATCGGTGGCCTCCCTCAGGCGCCGCAGGCGCAGCACGTCCGCTGACGCGTAGATGCGCCGTCCGGTGTCGTCTCGCTCCGGTACCACGATCCCGTACCGGCGCTCCCACGCACGAAGCGTCTCGACGGTCAGGCCGGTCGCCTGGGACACAGCTTTGATGGAGTACATGGCCGCGATGATACGCTGCCCGCTCGTCCTGTAAATGATAAATACAGGATTCACCTAGACAAAGTCTTGACGAGAATCGTCTCGTTCGGTACCTTGAGCCCCGTCAACGATGACCCCCGTTCGGGCGGGCCCTGGCCCGCCCTGCTTTTTCTTTCTCCGGAGGGGGTCGAGTGGATTCAGGCCGGCAGCCTGAGAACCGGGTGCTGCCCGGTGGCCTGCCTCAGGATCACCTCGAGGAACTCACCCGCCGAGATCGGTTCGCCGAACAGACGCCCTTGCCCGAACTGGCAGCCGGCGTGCAGCAGGAAGTAGCGCTGCTCCTCGGTCTCGATGCCCTCGGCCAGCACCTGCAGACCCAGGCTGCGTCCCATCTCGATGATGGTGCGCACGATCGTCGCGTCGTCCGGGTCCGTCGCGGCGTTGCGGACGAAGGACTGGTCGATCTTCAGCGTACCGATCGGGAACTGCTGCAAGGCGCTCAGGCTCGAGTAGCCGGTGCCGAAGTCGTCGATGGAAAGATGCACGCCCATTGCGCGCAATTCATCCAGCAGCGGCAGCGTGCGCTCGGCGTCCAGCATCAGGGTCGTCTCGGTGATCTCGAGCTCGACGCGGCTCGGCGAGACGTGGTGCTTCTCGAACACCGAGCGGCACCGCGGGATGAAGCTCGCCTGGCTCAGCTCCTTCAGCGACAGGTTGATGGCGACCATGCCAGGGTCGGGGACGCGCTCCTGCCAGGTCGCGTAGTCGCTGCACACCTTGTTCAACACCCAGGCGCCGATGTCGAGGATCAGGCGCGATTCCTCGGCGAGGGGTATGAACTGCGACGGCGCGATCTCACCGTGCCCGGGCAAGCGCCAGCGCAGCAGCGCCTCCGCGCCCACCACCTGGCCGCTACCTAGGTCCACCTTGGGTTGGTACCGCAGCAGGAACTCGTCGCGGTCGAGCGCGCGCCGCAGCTTGCTCTTGAGCAGCAACCGCTCCACTGCGGCGGCGTTCATCTCGGGTGCGTAGAAGACGTGGCAGTTCCGGCCCGCGCGCTTCGCGTGATACATCGCGGCGTCTGCGTTACGGATCAGGTCGATGACGTTGTCGGCATCTTCCGGGCTCGCGGCTATGCCGATGCTGGCGGTTACCTCGATCTCCTGCTCGCCGACGTGCAGGGGCCGCGACACCTCGCTCAGCACCTGGCGGGCGATCGACGCGGCCTGACCGTGCCGGTCCTCCGGTTCGTCCGCGGCCTCCGCGAAGATCGCGAACTCGTCGCCCGCGAGCCGGCCGACCACCGACTCGCGCGGCAGCACTCTCGCCAGGCGCTCGCTGACCGTCTCGAGCACGCGGTCGCCCGCGGCGTGCCCGAAGGTGTCGTTGATTTCCTTGAAGTTATCCAAGTCCACGTACAGCAGCGCCAGGCCGCGACGCTGCCGCAGGCACCGCGTGAGCGCCTGGTGCAGCAGGTGCTGGAACTGCATCCGGTTCGGCATCTTGGTGAGCGTGTCGAAGCGCGCCAGGTAGCGGATGCGGCGTTCCGCACGCTTGCGCTCGGTGATGTCGCGCAGCACGAATATCGTGCCCTTGAAGCGCGGGTCCTCACTCGATATCACCGAGGCGCTCACCGAGACGGGAATCGTCTGCCCGCGCGACGTGCTCACGACCGTTTCGCCCGGCTCGGTGAGTACCCGCTGAAGGTCGAAGGCCGGACGGTGCTGCTCCGCCACGAGCGACATGAATTCGAGACCGACGAGCTGCTGCAGCTCGAAGCCGAGCATGGTCGCGGCCGCGAGGTTGGCCGTCCGCACGCGACCGTCAGGCGCGGTGACGAGAACGGCGTCGCTCATGCTGTTCAACAGCGTGTCGAGGTAATCGCGCGAGATCGTCGTGCCGGCCAGCGCCTGCCTCATCCGCTCGAGCGAACTCTCGAGCGAAGCGAGCTCCGGCACGCCGCTTCCCCGCACCGGCTCGGAGTGCAGGCCGTGCCCGATGCGATCGGCGCTCACCATCAGGGCGCCCACGCCGCGGTCGATGCGCGCAACGAGGAGGCCCGTGAGCCACGCGGCGATGCAGGAGAGCGCGAGGCCGATGCCGACGATCAACAGCAGCCTTCCCGAGTACGCGTGCGAGACCATGGCGCTGAGGTCACGCCGCAACTCGGGTATCGCCTCGGCCGGATCCGACGCCTGGAGGCTGCGGGCCTCCGCGATAATCTCGTTCAGGTGCTGCGCCTCGTGTCGCTCGGTCACGTACGTCGTGATCGCGACCGTCGCGGTCAGCACGAGCCCGACCGCCAGGACGGTCAGCGTGTAACGGAGCTTGAGTCGAATCCCGCGCATGTCCGGCTCGTTCGTCCCGTGTCTTCGAGTCGCGCTGTTGTTGTTGACTTGGCCGTCTACCTGCCGAGCATCATAGTCCTCGCGCTCCGCGGCGACGAGATGCAAATTGCACCGAAATGACCAGAAATCTGGCGTGTATTCGGACACGGCTTGCTGCGCCGCACGCGCCGACGGCGAGCGCGAGTCGGGTATGCTTGCGGCCCGAGGCAACACCGCATGAACGAACTCGAACTGACGGGCCGTGCCCGGACGCACATCGTCGAAATCGAGCGCCCGCGTTGCGGGTTGCACTACGAAGCCGTCGCGTCGTTCCTCGCACTGCGTGATGCAGCCGCCGGCGCCGGGATCGACCTCGTGGCGGCTTCGAGTTTTCGCGATTTCGACCGGCAGGTGCTGATCTGGAACCGCAAGTGGCGCGGCGAGCGCCCGCTGCTGGACCGGGACGGGCAGCAGATCGATCCTGCGCAACTGGACGACTCGCAGCGCGTCGACGCCATCCTGTGCTGGTCGGCGATCCCGGGCGGCAGTCGACATCACTGGGGGTCGGATGTGGACGTCACCGACTCGGCGGCGATGCCACCGGATTACCACGTGCAGCTGGTCCCAGGGGAATACGCGGCCGACGGAGTGTTCGGGCGACTGTCCCTGTGGCTCGACGAGAACATGGGCCGTTTTGGCTTTCACCGGCCCTATGCGTCCGTCGGCTGCGGCGCCGGGATGGAACCCTGGCACCTGAGTTACGGACCGGTCTCGTCCCGGGCTCTCGAGGAACTCACCCTGCCGGTGCTCAAGCGCGCCATCGCCGGCAGCGAGATGCTCGGCAAGGCGCAGGTGCTCGAGCGGCTGCCCGAGATCTACACACGGTTCATCCTTGCGGTGGATTCGCCCGCGCCAGCTGCTTATCGCGCAGCTTGCCGACCCGCCTGACGAACCACGCAGGGAAGAAGCGCTTCAGCCGCCAGGCCAGGCGGTACTCGCGCGGCCAGACGATGTGCAGTTCGCCGTTCGCGGCTGCTTCGAGCAACGCGCGAGCGGCCGTGCCCGCGCCGTGCTTCGATCCCTGCATCAACCGATGGGCCCCGGCGCTCTCCTCGATCGGCGCGCGCATGGATTCGAGCAGGTGCGTGCGGAAAAAACCGGGCATGGCGACCGATACCTGGACGCCGGTGCCGTCCAGTTCCGCGGCCATCGTCTCGCTCAGAGCAATCACGGCGGACTTCGTCGCGTTGTAGGGCGCCATCCTCGGCGCGGCGGCAAAGCCCGCCGAACTCGCGATATTGAGCACCAGGCCGGATCCCTGGGCTCGCATGACGGGAATTGCAGCACGGCATCCCCACACCGCTCCGAGCAGGTTGATGCCGACGATCCAGCGCCAGTCCTCGACCGCCGTGTCCTCGACCGCGCCGGCCACCGCGACGCCGGCGTTGTTCATGATGAGGTCGAGGCCGCCCGCATGCGCCACGAAGTCCGCGACGGACGCCGCGACAAACGGCTCGTCGGCTACGTCGCCGGTGTAGGCCCGGATCGCCGCGCCCGCGGCGCGCATTTCCTCCTCCACGCCCCTCAGTCTCTCCGCCGAGAGATCGAGGAGCCCGAGGTGCCAACCGTCGCGGGCCAGCTCGAGGGCGACTGCGCGGCCGAGGCCGCTGGCTGCGCCGGTGATGAAAGCGCGCTTTGCCGGAAGGCGCCGGGACAGTATGGTAAGGGCCCTGGATCCACTCATCGCACGATGCTAGCCGTTGCGGCGGCCCGCGTGAACGCATTGGGCGTGGAGTTTCGTGACGCATGCGCCGGGTGCACGTGGCCGAATCGACGATCGAGATTGCGCATCTGCGCAACCTGCTCGAAGCCGCAGGGATCGCCTGCGTCGTGCGGAACGATCGTCTCGGCGGCGCGGTTGGAGAGATCCCGTTCCTCGAATGCTGGCCGGAACTGTGGGTGCGCGAACCCGGCCAGGCGCTGAGGGCTCGCGGGCTGATCGACGAGGCTCTGCGTCCGCGGGACGCTGGCGAGCCCTGGGACTGTCCCCGATGCGGTGAGCGCATCGACGGGCAGTTTTCCGAGTGCTGGCAATGCGCTTCCGGGAGCGCGGCGGAGGATCAGAGCCGGTGAACACGATCACGATCGCACGACGCTTCAACGGCCCCCCCGATTCCGGCAACGGTGGCTACGTGTGCGGCGCATTCGCAGTCGCGGCACAGGTGGATCTTCGCGTTCGATTGTTGTCACCGCCGCCCTTGGATGCGCCGCTGACACTGGAGCCGGAGCCGGCCGGCGAGTGGCTGCTCAAGTCGGCGGCGGCGCAGGTTGCACGGGGCACGCCCGGGCGACTCGAGCTCGAGGTGCCCCCGCCGCCGCGTTACGTTCAGGCGGTGTGGGCTTCGCAGCACTACCCGGGCTTCCGGGAGCATCCGTTTCCCGACTGCTTCGTCTGCGGGCCGCATCGACGCCGTGGCGATGGACTGAGGATATTCCCCGGGATGCTCGACACGGGCATCGTCGCTGCTCCCTGGCTGCCGGCCGACTCACTCGATGCAGGGGACGGCAAGGTGTCCTGCGAGTACCACTGGGCGGCGCTCGACTGTCCCGGCTATTTCGCCGTCTCGGGCGGTCGCCGGACGATGCTGCTGGGCGAAATGCAGGCGCACGTCGACCGGCGCGTCCACGTCGGCGAGCCATGCACGGTCATCGGCTGGAAACTCGGCGCCGACGGCCGCAAGCACTACGCGGGCACGGCGATCTTCGACGAGGACGGGGAGTTGTGCGCGCGGGCGCGGGCGACGTGGGTCGACGTGAAGAAAGGGGATAGTGACTAGGGGATAGGGGGTAGTGAAGAAGCGAACCTCCGGCTTCGATGGGACCGTCAGCAACGTATGAAGCCCGTTTCTCCACTATCCCCTATCCCCTAGTCCCTATCCCCTCTCCTGGCGAGCGCCAGCGCGAGCAGCCCCGCCGCGCACAGCGCAACGCCAGGCCACGGCGCGGCACCAAGCGCGAGCCACACCAGGCCACCGAGCAGCGTGGCCGCCGCGGCGAGGGTTCCATCGCGCTGGCGGGCGCTCGCGCGGATCTCACGCCGCAGTTCGTCGATGCCCGCCTGCTCGACCTTGAGGCGGAACTTGCCCTCGGAGGCCTGCTGCACGAACTGCTGCAGCACCTGCGGCAGCATGCGGAAGGCTTCGCTCACGTCCGGCAACTGGCGACGAAGCTGCTGGGCGAGGGCGCGGCCGCTCAGCCGGTCGGCTGCCCAGTCCTTCAGGATCGGCTGCGCGGTCTTCCACAGGTCGAGCTCGGGATAGAGCTGCCGGCCGAGCCCCTCGATCTGCAGCAGTGTCTTCTGCAGCAGGATCAGCTGCGGCTGCACCTGCATCTGGAAGCGTCGCGCCGTCTCGAACAGCCGCAGCAGCACCTGCCCGAAGGAAATCTCCGCCAGCGGCTTGTTGAAGATCGGCTCGCACACGGTGCGCACGGCCGCTTCGAGCTCGTCCACGCGCGTGTCGGCCGGAACCCAGCCCGAATCGACGTGCAGTCTCGCGACGCGGTTGTAGTCGCGGTCGAAAAATGCGAGGAAATTCTCGGCGAGGTAATGCTGGTCGCGCGCGTCCAGCGATCCCACGATGCCGAAGTCCACGGCCGCGTACTTCGGGTGCTCCGGGTCATCGAGCTGCACGAAGATGTTGCCCGGGTGCATGTCGGCGTGGAAGAAGTTGTGCCGGAACACCTGCGTGAAGAAGATCTCGACGCCGTTCTCGGCGAGGCGCTGGATGTTGGTTCCGCGCCGGCGCAGCTCGTCCATGTCGCTCACGAGCACGCCGTGGATTCGCTCCATCACCATCGCATCGGGCCGGCAGTAGTCCCAGTAGACCTCGGGGACGTACAACAGCTCGGATCCCGAGAAATTGCGTTTCAGCTGCGCGGCGTTCGCCGCCTCGCGCATCAGGTCGAGTTCGTCGAGGATCGTCTTCTCGTATTCCTTGACGACCTCGACGGGTCGCAGGCGATGGCCCTCGCGCGCGTAATCCCGGGCCAGTCGCGCCATGACGTACATGACCTCGAGGTCACGCTCGATCTTCGCGCGCACCCCGGGGCGGACCACCTTCACGACCACTTCTTCGCCGGAGCGCAGCCGCGCTACGTGCACCTGGGCGATCGAGGCTGCCGCCAGCGGCGTCTCGTCGAACTGTTCGAAGACCTCCCCGACGGGCCGGCCGTAGGCACGCTCGATGATCGCGCGGGCTTCCGGTCCCGGGAACGGCGGCACGCGGTCCTGCAGCTTGGCGAGTTCGTCGGCGATGTCGGATGGCAACAGGTCGCGCCGCGTCGAGAGCGCCTGCCCGAACTTCATGAAGATCGGCCCGAGTTCCTCGAGCGCGAGGCGGATCCGTTCGCCGCGCGAGCCGCCTTTCCGCCGCTCGAACCAGGTCGCCGGCGAGAGGTAGAAGAGGTAGCGCAGCGGGCGGAACAGGTGCGTCGCGAGAATGAACTCGTCGAGGCCGTGCCGCACGAGCACGCGCTGGATCTGCAGGAGGCGGCCGATGACCCGGAGACGCATCAGGAAGTGATCAGGGACCAGGGGGTAGGGGGTCGTGAGGAGCGCGCTGCGCCGGTCACTTTAATTCGAGGCGGACGAGGCGGGCCTCGAGGCGCTCGGCATCGTCGCGCAGCCGGTCGACACCCGTCAGGAATTCCTCGACCTCGACCCGGGTCGGCAGGTCGCGTCCTTCCTCCTGCAGATACTCGACCACGTTGGTGGCGAACGAATCAGACGCCTTGCGTCCCCAGCCCAGGAAGCCGCGGGCGACATTCGCCACCTGGCGGGCCGCCACGTCGCCGATCACCCGCGCGAGTTCCTCCTCGAAGTCGGGTTGCGCCTGCGCGAGCAGGTCCCTAAATTTCTGCGCGATTTCCGCATCTCCCTCGATGCGCACGCCACCGCCGCGAAGCGCACCCTCCGCCCGCGGTCCGGCCAGGCCCAGGAGCGCGATCGGCGTTCCGGACAGGCTCGCGTCGGCGGGGCCGTCGTGCCGCGTGGTGAGCGCGACGCGGCCACTGTCTGCCCGGAAGAAGAACGCGAGGGGAGTGCCATGGACCGTCAGCGAGATCACGCGGCCGTCGAGCTGGCGGCACAGTGCCTGCGCCTTCCTCGAGTCGGCGATGTTGCGGTTCAGGAGGGACTCGAGCCGTTCGAGCAGCATGTCAGTAGCGGAAGCCCTTGTGCAGGGCCACGATGCCGCCGCTCAGGTTGTGGTAGCGGCAGTCCTCGAGGCCGGCCTCGCGCATCATGCCGAGCAAGGTTTCCTGGTCCGGGAAGCGCCGGATGGATTCGGCCAGGTAGCGGTAGCTGTCGGCATCGCCCGCCACGCGCTGGCCGAGCCAAGGCAGCACGCTGAAGGAGTACACGTCATAGATCGGCTTCAGTCCCGGCACGACGGGCTTCGAGAACTCGAGCACCAGCAGCCGGCCGCCGGGTCTCAGCACGCGCCGCATCGAGGCCAGGGCTGCGGGCTTGTCGGTCACGTTGCGCAGGCCGAAGCCGATCGTCACGCAGTCGAAGCTCTCGTCGTCGAACGGCAGGCACTCGGCATCGGCCATCGAGAAGCGCACGTTGCGCACCAGGCCGCGATCGAGCAGGCGGTTGCGCCCGACGTCGAGCATCGCGGCGTTGATGTCGGACAGCACCACCAGGCCGCGTTCGCCAACCTGGCGCGCCATGCCGGCGGCGAGGTCGCCGGTGCCGCCCGCGACGTCGAGCGCCGACTGGCCGGGGCGCAGCCCCGTCTGGGAGAGCGCAAAGCGCTTCCAGAGCCGGTGTACGCCGGCCGACATCAGGTCGTTCATCAGGTCGTACTTGTCCGCCACGGACTCGAAGACCGCGCGCACGCGCTGCGCCTTCTTCGCGTGAGGGACCTGTTGGTAGCCGAAATCCACGGAGCCCGGAGGGCGCGCGCTCGGCTTCTGGGGGGCGTTCTCGCTCATGGGAACCGCCATTCTACGCGGTCGGACCGCGCCGCGGCGGCCCGGGCTGTTACGCCGGCCAGTACTTCGGCTTCGACGCGACCGGCTTCGACGCGACCGGCTTCGACGGGACCGGCGTCGGGTAGGGCAGGCCGAGTTTCGCCAGACGGTCGAGGTAGTTCTGCCACTTCTCAGCGCGGGTGAGGCCGAGCTCACGCAGGTAATCCCAGGTGTAGAGGCCCGAGTCGTGGCCGTCGTCGAATACGAGCTTCACGGCGTAATTGCCGACCGGCTCCACCTGGCGGATCACGACCTCGTGCTTGCCGACCTGCAACGTTTCCTGCCCGGGGCCGTGGCCGCGTACCTCCGCCGAAGGGGAGTAGACACGCAGGTACTCGAACGGCAGTTCGAAGCGCGCGCCGTCGTCGAACGCGACTTCGAGCACCCGGGACTTCGTGCGCAGCTTGATCCCGGTGGGGCGTGGGTCGCTCATAGGATGTACCTCGCAAGGTCCTGGTCGCGCGCAAGCTCGCCGAGATTGCGGTCCACGTACGCGCCGTCGATTACGACGGTGGATCCGGAGCGGTCGGAGGCCTCGAAGGAGATTCCCTCGAGCAGGCGTTCCATCACGGTGTGCAGGCGGCGCGCGCCGATGTTCTCGGTGCGCTGGTTCACGTCGAAGGCGACTTCGGCCAGCCGCCGCACCCCGTCCGGGGTGAACTCGATGCGCACGCCCTCCGTAGCGAGCAACGCTGCGTACTGGGTGCAGAGCGAGGCATCCGGTTCGGTCAGGATGCGCACGAAGTCCCCGACCTCCAGTGCATCGAGCTCGACGCGGATCGGCAACCGGCCCTGCAGTTCGGGAATCAGGTCCGACGGCTTCGACATGTGGAACGCGCCGGACGCGATGAAGAGCACGTGGTCGGTCTTCACCATTCCGTACTTCGTATTGACCGTGCACCCCTCGACCAGCGGAAGCAGGTCGCGCTGCACGCCCTCGCGCGAGACGTCCGCCCCGGCCGTCTCCTGGCGGCGCGCGATCTTGTCGATCTCGTCGATGAACACGATGCCGTTCTGTTCGGCGTTGCGCAGCGCCTGGATCTTGAGCTCGTCCTCATTGATGAGCTTGGCGGCCTCTTCCTCGGTCAGCAGCTTGAAGGCCTCGCGCACCTTCACCTTCCGTGCGTGAGTGCGGTTGCCGCCGAGGCTCGAGAACATCCCCTGCAACTGCTGGGAGAGTTCCTCCATGCCGGGCGGCGCCATGATCTCGACGCCCACCGGCACCGCGCGCAACTCGATCTCGATCTCGCGGTCGTCGAGCTGCCCTTCGCGCAGCATCTTTCGAAAACGCTGGCGGGTGTCGCCGTCGCGCGGCGCTTCCGGCTCGGCGCCGAACCCGACCGCACGCGGGCGCGGCAACAGCGCATCGAGCACGCGCTCCTCGGCTGCGTCCATCGCGCGGTGCTGAACCTTCTCCATCTCGCGCTCGCGCGTCATCTTCACCGCGAGGTCCACGAGGTCCTTGATGATGGAGTCGACCTCGCGGCCGACGTATCCCACCTCGGTGAACTTGGTCGCCTCCACCTTGATGAACGGCGCGTTGGCCAGCCGCGCCAGGCGTCGCGCGATTTCGGTCTTGCCGACGCCCGTCGGCCCGATCATGAGGATGTTCTTGGGCGTGATCTCGGCGCGCAGCCGCTCGTCCACCTGCATGCGCCGCCAGCGGTTGCGCAGCGCGATGGCGACCGCGCGCTTGGCGGCGGCCTGCCCGACGATGTGCTTGTCGAGTTCCTGGACGATTTCGCGTGGAGTCATCGAAGACATAGGAAAGGGGATAGGGGATAGTGAAGAGGAGGAAAGGGGGTAGTGATCAGTGATCAGGGGGTAGTGGGGAAGCGGGCTTCATAAAACGTGGGACGGCCACCCGCGCCAGAAGTTCGCTTCGTCACTACCCCCTATCCCCTACCCCCTATCCCCTTTTTCGAGGGTTTCGATCGTCACGTTACGGTTGGTATAGATGCAGATGTCCGCCGCGATCCCGAGCGCCTTCTCGACGATCGTCTGGGCGTCGAGCTCGGTATTGGCGAGCAATGCAAACGCCGCGGCCTGCGCGAAGGGTCCGCCGGAGCCCACGGCCATGAGATCGTGCTCGGGCTCGATGACATCGCCGTTGCCGGAGACGATGAACGAGTGATTCACATCCGCCACGCACAGCAGCGCCTCGAGGCGCCGCAGGCTGCGGTCGGACCGCCAGTCTTTCGCGAGTTCGATCGCTGCGCGTGTCAGGTTACCGTACTGCTGCAGCTTGCCCTCGAAGCGCTCGAACAGCGTGAACGCGTCCGCGGTGCCCCCGGCGAATCCGGCGATGACGTGGCCCTCGTGCAGGCGGCGCACCTTGCGCGCGTTGCCCTTCATGACCGTGTTGCCGAGCGTCACCTGGCCGTCCCCGCCCATGGCAACGAGGCCGCCGCGGCGCACGCAGAGAATCGTCGTGCCGTGGGGATCGAATGAAGGCATGGGGCAGGCTCCGGCGGGCGTCTAGAGACCCTTCCGCTTCGCGCGCGGATGGGTTGCGTCGTATATCCGGGCGAGGTGCTGGAAATCAAGGTGCGTGTAGATCTGCGTCGTGCTGATGTTGGCGTGGCCGAGCAGCTCCTGCACGGCCCGCAGGTCGCCGGACGACTCGAGCAGGTGAGACGCAAACGAGTGCCGGAACATGTGCGGGTGCACGTGCTCCGGCAGGCCCTGCAGCCGCGCCCAGCGGGCGATGCGCTTCTGCACGATCCGCGGCCCCAGCCTGCGGCCGTTCACCCCGACGAACACCGCGGTCTCCTCGATCGCGGCGACGGCCACACGTTCCGGGAGCCAGCGCGAGAGGGCCTGGGCCGCGTGCCGTCCCACCGGCACGATGCGCGCCTTGCGACCCTTGCCCATCACGCGCACGGTGCGGTCGCGCAGGTCCAGGTCCACGAGGTCCAGGCCGAGCAGTTCGGACAGGCGCAGGCCCGACGAATAGAAGAGCTCCATGATGGCCTTGTCGCGCAGGCCGAGCCGGTCGTCGGCGCGGAACTCGAGCAGGCGCGCCATCGTGTCCGCATCGAGGGTGGCGGGCAGGCGCTTGCGGGCCTTGGGCGCCGGCACGTCCGCGGCGGGATCGTGGCGCACCTCACCCTCACGGGCGAGAAAACGAAACAGGCTGCGGACGGCCGACAGGCGTCGCTGGACGCTGCGGGGCGCGAGGCCGCGCCGATGGCACTGCGCGGCGAAGCTGCGCACGTGCTGCGTATCGAGTCCGCTCCAGGCGTCGATGCCCTGCGCGGCGCAGTACTCGAGGAGCGACGCGAGGTCGCGGGCGTAGGCGGACTCGGTGTGCGGCGACAGCCGCCGCTCGACGCGCAGGCTCTGCAGGTACCGGGTCACCCCGCCCGCGAGCGCCTCGCTCATGCGCCGCGGGCCGTGATCGCCTCTGTGACGATTTCGCCGATGCGGACGAGATAATCCGTGCTCATCGTCGGCAGGTAGCGCTCGGTGTCGTGGCTGGCGATGGCCAGCAGGCCGAGCGAGGCGCGCTCCCCGAGCGGCACGAGCACCGTCGATCCGGCCTGCCCGCCGTCGGCCCCGAAGAGGTAATCGCGCTGCGTGTCGCGAATCTGCCCGCTGCGCGGCCGCGCGGACTCGAAGAAGCTCTCGAAGATCCTGAGTTCCGGGCTGCCTCTCGGCACCGCGCGCAGGTGGGGTCCATGATGCCCGGCCAGGCCCGGCAGGTCCGGGTCGGTGATCAGGATGACCCAGCGCGACGCTCCGAAGTCCTCGCGCAGGGACGTCTCGAGCGCCGCGATGGACGAACTGAAGTCGCGCGCCCGGAGGAGCCGGCGGGTGAGCCGGTGGACGCGGTCGCTGATGGCGTCGTTGGTGCGGCCGTTCTCGATCAGCTCGTGCAGCTTCTGCTCGAGCGCCGCGTGCTTCTCGCGCAGAACGAGCACCTGGCGCTCGACCAGCGATATCGCTGCACTGCCACGCTGGTGAGGCAGCTTCAGCCGCGCGAGCGCGCCGGGATGACGCTCGAAGAACTCAGGGTGGGCGACCAGGTAATCGCCGATCTGTTCTTCGGTCAGGGTACCGGCCTCGATGCCGCGGATAGGTAGCTTGTTCATCCTGCCCTCCCCGGCGCGACGTCCGGTATTTCCACGTGGCCCTCGAAGGCCGTCTCGGCCGGACCCGTGAGCCAGATCGGCTCCCCCGGTCCGGGCCACTGCACGATGAGTCGTCCGCCCGGCACGTCCACCCGGACTTCCTCGGCGAGCGGTCCGTGCCTGCGCCCGACCGCCACCGCGGCACATGCGCCGGTTCCGCAGGCCTGGGTCTCTCCGGCGCCGCGCTCGAAGACCCTGAGACGCACGTGGTCGGGCGCCACGATTTCGAGGAAGCCCACATTGACCCGCCGCGGAAATCGCGCGTGATTCTCCATCGCGGGTCCCACGCTGTCCACCGGTGCGTCACGGACCGAACGAACCCGGATCACGGCGTGCGGATTGCCGATCGAGACGGCGCCGAACTCGACGGGTCCGACGGCAGTGTCGATCCGATAACTCGCCGATTCGCCGTCCGCTTCGAAGGGCAATGATCGCGGGTCGAAGTCGGGCACGCCCATGGCAACTGACACGAGACCGTCGGGGCGCAGGCGCGCCTCCACCAGTCCCCCGGGGCTGTCCATCGAGAGCGTGCGATCGCGGCGCTCGGCCCGCGTGGCGACCAGGCGCGCGATGCAGCGCGCGCCATTGCCACACTGCTCCACCTCGGAACCGTCGGCGTTGAAGATCCGGTAGTAGACGTCGGTGCCCGGCCGGCGCGGCGGCGACAGTACCAGCGCCTGGTCGAAGCCGATGCCCGTGCGCCGGTTCGCGAGCTGGCGCACGACGGCGGGAGACGGCACCTGCTCCGTGTCGGCTGCGTCGAAGACGATGAAGTCGTTGCCGAGTCCATGCATCTTCGTGAACGACATTCGCATGGAGCAAGGATAGCCGAATGCCGGCTCACTCGTAGCGCATCTCCCCCAGGCTCGCGGCGATTCCGGCGTCAAGGTCCGGGTAGGCAAGCCGCACGCCGAGTTGGTCGAGCATGCGCCGGTTATCGACACGGCGGGATTCCACCAGGTACGCGAGCATCCCCGGGCTGATCTGCCCGCGCGCCTCGTCCATCGAGACGAGACGCGGGGGCGGCAGGCCGGCGAGGGCTGCGGTTCGCTGCAGGAAGACCGTCGTGCTCGAGTAGTCGCCGTCGCACACGTTGAAGGCGCCCGTGACGGGTCGTTCGAGCGCAGCGACACACGCCGCGACGAGATCGTCCACGTGGATGCGATTGCCGGGGCCGGCATCGTCCGGCCGGACCGCCGGCTCATCGCGACGCAGCCGTTCGAGCGGCAGGCGGTCGGGACCGTAGATGCCCGGCACCCTCAGGATGACGCAGCGAACGCCACGACTCGCGCACCAGTCCTTGGCCAGTTGTTCGGCAGCGACCCTCCTGCGGGAGCGATCGTTCGACGGCGCGACCGCGGTGTCCTCGGCCACCGGCGCGCCACCGGTGTCGCCGTACACGCCGGTCGTGCTCATGTAGAGCAGGACGGCAGGCCGGGCATCGCCCAGTGACACGAGGAAGGCCGCGAGCCGGGGATCCGTGTCGCCGCTGTCGGGTGGCGGCGCGAGGTAGGCGATCGTTGCATCGTCGGCGGCTGACTGGAGCAACCCGGCGTGGCCGTCCCGGTCGAGGTCCACCTGCCGCACCGTGATTCCGTCCGCCCGGAGCAGAGCCGCGCTTTTCTCCGAGCGAACGATTGCCACGATTTCCCACCCGGTCCTCAGGCGCCGGGCGAGCCGGCGGCCCACGTAGCCACACCCGGCGATGAGACACGTTCGAGCCATGACACGAGCATACGCGAACCCTGGCCGGCGGCCGCAGGCCGGGCCACTTCGTGGCATCCTGCTGCCATGCCACAGGTCACGCTCGTCCCAACCGGCCAGAGTTTCGCCGCGGAGTGCCACGAGCCCGTGCTTTCGGCTGCATTGCGCGCCGGGCTCAACCTGCCGCACAGCTGCAAGGGCGGACATTGCGCGTCCTGCCGCGCGCGCATTCTCTCCGGGTCCGTAGAATATCCCGGCGAGTTGCCTGCCGGGATCACGCAGGACGAGGCGCGCGAAGGCTACGCGCTGCTCTGCCAGGCACGGGCCAGGACCGACCTCTCGGTGGAGACGCGTGAAGTGCGGCCCGCACCCGACGTCGAGGTCAAGAGCCTGCCGTGCCGCATCGAGCGCATGGAACGGGTGGCGAGCGACGTGATGGCGGTGATCCTGCGCCTGCCGGCCGTGGAAGATCTGCACTTCCGTCCGGGGCAATACCTCGACGTGATGCTGTCCGAGGGACGGCGCCGCAGTTTTTCGATCGCGAGCGCTCCCGCCGACGGCCGCAGCATGGAACTCCACGTGCGTCGCGCCTCGAGCAGCGGCTTCACCGGGCAGCTCTTCGACAGCCTGCGTCCCGGAACGCTGCTCCGCATCGAGGGTCCCCTAGGCCAGTTCTGGTTGCGGACCGAATCCCCGCGTCCGCCGCTGATGATCGGCGGGGGGACGGGTTACGCGCCTTTGCGTGCCATGCTGCGCCAATTGATCGCAACGGGTGATCGACGGCCGGTGACGCTCTACTGGGGTGCGCGCTGCGAGGCCGATCTCTACGAACACCGCTGGCTCGCCGAGCTCGAGGGAAATCGCCCCGGCTTCGCTTACCGGCCCGTGCTGTCCGACCCGTTGCAGGGCGCGCCGACCACGTGGCAAGGACGTCGCGGGCTCGTGCACGAGGCGGTGTTGGCCGACCATCCGGACCTGTCCGGATTCGACGTCTATGCGAGTGGGCCGCCCGCCATGATAGAAGCCATTCGCTCGGGCTTCATCGGGCACGGCCTGCCGCGGGAGCAGCTGTTCTTCGACTCGTTCGATTATGCGCCCGACACGCTCGCACGGATGCAGAACGTGCGGGCGCAGCGTTACAGAGCCCCGCGTCAGTAGCGTCGCAGCCGCACGCGCGGCAGGTTGGGCCGCCGGCCGACGGACTGGGTCACGGCCTGGCGCAGCGACTGCGCGGCACGCTCCGGTTCCCCCATCTGCTCGAGCAGATCCGCGAGGATCAGGCTGCTCTCCGCGTTCGGGCGGCGCGCAATGCTCGCCTCGAGATAACTGCGGGCCTTGCCGAAAAGTTCGGCGCGGAGGCACAGGCGCGCGCAGGTGCCGAGTAACTCCGGGTCTTCCGGTCGTTTGCGCAGCCAGGCTTCGGCGCGCTCCAGCGGCACGAGCGGATCCGGGAGGATCAACTCTCCGTACAGGCGGGTCGCCCCCACGTCGCCGGTCTCGTCGATGAGTTCGCGCAGCGCCTTCTCCGCGGTCGGATGGTCCTGGCAGGCCATTGCCGCGCGCGCGTACGCGACCGTCGAGTGCGGGAGTTTGCGAACGCCGCGCGGCAGCCCCGACCACGCCTTCTCGAGCCGCGCCTGGTCACGACGTTCGCCGGCCGCACGCACCTCCTCCAGCTGGACCTGCGCCAGCAGCTCGTTCACCTGCGCCTCCGGCAATTCCTTGGCGCTGCGCAGCCGCGGCCCGAGGGCGAGCAACTGCTCGCCGCGCCCGAGCTTCTGATATAGGCGCGCCATGAGCTCGAGGCCCCGTGAATTCAGGTCGCCGGACGCGTCGAGTTGCTCCAGGGTCTGCAAGGCGGCCTCGTCCTGCGCGCGCCGCATCTGCATCTCCGCCAGCGTAACGAGCGCCGCCGCACGTGCTTCCGGCGCATGGTCCTGGGCGCGGGACAGCCACTCGTCGCGGCGCTCCACGGCGTCGAGCAGGTCGGCCGCGCGAGCGGCAACGATGTAATTCGCGGCGGGGGAATCGGCGTCCGGCGCGGAACGCGAGAGCAGATCCTCCGCGCTCTTCCACTGGCCCGCGGCGAGGTCGAGGAGTCCACGCTGCGTGTCGTCGCGGGCACGCCGGCGCCGCCGCTCCGTGCGCAGCTGCGCGAGTCGCCGTCGTGCGGTTACCGCTTCGGTGATGCCGCGCAGCGCGAAGTACCCGCCGGCCAGGACTAGGAGAAAGACCGGCAGTGTCGTTTCCAGCAGCGAGCGGCCCGCGCGAATGGCGACATAGCCCGGGTCGGCCAGCAGGACGTGCGCCAGCAGGCCGCCGCCGACCAGCGCCAACGCGATGATCGCAGCGCCTTTCATGGGGTCGTCGCGCCGCCGCCGATGACCCGCTGCAGCAGGCGGCTGGCCGCGCCAACGTCGGGTCGAGGAGGATCGATGTCGAGCGCGGCCAGGGCGGCTATCTCGGCCTGTGCTGCAAACCCTTCCGGCGCAGAGGTGTCGAAGAACTGCGCGAGCCACGTCTCGGCGGCGCGCAGCGACTGCACATAAGCGGCGCCATCCGGCTGCATGGCGGCGATGCGGGCAGCGAACAGCAACAGCTCGAGGTGCTGCCTGCGCAGCGATTCTTCTTCCTGGGTGACGAGGCGTGCGGTCTCCGGGTCGATCCGTCTGAGCGAGAACAGGTCGCGTGCAGCCTGCGAGAGACGCTGCAGGGCGCGGGCGAACGCGTTCTGCGGTTGGGCCACCGCTTCCGTGCGGTGGCCTTTCGCAACGGGGATCCCGAGCACGGGCAACCTCGGGATGGCGTCCTCGAGACGAGTGAGCCGGGACAACACGTCGGTCAGGTCCGGCAACCGCACGGCGCGCAATGCGGTGATTTCCTGCCCGAGCTGGCGCCGAACCTCCGCCGTGGCTGGGTCGTTCAGGGCCGCGAGCCGCGCGTCCGCCGACTCCATCGCCGTGATCGCTGTCGGCACGTCGCCTTCCAGGTCGAGCCGGCGTTCAGCGAGCTGCAGCAGGTACATCGCTTCCGCACGAACCCAGGCCCGCTGTGGCGACTCCGTCCGCGCGCGCAACTCCTCGACGCTCTGGCCGAGTTCGCCCACCTGCGCCGGGACCTCGCGCAGCCCGTGCAATTCGCTGCGCCAGGCGTCCTGGGCCGCCTCGAGGCGCGTCGCAAGCGACTGCATCTGGCTCGAGAGCCGGTCCTGTTCGCCACTCAGTTCGACCACCTGAGCGCGCACGCGATCGATGCGATCGGCGAACTGGCCGAAGCGCCAGTGGGCGTACGCCGCGAGCAGCAGGCCGAGCACCGCGAGCGCGACGAGCATCGGGCTCACGCCGCTGCCGGTGCGGCGCGCGGCCATGTCGTTGGTCAGGGATTCGATTTCAGCGGGCATCGGGAGTCGCGCGTGCGCGCTTCAGGCACTGCATTCGATCCTATCACGCAGGCAGCGGAATTCCGCCGGCTGCCCTGGCGCGCACGAGCGCATCGATCATCGTGGCATCTTCCGCGCCCGGCGCGACGACCAGCGGCCCACGCCAGCCACGATCCCGCGCCGCTGCCGCGACACGTTCGCCCGGCAGCAGCAGCGGCGTGTCGCGCAGGCTCGCAAGCCGGGTCTCCGGCACCAGTTCAAGGAGTGCATCGAGGACGTCCACGCTGGTCACGGCAACCACCGCGACTCCCGTCGTGCAGGCGCGCCGCAGTTCCTCGAGCGTACCGGGTGCCGGTACTGCGACCGTGCGCGCGTAGAGCTCGCCGACTGTGACCTCTGCGCCGCGGCGGGACAGTGTTTCGCGCAGAGTGTCCCTTCCGCCGACGCCCTTCAGGATCAGGACGCGGCGGCCGCGAATGCCCGCGAACTCGGGCAGCGCGAGGAGCCCTTCCGAGTTCGAGACCTGCTCGGGCGTGGCGTGCACGTCGAGACCCTCGTCGCGCAGAGCACGGGCCGTTGCACGGCCGACTGCGGCGATTCTGGCCTTGCGTGGCCGCGGCAACTGCGCGAAGGCCTGCTCGACCGCATTCGTGCTCGTGTAGATCACCCAGTCGTAGTCATCCGGCGCGAGACGAATCCGCGACGCGGCGTCGAGGATGATCGGGTCGATCGCAAGCGTCGGACAGGAGACCGGGACTGCACCGGCCTCCTTCAGCAGCTGGACGAACCGCGCGGCCTGCCGCTCGGGCCGCGTGACGACGACGGTCAGGCCCGCGAGCGGAGGCGTCACGGCTGCGCGACCGCCTCCCGGCGCAGCCTGTCCAGCAGATTCCCGGCACCGGCCTCCTGCATGCGCATGGCGAGCTGTCGGCCGAGCGCTGGCGCGTCCTCCGGCCTGCCGCGGATGCTGTCGCGGTAGACCTCGCGCCCGTCGGGGGCGCCGACGAAACCGCGCAACACCAGGGTGGATCCCTCCAGCGAGGCATGCGCGGCAATCGGCGAGTGACAGCTGCCGCCGAGCGTCCGGGCGAACGCGCGCTCCGCGCTCAGGCGCACGAACGAATCCTCGTGGTGCAGTGCAAGTAGCGCTTCGCGGCTGCGCGAGTCGTCCTCGCGACACTCGATGCCGATCACGCCCTGGCCCACCGCAGGCACGGAGAGGTCCAGATCGAGTTCCTCGGTGATCCGCGTACCGAGACCCAGGCGCTCGAGCCCGGCGCATGCGAGCAGGATGGCGTCGAGGCTGCCTTCCTCGAGCCGGCGCAGCCGGGTGTCGACGTTGCCGCGCAGGAGTTCGAGGCCCAGATCGGGGCGTGCGTGGCGCAACTGCGCCTGCCGTCGCGGGCTCGAGGTGCCGACCCGCGCACCCTGCGGCAGGTCCGCGAACCGCTTGAATCGCAGGGAAATGAATGCGTCGCGCGGATTGGCGCGAGGCAGGGCGGCCGCGATGCAGAATCCCGACGGCAACTCGCTCGGCACGTCCTTCATGGAGTGCACCGCGACGTCGGCGCGCCCTTCCTGCATTGCCACCTCGAGTTCCTTGACGAAGAGACCCTTGCCGCCGACCTCGGCGAGCGCGCGATCCTGCACGCGGTCGCCCTGGGTGCTCATCGGCACGAGCTCCACCGGTGTCCGCGGATGCGCCTCGCGCAGGAGGGCGGCGACGTGCTCGGCTTGCCAGAGCGCGAGCTTGCTGCGACGTGTGGCGATGCGTAGCGGATTGGACAAGATGCGCTCCTCGATGCTTGCGCTCAGCGGGGTGCCTTCGTGGCAATCCGTTCCTCGCTCTCGAACCGGAACAGTGCCACGAGCAACCCGAGGACGATGGGGCCTACGAAGAGGCCGATGAAACCAAATGCGGAAAGTCCGCCCATGACGCCGATGAAGACGGCAAGCGTGGGCACCTGGACCTGGCCCGAGATCAGCATCGGGCGCAGGAAATTGTCGACCATGCCGACGACGATCACGCCCCACGCGGCGAGAAAGATCGCGTGCCCGGAATCGCCGTGGGTCGCGAGGAAGATCGCGCCCGGACCCCAGATGATCACGGTGCCCACCACGGGAACCAGCGCGAAGAGTGCGCCGAGCACGCCGAATACGAGCGGTGAAGGCAGTCCTGCGATCCAGAAGCCGACGCCGACGAGGATGCCCTGTATCAGCGCCGTGAGCCCAATGCCCATGAAGACCGCGCGGGTCACGTCCTGCAGGTGCTGCCAGAGCCGCGAACGACGACGCGCCTCGATCGGCAGCATGCGGACGACTTGCTGCGCGAGGACCGGTCCGTCCCGCAGCACGAAGAACAGCACGAACAGCATCAGCATGAAGCTGACGAACGTCCCGAGCGCGCCGAGCACCATCGAGCCACCGGACGACATGAGCTTTTCGAGCAGATTGCGGACTGCCTCGATGAACCATCCCTGCAGCTGGGCGGCGGAGATGCCTGCCAGCTGGTCGAGCCAGACCAGCGCCTCGTCCAGCAATGGCACCCGCGAGTAGTCGAGCTGGGAGACGCCTCCCATCTGCGGCACCTGCCCATCCATCCACTTCACGAGTTGGGCGGCCTGCGCAGCCACCGAGCCGGCGACGAGCGCGACCGGCACCAGGAGCAGCAGGATTGCGAGTGCCGTGGTACAGGCACTGGCGAGCCGGGGCCGGTTGCCGAGCCGCCGCGCAAGCCGTGCGTTCCACGGCGCAAGCATGCCGCCGAGCAGCGCTGCCCAAAGCAGGGGTTGCCACAGCGGCGTGATGATCCGCCAGACGAGGTAGCCCAGTGCGGCGAGCATCAGCAGCGCGCCCACTCGCACGTAGAAGCGTCGTTCTACGGCAGTACGCTCGTCTGCGAGGGTCACCGTCGCTTCGCCCACGTCGTCCTGCGGTCCACTCATCAATGTCCACCCTTGATCTGCCGCAGGGTTTCCGCTGCATGTCGCCGGCTCACCGGCAGCGCCTCGTCGAATTCCTTGAAGCGGACGAGGTATTGTCCTTCGGGGCTGCGCTCCAGCGACCGAACGTGCCGCACCGCCACCAGCGAGTTGCGGTGGATGCGCACGAAGTCCGGCGCGAACTCCCCGGTGAGCGCGCGCAGCGACTCGTCGATCAGGTCGCTGCCGCCACGGTGGCGTACGGTGACGTATTTCTGGTCGGCCGAGAAGTAGTACACGTCCTCCAGCGGGATCAGGCGCAGCTGCTCGCCGAGTCGCGCACAGACCTGTGACCGCCTCCGCCCGAGCTGCGACTGCTCCGCGAGCCTGAGCAGCTGCGGTGCCGCGATCCGCGCCGCGTGGCGCATCGCGCGCGCGAGCTTCTCGAGCCGGACGGGCTTCAACAGGTATCCCACTGCCTGCGTCTCGAACGCCTCGAGCGCGTGTTCGTCGTGGGCCGTCGTGAAGATCACCGCGGGGGG
>Ga0113563_10000209_pt1 | contig 25226 bp, 19 predicted proteins | sample Mud3Dept3metaG_FD_80117 | JGI IMG/M metagenome (GOLD analysis project Ga0113563, IMG submission 80117) | Freshwater wetland microbial communities from Ohio, USA, analyzing the effect of biotic and abiotic controls - Mud 3 Core 4 Depth 3... | ecosystem: Environmental > Aquatic > Freshwater >... | reverse complement strand
CTATGACGAGATCAACCGCGAATGGCGCCAGATCATCCTCAAGAAGCGCTCCAGCGGCCCCACGGTCGGCAAGCCCTCGGAGCGCAGCTTCGAGCTGTTTTTTCTCGCCAGCTACGATAGCGACGGCTTCCGCGACTTCATCGCCAGCGCCGGGTTCGGCGAAGTCTTCGATCTCGACTCCTCGTTCAGGCAGGACTTGCTGCAGGATGACGTCAAGCTGCTCAAGTTCGGTTTCAGGTTGCTGAAGCAGGTGCTGTTCGGCGAGCGGACCATACCCCTCAGGCCGGACGCGGCACAAAAACGCAGCGCGCGCTACCGCGAGCGCCTCGCGCAGCGCTCCGCCGGCCGCGCCGGCGACCTCGCGGATGCACAGGACAAGATCTACGAGAGCCTCGGTGACTAGGCCCTCGCCCGGCACAGTGTCCACGTTGCGCGAGCGTGCGCTGCAGCCCGAGGCGCGCCTGATCGAACGCGAGCCTTATTACGAGCCGCTCGGTTCCGAAATCGGGTTGTTCGAAGCCGCGTACGCAAGCCAGATTCCGGCGCTGCTCAAAGGTCCGACCGGCTGCGGCAAATCGCGCTTCATGGAATACATGGCATGGCGCCTGCAGCGCCCGCTGATCACCGTCTCGTGCCACGACGACCTTACCGCCGCCGATCTCGTGGGCCGCTATCTGATCACCGGCAATGAAACGGTGTGGGTCGACGGCCCGCTCGCCCACGCCGTGCGCTGCGGCGGCATCTGCTATCTCGACGAAATCGTCGAAGCGCGCAAGGACACCACCGTGGTCATTCATCCGCTCGCGGACGACCGCCGCATCCTGCCGATGGAGAGACACGGCGAGCTGCTGCACGCGCCGCCCGAGTTCGCGCTCGTGATGTCGTACAACCCGGGCTATCAGAGCGTGCTCAAAGAACTCAAGCAGAGCACGCGCCAGCGCTTCATCGCCATCGAGTTCAGCTACCCCGAGGCGGCGCTCGAGAAAAAAATCATCATCACCGAAACCGGTCTTGACGCCGAGAGCGCCGAGCGGCTGATCAGGCTTGCCGGGATGACGCGCAATCTCAAGGGCAACGGGCTGGACGAAGGCGCATCAACGCGGCTGCTGGTGCACGCCGGCAAGCTGATCGCAAGGGGCATCGCGCCGCGCACCGCGTGCAACGGCGCGATCGCCGAGGCGCTCACCGATGACCCCGAGATGCTGCGCGCGGTAAATGAGCTTGCAACCTCCCTCTTCTGATCCGCGTCTCACCATCGCGCTGAGCGAACCGCTCGGCACACGCGAGCTTGAGGAGCGGCTCGACGAGGCGCTCGACGCCGTGCTGTCCTCGCGCCGCACCGCCCACCCGCTGGCACTGGGGCTCGCGCCGCTCGAACGCGAGCGGCAGGACTTCACGCTGCACTGGGTGGGCGTGATCGCCCGCACCAGCAGCGAGATGGCGTACCAGTTCGCCGCGCTGGCTCCTGATGCGTTGCGCAGTTTCGATCCGGCCACCGCTGAAGCCTGGATCATCCACGCGATGGACACCTTCGACCGCGAAGGCCTTTATCGCGGCAGCTCGGAGCTCAAGAATCTCGACGCCTTTATCGCCGCATCCCGCAGCCGGTCCCGGGCCGTCGCGTTTGAAGACGCCTGCAACGTGCTCGGATTGTTCATCTGCGGTCTGGCGGGACGCCGCCTCAAGCTCGAGTCCGGCAACGAGGCTTATACCGACACCGAGGTGATCCATCTGCCTGCCTGGAGCACCGAATATGCATCGCGCAAACAGAACTTCGTCGTCTACAAGGCGATGGCAACCCATCTGTGGGCGCAAACGCGCTACGGCACCTTCAACGTCGATCCGGCGGCACAACTCGCTTCCTATCCCGATCCCGGCCGGGCGCTCGCGCTCTACCATTACCTCGAAACCGCGCGCATCGACGCCATTATCGCCCGTGAGCTGCCGGGGCTCGCGCGCGAAATCGCCACACTGGGCAGCGCGGCCCCGCTACCGCAATCCTGCGAGCGCGTGCTCGACCGGAATGCCGCTTCCACCGACAGCCTCGCTTTGGTCGGCGTGCTCTACGACGATTTCACCCCGCCGCGCCTGAGCTACATGGGAACAATGCATCCCGAGCAAGTGCAAGCGGTGCGCGCGGCACGCATCGCCCGCGAAAAGCTCGAACTGCAATCCGAGCTGGCCAAGATACTCGCCGAAAAACCGCCTGCGGGGGAGGCGCAATCCGCCGCCGGGCAGCGCTTTGCCGTGGACCGCAGCGATCCGGCCGATGCCGGCGGTAATTTCGATCTCAGCCTTGACGGCGAGCCGGTCGCGCTACCCGCGAACGTCAATGACCTGCTGCAATCGATCGCGCAGGACCTGGGCTCGATTCCCGACGACTACCTGGTGCCCGCTGGCGACGGTTCCTATCGCGACAGCAAATCGCCGCAGAACAAGGCGGCGGACGTCTGGCAGGGCACCTACCACGAGGAAGGCGCGGTGCTCTACCCCGAGTGGGATTACAGGCGCCGCCATTACCGCAAGCAATGGTGCGTGCTGCGCGAACTCGACGTGCATCCCGCCAACCCTGACTTCATCGCCGCAACGCTCGCCCGGTACGCACCGCAGGTGACGCAGTTGCGCCGCACCTTCGAGCTGCTGCGCGGCGAGGACAAGCTGCTCAAAAAGCAGCAACACGGCGACGACATCGATCTCGACGCGGTGATCTCGGGTTACGCGGACATGCGCTCCGGCATGGAGCTGCCGCAGCGGCTGCTCGTCAGGCGCCACAAGGCCGAGCGCAACATCGCGGTAATGTTCATGGTCGACATGAGCGGCTCGACCAAGGGCTGGATCAACGACGCTGAACGCGCAGCGCTGGTGCTGCTGTGCGAAGCGCTGGAAGTGCTCGGCGACCGCTATGCGATCTACGGCTTTTCGGGCATCACGCGCAAGCGTTGTGAAATCTACCGCATCAAGCGCTTCGACGAGCGCTACGATGACAACGTGCGCAGCCGCATTGCCGGCATCCTGCCGCAGGACTATACCCGCATGGGCGTTGCCATCCGCCATCTGACGGCACTGCTCAATGCGGTCGATGCGCGCACCAAGCTGCTGATTACGCTTTCCGACGGCAAGCCCGACGATTACAGCGACAACTACCGCGGCGAATACGGCATCGAGGACACACGCCAGGCGCTCATCGAGGCGCACCGCAGCGGCATCCATCCGTTCTGCATCACCATCGACCGTGAGGCACGCGACTACCTGCCGCACATGTACGGCGCGGTCAACTACACCGTGATCGACGACGTCGCGAGGCTGCCGCTCAAGGTGGCGGACATTTATCGCCGGCTCACGACCTGAGCCTGCTAGGATACGCAGATGCCGTCAAAAACTTCGCCGCCGGACAAAGCCAGGCTGGACCGGGTCGTTGCCGAAGCCCGGCGCAACCGCGAGCTGCGGGAGCAGACTTATCGTGAGCAGGCGCTCAAGATCTACCCCTGGATTTGCGGGCGGTGCGCACGCGAATTCACGCGCGCGAACCTGCATTTGCTCACCGTGCACCACCGCGACCACAATCACGACAACAATCCGCGCGACGGCAGCAACTGGGAGCTGCTGTGCATTTACTGCCACGACAACGAGCACGCGCGGTATCTGGACAGCGCCGGACGCGGCGACGCGGCATCCGCCGGTGAGCAGGAGTCGCCCGCCACCTACCGGCCGTTCGCCGATCTCAAGGCTCTCCTGAAGGGCAAACCGTAGACAGGCGGCTGGTGTTTGCGGCGCGGGCTATGCGGCTACGCCGCGTCTTCCTGCCGCGCGAGCTCGAGTTCTGCCTGCCCGCCGGTTGCGACGGATTCCACCAGCTGTCCGAGTTCTTCGAGCGGCGGCAATTCGGTGAGCGAGCGCAGGTTCAGGTCGTCGAGAAACTGCCGGGTGGTTGCGAAGAGTTCGGGCCGGCCCGGAACCTCGCGATGCCCGACGACGTCGATCCAGCCGCGCGCTTCGAGCGCCTTGATGATGTTGGTCGATACCACCACCCCGCGGATATCCTCGACATCGCCGCGCGTCACCGGTTGCCGGTAGGCGATGATCGCCAGCGTCTCCATCACGGCGCGCGAATAACGCGGCGGCTTCTGCGGATTCAGGCGTTCGAGGTAGCGGTGGTACTCGGGGCGCGCGCGGAAACGCCAGCCGCTCGCGACGTTGACCAGCTCGACGCTGCGTCCCTCCCAATCGTGAGCGAGCTCGTCGAGGAGATTGCGCAACGTATCGTTGGCCAGTTCCTCGTCGAACAACTTCTTCAGATCCGCGAGCGCCAGCGGCTCGCCCGCGGTCAGCAGCGCCGCCTCGATTACGCGCTTTACTTCCTGCAAGTCAAACGACGGTGAGTCCATGAGTCAATTTTACATAGATCGGTGAGTAGGGTTCGTGCTGCGTGACCTCGATCAGGGTTTCACGCGCCAGCTCGAGTATCGCCAGAAAGCTCACGATGAGCTTCGGAATCCCCAGTTCCGGGCTGAACAGCTGGGTGAATTCCAGGAACTTCGCGTCCTGCAGCCGGCGCAGGATCTGGGTCATGTGTTCGCGCACCGACAGCTGGTCGCGCGTCACCCGATGGTGCTGGTTGACGTTGGCGCGCATCAGCAGCCACAACCACGCCTGGCGCAGGTCCTCGGTGCTGATATTGGGCAGCGCCTGCCCGGCCGCCCGTTCGATCCATACCTGTACCAGCGCGAAGTCGCGTCCTGCCTGCGGCAGCTCGTCGAGGCGCTGCGCGGCAAGCTTCATTTGCTCGTAGGCAAGCAGCCTGCGCATCAACTCGGCGCGCGGATCGTGTTCGTCCTGCGCGGTCGCCACCGGCCGCGGCAGCAGCATGCGTGATTTGATCTCGATCAGCACCGCCGCCATTACCAGGTACTCGCCGGCGAGCTCGAGGCTTTTCTGGCGCATCAGCTCGACGTATTCGAGATACTGCTCGGTCAGCCGCGCCATCGGGATGTCGAGCACGTCGAGATTATGCTTGCGGATCAGATACAGCAGCAGATCGAGCGGCCCTTCAAAGGTCTCGAGGAACACCTCGAGCGCATCGGGCGGAATATAAAGATCCTGCGGCAGTTCGAGCACCGGCTCGCCGCGGAATTTGCCGATCGGCATCACCGGCGCTGCGAGCACGATGTCAGCCGTGCCGGTCACGCAGCAACCTGAAAAACGCGGGGACAGCGCGGTCCTGCCCAACGGGACGGGTTGATGGGGTCTTCAAGCGAATGAGGCCGCTGCAGCATGCGGCATTTTACCGCGATTCGCCGCGAAAAACCTATCGCGCCCGGCATCTAACGGTAGTTCAGTCCCATGACCTCGCGCACCTCGCGCATGGTTTCCTCGGCCAGCTTTTGCGCCTTTTCACAGCCGTCGGCGATGATGCTTTTGACGAGCGTCGGATCATCGAGATAACGCTGGGCGCGCTCGCGCATCGGCTTCATCTCCGCGAGCACGGCGTCGATCACCGGCTGCTTGCATTCGAGGCAGCCGATGCCGGCGCTGCGGCAGCCCTGCTGCACCCATTGTTTGCGCGTATCGTCCGAATACACGAGATGGAGCTGCCACACCGGGCATTTGGCAGGATCGCCCGGATCGGTGCGCTTGATGCGCGCAGGGTCGGTTGGCATGGTGCGGATTTTTTTCGTGATGTTTTCGGGCTCGTCACGCAAGCCGACGGTGTTATCGTAGGACTTCGACATCTTCTGGCCGTCGAGCCCCGGCATTTTGGACGCCTCGGTCAGCAGCGCCTGCGGTTCGGTCAGGATCATCTTGCCGCCGCCTTCGAGGTAACCGAACAGGCGTTCGCGATCGCCGCGGGCGAGATTCTGCGCTTTCTCGAGCAATGCGTGCGCCGCCTCGAGCGCCGCGGCTTCCCCCTGCTCGAGAAACTTGGTACGCAGCTCGCGGTAGAGCCTGGCGCGCTTGGCGCCGAGTTTTTTCACCGCCGCTTCGGCTTTGGCCTCGAATCCGGGCTCGCGGCCGTAGATATGATTGAAGCGGCGCGCGATTTCGCGCGTGAATTCGATGTGCGGCACCTGATCGTCCCCGACCGGCACGCGGTTGGCGCGGTAGATCAGGATGTCGGCGCTTTGCAGCAACGGATAGCCCAGAAAGCCGTAAGTCGAGAGGTCCTTTTCGCTCAGTTTTTCCTGCTGGTCCTTGTAGGTCGGGACGCGTTCGAGCCAGCCCAGCGGCGTGATCATCGAGAGCAGCAGATGCAGCTCGGCGTGCTGCGGCACGCGCGACTGAATGAACAGCGTCGCCTGCGACGGATCGACGCCGGCGGCGAGCCAGTCGATCACCATGTCCCAGGTGTTCTGCTCGATGATCTCCGGCGTGTCGTAGTGCGTGGTCAGCGCGTGCCAGTCGGCGACGAAGAAAAAGCACTCGAACTCGTGCTGCAGCCTGATCCAGTTCTTGAGCACTCCATGGTAGTGGCCGAGATGCAGCGCGCCCGTGGGCCGCATGCCGGATAAAACGCGATCAACGAACATAAACGCCGGTTCCCCTTTTTTTCTACAATGCCCTGATCAACCGGAACAGATCCTCGGGAGCAAAACCGAACAACGCGCCGATTCCGGATATCGATAAATTGATCAGCGGCCACAGAATGATACCCAACGCGCCGGTAAACAGCAGCACGATCAGGATCATAAAGCCATAACGCTCGATTTGTGCGAACTTCCACGCGAGGCGATGCGGCAGCAGACTCACCGCGATACGCCCGCCGTCGAGCGGCGGCAGCGGCAGCAGGTTCAGCACCATGAGAATCACGTTGACGAAAATACCGCACGCGGCGGAGAGCACCAGCCATACCGCGCCGGAACTGCCCGGGGCCAGCCCGGCGCCCACCTTGAGCGCCAACGCCCAGCCGAGCGCCATCAGCAGGTTGCTGAACGGCCCGGCGGCGGCAACCCACAGCATGTCCTTCTTGGGGTTACGCAAGTTGGCAAAATTCACCGGCACCGGCTTGGCCCAGCCGAACAGGATGTCGGCAAGCAGCAGGCTGACCAGCGGCACGATGATGGTACCGACCAGATCGATGTGGCGCAGCGGGTTGAGGCTGATTCTGCCGGCGGCAAAAGCGGTCATGTCGCCGAAGTGCCGCGCGACATAGCCGTGTGCCGCTTCGTGCAGCGTGATCGCGAACAGCACCGGCAGCGCGAACACCGCGATTTTCTGGATAACGCTAAGCTCCAACGGTTGCTCCGAGCAGCTTCGTGCTGCCTCTGCCTTCGCGCGTCACGACCGGTATCGCCGCAGTCAGATCAACCACCGTGGTTGGCACGATGCCGCACGGGCCCGCATCGAGTATCAGGTCGACACGCTGCTCGAGGCGCGCGCGAATCTGCTGTGCGTCGTCGAGCGGCGCAGCGTCGCCCGGCAGTATCAGCGTCGATGAAAGCAACGGCTCGCCCAGTTCCGCGAGCAGCGCCTGCACGATCCGATGCGCAGGAATGCGCACGCCGATCGTTTTGCGACGCGGATGCAGCAGCCGGCGCGGCACTTCGCGGGTGGCGTGCAGAATGAAAGCATAAGCGCCGCGCCCGGCGCCTTTGATCAGCCGGAACTGCCGGTCGTCGATGCGAGCATACACTGCCGCCTCGGCAAGGTCGCGGCAAAGCAACCCGAAATGATGGCGTGCATCGACCCCGCGAATGGCGCGGATGCGTTCCATCGCCGCCTTGTCGCCGATGTGACAAACCAGCGCATAGCACGAGTCGGTCGGGCAGACGACCACCCCGCCGCCGCGAATGATCTCGACCGCCTGGCGGATCAGCCGCTGCTGTGGATTGCCGGGATGAATGGTAAATAACTGGGACACGATCAAATCAATGATGAAATTTTTCCCACACCGGCACGCAGCCGGGTGGCAACGCGGGCAGGCTTCCCAGATCGTGAAAGCTCTCTTGCGGCGAATGAAAGTCGGAACCGGCGGATGCTGCGAATCCGAATTGCCGTGCGTGCGCTGCGAATGCCGCGCAATGATGAGGCCGGTGGCAGCCGCTCACCACCTCGAGCGCCGCGCCGCCCAGGTCGCGGAATTCCGCCAGCAGTGCCCGCATCTGCGCCGTGTCCAGCGGATACCGGCCGGGATGCGCGAGCACTGCGGCGCCCCCGCTGCCGTTGATCCAGCTTACCGCAGCGCCCAGGGTCGCCCACTGATGCGGCACATAGCACGGCTGGCCGCCGCCGAGGAAGCGCTTGAACGCGGTCTTGATGTCCTTGACCACGCCCTGCCCGACGAGAAAACGCGCGAAATGCGTACGCCCTATCAATTGCGGGTTGGAGGCGTACTGCTGTGCGCCCGCGCCGCTGCCGGTGATACCGAGCGCCTCGAACGCGGCAATGATTTTTTCAGCGCGACCAGCTCGTCCGCCGCGGGTCGCCGCCAGTCCGGCCTGCAGTGCCGCATCGGATGAATCGACGCCGAGGCCGACGACATGAACGGTCTGGCCGTGCCAGGTGACAGAAATTTCGACGCCGTCGATCAGCCGGATATGGTGCTCGGCGGCTGCCGCGCGTGCCGCCTCCAGGCCGCCGGTATCATCGTGATCGGTCAGCGCGAGCACCGCGACACCGCGCTGCGCAGCGCGGGCAACCAGTTCGCCGGGTGTCAGGGTGCCATCCGAAAAGGTCGAATGGCTGTGGAGATCCAGGTTGAGCAATGCGAACTATCCCTCTCGGCACCGATGAAACGCCGCGTCTGCGTCACGCATGAAACAGCTATTGCTGCGCCGGTTGATGCAGACGGCTTTGCGCCGGCACGTGTTGTGCCAGGAACTCCATCTGGTCGGCAAGAATGCGGCGGTTGGTCAGGATCAGGTACTCGGCGCGGTTAGGCACGTACGGCAGGTACAGCAGCTCCATGTGCGCCGTCTCCGGCGTGCGGTCGCTTTTCTTCTCGTTGCAGGAACGGCACGCCGTCACCACGTTCATCCAGGTGTCCCGGCCTTTGCGCGAGAACGGAATAATATGATCGCGGGTCAGCCTGGCACCCGGATAAACCCCGCCGCAATACGCGCACAAATAGCGGTCGCGATGGAACAATTCGCGGTTGTTGAGCGGCGGCACCTGGCTGAATGCGCGGATCGCCATCGCTTTGCCCTTGATCGCGATGATGCTGCTCGCGACGATTTTCGAGCGCTCGCCCGACGTCCGGTTGCGGCCACCGAACACGGTAAACGCCTGCTCCCCCGCGGTCCACGCGATCTGGTCCTTGGCGTAATAAAAACAGGCGTGCTGCCAGGTGATCCAGCGATGCGGGATACCGTTGGTATCGAGCGTCAGAATCAGCGGAAAGGCGCCGGGTTTCGGCGCAGGTAACAGTGCGCTTGCCTCAAATGTGCGTAACGACATGGTCGGGAAACGGTATTAAGCCAGTTGCGCAGTAATTTACCAGATTTTGTTGAATCTTTAGAGATTTTTCAACAGCTGGCGGCTTCCGACGCAGCGCCGGCGAGAGTGTGATCAGGCCAAGCCCGGGGGTCACGACTCGTTTGGGGAAGTTGCGCCACGCATGCTCAATTGCCGCGGCGACGCATTCAATCCGCGCTGTCCAAGAACGCGCTGGTGAATTACCCGTGAGCACGTTATAATGTCAAAACAAGTGGTTAGTCACGCCTCTCCCAGCGCCAAGTCCAACCCGGTCAAGTGCGATCGGCGGCCGACCCGAATGGGTTGCGCGCTGCGGCCAGCGGTTTCCAGGAGTTTTTCCTAATGTCGTTTGAAACACTCGGCTTAATGCCGGAGTTGCTGCACGCAATCGCAGATCAAGGCTACACCGAAGCAACGCCCATCCAACTCAAGGCGATCCCGCCGGTCCTGGCGCGCCATGACATCATGGGTTGCGCGCAAACCGGAACCGGCAAGACTGCGGGATTCGCGCTGCCTATCCTGCAGATGCTGGCGCCGCAGCAAAGCGCGAGCCCATCGCCGGCGCGGCATCCGATCCGCGCGCTGATCCTCACGCCCACCCGCGAACTCGCCGCCCAGGTCGAGGAAAGCGTGCGCGGCTACGGCAAGTACCTCGCGTTGCGCTCAACCGTGGTTTTCGGCGGCGTCGATATCGACCCGCAGATCAAAGTGCTGCGCGGCGGCGTCGAAATCCTGGTGGCAACCCCCGGCCGCCTGCTCGATCACGTGCATCAGAAAACGGTCAACCTGTCGCGCGTCGAAATCCTGGTGCTGGACGAAGCCGACCGCATGCTCGACATGGGTTTCATGCCCGACATCAAGCGCATCCTCGCGCTGTTGCCAGCGCAGCGCCAGAATCTGATGTTTTCGGCGACCTTCTCGGATGAAATCAAGCGGCTGGCGGGGCAGATACTGCGCTCCCCGGTGATGGTCGAAGTCGCGCGCCGCAATGCGCCGACCGAACTCGTCACGCACCAGATGTACGAAGTCGAGGCCGAGCGCAAACGCGCGCTGCTCACCCACCTGATCAAAAGCCGCGATATGCGCCAGGTGCTGGTGTTCGTGCGCATGAAGCGCGATGCGAACCGCCTGACGCGCGAGCTGGTGCGCGATGGCGTCGCAGCCACCGCGATCCACAGCGACCGCACCCAGGGCGAACGCATGCAGGCGCTCGAAGATTTCAAGCAAGGCACCGTCAACGTGCTGGTCGCCACCGACATCGCCGCGCGCGGACTCGATATCGAGCTGTTGCCGTACGTGATCAACTACGAACTGCCGCACGTCGCCGAGGACTACATACACCGCATCGGCCGCACCGGCCGCGCGGGCAGCACCGGGGAAGCGATCTCGCTGGTGTGCGCCGACGAGTACCGCATGCTCGAGGAGATCGAGCGCGAGCTCAAGAGCAAACTGGAACGCTTGCCGCTGCCGCAGCTGGCCGGCGGCAGGCAATCAGGCAGCGCCACCGGAGCACACCACGCCACGCCGCGCCATGCGTCAAGCCACAAGCCGGCGTCCGGCGGTCACAAGCCCTCCCATTCCAAACCGCATCCCAAGCCGCCGGCGGCGCCGCTACCCGGAGGTTTCGATTTCAGCAAGCCATACGAGGCCAAGGCGGTGGACAACGCCTCCGCCCCCGCTGCAAGCCATACCGGCCACGCCCGCACTCACGCCCGGTCAGGACGGCGGCCGACCGCCGCACTGCTGGGCGGACTCGCCGCCAAAAAATCGTAGCGGGCAGTGATGGCGGCGGCAACGAGCCGCTCTGAACCAGTTGTAGCCCTGGTCTTCCCAGTAGCCCCCGGGGATACTCGTTGCTGACGAAAACCTCCGCGATGCGGTTCGCGTTCTTGAAATCAAGGTTGGGCCGCCTGCAATGGACGCGCTGAGTGCGCTGGAGTTCATTTATCTGTGCACCGTCCTGGTGCTGTCGTACGCGATCCGCGGCAGTGCCGGCTTCGGCGTGGTGACAATACCGCTGCTCGCGCTGGTGCTGCCGATGAAAATCGTCGTGCCGCTGGTCACCGTGCTCGGCGTCATCTCGTCATGCGCGATACTCGCGCGGGATGCGCGCCACGTCGAATGGCGTGAAATTCTGCGCTTGCTGCCGTTCACCGTTGCCGGCACGCTGATCGGGCTGTATTTCTTCAATGCGGTTGACGCGCGCACCCTTGCCCACGGCCTCGGCGCGCTGGTTGTCACCTATGGCAGTTATACTCTGTGGCAAACCATGCGTCCGATGCCGCAGTGGAATTTGCCACTGCGTTTGATGTTGCCGCTGACGGGGGCCGGCGCCGGCTTTATCGGTAGTTTGTTCGGATCATTGGCGGGCGTCTTTTATGCGATTTACCTCGACATGCAGCGGCTCGGCAAGAATGCATTCCGCGCCACGATCGCGGCGCTGTTGCTGGTGCTCGGCAGCATGCGCGGCGTCGGTTATTTCGCGCTTGGTGCGTTCGACCGCGAGACGCTGCTCGCCTGTGCCGTCGCGCTGCCGCTGATGTTCGCCGGAGTCATGCTCGGCAACCACATCCACACCAACCTGAACCAAACTGCATTTCGCCGTGTCGTCAGCGTCATCCTGATCGCAAGCGGCGTGCCGTTGCTGCTCAAGTAGCGCCGCTACTGTTTCGGCCGCCGTATAATTGCGCTTTGCTTCCGGGGGAAATAATGAATTCTGCAAACGCTGCGCAACACCACACGCCGGTCGGCGGCATCAGCGCGAAGCAGTTGAAATCCATGCTGCACGAAGGGGCGGAAGTCGCGGTGCTCGACGTGCGGGAGGAAGGCGTGTTCGCCAAACGCCATTTGCTGCTCGCGGCGTCAGTGCCCCTGTCGCGGCTTGAGGTGCGCGTGCCGCAGCTCGTGCCGCGGCGTTCGACCCGCGTCGTGATCTGCGATGGCGGCGAAGGGCTCGCGCAGCGCGCCGCCGCGAAACTCACGCAACACGGCTACAGCGCGGTGAGGGTGCTCGCGGGCGGCGTCGATGCGTGGGCGGACCAGGGTTATGAGATTTACAGCGGCGTCAATGTGCCGAGCAAGGCATTCGGCGAATTCGTCGAGCACGCGGAAAACACCCCGCGCATGGCGGCGCAGGAGGTCAAGGCCCGGCTGGACGCCGGCGAAAACGTAGTGATCCTCGACAGCCGGCCGCTCGCCGAATACCGGAACATGAGCATCCCGGGCGGCATCGACTGCCCGGGGGCCGAACTCGTCTACCGCGTGCACGACATTGTCCGGGCGCCGGATGCGCTGGTGGTCGTCAACTGCGCCGGCCGCACGCGCAGCATCATCGGCGCGCAGTCGTTGATCAATGCCGGCATTCCCAACCGCGTGGTTGCGCTCAAGGACGGCACCATGGGCTGGCACCTCGCCGGCTTCGAGCTCGCACGCGGGCAGAATCGGCTCGCGCCCCAACCGACGCAACCAGGCCTCGCGCGGGCGCAACAGGCCGCGGCGCGCGTCGCCACTCGCTTCGGCGTTCGCACCATCGATGTCGCAACGGTAGCCAGGTTCGCGCAGGAAATGGCGCACCGCACGCTCTATCTGTTCGATGTTCGCAGCCCCGAGGAATACGCGGCCGGCCATTTGCACAGCACGGTAAACGCTCCGGGCGGCCAACTGGTGCAGGCCACCGATGCGTTCGCCGCGACGCGCAATGCCCGCATCGCGCTGATCGACGATAACGGCGTGCGCGCGACCATGACCGCATCGTGGCTGATTCAGATGGGCTGGAAAGACGTTTATGTCGTCAGGGACGCGCTCAAATCGGGGCCATTGCTGCAGGGTCTGCCCGAGCCCGAAGTACTCGGGCTGGAGCAAGTCAGATGCGATTACATCACCGCACAGGACCTCAATCACGAACTCGATGCCGGGAACGCGACGGTACTGGATTTCGACACCAGCCTGCGCTACCGCGACAGCCACATTCCCGGCGCCTGGTTCGCGATCCGCGCCAATCTCGAACATAATCTGAAGCAAATCCCGGACGCGAAGCTGCTGGTGCTGGCGTCCCCCGACGGCATCATTGCGCGACTTGCGGCGCCGGAGGCGGCGCGGCTGACACAAATCCCGATCAAAGTGCTGCGAGGCGGCACCGCTTCATGGCGCGCTGCCGGTTTGCCGGTCGAAACCGGCATGACTCATCTTGCCGATTCCACGGATGACGTCAGATACCGGCCCTACGACCGCACCGACAATGTCGAAGAGGCTATGAAGGACTATCTGAACTGGGAAGTGAATCTGGTGCAGCAAATCGAACGCGACGACGATGTTGACTTCCGCACCTTCGCGCGCGCCTGATCGAACTGGCGGTTACTAATTCTTCACGAGCTTCTGTACCCGCCAGTTCAGCGTGTCGGCGACGTAGATGTCTTCCTTCCGGTCGAGCGCAAGAAAGTGCGCTTCGCCGTAGCGGTTTGGCCCCTTGCCCTGCCCGCCGGTCGCGCCGAGCGCTTTGCCGTTGAGATCGAGTTTCATGATGAGGCCGGCGTGGCCGTGCGCCATCATGATATGCCTGCGGTCATGGCAGAGCGCAAGCCCGCACGGCGTGCCGGGATGCCGCGTTTCGCGCACGTAGTTGCCCGCCGCGTCGAACACCTGGACGCGCTCATTCGAGCGGTCCGCGACGTGCAGCAGGCCATCCGGATCGACCACGATCGAGTGCGGCACGTTGAACTGCCCCGGGCCCGTTCCCTCGCCGCCCCAGGTTTTGATGAAAGTTCCGTCGGCGTCGAACATCAGCACGCGCGACTCGCCTTTGCCGTGCCCCTGCGTGACGTAGATTTCACCGCGGGCGCCGAACGCAAGATCGTTGGGCTCGTTGAAACATCGCAGATGCCCGGCCTGGTGCCACTCGACCGCGCGCCCCGGCACGCCGAGCACCATCACGATGCGGCCCTGCGCGGTCATTTTCACCACGATGTGCGAGCCGATATCCGTGGCCCAGATGTGGCCCTGCCCGTCCACGCGCAATCCGTGCGGAGTGCTGAAGACGCCGCGCGCGAGCGAACGCAGATAGTTGCCGTTTTCATCGAACTCCAGCAACGCGTGCTCGCCGCGGTTGAAAACGAGAATGCTGCCTGCCGCGGTGACGGCCACGCCGGAGCATGGCCCGAAGTTCATGCCTTCCGGCAACTTGAAGATGTCCGGCACCGGCGCGTAACCCAGGTCGGGAACGCCGGGGGGACGGCACGCTGCGATTTCGGCAGGGGTGGGCATGCAATGCGCTAGTTCACCTGCGCCCCGGACTCCTTCACCATCCGCGCCCACTTCGCAGACTCGACTTTCAACATCTCGCCGAACAGTTCCGGCGTCTCCTGCCACGCCACTTCCTGGCCGGCCGTGAGCAGCAGTTTCTGCACGTCCGGATTCTTGAGAACTCGCAGCAGTTCCGTGTGCAGCTTGAGCACGATGTCGCGCGGCATGCCCTTCGGCCCCGCCACCCCGAACCACGCGGTCACGTCGTAGCCCTTGACCCCCGCCTGAGCCACCGTGGGCAAATCGGGCAGCTCGGGGGAGCGTTTCGTGCCCGTTACCGCAAGCGCGCGCAGCTTGCCGGCCTTGATGTGCGCAAGCATTCCCGCGATGCCCGGAAATCCGACGGTTACCTGGCCGCTCAGCAGGTCAGCGGTCACCGGACCGCTGCCGCGATAGGGAATGTGCGTCATGTCGATTCCTGCCATCTTGCAGAACAGCGCTCCGGTCAGATGCTGCGTACTGCCGTTCCCGGACGAGGCATAATCGATTTTGCCGGGCTTGGCTTTCGCCAGCGCGATCAGTTCCCTGATCGTTTTCACCGGCAGCGAAGGGTGAACGACGATCACGTTGGGGGCGGTGGTCACCTGCGTCACCGGCGCATAATCGCCGACCGCATCGTAGACGAGCTTCTTGTGCAGCGCCGCGCTGACGAAATGCGTATTGCTGATCATCAGCAGCGTGTAGCCGTCGGGCGGCGCCTTTGCCACGAGCTCCGCGCCTATGGTGGAGCCCGCGCCCGGGCGGTTGTCGACGACGACCTGGTGCCCGAGCGCCTCCGACACTTTTTGCATCAGGATACGGCCCGGCACGTCGGCTGCGCCCCCCGCCGAAAACGGTATCACCATCCGCACGGGCCGCGCCGGATAAGTTTGCGCCTGGGCCGGATAAGCCAGAACCAAGGCGGCGCATACGACCAAGCCTTGGCGCCGCGCACGAAAGTTTAAATGCATTGCGATACTCCTGATTTTTATGGGATTTCCTACTCGCCTGAAGCCTGGGCGGATTATACCGCGAACGGCAGCAGCCATCGCGGCATCAACGATTAACACATAGGCGATAATTTTCGTTTTTCCGGTGATGAGACCGACGCAATAGTAAACTTGTCTGGCACAATACCGCCGAGCCGGCACTAACCGCCGCTACAAAATTCCCATGCTTCATCCATTCCGCCCGGTTCACGCGTGCCAGCGAAAATAGCTAATATCGCCCGCCACCGCGCATCCGCAGCGGCGGTGCTTGCTATCGGGCTGCTGCTCTCCGCCGCCGGTTCGCATTGGGCGGCAAACCAGTTCGAGCGGGACGCCAACACAAAATTTGAAAGCGCTGTCGACGATGCCGAAGATGGCATCAAGCAGCGCGTCCAGGCCTACGCCGACGTCCTGCACGCGGTGCGGGGACTGTTCACCACGTCCGAGTCCGTCAGCCGTGACGCATTCCGGCGCTATGTCGCTAGCCTCAATCTCGAGCAACGCTATCCCGGAATCCAGCTCGTAGCCTTCAATCGGCGCGTGCCTTTCGAGCAAAAGCGCGACTACGAAGCCGCGGTGCGGCGCGACACCAGTGTCGATCCGAAAGGCTATCCCGATTTCGCCATCAAGCCACCGGGCGACCGGCCTGAATACTTCGTGGCGGAATATCTTGAACCGATGGCGGGCAACGAAGATGCCCTGGGCCTTGATGCGGGGGGTGATCGTGTACGCGCCGCATCGGTGGAACATGCGCGCGACTCGGGGCAGCTCGCGGCATCGGGACGCATCACCCTGGTGCGGGGCGACGCCCGGCATGCCGGTTTTACGCTGCGTTTGCCCATCTATCGAAACGGCATGCCGCAGCAGACGGTTGAACAACGCCGCCAGGCTTTTGTGGGCTCGATAGTCTCGTCTTATCGCATGAACAATGTGATGCGGGGGGCGGTAAGTGAACAATTGCTGCGGCAGTTACACATCAGCATTCACGACGCCGGATTCTCCCGCAGTGCCACGCCACCTGATGCTTCTACCGCGGAAAACCTGCTGTACGATAACGGCCCGTTGCGGAATGGCCCATCCGCGCAACCGGTTCCGTCCCACGCCAACGATGAAAATGCATCGTTCAGCAAAACGCTGACACTGGATGTCGGAGGGCGCCGGTGGAATTTGTATTTCACCGCACGGCAGGGATTTGCCGCCCCGTTCGACCGCTGGCAGCCGCTGGCGATTTTGCTTGGCGGGATCAGCGTCACCCTGCTGCTGTTCGGTCTGATACGCTCGCTTGCGACTTCGGGCAGCCGCGCCGTGACGCTCGCAGAAAGTATCACCGAAGACTTGCGCCAGAGCGAGGCAAGACTCGCCAAAGCGCAGCGCCAGACTCAGGAGTTGATCGAGGCGCTGCCGAACCCGATTTACTTCAAGAGTACCGATGGACGCTATCTCGGCGTCAACCGCGCCTGGGAAAAGTTTTTTGGCGTGTCCAGAAATACCTTCATCGGCAAAACGGTAGCCGACCTGTATCCTAACGACCCGGAAATTGCAAGGCGTCTGCAGGCCGACGATCAGGCGCTGTGGGATCACCCCGGAACCAAGACCTACGAGACATCGATCACGACGCCCGACGCGCAGCACCATGACGTCATTTACTACAAGGCGACGTTTACGCACACCGACGGCAGCGTCGCGGGATTGATCGGTACCATCGTCGACATCTCGGAGCGCAAGCAGGCCGAAGCCGCAATGAAAGCGAGCGAAGGGCATTATCGTGCGATGTTCGAGAATGCGGCGGTCGGTATCACGCGTGTCGACCTCAACGGGATGCTGGTGGACGTCAACCAGAAGTTCTGCGACATGCTCGGTCATGCGCGCGCGGAACTTCTCGGCAAATCTGTCAAGGACATCACCCATCCTGATGACTACGGCCCGGGGACCGTGGCCCGGGGCGAAATTACCCGCGGCGCGACGAAGTCGGCAATCGGTGAAAAACGCTTTCTTCACAAAGATGGCAGTGTCGTATGGGCGCGGCGGTCCATGTCGATCGTGCGCGACGCCGCCGGCAATGCGCAATTCATCATCAGCGTGGTCGAGGACATCACCGAGCGCAAACAGGCGGAGGAGGCTCTGCTCGTCGCCAATTCCCAACTCCAGATGCTGGTTCAGTCCTCCCCGCTCGCCATCTACACGCGCGACATGAATGGGATGCTGACAAGCTGGAACCCCGCCGCCGAAAAAATGTACGGCTGGAAAGCCTCCGAAGTGCTGGGCAAACCATTGCCCTCGGTGTCGGACGAGGCGCGTCCGGAATCCGACGCATTACGCATGCGGTTGCTGGCCGGAGAGGCATTTATCAAGCACGTGGCACGGCGGCGGCGGCGCGACGGCAGCCCGATCGACATCGACGCATCGCTCGCCCCGCTGCGTGACGTCAACGGGAACGTGAACGGGATCATTGCGGTGGTAGCCGACATCACCGAGCGCAAACAGGCCGAAGCCGCGGCGAGAGCGAGCGAAGAGCGGTTCCGGGCCACGTTCGATCAGGCTGCGGTCGGCATCGTCCACACCTCGTACGAGGGCAGGTACCTGCTGGTCAACCAGAAGTTCTGCGACATGCTGGGATACCGCGATTACGAGCTCGTGGGGCGAGCGGCGGCCGATTTCACGCATCCTGACGACCGCGAGACGGGCAGGCAAAAACGGCAACTGATTTGGGACGGCAAGCTCGCCGGGTACACGGAGGAAAAACGCTATCTCCGTAAGAACGGGACTGTGATCTGGACGAACCGCACCGTGTCGCTGGCGCGCGACGCGTCCGGCAAACCGCTCTACTTCATCCGGGTGATCGAAGACATCACCGAACGCAAAGAAGCCGAGGAACGTTACCGCGCGACCTTCGAGAACGCGCCGGTCGGGATCATGCACACCGCGATTGACGGCTACCGGATACTGCGCGCGAACCGCAAGTTGTGCGAGATGCTCGGATACACCCGGGACGAGCTGCTCGGTATGACCAGTACCGACATCGTCCATCCCGACTACCGCTTCTCGGACCGGATCAGCTACCGGCAACCGATACTTGACGGCGAGCGGCCATCGTTTGCGTCCGAGCGGAAATTCATCCGCAAGGACGGTTCCTCCTTCTGGGTCAGCCGCACCGTGTCGCTCGTGAGAAATGCGGCGGGCGAGCCACTTTACTTCATCCGCATCGTCGAGGACATCGACGAGCGCAAACAGGCGGAGGCGGCGTTGCGCGACAGCGAAATGAGATATCGCTCCGTGATCGCCGCGATCGCCGAAGGTGTCGTATTGCGCGACCAGGATGCGAGAATCGTCACCTGCAATGCCAGCGCGGAACGCATCCTCGGCAAGACCCTCGATCAGATGCGGGGAAGCATGTTTTACGACCCGGCCTGGCAGGCGATCCGCGAAGACGGAACCCCGTTTCCCCTCGACGAGCGCCCAATCCGCGTAGCGCTGCGCACCGGGCAATTGCAATCCAACGTGGTGCAGGGGCTGCGCAAGCAGGACGGTACCGTGCTGTGGCTGTCGATGAACGTGCAGCCGCTGTTCAACGAATCTGACTCGACGCTCACCGGCGTCGTCTCCACGCTCACCGATATCACCGCGCGCAAACAGGCGGAACTGCGGCAGACGATGGAGCACGCGATAACCCGCATACTCGCGGAGGCGGATGCCCCGGAGGACGCAATGCCAAGGATAATCCGGACCATCTGCGAGACGATGGAGTGGCATTGCGGAGCACGCTGGGTATGGGACAAAGAGGCAATGCTGCTGCGCTGCCGAGAAATGTGGGGAATCGACACCCCTGAAATCCGCGAGTTCATCACGGCCAGCGCAAACGGCACAATCAGCCCGGAGCCGGCCGGACAGGGGCTGGTGCGGCGTACCTATGCCAGCGGCCAGCCGATCTGGATCAGCGACGTTACCCAGGTCAAGGGCCTGCTGAAGCGTGCATCCTTGGTGACGAAGGCCGGACTGCACGGCGCCTTCGGCTTTCCCCTGCTGCTCGGCGGCGAGGTGCTCGGGGTGATGGAATTCTTCCACCGCGACGTGCGCGAGCCTGACGCGTCGCTGATCAAAATTGCGGAGTCGATCGGCAACCAGATCGGCCAGTTCATGGCGCGCAAGCAGGCCGAGGAACGCATCCGCCATCTCGCGAATTATGATGAACTCACCGGGTTGCCCAACCGCAGCATGTTCCAGGAACGCCTCCACCACGCACTCGCCCAGGCGCATCGCCACGCCAGGCCGCTCGCGGTCCTGTTCATCGACCTCGACCGGTTCAAGGACATCAACGACACCCTCGGCCACGAAGCCGGCGACCACGTGTTGAGGGACGTCGCGGAACGGCTGCGCACGTGTCTGCGCGACAGCGACACCGTCGGCCGTCTGGGCGGCGACGAATTTGTGGTGCTGCTCGAGGAACTGCCCCAGCTCGCGGATGTCGCCGCGGTGGCGCAGAAAATTCTTGACGCCGCCGCGCGGCCGTTCATGCTCGCGGCAAAGGAATTTCACATCGGTGCGAGCATCGGCATCAGCGCCTTTCCCGAGGACGGAAAGGACCTGCAAACCCTGCTAAAAAATGCGGATGCTGCGATGTACCGCGCCAAGGTACTGGGCAGAAACAACTATCAGTTCCACTCGCCGCCGGCGCTGCCTCACTGAATTACCGCTCGAACACGATCGCGCCTTTCCTGGCGCCCACCTTGATCGTGTCCTTCGCGGCGAAGCGTCCTTCGAGTATCTGCTTCGCCAGCGGATTTTCGATCTGGGTCTGGATGGCGCGCCGCAGCGGGCGCGCGCCGTAGACCGGATCGAACCCGATCGACACGATCTCGGTAAGCGCGGCGTCGCTCACCTCGAGCCTGATCTCCATCTTGGCCAGCCGTTTTTCGAGCAACCCAAGCTGGATCCTGGCGATCGACTTGATGTGCTTCTCGTCGAGCGCGTGGAACACCACGATCTCGTCGATGCGGTTGACGAATTCGGGGCGGAACTGCGCCTTGACCTCGCCCATCACCGCGAGCTTGATCACCTGGTAATCGTCGCCCGCCATCTGCTGGATCATCTGCGAGCCGAGGTTCGAGGTCATCACGATCACCGTGTTCTTGAAGTCGACGGTGCGGCCCTGGCCGTCGGTCATGCGGCCGTCGTCGAGCACCTGCAGCAGCACGTTGAACACGTCGGGATGCGCCTTCTCGATCTCGTCGAGCAGGATCACCGCGTACGGCTTGCGCCGCACCGCTTCGGTCAGATGTCCGCCTTCCTCGTAGCCGACGTAGCCGGGAGGCGCGCCGATCAGGCGCGCGACCGAGTGCTTCTCCATGAATTCCGACATGTCGACGCGAATCATGTGGTCCGGAGAGTCGAACAGGAATTCAGCGAGCGCCTTGCACAGCTCGGTCTTGCCCACCCCCGTGGGTCCGAGGAACAGGAACGAGCCGTATGGTTTGTTGGGATCGGAAAGTCCCGCGCGCGAGCGGCGGATCGCGTCCGACGTGAGCCGCACCGCTTCGTCCTGGCCGACCACGCGCTGGTGCAGGCGGTCTTCCATCTGCAGCAGCTTTTCGCGCTCGCCCTGCATCATCCTTGAAACCGGGATACCGGTCGCACGCGACACGACCTCGGCAATTTCCTCCGCGCCGACCTCGGTGCGCAGCAACCGCGGCTTCTGCCCCTGCGTCGCCGGTTTGTCTGCCTGCTTCAATTGCGCCTCGAGCTGCGGGATCTTCCCGTACTGGATTTCAGAAACTTTCTGCCAGTCGCCTTTGCGTTTCGCGGCCTCCATCTCGAGTTTGAGTTTCTCCAGCGCTTCCTTGACATGCTGGGAACCCTGCACCTGCGACTTCTCCGCTTTCCAGATCTCCTCTAGGTCGGCGTATTCGCGCTCGAGTTTGCCGATCTCGCCTTCGAGCAGTCCGAGCCGCTTCTTCGAGGCTTCGTCGGTTTCCCGCTTCACCGCCTCGCGCTCGATCTTCAGCTGAATCAGACGGCGGTCGAGCCGGTCCATCACTTCCGGCTTGGAGTCGATCTCCATCTTGATGCGGGAAGCCGCCTCGTCGATCAGATCGATTGCCTTGTCGGGCAGGAAGCGGTCGGTAATGTAGCGATGCGACAACTCGGCCGCGGCGACGATCGCCGGGTCGGTGATATCGACGCCATGGTGCACTTCATATTTTTCCTGCAACCCGCGCAGGATCGCGATCGTGCTCTCGACCGACGGCTCCTCGACCAGCACCTTCTGGAAACGCCGCTCGAGCGCCGCGTCCTTCTCGACGTACTTGCGGTATTCGTTGAGCGTGGTGGCGCCGACGCAGTGCAGCTCGCCGCGCGCCAGCGCCGGCTTCAGCATGTTGCCGGCGTCGATCGCGCCTTCCGCTTTGCCCGCGCCGACCATGGTATGCAGCTCGTCGATGAAGACGATGGTGCGGCCGGCGTCCTGCGCGATTTCCTTGAGCACCGACTTCAGCCGCTCCTCGAACTCGCCGCGATACTTGGCGCCCGCGAGCAGCAGCGCCATGTCGAGCGACAGCACGCGCTTGCCCTTGAGCGTTTCGGGAACCTCGCCGTTGACGATGCGCTGCGCGAGCCCTTCGACGATCGCGGTCTTGCCCACTCCCGGCTCGCCGATCAGCACCGGGTTGTTCTTGGTGCGGCGCTGCAGGATCTGGATCACGCGCCGGATTTCGTCGTCGCGCCCGATCACCGGGTCGAGCTTGCCAAGGCGCGCGCGTTCCGTAATGTCGACCGTGTATTTCTTGAGCGCTTCGCGCGAGCCTTCGGCCTCGGCGCTCGCGACTGCCTCGCCGCCGCGCACCGTCTTGACTGCCTGCTCGAGCGCCGCGCGCGCGCCGCCATGCTGCTTGATGAGCCGGCCGGTGTCGCCCTTGTCCTGCGTCAATGCGAGCAGGAACATTTCGGAGGCGATGAACTGGTCGCCGAGCTTCTGCGCTTCCTTGTCACACAGATTGAGCAGATTGGAAAGCTCGCGCGAGACATTGACTTCGCCACCCTGCCCTTCGACCTTGGGCAGGCGCTCGATCGCGCCATTCAGCGCGGTCTTGAGCGCCGGTACGTTGACCCCGGCGCGCGCGAGCAGCGAGGCGGTACCGCCATCCTCCTGCTGCAGCAGTGCAAGCAGCAAATGCTGCGGCTCGATATAAGGGTTATCGTGCCCGACAGCCAGGCTCTGCGCATCGGCAAATGCCTGCTGAAACTTGGTCGTAAACTTGTCAAATCGCATGGTAGTCCCCGTTGATTGCTATATTGGAAATGGGGGATTAACCCGCGTTTTCAAGCGCCTTATTGCGGGTGCCGAACGAAGTTGTCGCGGCAATCGCCCCCGCCGCCCGCATTAACCGGTTGCTCGCGGCCAAACTCGGCATTTAAAATGAGCAATGGGTGCCGTCCGTCCCTCAGCCCCGGCAGCGTCGTCCTTCCCCCTGCTGCAGCGTTGGCGTGGTGCGCTATCCCGCGTCAGCCTGCTGGCACGCGAAATTACGCTGGCCCTCGTCCTCAAGCTGCTGCTGCTGGGGCTCATCTGGTGGGCTTTTTTCAGCGAGCCCGCGGCACGCCACATGCAGCTCGATCCGGACCGCGTCCAGCAGCAATTGCTGCAGTCGACCTCAACCACGGACGCTCCTCATGCCAAGCGCTGAAGTCGTCGACCTGTCGCGCCTGCAATTCGCGCTCACTGCGTTATACCATTTCCTGTTCGTACCGCTGACCCTCGGCCTGTCGTGGCTGCTGGTGATCATGGAATCTGTCTACGTGATGACCGGCAAGCCGGTCTACAAGGACATGACCCAGTTCTGGGGCAAGCTGTTCGGCATCAACTTCGCGATGGGCATCACCACCGGCATCACGCTCGAATTCCAGTTCGGCACCAACTGGGCTTATTACTCGCATTACGTCGGCGACATTTTCGGCGTTCCGCTCGCGGTCGAGGGGCTGATGGCGTTTTTCCTCGAGTCGACGTTCGTCGGCCTGTTCTTCTTCGGCTGGAACCGCTTGTCCAAGGTCGGCCATCTGGTCGTGACGTTCCTGGTCGCGCTCGGCTCCAATCTGTCCGCGTTGTGGATACTGATCGCCAACGGCTGGATGCAAAACCCGGTCGGCGCCGAATTCAATTACGAAACGATGCGGATGGAATTGACCAGCGTCGGCGCATTGATTTTCAATCCCGTGGCGCAGGTCAAGTTCGTGCACACGGTGGCGGCCGGATATGTCACCGCCGCGTCGTTCGTGCTCGGCATTTCTTCATGGTACCTGCTCAGGACGCGCGACGTCGGCTTTGCGCTGCGCTCGTTTGCGGTCGCCGCCGGTTTCGGTCTCGCCTCGACGTTGTCGGTGATCGTGCTCGGGGATGAGTCGGGCTACACCAGCGGCGAAGTACTGAAAGTGAAACTGGCGGTGATCGAGGCCGAATGGCAGACCCAGAAGCCCCCGGCGTCGTTCACGCTCTTCGGCTTCCCCAACCAGGACGCCGAACGCACGGATTACGCAATACGGATTCCGTACGTGATGGGAATCATCGCCACCCGCTCGCTGGATCAGCCGGTGACGGGCATCAAGGAACTCAAGGCCGAGCACCGGAGTCGCATCGAAAACGGCATGATCGCCTACGGCGCGCTGCAGAAACTGCGCAACGGCGACAAGTCACCCGCGACCCTCGCAATGTTCGAACAGACCAAGAAAGACCTCGGCTTCGGCCTGCTGCTGAAGCGCTACGCGCCCAATGTCGTCGACGCAACGCCAGACCTGGTCCGCAAAGCGGCCGAGAACTCGATCCCGCAGGTGGCGCCGATGTTCTGGTCATTTCGCATCATGGTCGCCTGCGGTTTCACGCTGCTTGCGCTGTTCGTGCTCGCCTTCTACTACTGCGCGCGGCGCATCGTGGCCGATCGTACCTGGCTGCTCAAATTCGCGCTGTGGGCCATGCCGCTGCCGTGGATCGCCTCCGAAATAGGCTGGGTCGTCGCGGAATACGGTCGTCAGCCGTGGACCATCAGCGGCATCCTGCCGACTTACCTGTCAGCGTCGAACCTGAGCGCCGGGCACCTTTACTTCAGCCTCGCCGGCTTTATCGGCTTCTACACCCTGTTGCTGATCATCGAAGTCTGGCTGATGCTGAAATACATCAAGCTCGGTCCGTCCTGCCTCGGCAGCGGACGCTATCACCGCGAAGCCGCAGCGGCGAAAACTTAGGATTATTTGTGCTGCTCGACTACGAAACACTGAAGGTAATCTGGTGGCTGCTCATCGGGGTGCTGCTGATCGGCTTTGCGCTGACCGACGGCTTCGACATGGGGATCGGCACGCTGCTGCCTTTCATTGGCAGGAATGACGACGAGCGCCGCGTCATCAACAACTCGAGCGGCCCGACGTGGGAAGGCAACCAGGTGTGGTTCATCACCGCCGGGGGTGCAACCTTCGCCGCATGGCCGCTGGTGTACGCGGCGGCGTTCTCCGGCTTCTACATCGCACTGCTGCTGGTACTGTTTGCGCTGTTCATGCGGCCAGTCGGCTTTGATT
>Ga0113563_10000207_pt1 | contig 25254 bp, 23 predicted proteins | sample Mud3Dept3metaG_FD_80117 | JGI IMG/M metagenome (GOLD analysis project Ga0113563, IMG submission 80117) | Freshwater wetland microbial communities from Ohio, USA, analyzing the effect of biotic and abiotic controls - Mud 3 Core 4 Depth 3... | ecosystem: Environmental > Aquatic > Freshwater >... | reverse complement strand
CCAGTTCCACGGCCCGCTCGTCGTACGGGTTGATCACCGGAGGGATACCCTCGGGAGGCACAGCGCGCATGGCCGAGGCGTCGATCCTGAATTTTGCCGGCGGTATCTCCGGGTCAGGCACCTGCTTGATACAGACGATCATCTGCATGACGTTCCCTCGCCGACGGCGCCTATGGCGCCGTCTTTCAGCTCATCGCGTCGATTTCGAGCAGCTGGCGCCCGATCATCAGGGCGTGCATCTCGGGCGTGCCGCCCATCATGTTCGTGGTCAACGCATCCCGGTGGTGGTGCTCGATCGGGTATTCGTCCATTATGCCGTAGGCCCCAAAGAGCCGCAACGCCTCTGTCGTTACCCTTCGCACGACCTTCATCGCCTGGTACTTGGCGTAGGAGCTCTCGAGCGCGTGCGGCACGCCCTTGTCGATGAGCCACGCGAGGCGGTACCCCTGGAGGCGCACGCCGTCAATCGCCGCCGCCATATCGGCCACGGCGCCCTGCACGAGCTGGAAGCCGCCGATGGGTTTTCCGAACTGCTTGCGCTCCCTGGCGTACTTGATCACGGATTCCATGCAGCTCCTACTCATGCCGACGGCGCCCATGATCACGAAGAGCCGCGCCAGGTCTATGCCGTGGAACATGTTGCGCAGGCCCTTCCCGACCTCGCCGATCAGGTTCGCCTCGGGCACCTCGCAGTCGCTGAACCTGAGATCGGCAAGGTTTCCCGCTCGCCAGGCGAGCTTTCCCTTGAGGTCCTTGCTCGTGAAGCCGGGCGTACCCCGCTCCACCGCAAATATCGCCAGGCCCCTCGGCCCCTTGGTCTTGTCTGTCTGCGCCAGCACGAGGGCTACGTCGGCAATGCCCCCGTCGGTGATGAAGAGCTTCGTCCCGTTCAGAACCCAGCGGTCGCCCTTCTTGACGGCCGTGGTCTCGATGTTCGAGGCGTCGCTCCCGGCGGTCGGCTCTACCGCTGCGCCGCAGAAGAACTTGTCGCCCAGGCACATGGGCGGGAGCCAACGTCTCTTCTGCTCCTCGTTCCCGGCCCCCAAGATGATGCTCCCCGGCTGCACCGGGCCGCCGAGGAAGTTATGAGCGACGCTGTAGCTCGCCCAGGAAACCTCCTCGAGGATCACGGCGAGCGTCACGCGGCTCACCCCCAGCCCGCCATACTCCTCCGGTATGTGGGGGGCAATAAGGCCCACCTCTTTCGCCTTTTCCACGATGTCGTGGAAGTGCTTCTCCTCCCGTTCGAACTCCTTGAGGCGTGGCAGCATCTCCTGCTCGGCAAACTTGTGCGCCATATCGCGGAACATCGTCTGTTCCTGGGTGAGCTCGAAATCCATGTGCGGCCTCCTTGCGCGCTTTCCACGTGATAATTACGCGAACGTCCCGCTGCTCGTCTCTATCCCCTGACCTGTACAAGCTCGGTGAGTACGCCATGTGTTGAGGAAGGGTGGAGGAATACTATTTTACCCTCCGCCCCCTCCCGGGGCTCCTTGCTCACGAACTTCATGCCCTTGGCCGACATTTCCTCGACCACCTTGTAGATGTCGTCCACCTCGTAGCACACGTGGTGGATTCCCTCGCCGCGCTTCTGAATGTGCTTCGCCATGACGCCTTCCGTCCCGATGGGCGAGATCAGTTCCACGAGCAGGTCGCCCAGCTGGATCATGCATATACGCATGTCCCTTTCCGTGACCGGCGGCGGCGTCTGAACACCGAACATTCTGTTCCAGAATTCGATTGCCTGATCGAGGTCTTGTACGGCAATCCCGATGTGGTTCACGCGCTTCAGCATGGCTTGGCCTCCTCGCCCGTCAACGCCCGGGCTCTCGTATCAGGGGTTTCCCCCGACGATCTCGATCAGCTTCGTCTTCTTTGTCTCGCGGGGCAGGGAGTCGGGCGCCACCCAAGTGAATTCGGGCGTGACCCTCGTCGATTCCCTGAAGCTCTTCAGCATCTGCTCCTCAAGGCCCGGCAGTTCCCCGGCGGCCACGCCCTCACCGTATTCGATCTTTATCTTCAGTGGCGGGGTGACCAGCGGGCCGGGTTTGTCGAGGAGGATCCTGAAAAAGCCAGTGACCTTGGGGACGAATTTCATGATCTCCTGCTTTACGGCCTCGGGGAAGATGTTGACGCCCTTGACGATCAGCATGTCGTCCGCCCGCCCGATGATTTTGAACTTGAAAGAAGTCCGGCCGCAGGAGCAGCGCGCCGTGGAAATCTGGAGCAGGTCGCCGTAGGCGTAGCGCATGAAGGGCGTCCCCTCCCAATCGAGAAAGGTCATGACCTGCTCGCCTATGGCCCCGTCCCCCATCTCAATGTTCTTCTTCGTCTTCGGATCGATGAGCTCGAGCAGACAGTGATCGCCCGAGATGAAGTGCATGCCGGTGTAGACCTCGGGCGGCTCCAGGCACTCGACGCCGTGGAATCCATGGCCGCCGCCCGTCTGGTCGCAGACGTGGGCACCGCCGTAGCCGGCCGAAAGGAGCTTCCTCACCTCCGTGTTGCCTGCGCCGGGCTCACCGACCGGAAAGACCCACTTTATGCCCAGGTCTTTCGCAGCCTTTCCTGTGACTTTCGGGCTCTGTTCTAGCAGGTACTGCGCGAATGAGGGAGTGGTGAAAAGGGCGTCGGGCGCGGTGAGACGGATGAAATCGAGCACGCGCTTGCTCCCTGTGTCGGCGCCGACCGGCACCGCGCACGCCCCGAGGTTGATGATCCCCTGCGAGAGGGGCAACCCCCCGGTGAACATGCTGAGCGAGAGGGCCTGGAGGATGATGTGGCCCGGCCGTATACCGACAGCCCAGAGTTTGCGTGCGTGCATTTCGCTGACGATGTCGACATCGTTCTGTGTCAGCGTGTAGAGGGTGGGGGTGCCCGTCGTGCCCGACGTAGAGTTTATCCTCACGATCTTTTCACGCGGTGCGCACGTTATGGTTCCAGGGCCGTACGGGTGGCCGAGCTCTGCGATGGATTCTTCCTGGGTCCGCTTCTGATCGTCTTTCCCGCTGAGCGGGACGTGCCGGAAATCCTCGAAGCTGCGCACGTCCTCCGGCTTCATACCCGCCTCATCGAATTTTCGCTTGTAGAGCAGCGAGGTGTTGTAATTGTACACCACCTGCTTCTTCAGCCGCGCGAGCTGAAGGCTGCTCATCTCGTCCGCCGACATCGTCTCGATCTTCTCGTTCCAGAACCTTCTCTCATTGGTCTTGGGCATCATCTCTCCTCCGGCTGCCCCCCGCGTGACCGCCTTGTCAGGGCGCATCCGCAGCGCGTCGCAGCTCTATGATTCAAATGCAAACAGCTCCAGGCGTCCCCGTGCCGGGTCGTCAGAGAAGCACTGCCTCCATCGACAGGAATTTCTCGCTGGCGTGATCCAAGTGAACCTGAATGGCAACGGCGAGTGCGATGTCGTCCTTCCTCTGAAGCGCCTGAAGGATGCGATGGTGTTCGCCTTGAGCCTGGCTGAACCCGCCCTCGCAGCGCAGGCAGACGGCGCGGATCCACTGCAGCTTCTCCGCGATACCCGCGATCGTTTCGACGAAGGCCTGGGAACCGGTAGCACCGTAAAGGATCTGATGAAAGCGTGCGTGGGACGTGATGAGCGCGTGAAAGTCGCCGTTGATGCCAAATTTTTCCGACGCCCTGATATTCTCCTCAGCTTCACCGATCACCTCCGGCGTCGCGCCGGCGATCATCATTGGGATGGCGAAACGTTCGAGGGCCGCCCGGATCTCGAAGTAGTCCTTCACTTCCTTTGAAGTAAGCTTCCTCACCACGTAGCCCATCCGGCCCCTGCACTCGACGAGCTTCTCGTGCTCTATCATGAGGAGCGCTTCACGCACGGGCGTGCGGCCCATGTCCAGGTCTTTTGCCATCTCACCCTCGATGAGACGCTCCCCCGGTTTCAGCTCGAACGCGATGATGCGGCGCTTGATCTCTTCGAACGCCCTGTGGCGAAGGCTGTTGTTCATGTCACGTCCCAGTGCTCCAGCTTGTATATAAGATCTATATATCTTATCATATATTCAAATCAAGCCTTTTTAGCGACTCATTTTCCCATTACGTCAATTCCTCCACGAACTTCCTTTTTTGCCGCCTGAGGCTGAGCACTAAAGAGACCAGGAGAACTATCCCCACGAGGCACAGGAGCACACCGGAGAACCTCCGCTGGAAGAAAATGGCGAGGTTCCCCCGTCCGATGCCCAGCGACTGGCGGAAGCTCGTTTCCATCATCGGCCCCAGCACCATCCCCAGCAGGAACGTGGTCAGCGGATACTTAAATTTCCGGAGGATATAACCGAACAGGCCGAAAATGATCATGATGACGATTTCATAGACGTTGCTGTTCAGGCTGTAGACGCCGACGATGCAGAAGAGGGTGATCAGGGGGAAAAGGAGCGCGTAGGGGATTTTCAGGATCCTGACCCAGATCCCGATGAGTGGGAGGTTGAGGATGAGAAGCATCACGTTGCCGAGGTACATGCTGGCGATAACCCCCCAGAAGAGGTCCGGGTACTGCGTGATAAAGAGAGGGCCCGGCTGTACCCCCTGGATGATGAGGGCTCCCATGAGCATTGCCATTGTCGGGGTTGCCGGGACGCCCAGGGCGAGCAGGGGGATCATCGACCCCGCAGTGGCGGAGTTGTTCGCCGTTTCGGGGGAGGCCACCCCCTCGATAACCCCGGTCCCGAATTTCTCGGGGTGTTTCGATACGCGCTTCTCCAGCCAGTACGCGAAGAAGGTCGTCATAACGGCCCCTGCACCGGGCAGTATCCCGATGAAGAAGCCCACGACCGTCCCCCTCAGCACGGCCCACCGGCAGGCGATCCACTCCCTCCACGCGAAGAGGCTCTTGATGTCCGTCTTGATGACCTTTTGTTTGGCCGCCATCTCGACGTTGCTCAGTATCTCGGAGATGCCGAACATGCCCATGGAAACCGGGACGAGGCCCAGACCGTCGGACAGGGTGATGCTGTTGAAGGTGAAACGGTTGAAGCCGGTGAAGGTTTCTTTGCCGATGAGAGAGACGAACAACCCGACAGCTGTCATCAGCAGGGCCTTCGGCAGCGAATCCCCGCCCAGGGAACTGACCATCATTAACCCGAAAAGGATCAGGGCGAAGAGCTCGGGCGGACCGAAATTGAGGGCCACCTGGGCGAGAGGCGGGCACAGGACGGCCAGGCCTATGACGCCAAGCGTCCCTCCGACAAAGGAGCCGATCGCCGAGATGCCCAGCGCAGATCCTGCCCTTCCCTGCCTTCCCATCTGGTACCCGTCGAGACAGGTGATGATGGATCCCACCTCTCCCGGTATATTCACAAGAATCGACGTGGTAGACCCTCCGTACTGGGCGCCATAGTAGATCCCGGCGAGCATGATGATCGCGGCAACGGGCGTGAGCGAAAAAGTAAAGGGCAGGAGGATCGCCATGGTGGCCACGGGGCCGATGCCCGGCAACACCCCGATGAGGGTCCCGATCACGACGCCGATGAAGCAGCAGAGAAGATTGACGGGTGCGCTGACCAGGCGGAAACCATCGAGCATCAACTGCAGGGAATCCATCGCCTAACCTCTCAGAATCTCAAGAAGCCGCTCGGCAGCTGCGTCTTCAGCAGGATCTTGAACAAAAACAAAGACCCGAGCGCGGAAACCAGCGAGTAGAACACGGCTGTTCTCCATCGCTGCGGGGCAATGGTCCGCATCATGAAAAGGATCATCAGGAACATGGCTAGGGCGAAGCCGAGGATTTCGAGGAAGACGGTGCACGCCGTCATGGCAGCCAGGTACAGGACGACCCGCCGGACCGCGGGACCGCGGGAAGCACGAGGTGTGAGGGGCGCTCCACCATTCGCGTTCTCCGTCTTTCTCGACTGGACAAGTAAGAGTATCCCGATCACCGCGATAATGATGCCCATTGCGGCGGGGAAGTAACCCGGGCCCGGATCTTCAAGGTTGCCGAAGGGGAAGGTAGAGGACCATACGGCAATCGTTGTCCCAAGGAGTATCCAGAAGACAGCCATGCCTGCTTCGCGATTTTTCATCTGCTCTCCCAATTACTATTTCTTCATATATTTCTCGATGTCTCCCTTGTAGGCCTCGAGCAGGCCGAACAGCCCATTGACGCCTTTGAGCGTTTCTTCACCCCCCATCCAGGCCGGGTCCACGCCTGCCCCCTTGGCCCACGTGACGAATTCGGGATCCTTGACTGTCTTCATCAGGGCGTCCTCCAGGATCTTGACCCTATCTTTCGGCACGCCGGGGGAGGCAATCATCCAGTAATCGAGGGCGAAGTTACCCAAATCCGGGTGGCCGATATCACCCACGGTCGGAACATCCGGGTAATCCGCGTAGCGCTTCCGGTCGATGGTCAGAATCGGACGAAGCTGCCCGGTTTTCAAGAAAGGCAGCGCCGGGCTCAGCGGAAAGCTCGCCATCTCGACCTCCCCCCTGATCACGCTCAGGAGGGCGGGCGGACCGCTGCCAAAACCCGAGATAATGGTGAGGGGGAAGCCTTCCCGCTTCGCTATGATGATGACGGGCACGGTGGAGGACTGGGTGACGCCCAGGGCGCTCAACCGGACAGATTTGCTCATGGCCTTGAGGTCCTTAATGGACTTTATGGGGGAGTCGCCTTTCACATAGCAGAAGGTCGGGGAGGACTGCACCCTGCCGATGTAGGCAAATTTCTTATTCTCGAACGCCTGCTTCTCGACGATCTCCAACATGATCTCGGTGGCTGTCCCGAAACCGACCGTATAGCCGTCGGGTGCGGCGTGATACAGTTGGATGGATCCCCGCGCCCCGCCTGCCCCGGGTGTGTTGACGACGACCATGGGAACCCCCCCGAGGTACTTGGGCATGAATTTCGCCACGCCGCGTGCGAGGATGTCCCGCGACCCACCCGGCGCGAAACTGCAGATGATCGTGATCTCCTTCTTGGGGAAATCGCTCTCTGCCGCACCAACCCTACCAACCAGAGCACTGCCCAGGAGACATGCCGTGACACATGCAAAAACGATTACGATCCTTGCCCATCTTTTCATTTCGATCTCCCCTTCGGCTCAGATTTTAAGTCCTGCGAGGGCTCCTTCGAGCACCGCCTCGAGCAGACGCCGCACGTCGACGCAATCCCCCGCTTCATACACTTCCGACATGATTCCCTTCAGCTGCGCAGACAGCTGCCTCTCGGGCTGCGCGCCCGTTGGCTCTCCTCGATAGTAATCAGCCACGCATCCGCCACCTTCTCCCGGAACCCGGCGTCACGGATCTGCGTGCTCTCTCCGGGAAGAGACGGAGCACCTCTTCGCGTCTGCTCGAACCCATCTCTCACTCCCCGATCTTGCCCATTTTCGCGCCTGCAGGCCGCCGGGCAAAACCGTACTCCTCCCAGCGCGCATCCACCATTGCCGCGGTCGCCGGTGGCACCTCGGTGCACAACGGCGGCTCACGCTTGCCGCCGTACTGCTCCTCGGGCTCCAGCTCCCAGTTGACCGTGGCGTCGATCAGTACCCTGGTCCATTTCCCCACACCGCCGTACTTGCGCGCATCCCTCTGCGGGAGCGGCGTGCTCGGGTCGAGCGGGTTGCCGGGTGTGCCCGCGAAGAACTGGAAATCGCCCATCTCGGCATTGGTGCGATAGGCAACCGCCCACTCCACCGCCGCGTCATCGAACACGTCTATGTCGTTGTCAACCACGATGAGGTTCTTGCCCCAATGGGTGGCGCTCGGTATGCCGAAGACGATCGCTGCCACCTGCTTGGCCTGCCCCCTGTAATGCTTGTCGATCTGCACGCGGAGGTTGGTCATGTTGGTAAGCTGGGATCCCCAGACGCCCGTCACGTGGTGCAGACCGGCCTGCTCCAGCGAACGCCAGATGATGGCCGCCCTCACGGTTGCACCCCAGTACATAGCCTCGGCCGTGTGGCCGGGCGAATAGCCCGTGAGACCACCGCGGAAGATCGGGTCGCTCCTGTGGGTGATGCACTCTACGCGGATCACGGGCTTCGGCTGCCTGATGCCCGCGTAGAAACCCGGGAATTCGCCGAACGGCCCTTCCATCTGGAAGGTCGCAGGGTCGGGTGAAATCCGCCCCTCGACGACGATTTCGGCGGTCGCCGGCACGTACAGGTCGGACGTCTCGCACTTGACCAGCTCGACAGGCGCGCCGCGCAGGCCGCCGACGAGCTCGTACTCTGAACAGTCGGTGTGAATGGGCGCCGTGCCCGAATACATGAGCAGGGTCGGATCCCAGCCGTAGACCACCGCCACGGGCATTTCCTCGCCGCGGCGCTCACACTTCGAGAAATGAACGCCCCAGTGCTGATTGCGGGCGATAAAGACTGCGATCGATCTCTGGTCGTCACCCAGCATGCCGCGATACAGGCCAACGTTCATGAGCCCCGTCTCCGGGTCCCTGGTGATCACGCTGCAAAACGTATTAATGTAGCGGCCGCCGTCGAGCTCGTTATAGCGCGGCACGGGGATCTCGCGGAGGTCGACAGCTTCCCCCTTGATGATGTGCTCCTTCACCGGCCCCGTGGCAACCTTGACGGTCTCCTCACGGGTTTCCAGCCGCTTCTTTATATACTCGACCAGCTCCCGGTACCCCGTTTCGGGCGGCAGGCCGAGCGCCAGCGCCACGCGTTCCCGTGAGCCCGGCCCTCCGACGAACAGCTTCCGACACCAAGTGTCGCGATAATCTTTGATGTTTTCAAAGAGCAGGGCAGGTCCTCCCGCGTCGGCGACACGTCGCGCAACGCCTGATAGTTCCAGGTCCCAATCGACCTTCGCCGTGATGCGCTTCACCTGCCCGTGTTCCTCCAGCTTCGCTACCCATTCCCGCAGAGATTGGAACGCCATATGGTCTCCCCCCGTAGCGAGTGACTCAGACTCGTGTATGGATATATAGACATATATAAGGCAGGATATATTATGTCAAGAAATTTTTCTGGGGCAATTTCACTTTGACGAGAAGGAAGTGCTTGTGAAAACCATGGGGACATCAAGACTCCTGTGTCAAAGGAAGCTGGGGTGCTCATTGGCCGGGGAAGAGGGATCCCTGATGGAGGATGGTGACAAAGTTTTTCTTGACGTTTTTTGCCAGGCCGGGGTACAGTGTCCTGGTATGAGAAAGCTCGTCATCAAGAGGAACCCCGCAATCAGAAAAACGGTGTATTATCATATACGTGAGCAGATTCTGAATGGCACGATTGGCCCCAACGAACGGCTTACAGAAGCGAAAATTGCCAAAGAAATAGGGACATCGCGGACCCCTGTGAGGGAGGCGCTTCATAGCCTTGAACTCGAGAAATTTATCAAGTCCATATCGAGCGTGGGTTATGTTGTCTTGCCTATAAGCAAGGAAGATGTGGAACAGATGTGTGAGATCCGGGGGTTGATAGAGGGATTGGCAGCCAGCTGGGCAATCAAGAAGGCCCATAAGAAGCTCGTGCGCGAACTAGCAAAGAATATCACCTCATCGGAAAGAGCGATTGCTGAGAGTGATGTGGAGTCGTTCATGGAGCTGGACGGCCAGTTTCATGAGACTATCGCGAAGCTGAGTGGCAGTGAGCGCCTGCTTGAATTCTCTCAAACCTTGAGGCGGCACATGCTGAGATACAGGGCACAAACTATTTATTTGAGTGAGTCTCTGAAAGGCAAAGGTTCAAGAGGCCAGTTCATGAGGGCTATCGAGGGCCACAAACGGATACTGGATGCAATGGAGACCACTGACAACATTCCGGGCGTGCTTGAGGCAATAGGTTGGCACCTGGAACAGTCAAAGAAGGATATTCTCTCGGACGCACTGGGGGAAAACGAGAAGCAGTCCACAACAGAAGACAGGGACAGGTGATAAATGCTTGAGATAAAGTTCTACGGCAGGGGAGGGCAGGGGGTCGTTATCGCGTCTCAGATACTTGCAAGGGCCTTCTTCCTCATGGACATGTACCCCCAGTGCTACTCCCTCTTCGGTGGTGAACGGAGAGGAGCACCGGTGGCAAGCTTCTTGAGAGTGGACAAAGAACAGATCCTGCTGAAGTGCGAAATCAAACGGCCCGATCACATGATCTACCTGGCCCCGGATCTGATTGACGGAAACGAGATAAGAGCGGCGTTGAAGCCTCATGGCCTTATACTGATCAACAACCCTTTTTCGAAGGAGACATTCCCTGAGCTGCGAGAGTATAACCGCGCTATTATAGATGCGTTCTCTATTGCCGAAGAAATGGGGCTGGGAAACACCATCAATACCGCAATCGTCGGCGCATACTGTCGGGCAAACGAGAATATCCCCATGTCTTGTCTGGAGCAGGCAATAGAGGAGACGGTTCCAGCCAAGGTTGAGGCTAATATAGAGGCTGCCAGGAGAGCGTACGAAATGACTCAAATACTGCCTAAAGAACAAGAAAAGGTAGCGCAATGAACCTACAGGATGTAGAACCGTTAACCCCTTGCGCAAGAGGTACAACGACGATATTCAAGACCGGCCAGTGGAGTCAGAAAAAGCCTTTTTACATGGAAAAAGTCTCCCCGTGCAGGGAAGCATGCCCGGCAGGGAGTGATATCCCCAGTTTTCTCTCATTCGCCGCAGAGGGAGATTTTGATTATGCTTTAGAGCTTCTCCTTCAGGAAAACCCGCTTCCCTGCGTGTGCGGCCGGGTATGCTACCACCCATGCCAGACCGAATGTAATAGGGGTCAGTTTGACCAGGAGGTTGAGATAAGGAGTCTGGAAAGGGCAATAGCAGAGTTTGGCTTTGCCGTGCCGAAAACGATGAGCGCTCCGGGTCACAGCCCTCAGAGCATTGCCATTATCGGGTCCGGGCCCGCAGGGCTCTCATGTGCCTATTTCCTGGCTCGCTTTGGTCATAAAGTTAAGATATTCGAGAAGAATAAAGAGCCCGGTGGGGTGCTCAGATACGGGATTCCCGATTACAGACTCCCGAAAGGCGTATTAAGAAAGGAGATAAACCGGATACTTTCGTTGGGGATCGACCTGGAGTCTGGCATAAATGTTGACCGGAAGATGCTCGACAATATCAAATCACGACATGACACCCTCTTCCTCTCCATTGGAACGTGGATTCCACGGAGAGCCGGTGCTCAAAACGAGAACAGCAAGGATGTCCTTCATGGGCTCGATTTCCTTGCAGACAGAAATAGTAGAGGAGCGCACCGGGACAAGAAGCGTGTTGTGGTTATAGGCGGAGGGGATGTTGCCGTCGATGTGGCACGAACAGCGCTCCGCGTATGTGCTCGGGACGTCAAGGTTACGATGGTTGCGCCCGAAGCGCTGGACGAATTTCCTGCCATCCCGGAAAGCATTAAAGAAGCCCTTGAGGAAGGGATTGAAATAATAGGAGGGTATCGACCTTCAGAGTTTAAGGGAACTGAGAGTCTGGAATACGTCCGTCTCGCCCCTGCAAAGGTCGATAAAGATCCGCGGACAGGAATGTACCGGATGCTGCCTGCGAAAGGGAAGGATCTCGTTCTCGACGCGGATTTCGCAATCGTGGCGATCGGGCAGATACCCGATAGTGAGCTCTTCCGTGATGGACTTCTCGATGAGGAGTCTCACAAGGTCTATGTAAACGAGTTTGGGATGACGACCGCTGAAAGGGTCTACGCGGGCGGCGACCTCATCAGGCAGAGACCCGCCGTGGTCGATGCGATCGCGTCAGGGAAAAGGGCGGCCCTTGCAATACATCTGGGAGCGCAGGCCTGCGACAGGGAGGAAATAATCCCGCCTCTTCGCCTTGGCGCCGGTTCTTCTCTGTCGATGCAATCGTACATAGAAGAGGCGCATATGGACCTTAAGAGAGTTGTTCAGTTCTCGGAGTTGAATACGCTGCTTTTCAGAAGGACTCCACCCTACATTGAAAAGACGGTATCACCGGGCGCCAGGATACAGGGTTTCCGAGAAGTGAGGAAGGGATTGGAGAGGGTGAACGCAGTTGAGGAAGCAAAGAGATGTTTTAATTGCGGCAGATGCATTCAGTGTGATCTATGCTTCCTCCTCTGCCCGGACATATCTATAATAAAGACAGGCACCTCCCGATACGAGGTAGACGCAGATTACTGCAAGGGGTGCAGCATATGCGCCACTACCTGTCCGAGACACGTCATAGAAATGGGGGATGGCCGATGAGAGATCTTCTCTCCGGTAATTATGCAATAGCAGAGGCTGTTCGTTTATCAAGAGTGCAGCTTGTCGCCGCATATCCCATTACCCCTCAGACACCCATTTATGAAAGAATCTCGGAGATGGAGTCTCAAGGCAAGCTTGCCGGTAAAATGATGAGGATGGAATCGGAGCACTCCGCAATGGGCGCCTGCATCGCCGCCTCCTCTGCAGGAGTGCGGGTATTTACCGCCACGTCTTCTCAGGGTCTCGCCCTGATGCATGAAATGCTTCACTATGCTTCGGGAAGCAGGGTGCCGATAGTCATGGCGTGCGTGAACCGGGTGGTCGCCGTTCCGCAGGCATTCGGTAGCGATCAAACCGATACCCTTTCGCAGAGGGACACGGGCTGGATGCAATTTTACTGTGAGAACGGTCAGGAAGCTCTCGATACGGTTATCCAGGCGTATAAGATTGCTGAAAAGACACTCCTTCCGGTGATGATCGTAATCGACGGATTCTTTACCTCCCACTTCATAGAACCCCTCGACATACCGGACGAAGCTTCTGTCGACGCGTTCCTGCCTCAGGGAATAATACCGAAGCGGCTTGACATAAACAAACCCGCTTTTATCGGAACCGTCGTGAATGCCGAGCACTACTCACAGTTCCGCCACAGGACCTTCGACGATATGGAAAAGGCACGGGCAACGATAAAAGAAGTGAATGATGAGTATGAAGCCAGGATCGGCAGGGGTTACGGGCCGGTAGAACCCGTGAACACTGAAGATGCCGAAATCGTGCTTGTAACAAGCGGTTCGATTACGAGCACGGCCCGGGTGGCCCTGCGGTCTTTAAGGAGCAAGGGGTATAAGGTCGGTCTGCTCAAGATAAAGGCCTTCAGGCCTTTTCCCGTACAGGAAGTGCAGCAAGCGCTGAAGGAAGTTTCAAAGATCGCTGTCGTAGACAGAAACATCTGCATCGGGAGGGAAGGCATATTCTGCCAGGAGTTGAAAGCGGCTTTGTACCCGCTTGAGCGGCGTCCGAGGGTGACCGGCTATATTGCGGGGCTCTGTGGTTCGGACGTATCACCTGAAATGCTTGAAGATATAGTTATTAAGACATTAAGAAATGATAAAGAGGAAGGGTTGCCCATATGGGTTCGGAAAGACTGATCAGGGCAGGACATGAGATGGGCCAGAAGGAACAGTTGAGGCAGGGTCACTACGCGTGTCCCGGTTGTGGTGTCGCGCTAACAATGCGTCTGGTCTTGCGGGCGCTCGGGAAAAATACAATTGCCGTTATTCCCCCCTCATGTGCGGCATCGGTGGCCGGGGCTTTTCCAAATACTTCCTTCGAGGTTCCGATATTTCACTCCGCCTTTGAAATTGCCGCCGCGTCAGCAGCCGGAATTGCGAATGCCCTGGAGATCCAGGGCCTGAACGATATTTCAGTCGTCGCATTTGCCGGAGATGGAGGTACTTTTGATATAGGCATTCAGTCTTTGTCAGGAGCTGCCGACCGGAATGATAACTTCATTTACGTCTGTCTGGATAACGAGGCATACATGAATACAGGCATACAGGCAAGCTCAGCCACGCCTGAGAACGTATGGACCGTAACCACCCCGGACGGCAGGATGGGCAGAAAGAAACACTTCATGGAAATCATTGCGGCCCATAGAATACCCTACGCGGCCACCGCCTCAATAGGCCACCCTCAGGACTTGATCGAAAAAGTCACACGGGCACAGCAGGCATACGGAACACGTTTTATTCACACCCTCACGCCGTGTCCGACAGGCTGGAGGATGGCCGAAGGGCTTACCGCCAAGTCTGCTATGCTGGCTGTGGAAACGAACGTGTTTCCGCTCTACGAAATAATAAACGGCACGCGGTACCGCATAACTCACGAGCCGCAGAAACTGCCTGTAAAGGAATACGTCACGATCCAGGGCAGATATCGACACATCAGCGACGAGGGGATAGCACGCATTCAGAAAGAAGTTGATGAAGAATGGGATAGCCTTGTGGCAAAAACAAAGGGATGTGCTTAGGGGTGGAGGATATGGAAGAATATTATGTTTCGTGTGAAGGAAAAAAAATTCATTTTGCTCTTCCCGGGGGCTGGAAGGTGCTCTCGGCCAAGGATATACCACCGGTACCCGGAGTTGCAGATCCCGTAGCAGAAATCCGGCGTGCCATGGATGACCCTATCGGCTCGCCGCGCTTGGAAGAACTGGCCAGACCGGGTATGGAAGTGGCGCTCCTTTTCGATGACCTTCAGCGGCCTACACCAGTAAACCTCGTGATTCCCGAGATGCTCAACAGGCTCAAGCGGGCCGGCATACCGGACAATCGGGTCTGGGCCGTATGTGCCCTGGGGACCCACCCCATCTATTCCAGAGAAGAGCTTGAAAGAAAGGTGGGTCCGGAAATAGCGGCGCGCCTCAAAGAGCGCCTTGTTTCTCATGATCCCCATTCAACAGAAAATGTGGTCGTCGGCAGAACCAACAAGGGAACACTCGTTGAGATCAACCCCCGTGTTGCCTTTGCCGACTTGGTCATTGCGGTAGGAGAATGTATGCCCCACCCGTGCGCAGGGTTCGGAGGCGGCTTTAAAATTGTCATGCCCGGTGTCTGTTCCTACCGGTCCGTGGCCGACCACCACTTCACCTGGATGCGCCACCGCAAATGCAGAGTCAATATCCTCGACGGGAATCCATGGTACGAGGATATCGTCGATGCAGGGCGGCTAGCACAGCTTTCGTTCAAGCTTGACTGCGTCATTAACGAAAACAAGCAGATCCTCAAGGCCTTTGCGGGTGAACCCTTTGCCGAACACAGAGCGGCGTCAGATTATGCCGCGTCGCTCTATTACGTCCCGCTCTCCAAGATGGCTGACGTTACCGTCACTGCAGCGTATCCGATGGAGATCGGCGTACAGGCCACAAAGGCTCTCGGCATGGCGGGCTTCTGCACGCGCTCGGGCGGTACCATCATCTGGGTTGCTCCTCAGAAAGAGGCGGGTCCCATTATGCCGCTACTCAGAGAGATATCAAGCGGGGAGACGGCAACGGAGTTTCACCGCCGGCTTGCCCGGGGAGATGTGCCCGAACATTTGAGATCCTTCGGCATCTCCTACATCATGCAGGTTGTCTACTTCAAGGAACTGGCCGAGAAGTTCAACGTGATCCACGTCACGGAAGGGCTTACGACCGAGTACGTCAGGATGATGAAGTTTACCCATGCCCGTTCAGTAAAAGAGGCGCTTGAAATCGCTTCCACAAGCATGCCTCAGGCGGACGTTGCGATCTTTCCGTCGGGTGGAACCACCATAGCGGGTGTCGCACTCTAACGGTAAGGGATATGAAGGGGCGGGAGGAGACCAGGCTTTCAATCCGAAGGCCTTGAACCGCATTTGGGAAAACACTCTATAACAAAGGAGGTACCGGTTATGAGAACTTCTGCAACAAGGATCTGTAGTGTCGTTGCGGGCGTGTTTTTGTTGGCTCTGTTTCTGTCAGTGCCGGTTTTCTCAGCGGAGGAACCTATCGCCAAGCTCAAGTATGCCGGCTTTATGCCGCCCGGGCACCCTATTAGCGTATTGAGTGAACAGTGGTGCAAGGAGCTGGACACGAAGACGAACGGTCGGGTCAAGACAACCTACTATACGGCCAATACCCTGATACCTGCAGCCCAGATATACGACGGCGTCGTAAAAGGCATCGCCGATTTCGGGTGGAGCGTTGTTGCCTATACGCCTGGCAGGATGCCTCTTACAGAAGGTTTCATCCTGCCCCTCGGTTACAAGAGCTGCGCGCAGGGCACACGTGCGATGAACGAGTACTATCAGAAGTTCAAGCCAAAAGAATTTGACGACGTGAAACTACTCTATCTTCACGGGTTCCGCTTTGTCGGCATTCATACGAAAAAGCAGGTCACCAAGATGGATGATCTCAAGGGCCTCCGTATCAAAGGCGACGGCGGCAACGTGGGGATCATCGCGGCCACAGGTGCGACCCCTACGGTCATGCCCATGATCGAGCTCTACGACGGCCTAAAGCGCGGGGTCTGTGACGGCTCCTTCCATCCGATGGAGGCACTGAAAGCCTGGAAGCTGGCTGAGATCTGCCACTACACGTATCAAAATACTTCCCTAATCGCCGCAAACCCTTTCTTTGTCGCCATGAACAAGGCGAAGTGGAATGCGCTGCCGCCTGACATCCAGCAGATCATAGAGAAAATGAGTGTCGAGTACATGGCGAAACAGGGGAAACTGTGGGATGACCTGGACGCGGACGCTGTTGAGTTTGTAAAGAAGACCCACACGTTCACAAGAGCGACGCCCGAGGAAGAGGCCCGGACCAGAGAGAAGATGGTACCGCTCCTTGATACGTATGTAAAGAACACGAAGGCAAAAGGTCTGCCCGGTGACGAGTTGGTGAAGTGGGTACAGAACTACGTCCAAACGACCCCCGCCAATTAGCACCATTCGCGCGTTTCGTATGAGAGGGCCTGTGCCAGCGCGGACAGGACGAACTTTCGGTTTGCCGGCCCAGGCCCGGCGCACAGATTGAGGAGGAGGGAATGGACGGGTCGAATAAACTGCAGGTGTTCGAAAGAAAGATATGCCTGACTCTTCTCGTTATAGCAGGGTCGACCCTTGCATTCATGCTTGTTTTCACCGTAGTCAATGTAGTCTTGCGGGCGTTCGGTAGACCGATCGTCGGGGATGTCGAGATAACGTCGTTTCTGGGGGCGGTCGTGGTCGGTTTCTCCCTGCCCTACACGTCCATGCGTAAGGCGCACGTGGCCGTCGACTTCCTGCTTGAAAGGCTGTCAAAAGGCTCCTCGTGCTGGCTGCAAGTTCTGACGCGGGCAGTGAGCATAGCGCTTTTTGCATGGATGGGTTGGAATTTCTACATCATGAGCACGGACCTCATACGATCGGGAGAGGTCACGCCTGTATTCAGGCTTCCCTATTACCCGATCTCCTTCGGCATAGCATTCTGCTGTCTGATGCAGTGTCTTGTGCTTCTCTCACAGATTCGTGAGATCGTCGGGGGTTCGCATGAATGAGATTACGGTAGGTATAGTAGGCATATGTGCCTTGCTTGCCACATTCGTAACGGGAATTGAACTCGCTTACTCGATGACCGTGATCGGATTTATCGGCCTTGCGTACCTCGGTTCGTGGAGCGCCGCCTCGAATCAGATAGTGAAGGATTTTTTCGATACCTTTTCATCATACGGGCTTACGGTTATCCCTCTCTTCGTGCTCATGGGGCAGGTTGCATCGAACTCCGATATTGCAAAAAAGCTGTATGGCGGCGCATCGAAGTTCGTGGGTCACATCCCCGGCGGCTTGGCCATGACCACGGTTGTGGGGGCCACCCTGTTCAAGGCCATGTGCGGTTCCACTCTCGCGACCTGTGCAACCTTTGCAGGCATTGCCATTCCACAGATGTCTCTCCACGGGTACAGCAAGAAACTATCTACAGGCGTGGTAGCAGCGGTGGGCACCCTCGGGTTGCTCATTCCTCCCAGCGTGCCGCTGATGATTTACGGCCTTATTACGGAACAGTCCATAGGAAAGCTCTTCCTTGCGGGCATCATTCCTGGGCTTCTCATTTCCGCGCTTTTCATGGTTGTCATCTACGTCTGGGTAAAGATTAATCCGTCGATTGCCCAGCTTGCGCCGAAATCTACCTGGCAGGAGAGACTGAAGGCGTTCCCCGACTTCTTGTGGGTCACCGTAATCTTCCTTGTGGTCATGGGCGGTCTTATGACTGGGTGGTTCTCACCGACCGAAGCAGGGAGTATCGGCACGGCGGCGGTCCTGTTGCTTGCCTGCGCCAAACGGGATTTGTCCATCAGACAACTTCTCAAGGCCTTCGAGGAGTCACTCCGGACCGCCTGCATGGTGCTCGTGCTCATCGCCGGTTCCGTGGTATTCGGTCATTTTCTGGCGGTGACCCAAATACCTTTTATTACAGCAGACTGGATTGGGAGCTTGCCGATTAACAGAAACCTCATCTTAATCCTTATCACCATGATCTATTTGCTCGGTGGATCGTTCATGGACGACCTGGCATTCATGATACTGGCGACCCCGATTTTCTACCCCGCGGTCATCAAGCTCGGCTTCGATCCCATATGGTTCGGTATCATGGTCGGCGTCACCCTTATGATCGGTACCATCATACCGCCCGTGGCGATGGCCGTCTTCGTGGTAAAGAACATAACGGGGACGCCGCTAAATGTGATTTACTCCGGCGTCTATCCATTTCTCTTGAGCCTCATTGCCTGCGCGACGCTTCTCTTTCTTTTCCCGCAGATCGCTACATACCTCGCTACGACGCTGGGATAAGGGGGCAAGTGAAGGGCGAGAAGCTCTTCGAGCGAAGGAAGGATCTCTTTGCCGATCTCATCGCTCGCTATCATCAATGGGCTGCTTTGCCCTTCTTATGGTAAGAAAGGGACGCTAGCGGTACTAGTAAAAGGGAGGTAACTCGCATGCCTTTTGATTCGCTTAGAGAGTTCCTGAGCAAGCTGGAAGCCGAAGGTCAGCTCCTTCGCATCCCCGAAGAGGTACGCCCGGAACCGGATATCAGGGCTGCTGCGTTTGCCGCCGCGCGATCGCCGTCCGGGCCAGCACTCCTCTTTGAAAATATACAAGGGTATGGGGACGGCAAGGTCGCCATGAACGTGCACGGCTCCGAGGAGAACCATGCCCTTCTACTCGACCTCCCAAGAGAGACCCGGTTCAAGGCACAGTTTCACGAATTGGTCCGCCGTTTCGAGCGCTACCCCATTCCCGCCGTGCGCGTGAGCGACGCACCCGTAAAGGAAGTGATTATTGACAAAAACCTGAACCTGTACCGGGAACTGCCCCTTTTTCGTGTTAACCCGTGGGACGGGGGTTTCTTTCTCTCAAAGGCATGTACGGTCTCCAGGGACCCGGAGAACCCCGAGAACCAGAATCTGGGCATGTACCGGATACAGGTGAAGGATCATGACCGTATCGGCATCTCGACCGGACCCCAACACGACATAGCTGTTCACCTCCGCAAGGCAGAAGAGATGAATATGCCGTTGCGAGTGGCGATCGCTGTCTCCAACGAGCCTGTCACAAGCTTGGTGGCTTCAACGCCGCTTAGGTACCATGAAGATGAGTATTCGATGATAGGCGCGATCCGCGGTGAGCCGGCCAAGATCATCTCATCGGAGCGTGGCAACCTCGACGTTCCTGCCGGAGCCGAGCTTGTTATTGAGGGAGAGATATTGCAGAGACAACGGTTTGTCGAAGGTCCATTTGCTGAGTTTACCGGCTATTACTCGGGCTGTTGCGTTCAGACGGACGTCCAAGTAGACATGATCACGCGCCGTCGAAATCCGATTATTTTCGAGAACCTTTATACGGGCCGCCCATGGACTGAGAGCGACTATATACTGGCGTTGAGCACAGGCGTCGCTCCTTATCAGCAAATGAAAACGGATTTTCCGGAGATCGAGGCCATCAACGCTATGTACACACATGGCTATGGTACTATCATTTCAGCCAGGATGCGTTTTGGGGGCTTTGCCAAAACGCTCGGTATGCGCCTGCTCTCCACACCTCATGGTATTGTCTACCCTAAGTTCATTATCGTCGTCGACGAGGATATCGATCCTTTCAACCTTCAGGAAGTCATGTGGGCCATAAGCGTCCGGTTCAGACCGGAACGTGACCTCGTCGTCATCCCTAACGCACCGGGTTCCCCCCTCGATCCGACCAGCTCGGTTAGAGGTATTACCACCAAACTGATCATAGATGCGACCAAACCCGTTTTTCCGGATATCTCATTATCGGGCGGCGTTCAGGTGGATGTGCCGCCAGAAACGACATTTTGGCTCGATCAAATCGCTAAAAGAAGGAGAAATCGATGATATGCCCTCGATGCGACTCCAATGACGCTCGCCAAGTCTTCGAGGCCGGCGACGGGAGCTGGAAGATCTATCGTTGTCTCCGCTGCAATTTCAACTGGCGTAGCAGTGAGCCGGATGAAATAAGGGACGGCCGGCTTTACAATCCCCTTTTTAAACTGACGGATAAACGTTTTCAGGAAATGGTTGCAAAGCCGCCGATACCTCCCCTGCGAAAGGATCGACCACCCACTTGCTAGTTCAAAAAGAATTGGCTAAACGAATTGAATGGAGTATAGAATACGCATTGATTGCGATTCGTGCTTCCGGTGATGCGACATTGCCCGCGCGATGGCGGGCAAGAGACATATTCTTCCCCAGTTGGACAGTTATGAGACGACATCATTGACAAACCGATCAAGGTGCTGCTATAGAAGACTACGGTGGTCTGACTTCACACGAGCCTAAGGAACTACCGCTATATGCAACATCTCAGCAGCGAGCAAGATAAGATGTAGAAGAAAAACATTTTCGCGAGTGCGCTTCATGTCCTATATGGGGGGATATGAAGGAAACAAGGCTACATCACAGGGGTGGGCAAGGGCCAGCTCTATCCGCAGAGATAGGTGCAGCCTTTCTGGCTGATGGCAAGTATGCCTCCGGCTTTCCAATGTGCGGCTTCGAAAAGCGTGGTGCGCATCTAAAGACAGAAAAACTTTCAGCATCAAGTCGAAATAAAACAGGAGGTGTTGTATGAAAAGATTTATCATCATCAATTCAGTAGTATTTTTCCTGTTTTTGTTATTGGGCTTCAATTGCATCGTTAGTCATGCACAGCAGAAAGTAATCACACTGAATTACCAAACTCACCAGCCGGCAACACATTGGGGTGTTCCATTAAATAAAGAATGGATAGACGAAATTGAAAAGGGTACCGAAGGAACTGTAAAGATCACACAATATGCTGCGGGTCTCTTATCGCCGCAGCGGCAAGCTTATGAAGCCGTAGTGAAAGGCGTTATAGATATAGGCGAGACCAACCCTGCATACACTCCGGGTCGATTTCCGTTTATGGAAATTGGCGACCTACCCCTGGGCGCCAAAAGTGCAAATGCCGCAGGACATCTTATTAACGAACTTTATAAGAAATACAAACCAAAGGAATTCGATGGTGTGAAGGTACTCTATTTCCATACAAATTGTCCGACTAGTCTTCACGTAGCAAAAAAACCCGTTTACAGGCTTGAGGATTTACGGGGCTTGAAAGTGAGAACCACCGCGGCAACCATTCAGATTATTAAGCTGTTGGGCGCGACACCCGTTGGACTGCCGATGGGCGAGGCATATGACGCAATTTCAAGAGGCGTGGTAGATGCCAACTGGAACTCAAATGAAGCTCTCCAGTCCATGAAGCTGGCAGATGTGATCAAGTATTCAGTCTGGTGTGAACCGGTAGCAAACCTCGCCGTTTTCATGGTTGTGATGAACAAAGGGAAGTGGAACTCCTTGAACCCCAAACAACAGAAGGTTTTTGAAGAAGCTACTTCGAAACTGATGGAAAAGCACATCCGTGGATGGGATATCAACTACGCGCAGGCAGTAGACTGGGCAAAAAAAGAAAAAGGGGTTCAGTTCATAGTATTGCCAGAGGAGGAACAACGACGCTGGGGCGAAAAAGTCAAACCGCTAGCAGACGAATATGTGCAAAAAACAAAAAAAATGGGCTTGCCTGGCGAGGAGGCATATAAGTTTGCTATCGACTATCTTAAGACACATTCGTGAGTGGCGCAGGGAAGTAGGGTATTGGTTACAGGAGGGGTGAGGTAATCGTATATTGAGGAACCTTGATGACGAAATCCTGTTGGCGATGTCGACTGACTAAAAGCCCTCTCTTAGAGGAGTAGACCAGGGAAGGAAAGCCTTATGCAAAAACTTCGCTTATTGGGCATGACATTGGGCAAATATATGGATATCTTGGCGGGCATTTTCCTTACTTTTATCATATTGTTAACCGTGTGCGATGTAATATTGAGGTATTTTGGAATGCCGATTCTCGGAGCTTATGAAATAGTTTCGTTGGGGGGAGCGCTGATAATTGGGATTTCGTCATTTCTTACTTACTGGAAGAAAAGCCATATAAGAGTAGATACTTTTGTCAACAAATATCCGGGAACCATTAGCCATATTTTGTATATCATAACAAGAGTTGCGATCTTGTTTATAGTTGGACTGACCGGCTGGGGCCTCATAATGATGGGCGTTGACCTGCTTGAGACTCATGAAGTCACGGTTACACTCAGGATCATCTATTATCCTGTTGTGTGGGCGCTGGGTGTTTCCTTTCTTATGATAGGTCTTGGGGTGGTCTACCACATGATTTCTGGCCGCGGTGACCGATAATGAATGAGATAGCTATCGGAATCTTGGGAATCATAATACTGGTTATTACATTACTTTTTACCGGTCTTGAAATGGCATTTGCTTTCGCAATCGTTGGTTTTTTGGGATTTGCTTGTCTTACTTCATTTGCTTCTGCAGTTCATTTATTAGCCTCGGCGTACTTTGATATTTTCAGCTCCTATAGTTTTACTGTAATTCCTGTTTTTGTATTGGTGGGCCAGATAGCTTTCAACGCCGGTGTTGCAGCAAAATTGTATGGTTCGACCAACAAGTTCATCGGGCATGTTGCCGGTGGGCTCGGAATAGCAACGGTAGTAGGGGCAATATTATTTAAGACAATCTCTGGTTCGTCTCCTGCGACAACGGCTACTTTCGCGTCGGTAGCTGTGCCAGAAATGGACCGCTACAGATATGACAAGAAACTTTCAACTGGTGTAGTTGCATCTGTTGGAGGGCTGGGAACAATTATACCCCCAAGCATCGCGTTGATTGTATTGGCGCTCGTTACTGAGCAATCTGTGGGAGAATTGTTCATGGCTGGATTGGTGCCGGGGTTAATAGTGGCATTGTTTTACGCGCTGATAATAATTGGTTGGTGCAAAATCGACCCCTTACTCGGTCCAAGAGGTGAGCGTTACGGTTGGAACACCAGGCTAAGATCCCTCCCCGAAGTTATATGGATCATTCTAATTTTCATAGTAATGCTTGGAGGTCTTCTAAAAGGTATTTTTACACCTACGGAAGCGGGCAGCGTAATGACTTTAGTGGTTTTGGTTGTGACAGCTATCAGAAAAGATATCGATTTCAAGAAATATGTTGCATCCGTGGTGCAGTCTTTAAGAATTGCTGGAATGGTACTTTTCCTTATTGCAGGTTCTGCTATTTTTGGGCATTTTCTCTCGGCTTCAAAAGTGACTCTGGTTGCCGGAGAATGGATCGTGTCTCTTCCTTTCCCCCCCTTTGTCATCATGATTTTGATTCTGCTTACCTATCAGCTGGGCGGCTCCTTCATTGATGACTTTGCGTTCATGATACTGGCCACACCCATTTTTTTTCCAGCTGCGCTTAAATTGGGCTATGATCCGCTATGGTTTTCAATCATAATCGCCATCAACCTTATGATCGGCTCTGTTATTCCACCGGTTGCGATGTGCGTTTTTATAGTCGGCAATATTACCAAAGTACCGTCTAATATCATATATAAAGGGGCGGCTCCATTTTTGATTGGCCTTATAGTTATTCTGGTCCTAACATTTATCTTTCCGCAAATAGTGACTTTTCTCCCGCATATGCTTTATAAATAGTGGACAGGGATGGCTTGGCAAGAGTGTCCTTCCGGCAAGGCTGCGTGAAAAGAGGTTCCAAACCATGGTGAGCAAAAGCCTTGATGGTCTTATGCTACACCAAGGTAATATCGAAGCATGGGGTGTGCGTTTGTCCGATCGAAAGTCCGCTTGCAACAAAAAGGGATAGTTGGTGGAGAGTAGAAGGAGGCATATATGTTTCCTGTTGTCGATCCTCGCGTCTGCGGTCGTCTTCTATTTGCCGATCAGTCAGGTGATAGTATTCTCATTTCGTGACCCGCTCTATTCCCATATCCCTCTGATCCCGCTCTTGAGCGGTTTCTTTTTTTTCGTAAGAAGAAAATCGATTTTCCAGCATGTTGGATACTCGCCTATTCCTGGAACGGCATTCATCGGGATTGGCGGGCTATTCTGTATTGCCGGTTTTCTGCGTCTGACAAGCATTAACGAGAACGATTATCTTTCTTTGCTGACGTTTTCAGCCGTAATGGTCTGGATAGGCACTTTCATACTTTTCTATGGGTTCGGGACGGCCAGAAGAGCCGCCTTTCCTCTCTTGTTTCTCTTCTGCATGGTACCGATACCAAGCTTCCTCATACAGGCCTTTGTAACACTCCTGCAAAACGGTTCTGCTGAGACTGTCAACGCGATATTTTACCTGCTCGGCTTGCAAGTGACCAGGGACGGATATGCCTTCCATTTCCCCCAGTTAAGCGTCGAGATATGGGAAGAGTGCGCTGGAATACGCGCAGGCATTGCCTTCGTTATCACCAGCATCGTTGCAGCCAATCTATTGCTGCGCAAGGCATGGACAAAAACTCTTGCGGTACTATTGAGCGTACCAATAGCTATTCTGAGAAACTCCGTCAGGATCGTTTCTCTTTCCGTAATTGGCGCTTATGTGGATGAAAGGATTTTTCATAGCGATCTTCATGACATCGCCGGCGGGATCCTTTTCTTTATTCTCGCACTCTTTCTATTGTGCGTTGTGATCGCGTTATTGAGAAGGTTTGAAAACAATGATTGACCAATGCAGGTACCAACTCTGACCATGTTCCCAGGCGTGGTTCTTCTCGGATCGTGCAGGGATCTATTCGTGTTTGACCCTCGGCACGTCCACTTTCCTATAATTTTTTGATGCAAGACAATTACGGGGAACCAAGAATTCCATGTACGGCATGAATACTGTCGTAATTCCTTACAAAGTCATTATTTTCGGTTAATCCATTGAAATTAGTACTAATTTATTAAACTTTCCTTCTCTTTTCCAATGGATATGTCGCGGTTCTTTACAAATTTCATCGATCTTTTTTCTTGCAGAAGAGCAAATAGGCGTATAATATTAGCTACATAGATTCAAGGCACATCCGTTGCAGGTCAAAAGAGGGATTTTAGTACCCATTGTAATACAAAAGTATGATCCGAAGGGGGGTCAATATGAAGAAGAGTATTCTATCCACTGTGTTTATGTTGGTGTTGATGGGCATGCCATTGCTGGCCTATGCTACGACTCAGGGAGT
>Ga0113563_10000206_pt1 | contig 25332 bp, 20 predicted proteins | sample Mud3Dept3metaG_FD_80117 | JGI IMG/M metagenome (GOLD analysis project Ga0113563, IMG submission 80117) | Freshwater wetland microbial communities from Ohio, USA, analyzing the effect of biotic and abiotic controls - Mud 3 Core 4 Depth 3... | ecosystem: Environmental > Aquatic > Freshwater >... | reverse complement strand
GCCTCGACGCCGGACCCGAGCAGGCGCCCGGCCTGGCGCCGGTCCTGCCGCCGCTCCTCGGCCCACCGCGCGCGCTCCGGATGGCCGGGCCAGAAGACGCCCGCCGCGCTCCAGGCGACGAGCACGGCCAGGCACGCCACACCCGCCCTGCGCCTCCCGCCCGCGCCGCGCACCAGCGCCGCCGCCAGCAGCGGCAGCACGAGCGCGATCGGCAGCAGGTAGCGCACGGTGTCCTCCCCGGGCCGGCGCGCGCCCGCGGCCGAGAACACGTTGGCCGCCAGCACCGCGGCCGCGACGCCGAAGGCGAGCGCCGCGGCGGCGCGCGCGGGCGCCGCGCCCGTCGCGGGCGGGCCGCGCCGGCGCGCGAGATCGAGCAGCGCGCACGCCGCCGCCGCGCCCCAGATCGCCAGCATCAGCGTCGCGCCCGCCCTGCGCGCCGCCCGCGAGGGCACCAGCGCCACCAGGGCGCGTGTCGAGGCGAGCAGCTCGGGCAGGCGCGTGCTCACCGTGTAGTCGAGATTCGCGCGCGCGCCCTCCGGCGTGTCGACCGCGCGCGCCGCGAAGTTCTGGCGCAACGAGGGGAAGCCCTCGCGCAGGTTGACCGCCCACCACGGCGCCGAGCCGAGCGCGAAGGTGGCGAGCGCGGCGAGCGCCGCCCGCCGGCCGAGCTCGCGCCGGCGCGGCCAGGTCCAGAGCAGCGCCGGCAACGCCGCGCAGAGCGCGAGCAGCGAGGTCCAGAGCGCGAAGCCGAGAGCGCACCCGAGCAGCGCGGCGCGCGCCGGGGACGGTCCGCGCCGCGCCACGAGCGCCGCGGCCCACAGGCAGAGCGCGCACGCGAACAGCACCTCCGCGTACGCCACCGGCATGCCGGTCCAGAAGGTCACCGCCGGGGGCGGCAGCGCCACGAGCGGAAGCGCGAAGCGCGCGCCATCGGCGCCGAGCACTTCGCGCACGAACAGGGCGCCGACGACCAGCGTCCCGAGGTCGAACAGGAGCGGTGTGGCGGCGAGCGCCGCGTCGACCGGGCCGAGGAGCCCGAACAGCGCCGCCGCCACCCAGCATCCGGCGGCGCCCAGCCGATAGCCGTTGAAGAAGACGACGGGCGCGCCGTCGAGGATGCGCAGGGCGTGGAGTGCGGTCAGGCTGGAGTCGGCGTCGGCGTAGAAGCGGTGGACCGGGAACGCGACCAGCACGCGCACGAGCGCGCCCGCCACCAGCCAGAGGGCGAGCGCCGGCTCCACTCCCCTGCCGCCTGCGCCGGCCGCCGGCCCGGTCCTGCCGCGAGCCGCGCTCACCGCGCGCCGCCCGCAGCCTTGGGCGTCGAACAGACCGCGCGCACCCGGGCGAGCTGGGCGGGACCGGCCTGCCCCGGCTCACCCAGGTCGCCGCCGAGCCAGAGCCAGCGCCGCTCCCCGACGCGCTCGAGCCGGCCCGAGGGCATCAGCGCGGCGCCGCAGCGCTCGAGCCACGCGCGCTCCCGGACGCCGCGCCCGAACAGGGCCCAGCGCAGCTCCCGCTCCGGCAGCCGCCGTTCGACGTCCGCGCTGTTCCACCAGGCGTCGGCGGGCACCGCCACGATGCGGCGGGCGGACAGGAAGTTGAACGGCATGACCTGCGAGACGTCCCCGGTCATCGCCTCGACGCCGGCCGTCTCGAGCGTCGCCAGGATGCGCTCGTCCTCGACCCGCTCGCGCTCGCCCTGGGCGCGCCAGGGATGGCCGGGCAGGCAGGGCGCGGTCAGTCCGTACGCCCCGACCAGGGCGAGGGCGGTGGCCATCGTCCGGCGCCCGGCGCGGCTCCGCGCGGCCTCCGCCGCGAGCGCCGGCACCAGGGGCAGCACGATCGTCATGGGCAGGAGATAGCGCACGGTCTGGCCCCGCCGCGAGCCCGCCTCCGAGAGCACGTTGGCGGCGAGCGTGGTGGCCACGACCGCGACCACCAGGAAGCGCGCGTCGGCGAGCGGCGCGGCGCGGCCCGCCGCGCCTTCGCGCCCGGCGGCGCGCGCCGCGAGCAGGGCCCAGGCGCCCCAGATCGCGAGCAGGAGCGCCGCCACCGCCGTCGCGGCGCCGGGCGGCGCCCCCGCGACGCGCAGCGGCGTGACCCAGGCGAGCAGCTCGGGCAGGCGCGTCCCGGCCACGTAGGCGGCGTTGTCCGCCAGCGCGCCGGCGTCGAGCACCGGGCGCGCGCCCGCGTTGCCGGCGAGCGCGCCGAAGCCGGTTCCGAGGTTGGCGAGCCACCAGGGCAGCGAGCCGAGCAGGAAGCCGGCCGCGGCCCCCGTCCAGGCGCGCACCGAGCCCACCAGCTCGCGCCTCCGGCGCGCGACGAGCAGGGCCGCGGGCAGCGTCGCGCACAGGGTCAGCAGCGAGGTCCAGAAGCCGAGCCCGGCGCTGATCGCGAACGCCGCGATCCGGCCTCGTCCGCCACCGTGCCGCGCCAGGCGCGCGCCCGTGAGCAGCGCCAGCGCGCCGAGGAAGACGATCTCGCCGTAGGCGACCGGCATGTAGGTCCAGAACAGCGCCGCCGGCAGCGGCAGGGCGACCAGCGGCAGCGCCCAGCCCGAGCGCTCGCGTCCGAGCAGCAGCCGCGCGGTGAGCGCGCCGGCGGCGAGCGTGCCCAGACCGAACAGCAGCGCCCCCGCCGCCAGGGACTCGCGCGAGGCGCCGAAGAGAGCGAACAGCGCCGCCGTCACCCAGCAGCCGAGGGCACCGATGCGCACCCCGCTGAAGAAGACCAGCGGCTCGCCCTCCAGGATGCGCAGCGCGCCGAGCGCGGTCAGCGAGGCATCGGCGTCGGCGTAGAAGCGATGGGCGGGAAAGGTGGCGATCAGGCGCACCAGGATTCCCGCCGCGAGCCAGAGCGCGAGCGCGCGCTCGGGCGCAGCGACCGCGCGCGCGACCAGGCGCAGGTACTCCACGCTGGTGCGCAGGAAGGGCAGCTTGGACCGCCCCTCGACGCGGTAGACGAAACGGATCGGTTCCTCGCGCACCACCAGGCCCGCGGCGTGCGCCTGGAGCAGCAGGTCGGCGAGGAACGAGAAGCCGGGCGCGCGGATCTCCAGGCGCCTCAGGGCGTCGGCACGGTAGACCCTGAATCCGGAGGTCTTGTCCTCGACCGGTACGCCGCGCAGCCTCGACAGGGCGCGGTTGACGACGCGGCTCAGCCAGCGCTTCCAGGCCGGGATGCCCTCCACCCGGCTCCCGGGCAGGTCGCGCGAGCCGACCACCAGGTCGGCGCCCGTGCGCTCGAGCGCCTCGACCAGGCGCGGGATCTCCTCGGGCTGATGGTTGAGGTCGGCGTCGAGCGTCACCACCACGCCGGCGTCGGCTGGAAGCGCCGCGAAACCGGTCCTGAACGCCTCGCCCAGCCCGCGCGGCTCGCGCCGGTAGAGCACGCGCAGATCGGGGATCTCGGCGGCGAGCGCCTCGAGCGCTTCGCGCGTGCCGTCGTCCCCTTCGACCACGAAGATGAGCTCGCGCCGGCCCCGCCGGTCGGCGAGCGCGCGATCGAGCCGTCGCACCAGGGGCTCGATGTTCGGCCGCTCGTCCCAGGCGGCGATCACCACGGCCGTCTTCACGGGCCGGAGCCTAGCAGCGGAGCCCGGCGTCGCCGCGCACGGCGCCGGCGCAGGTCCGGTCCGGGATCGCTCTGCGCTCAGCTCGCCGCGGCGTCGCGCGCCGGGGGCTTCGCGCGCGCCGCCGCGACCAGGTCGAACGCCTGGCGGCGCATCTCCGCGTGGCGGGCGTCCTCTTCCGGATAGTACGGGCGGTAGCCGAGCCGGTCCGGCGAGATGGTGAAGGGCTTCATCAGGTCGGCCTTGCCGACGATCGACTGCTCGCGGCTGTAGAAGGCCATGTCGTGGTTGTTCGACATGATGATGGCCTCTTCCGGGCAGGCGTCCACGCAGTAGCCGCAGAAGACGCAGCGCAGCATGTCGATCTCGTAGACGACCGGGTACTTCTCGATGTTGACGTCGGGACTCTCGCCGGCCTCGATGTGGATGCAGTCGGCCGGGCAGTTGGTCGCGCACAGGAAGCAGGCGACGCAGCGCGGCGAGCCGTCCGGGCGCGTGGTCAGGATGTGGTGGCCGCGATAGCGGTGACTGTAGGCGCGGCGCTCCTCCGGGTACTCGATGGTGACCTTCTTCTTGAAGCGGAATATGTTGAGGAAGAAGTGGCGGATGGTCACCATCATCCCCGCCAGCAGCGGCAGGTAGAGCCGCTCGGCGAGCGTCATGCGGCGCGGCTCCAGCGTCGTGGGGTGGACCTGGACGCCGGGCAGCCGGAGCGCCTTGGGATCGACCGTCATCGTTCGAGCTCCCCTGCGATCACGTTCAGGCCGCCCAGCGTGGCGACCACGTCCGAGACGCCGTGGCCCCGGATCAGGGTCGGGAACGAGGAGAAGATCGGGAAGCACGGCGGGCGCACGCGCACGCGGTAGGGCTTGCCGGAGCCGTCCGAGACGCAGTAGAAGCCGAGCTCCCCGTTGGCGCCCTCGACGAACCCGTAGTTCTCGCCGGGCGGCACCTGGATGCCGTCCATGATCAGCTTGAAGTGGTAGATCATGGACTCCATCTGGTTGTAGCAGGCGTCCTTGGGCGGCAGCGCGACGTGCGGGTCGTCGATCACGAAGGGCCCTTCGGGCACGCCGCGATCGAGCAGCTGGCGGATGATCGAGAGCGACTGGCGGATCTCGAGCATGCGCAGGCGGTAGCGGTCGTAGACGTCGCCGCCGCGCAGCACCGGCACCTCCCACTCGACCGTGTCGTAGAGGTCGTAGGGATGCGCCTTGCGCGCGTCGAGGCCGACGCCGGAGGCGCGCAGGCAGGGGCCGGTGTAGCCCCAGTTCACCGCCTCCTCGCCGTTGATCGCGGCCACCCCGACCGCGCGGTCGAGGAAGATCCGGTTCTTGTCGATCAGGGTCTCGACGTCGGAGATCAGCGGCGGGATCGTCTCGAGCAGCCGCCGGCTGCGCTCGACGAAGTCGGGCGGCAGGTCGGCGAGCAGGCCACCGATGCGGCACGCCGAGACGGTCAGGCGCGCGCCGCACAGCGACTCGAGCAGGCCGTAGATCTCCTCGCGGCACTGGTAGAAGTACCAGAAGTTGGTCAGCGCTCCGCAGTCGACCAGGGTCGAGCCGTTGGCGACCACGTGGTCCATGATGCGCGAGAACTCGGACAGGATCGTGCGCGCCCACACCGCCCTGGGCGGGACCTCGATCCCCAGCAGCTGCTCGACCGACCGGCAGTACCCGACGTTGTTGATGAACGACGAGCAGTAGTTGAGGCGGTCGGTGTAGGGGATCACCTGCTGCCAGGTGTGGGTCTCCGACATCTTCTCCATGCAGCGGTGCAGGTAGCCGATCTCGATCTCGGAGGCGACGATCTCCTCGCCGTCCACGAGCGCCACGATGCGGAAGGTGCCGTGCGTCGCCGGGTGCGACGGCCCGAGGTTGATGGTCATGCGCTCGAACATCGAGTCGCCGCGCTCGGGCGCCTCGAGCCGGGGTTGCCAGATCTTGTCCTCGGTCAGGATCCAGCGCTTCGCCGCGTCGTAGTCCTTGCGCAGCGCGTGCCCCTGGAACGCCTCGTGGGTGAGGATCCGGCGCAGGTTGGGATGGCCGTCGAAGACGAGGCCGAACATGTCGAAGGCCTCGCGCTCGAACCAGTCCGCAGCCTTCCACACCGGGATCACCGAGGGCAGCGTCGGGTCGGAGGCGGCGAGCGGGACCTTGAGGCGCAGGCGGCGCCCGTTCGGGATCGAGTACAGGTGGTAGACCGCCTCGAAGCGCTGCTCGCGCTCCGGGTAGTCCATCCCGAAGATCTCCAGCAGCAGGTCGAAGCGCGTCTCGCGGCTCGCGTGCAGCTCGCGGCAGAGGTCGAGCAGGACCTCGCGGCGCACGACCCAGGTCTCCTGGTCGACGGGCGCACCGGCCCCCGTCTGGGGCACGACGCTCCCGGCCGGGAAGCGCGCCAGGAACGACGGCAGCTCAGGCGGCATGCTTCGGCTTCCTGTTCTTCTTCGAGCGCCTCAAGGCCCGGCGATCACGGTCCACCTTCTCCTTGACCTGGAGGATGCCGTACATCAGCCCCTCCGGCGAGGGCGGACAGCCCGGCACGTAGACGTCGACCGGGATGATCTCGTCGATGCCCTGCATGACGTGGTAGGCGCGGTAGAAGCCGCCCGAGCAGGCGCACGCTCCCATCGAGACCACCCACTTCGGGTCCGGCATCTGGTCGTAGATCTTCTTGAGCACGGGCGCCATCTTGTCGGTGATCGTGCCGGCGACGATCATCAGGTCGCTCTGGCGCGGCGAGAAGCGCACCACTTCGTAGCCGAAGCGCGCCATGTCGTAGTGCGACGAGACCGTGCTCATGAACTCGATGGCGCAGCACGCTGTACCGAAGGGGAGCGGCCAGAAGCTGTTCTTCTGCGCCCAGTCGGCGAAGGCGTCGAGCTTGGTGGTGAGCCAGGATTCGCCTTGGACTTCCATCCGCGAAATCCTACGACATGTACCGGGGGGTCACAAGCGAGCGCCCCGACCGACGGCGCTCTCGCGGGCGAGAGCGGCGCCGCCGGAACCGGGCCAGGGGAGCCGCGGCGCGCAGCGACCGCGGGCCCGGGCGCGGCCCAGCCTGGTCAGGCGGAGACGTCGCCCGGCGAGCTGGCGAGCGCGTCGAGCAGCGCCGTGAGGCGCTGGGCGTGCTCCTGCTGCCGCGACACGACCCCGCGCAGGACGCCGGCAGTCTCGGCATCGACCTCGCGGATCATGCGCGGGTAGAGCGCGTCGTTCTCGTAGCGCTCCTCGGCGACCGCGGCGGCGACCGTCGCGGACAGGTCTTCGTGCGGCTCGCGGATCGCCTCCGCCGCTTCGTACTGGACGAGCGCGAGGGCGTCCTTCTCCGCCGCGAGATCGCGCAGGCGGCGCGCCACGTTGGGCCGGCCCTCGCGCTCCGCGCGCGCGGCCAGAGCACGGAAGCGGGCGGCGCTGGCGGCCTCGGCGTTGAATCCGGTCTTCAAGTACTCTTGTGCTCGTGGCAGTCGGGACACGGAGAATCTCCTCTCGGCGGAGACGGACGATCGATCGTCGGCGCGGCCCGGACCGGGCCGCACCCGGCATTCTAGCGGACGAGCCGGGCTTCGCCCCGCCGGCCTGGAACTCCGGCGCGCTCCGGCCGTAGTTCCCTCGGAGACCTGCTTGGCCTCGACCGCCCGGCCCACCCATCCGCTGCGCTCCCGCTTCGGTCGCCTGTTCCTGCTGGCGGGCGCGGTCTATCTCGTCGCGCTCCTGCTCGCGAAGGCGACCGGCTTCGCACCCATCCAGCTCTTCGCGCGGCTCGCGTTCGGCTGCTGGATCCTGATCGGGGTCGCCTGGACGGCGCGCTTCCTCTGGCGCCGGCTGTTCTGGAGCGTGGGCCGCCGGCTCGCCTTCTCGTACGTCCTGGTCGGCGCCCTGCCGCTGGCGCTGATCGGGCTGCTCGGCCTGCTCGCCGCGTACCTGCTCGGCGGATTCCTGCTCGGTCACCTCTATCGCGACGCGATCGACGACCTGCGCGACGAGCTCGAGGCGGCGGCCGAGACCCGGCTCCACGAGCTCGCCCCCGGCCCCGACCGCGAGGCCTCGGTGGGCGTCCTCCGCTTCGCCGCCTACCGACTCGGCCGGCGCGTCGAGGGCGGCCCGGACGCCCCTGCCACGTGGCCCGCATGGCTGGCGAGCGCCCAGGCCACGCGCGACGATCCGGCCGGCGACGAGCGGCATCGCCCGTTCGTCGCCCGCGCGGACGGCACGCTCTCGGTCGCGGCGGTGGCCGGCGACGGCAACCGCGGTGTGCTGGTCTGGTTCGAGGGCGACCTCGCCGCCTGGTTGCGCGAGCGCACGCGCACCTGGGTCCAGCTCTTCCGCTCCGACGACCCGCGCAAGCTGCCGGTGACCCGCATCCAGGTCGGTGGCCGCGTGCTGACCCTGCGCGGACTGTGGCTGCGGCGCGCGCCCGAGGAGACGGCCGAGTACTACCGGCTGCGCCCGCCCGCGCGCGCCGACGACCCCGACCTCGTCGAGCAGCCGATCGTGCTGTGGATGGAGCGCGCCGGCCTCCTGCGCGCGCTGGCCACCGGGGAGAGCGCCTCGGAGAGCGTCGCCGTGTCGCTGGCTGCCAGTCCGCGCGGGCTCTTCCAGGCCCTGCTCTCGACCTCGGAGCAGGCCGACACCACGGCCTGGCTGGCGCTCGCCGGCGTCGGGGTGCTGCTGTTCGAGATCTGGGCGGCGGCGGCGGCGGTGGCCGTGTTCATGATCGTGGGGCTGTCGCGGGCGGTCAATCGCCTCAGCGCCGCCACGGCCGCGATCGGCCGCGGCGACTTCTCGGTGCGCATCCCGGGGCGTCGGCGCGACCAGATCGGCGATCTCCAGCGCTCCTTCAACGAGATGGCCGCCCACCTGGGCGAGCTGGTCGAGACCTCGGCCCAGAAGGAGGCGCTCGACAAGGAGCTCGCCCTGGCCCGCCGCGTCCAGCAGGACCTGCTCCCCGACGTCATCCTCGAGCGCAGCGGGGTCGGGATCGCCACCTACTTCGAGCCCAGCGCGGCGATCGGCGGCGACTACTACGACGTGCTCGAGCGGCCGGGGGGCCGCCTGGCGGTGGCGATCGCCGACGTCGCCGGCCACGGCCTCGCCGCCGGCCTGCGCATGGCGATGGTCAAGGCGGCGCTCTCGCTGCTGGTCGCCGAGGACCGGCCCGCGGTCGAGATCCTGGCCAAGCTCAACCTGGTGTTGCGCCGGCGCCCCGGCGAGCGCGGCTTCGTGACCATGACCCTCGCCGACTTCGACCCGCGCACCGGCGAGCTCGAGCTGGTCAACGCCGGGCACACCCCCTGCTACGTCCTGCGCGCCGCGGGCCGCGTCGAGGAGATCGCGCTGCCCGGCGCGCCGCTGGGCGGCCTGCCGGGTGCGCCCGGCAGCGGCTCCGTGCGGCTCGCGCCGGGCGAGGGCGTGGTCTTCCTCTCCGACGGCATCGTCGAGTGCCGCAACGGCGCCGACGAGCTGTTCGGCTACGAGCGCGTGCTCGCGCGCCTCGCCGGCCCGTTGGTGCCGGCGCCGGAGCTGCTCGAGCGCCTGCTCGCCGGCCTGCGCGACCACTGTGGAGGGGCCCAGTCGATCGACGACGACCGCACCGCCGTGGCGCTCGTCTACCGCGCCGACGAGTCGCCCTCCGACAGCCCCAGCCGCGCGTAGACGCTGCGCAGATAGGCGCGCGTCTCCCGGTACGGCGGCACGCCGCCGTAGCGGTCGACCGCGCCCTCGCCGGCGTGGTAGCCGGCCAGGACGCGCGCCAGGTCGCCCTCGAACCGGTCCGCGAGCCACGCCAGGTAGCGCGTGCCCGCGTCGAGGTTCTTGACCGGGTCGAAGAGCTCGTGCGGGCGCAGGCCGAAGCGCCGGCCGGTGGCGGGCATGAGCTGCATCAGGCCGCGCGCGCCCTTGCTCGACACCGCGCGCGGGTCGAACGCGGACTCGACGCGCGCCACGGCGGCGATCAGCGCGGGGTTCAGCCCGTGGCGGCGCGCGGCCGCGAAGATCGCCTCGGACCACGGCGTCTCGGGCCGCGGAGCGCCGTCGGCGAAGCCGATCGGGAACGCCTGCGCCGGCGCCGCCGACGCTGCTCCGGGCCGCGCCGCCTCGGGATCGATCTCGTCGTCCACCACGCGCTCGACCCGCTCGAGCGCCAGCTCGAGCTCGCCGCCGCCGGGGAACACGAGCGTCGCCCGCTCGCCGCGCGCCGCGAAGCGCTCGACCTTGAGCACGGCGCCGTCGGTGAGCACGACCAGCTCGGCGCGCGCGGCGCCGCCGCCGGCGAGCGCCAGCGCCAGGGCGAGGGCGGCGCGGCTAGGCGCGCGGGTGGAAGCGGTCATAGAGCCCGCGCAGCCGCTCGCGGTGCACGTGGGTGTACATCTCGGTGGTCGAGATGTCGGCATGGCCGAGCAGGGTCTGGACGACGCGCAGGTCCGCGCCGTGCTCGAGCAGATGGGTCGCGAAGCTGTGGCGGAGGACGTGGGGCGAGAGCGCGCGCCGGATTCCCGCCGCGCGTCCCCAGGCCTTGAGCAGCTTCCAGAATCCCTGGCGCGTCATCGGCGCGCCGCGCAGGTTGACGAAGACCGTGTCGTGCCGGCCGGCGGCGAGTCGCGGCCGCACCTCGCGCAGGTAGCGGCGCAGCGCTCCCTCGGCCGCCTCCCCGACCGGCACGACGCGCTCCCTGGCGCCCTTGCCGAAGGCGATCAGGAATCCGCCTTCGAGCCGCAGCTGGGCGAGCCGGAGCCCGACCAGCTCGGAGACGCGCAGCCCGGTCGCGTAGAGCAGCTCGAGCATCGCCTTGTCGCGGGCGCCGGCGGCGGTCGCGGGGTCGGGCACGGCGAGCAGGCGGCCGACCTCCTCCTCGTCGAGCACGCGCGGCAGGTGGCGCCACTTCCTGGGCGCGTCGAGGTACTCGGTGGGGTCGTCGCCCCGCTCGCCCTCCTCGACCAGGGTGCCGTAGAAGCCGCGCAGGGCCGAGAGGGCGCGCGCGATCGAGCGCGGCGAGATCCCGCCGCGGGCCAGCGCGCGCAGATGGTCGGAGAGGGCGCCTGCGTCCGCGGCGAGCGGGTCCGGCCGCCGCTCGAGGGCGAGCCACTCGCCCAGCCGCACGACGTCGCCGCGGTAGGAGGCGACGGTGCGCGGCGAGAGGCCCCGCTCCAGGGCGAGGCCCTCGAGCCAGAGCTCGAGCCTCCGGCGCCACGCCGGGGCGCCCGGCGCCGCGCCGCCCGCCGGCCTCGTCCCTGCCCCGCCCCGCCGCGCCATCGCGCGGCGATTCTACGGGGAGACGGCCTGCGGGCTGCGGGGCAACGCGCCGCGGCGCCCGCTCAGCCGGGAGCGAATCGCGCGCGCGCCCCGACGAAGGGGTTCTCCAGCCGCTCCGAAGCCAGGGTCGTCTCGGGGCCGTGGCCGGGCAACAGCCTCCAGTCGCCGTCGAGGCTGAACAGGCGGGTGCGGATCGAGCGTTCGAGCGCGGCCCAGTCGCCCCCGGGCAGGTCGGTACGGCCGACGCTGCCCGCGAAGAGCGTGTCCCCCACCAGGATGGTGCGCGACGGCGCGTGCACGAAGCAGGCGCCGCCCGGCGTGTGCCCGGGGGTATGGAGCACGGCCAGCTCGAGGCCGGCCACGGCCAGCGTCTCACCGTCCTCGAGCAGGCGCTCGGGCGCGGGGCAGGGACGGGCGCCGAGCAGCGCCTCGAGCTCCGGCCACTGCGGCCGCTCCAGGAAGGGCAGGTCGGCACCGTGGACGACCAGACCGATGCGGTAGCGCTCGGCGACCTGCGCGCAGTGGGCGATGTGGTCGACGTGGCCGTGGGTGAGAAGGATCTTCTCGGGCGCCAGACCGCGGGCCTCCACCTCCTCGAAGATGCGCTCGCTCTCGGCGCCGGGATCGACGATCGCGCAGCGCGGCGCGGCGCCGACGATCCAGCAGTTCTCCTGCAACGGGCCGACCGTCAGGCCGGTGATCAGCATGGTCCGGCTCCCCCTCCGGCGCGATCTTCTCATTCGGCGCGGCGCGGGGAGCCCTCGGCCCGGGAGAGAATCGCGCCGACGATGCCCGCCCCGCCTCCGCCGCACTCCGGCGCCCGCGACGTCCGCCTCGACCTGCTGCGCGGCGCGTTCGTGGCGCTGATGATCTTCGGGCACCTCGGCTGGCGCGAGCTCGTGCCCCACTTCCGCATCGGCTTCGCGACCCTCGCCGAGGGTTTCTTCGCGCTCTCCGGGGCGACGCTCGGCGTGGTCGCCGCGCGCCGCGCCGCACGCGGGCGCTCGCGCCCGTGGGAGCTCCGCCTGCTCTGGCGTGGCCTCTGGCTCTACGGCGCCAACCTGCTGCTGGTCGCGGCGGCGCGCGCCCTCGAGGGCACGCGGCCCTTCCCGGCAGGCTACTTCGCCCGCTACTGGGGCGACACGCCCGCGCTCTGGTCGTGGCTCTCCTTCGACCAGCCGTCCGTGCTCAACGTGCTGCCCCGCTACGCCCTGTTCCTGGCCGTGGCGCCGCTCGCGCTGCTCGCCCTGCGCCACGGCGCGCGCGCCGCCCTGCTCGCGGCCTCGATCGCGCTCTGGGCCGCCAACCTCCTGAGCCACGGCGGCCTCGTGCTGCCCGGGTTCGAGGGCGCCCGGGCGCCCTATCCGTGCGCGAGCTGGCAGCTCGTCTTCTTCGTGCCCCTGGCGCTCGCCTACCCGCGGCCGTTCGCCGCCGCGCGCCCGGGCCGGGCCCGCTGGCAGGAGCGTGCGCTGCTCGCCGCGGCTCTCGCCGCCGTCCTCGCCGCGGAGGTCGCGCTGCGCGGGCCGGGCCTCGCGGCGTTCGGCGCCTGGGCCTCGCGGCCTCTGCTCGGGCCGCTGCGCCTGATCAGCCTGCTCGCCGGCGCGCTCCTCCTGCGCTGGCTCGTCACCCGCCATCGCGCGACGCTCGAGCGCTGGAGCGGCTGGCTGCTGGTTCCCTACGGCGTGGCGGCGCTGCCCGCGTTCCTGCTCCACGCCCCCGTGGTCTGGGCCTTCCTCGCCGTGCGGCCCTTCGACACGCACGGCGGAGCGCGCAAGCTCGCGGCCGCCGGGGTGTTGCTCGCCCTGTTGCCCCTGTTACGGATCCCCGTGGTGCGGCGCTGGCTGACCCCCTGAGCCGGGATCGACGCCGCAGCGCCGGCAGACGTCGCGCACCGCTTCGTCGTCGAGCGTGGCCGCCGCCGACTTGGCCGCGTGCAGGATGGCCGCCACCAGCCCGGGCGCGGGCTCGAGCCCGTGCCGCGCGAGCCAGTGGAGGACGTTGGCCTGGCCGCTCATCGGACCGATCTCGACCTCCTGCCGCCGTCCGACCAGCGCGGCCGGAACGCCGGAGTAGACACGGTCCGCGAGCCAGGTGTCGCCCTTCGCGCGCGCCTTGGCGATGGCGGCCGCGTGCACGCCGGTCTGGGTGCGGAAGGCGTCGCGGCCGAGCACCGGGTAGCCGTCGGGAATCGGCACGCCGGTCGCCTCCGAGACCAGCCGGGCGAGGCGGCCGAGCGGTCCCAGGTCGCGCCGGCTCCAGCCCAGCAGCTCCAGGTTGACGAGCAGCTGGTCGAGCGCGCAGTTGCCCACCCGTTCCCCGACGCCGAGCACGGTGGCGTGGATGCGATCCGCGCCGGCTTCGATCGCCGCGATCGAGTTCGCCAGCGCCAGGCCGCGGTCGTTGTGGCCGTGCCAGTCCACCCCGACGCCCGCGCCGGAGGCGTCCACCAGCCCGCGCACGAAGCGCACCACCGCGCGCGCGCCCCTCGGCGTGGCGTGGCCGACCGTGTCGGCGATGCACACCCGGCGGGCTCCGGCGCCCACCGCCTCGAGATAGAGCCGGCGCAGATCCGCGGGCCGGGCGCGCGTCGTGTCCTCGGTCACGAACATCACGGGCAGGCCCTCGCGCGTGGCGAAGGCCACCGCCTCGCGCACCAGCCGGGCCATGTGCTCGAGATCCCACCCCTCGGCGTACTGGCGGATCGGCGACGAGCCCAGGAAGCAGGCGACCTCGATCGCGATGCCGGCGCGCTGGGAGATCGCGGCGATCGGCCGGATGTCCGCCTCGAGCGTGCGCGCCGCGCAGTTGATCCGGATCGGGAGCCGTTGCTCGGCGACCTCCAGCGCGAGGCGCAGCACGTCGCGTTCGACGTGCGCGCCGGCGCCGGGCAGCCCGATGTCGGCCGCCTCGACTCCGATCTCGGCCAGGAGATGGAGGACCTCGAGCTTGGTGGAGATCGCCGGCGTGCGCACCGAGGAGGACTGCAGGCCGTCGCGCAGGGTCTCGTCGTCGAGCTCGACGCTCGCGCGCGCCGGCCGGGGCGTCCCCTCCTCCAGGTTCCAGTCGTGGATCAGCTCCGCTTCGGGCAGGCCGGACATCGCGGCCAGCTCCCGGGGCGCCCGCTCAGCCCGCGACCGCGGCGCCGCTCGCGACCGCGCGCGTGATGCGCGCTCCGACCTCGGCGGTGGTCAGGGAGCCGCCGAGATCGACCGTGGTCTCCCCGGCGCGGATCGCCGCCGCCACCACCGCCTCCACCTCGCGCGCCGCCTCGAGGTGGCCGAGGTCCTCGAGCATCAGCGCCGCGGAGAGGATGGCGCCCATCGGATTCGCGCGGCCGGTGCCGGCGTACTTCGGCGCCGAGCCGTGCACGGGCTCGTACATCGAGACCCGCCCGGGGTGGCGGTTGGCGGAGGCTGCAACGCCGAGCCCGCCCTGCAGCGCGGCCCCCAGGTCGGTGACGATGTCGCCGAACATGTTGTTGGTGACGATGACGTCGAACTGCTGCGGCGCCTTGATCATCTGCATGCACAGCGCGTCCACGAACAGGTGGGAGGACTCGAGGTCGCGGTACTCGCCGGCGACCTCGGCGAAGACGCGCTGCCAGAGATCGTGGCCGTAGCGCATGACGTTGGACTTGTCGGCCATCAGGACCTTGCGCCGGCCGTTGGCGCGCGCCCACTCGAACGCCGCGCGCACGATACGGTCCACTCCCTTGTGGGTATGGACCTCCTCCTGCAGCGCGACCTCGTCGGCGGTGCCCTTCTTGAAGTTGCCGCCCATCCCCACGTAGGCGCCTTCGGTGTTCTCGCGGAAGATCACGAAATCCACGTCCCGCTCGCTGCGCTCCTTGAGCGGGCACAGCCGCGCGTCGTAGAGCTTGCACGGGCGGAAGTTGACGTACAGGTCGAGCTGGAACCGGATGCCGAGCAGGATGTCGGCGGCGTGCCTCATGTCCGGAATGCGCGGATCCCCGTAGGCACCGATGAGGATGGCCGCGAAGCGGTCGCGGAACTCATCCATCTGTCCCGGCGGAAGCGTCACGCCGGTCGCCAGGTAGTGATCCGCCCCGTAGGGCAGGTGGACCAGCTCGAGCGGCAGCGACCAGCGTTCCGCGGCCGCCTCGAGCACCCGGACCGCCTCCGCGGTCACGTCCCTGCCGATGCCGTCGCCAGGCAGGACGGCGATGCGCTGCGGCCGCTGCGACTTCGGATCCGGTGCGGGCATGGAGGCGCGGATGCTAGCACGCGCCCGCGCGCGCGGGCCGCTCAGGTGGCGGCCGGCGCGGTCCCCGCCGAGAAGGCCGACTCGCGCTCGACCGCGACCTCGAGGGCGACCGCCTCGAGCAGGAACGCCGAGTGCGGGCGCCGCCAGATCTCGCGCGGGACCTCCGGGAGCTGCCCGGCGAGCCATTCGTCGCGCTCCACCTCGACCGTCACCGGGCGCGCCTCGACGCGGGGGTGGACGGTCTCCGCCCGCCGCAGTCGCCTGCCGGCGCCGACATAGGCGCGGGGCCGCTCGCGGAAGAAAGCCACCGTCTCCTGCCAGCCGCCGAGGCGGGGCACGGTCGCCGGGGGCGAGGACGGACGCGCCACGACCGAGAGCGAGGCCCCGGCGTAGACGCTCCAGCGCCGTCCGCGCGCGCCCGAGTCGCCGCCGCCGAACATCGCGGCCGAGGCCGGCTGCCGGCCCAGCCCGCGCGCGAGCGGCACCACCCAGGCGGGAACCAGCTCGCGCAGCAGCCAGACCGAGGCCACGCCCTCGTCGTCGCGCACCGGCAGGCGCAGGTTGCATTGCGGGAAGGAGAGGCGGGGCCAGGGCAGCGCGACCGCGTGGAGTCCACGCTGGCGGAAGAGCACGAGCGTCACGAAGGCCCAGCTCTCGCCGTCCGCGAGCGTGCGGTCGAGCGCGAGCGGCGGCGGCGGCGAGGGCAGCGCGCCGGGCGCGACCGCCCAGTTGACGTACAGGGCGTCCGCGAGCGCGGTCTCGAAGTCCACGCCGGAACGCTAGCCCGTGCGCCGTCCACCGGCAAGGGCGAGCGCGGGTGCTACAGTCGCGCGCCCGAAAGGAGGCCGACCCGCCCATGTCCCGCTCCCCCGCCGTTCGCATCGCCGCCCTCGCCGGCGCCCTCGGCGCCGCCGCCTGGGGCCAGGACCTCGCCCTGCCCGCGGGCGCGGACGCGGCGGCCCTGCGCATCACCGAGGCGGCCCTGGCCGCGCCGGTGCGCTTCCTGGCCGCCGACCTGCTCGAGGGCCGTGCGCCCGGCAGCCGCGGCGACGAGCTGGCCCGCGCCTATCTGGCTTCGGGGCTCGAGGCGCTCGGCTTCTCGCCCGGCGCCGCCGACGGCACCTTTCAGCAGCGCTTCGAGATGGTCGGGATCAAGACGCGGGCGCCGGCGCGCTGGACCTTCTCCGGCGGGAGCGCGGCCGTGGAGCTGGCCTGGTGGGACGACTACATCGCCGAGACCGGCCTCCAGGAGGCGCGCGCCGGGGTGCGCGACGCCGAGCTGGTCTTCGTCGGCTACGGCATCCAGGCGCCCGAGCACGACTGGGACGATTTCAAGGGCGCCGACCTCGCGGGCAAGGTCCTGGTGATGCTCAACAACGATCCCGACTGGGACGACGCCCTGTTCGCGGGCCGCACTCGTCTCTACTACGGGCGCTGGACCTACAAGTACGAGAGCGCCGCGCGCGCGGGCGCCGCGGGCGCGATCGTCGTCCACACCACGCCCTCGGCCGGCTACCCGTGGAAGGTGGTGCAGACCTCCTGGAGCGGCGAGAAGTTCGAGCTGCCCGACGCGGGCGAGCCGCGCCTGCGCGTGCGCGCCTGGGCGACCGAGGCGGCGACGCGCCGGCTCCTCGCCGCCGCCGGCTTCGACCTCGACCGGCTGGCGCAGCAGGCGCGCTCGCGCGACTTCCGGCCGATGGCGCTCGGAGTGCGCACGACGCTCGAGCTCGAGGCGGCGTTCCACCGGGTCGAGACCGCCAACGTGCTCGGCCTGCTGCCCGGCTCCGACCCCCGGCTCGCCCGCGAGGCGGTCGTCTACTCGGCGCACCACGACCACCTCGGCATCGGCCAGGAGGACGGGCGCGGTGACTCGATCTACAACGGCGCCGTCGACAATGCCACCGGCTGCGCCCAGCTGCTCGGCGTGGCGAGCGCCTTCGCGGCGCTGCCCGAGCGCCCGCGGCGGTCGGTCCTGGTCGCCTTCGTCGCCGCCGAGGAGCAGGGGCTGCTCGGGTCCCGCTACTACACCGAGCACCCCACCTTCCCGCCCGGGCGCATCGCCGCGATGATCAACCTCGACGCCGGCAACGTCTTCGGGCGGACGCGCGACGTGACCTACGTCGGCTACGGGCGCTCGACGCTCGACCGCATCGTCGACGCCGCCGCGGCACGCCAGGGACGCGTGGTGATCGGCGACTCGATGCCCGACCGCGGGTTCTTCTACCGCTCCGACCAGTTCAACTTCGCGCGCATCGGCGTGCCCACGCTCTACCTCGACGGCGGGCGCGACTTCGTCGGGCACGACGCCGACTGGGGTCGCCGCATGCAGGAGCGCTACGAGGCGACCTGCTACCACCAGCCGTGCGATGAGCTCTCGCCGGACTGGGACCTGGCGGGCCTGGTCGAGGACGCGCGCCTGGCCTTCACCTGCGGCCTGGCGGTGGCCCAGCAGGACGGGCTGCCGGCCTGGAACCCCGGCGACGAGTTCGCGGGCGCGCGCTCGCGGGCGCTCGAAGCCGCCGGCTCGAAGTAGCCCCGGCCCGGCGCGCGGGTTGCGCGCGCCCCGCTTCGCGGGTCTCAGCTTGCGACCGGCCGGCGCTGCTCTTGCAGGGCCGCGTCCCTGGCGGCACTGCCGGTCGGGAGGGAGAACCGGAAGGGAGGCGGCGATGCGCGCAGCGAACGCGAACGTCCCCCGCGGCGGGTCCCTGGCCGCGATCCTGCCCTGGCTCGACGACACCGAGGAGGCCCGGCGCGGCCGCACGCTGCGGCGCGGCCTGGCGCTGGTGGCGGGAGCCCACCTCGTCGCCCTCTCCCTGCCGCTGGTCGCGCCCGTGGCGCCGCCGCCCCGGGTGGTCCGGCTCGAGCCGTTCCAGCTCGCCCCGACGCCCCGCATCCGCACCCTGCAGCCGCCTGACCCGGCACCGCCGCGGAACCCGCGGACGCCGGAGATCCGCGCGACCCCGATCCCGATGCCCGGGCCCGCGGAACCGGAGCCGCTCGCCCGGCCGTTCGAGCTGGCGCCGGTCGAGGTCGCGCCCTGGACCGCGCCGCTCAGCGGGCCCGACGTGATCGATCCGCCCGCCGCTCCGCCCGCCGATCCCGGCGCCGTGGTCGACTTCGGCGCCGGCATCGAGGCCCCGGTCCGCCTGGGCGGCGAGCCGCCGCGCTACACCGAGCTGGCGCGCAGGGTGCGCGCCGAGGGGACGGTGATCGTCGAGGCGACCATCGACCGCGAAGGCCGGGTGATCGGGGCGCGCGCCCTCACCGGCCTCCCCTACGGCCTGACCGAGAGCGCGCTCGCCGCGGTCGCGGGCTGGCGCTTCACCCCCGCCCGCCGGAACGGCCAGCCGATCGCCGTGCGCTACCGGCTGACCGTGGTCTTCGGGATCCGCTGAGGGGGAGCCGAGCTCAGGTCCCGGAGCCTCGCCACGACAGGGCGTGCCCTAGGTGGCGCTCGGCCGCCTCGGAGATCCCGGCGCGCATCGAGGCGGCCAGGCGGGCCTTCTCCGGCGCGGGCAGGAAAGAGTGGGCCACCGCCGCGAGCGCGAGCCCGGCGACCTCCTCCGGCCCGTAGCCGTGCACCTCCGCCAGGCGCAGGAGCTCGTCGGAGAGCGTGGTGTCGAACAGCGCCGGGTCGTCGGTGTTGACCGAGACCTCGACGCCGGCGCGGCGCAGCCGGTCGAAGGGGTGGCTCGCCAGGTCGGGCACGACGCCGAGCAGCACGTTCGAGGTCGGACAGATCTCGAGCGGCGTGCGCGTCTCGCGCAGGTGGCCGACGAGATCGGGGTCTTCGATCGAGCGCACGCCGTGGCCCACGCGCTCGGCGCCGCACGCGTCGAGCACCGCGCGGACCGACGCCGGCCCGGCGTGCTCGCCGGCGTGCGCGACGGCGTGGAGACCGTGGCGCCGCGCCTCCCGGAAGTGCGCTGCCCAGGGCTCGCTGGGCGACGACGCCTCCTTGCCACTCAGCCCGAGCGCCACCGCCAGGCCGCGCCGGTGGGCGGCGAGCGCCCAGTCCAGAGTCGCGTCGGCGGTCAGGTGGCCGACGTCGCGCACGATGTCGGGGATCAGCCGCACGGTCACGCCGCGCGCCCGCTCGGCGGCGCCGATCGACTCCGCCAGCGCGTCGAGGATCTCGTCCACCGGGGCGCCGTTCTTCCAGTGCGTTCCGATCGTGAAGTGCACTTCGGCGTAGCGCAGGTTGTCGGCCTCGGCGCGAGCGGCGAAATCGTCGAGCAGGAGCTGGAAGTCCTCGGGGTGCTGCAGGACCCGCGAGCAGGCGAGATAGACCTCGACGAAGTGATCGAAGTCCCGGAACCGGAACCACTCGCGCAGGCCCGCCTCGTCCGTGGCGGGCAGGTCCACGCGCCGGCGCCGCGCCAGCTCGAGCAGCGTGCGCGGCGACATGGCGCCCTCCAGGTGGACGTGCAGCTCCACCTTCGGCAGGGCGCGAACGAACGCGGCCAGGCTCAAGCGCGGCCGGCCCCGCCGGACTCGCGCAGGCGACTCGCCATGCGCGCGAGCACGGGCGGCGGCACCAGCCCTTCGAGATTGCCGCCGAGCCGGAAGACCTCCTTGACCAGCCGGCTCGACAGGTAGCTGTAGTCCTCCTTGGGGGTCATGAAGACGGTCTCGACGCGCGGATTCAGGCGCCGGTTCATGAGCGCCATCTGGAACTCGTACTCGAAGTCGGAGACCGCCCGCAGGCCGCGCACGATGGTGGTGGCGCCGACCCGGTCGAGGAAGTCGACGAGCAGCCCCGAGAAGCTCTCCACCTGGCAGTGACCGTCGCTCCCGACCAGGTCGCGGATCATCTCGACCCGCTCCGCGACCGAGAACATGGCGCGCTTCTCCTCGTTCTCGAGCACCGCCACGACCAGGCGATCGAACATCGGACGGCAGCGCGCGATGATGTCGAGGTGCCCGTGGTGCACCGGGTCGAAGGAGCCGGGGTAGACCGCCACGCGCTGGATCATCGCGGCAGCTCCGCGCGCAGGTCGAAGGTCCGGTCGTTGAACGCCGCGTCCGAGAGCCGGAGCAGCACGAGGCGCGCGTCGTCCGGGAGCTCTTCCACCACCAGTTCCTCCGTCTGGCCGTCGACCAGCCCGTCGACGGCGGTGAGCGGCTTCCACTCCCCGCCGTCGATCGACAGCTTCGCCTCGCGCAGCGGGCTGGCGGCATCGTACACCGTGACGCGGGCGCCCCGTCCGGAGCGTCGCGCCGCGCGCAGCACGGGCGGAGAGTGGTCGACGGTCACCGGCTCGGAGACTTCGACCGACTCGAGCGCGTCGGCGCCGTCGTTGCCGGGAGCGTCGCTGGCCGAGAGCCGGAAGCGGTATCGCCCGTCCGGGAGCACGGTGGCGTCGAAGCCGTAGTGGTCGTCCGCGATGCGCTCCGCGACCTCGAGCCAGCCGCTGCCCGGCGCCTCCGGCCGCACCTCGAGGCGGTAGCGGAGCTCGTCGCCGTTCGGATCGGAGACCCGCCAGCGCAGCGTCCGCCAGCCCCGTTTCCAGAGCGTCTTCAGGCGCTCGTCGCGCGGGAGCGCGGGCTCGAGCGTGGTGAAGATGCCCTCGCGGTTCGGGCTCGCGGGCTCGAAGACCTGCTCGCCGGGATTGAACGCCGCGGGCACCAGGAGCTGGCCGGGATCGAGCGCCCAGAGCCGCTCGACCCGTGGCCGCAGGTTCTCCTGACGGTAGGAGACCTCGGTGGCCGAGACGCGCGGGCCGTCCGGGCCGGAGCCGGCGAGCTCGAGGCGGTACTGGAGGTAGCGGCCGCGCGGCACCGCTGCGAGCGAGAGCTCGAGCCCCGCCGCCGGCGCGCTCCACGCCGACCAGGTGCGATCGGGCTCGGCCGAATAGCCGGACCGGAACGAGGCCCGGACCCGGGCGCCCTCCGGGGCCTCGCCGCGCCAGCGGAAGACGCCGAAACGGGCGACCTGGCCCGCGTCCAGGGCCGCGCTCGTGTAGGTCCCCGCCGGCTCGGCGCCGCGCGCGAAGCGCCACACCGCGGCGGCGTTGGTGGTGAGCAGCGCCGGACCGCTCTCGCCCGCGACCAGGCCGACGATCTGGCGCTCCTCGAGGTCCTTCTCGACGCGCGGCCGGGCGCCGTCGAACAGGTAGAGCTTGCCGTCCAGACCGGTGCCCGCCCACAGACGCGCGCCCTCCGCGGCGAGCGCGAACACGGTCTCCTCGTTCGAGGTCCAGGTCGGCTCGACCCGGCCGTCGGCGCCGATGCGTACCACCTCGCTGCGCGGTCCGGTGGCACCCGCGGGCCGCGAGCCGGCGGCCGCCGCCGCGCCGGTCTCCCCTTCCCCTTCGACCACGACCACCACCGGCTGCGGCTCGCCGCCCGCGGCCGTGTCGGCGGCCGCCGCGCCCGCGGCCGCGGCCTGCGTCGTCGCCGCCTTCGGTGCCACGTCCAGGAAGCTCGCCTCCGAGGCGAGCGCGGCGGCCCATGCGCCGCCGTCCGGCGTGGCGGCGAGCGAGACGATCTCCGACAGCGCCGAGTCGTGGAGCGTGACCGCCGTCTCCTCCTTCGCCCGCCAGCGCAGCACCAGCCCGCCCGGCGCGGAGCCGATCAGCACGTCGCCGCCCGGCAGCGGCAGCAGCGAGCGCAGGTGGGTCTCCTCGCTGTCGAACGCCACCCGGCCCTGGCCCGGACCTTCGACCCGATAGAGGCGGCCCTCGGTGCCGGTCGCCACCCAGAGGACTCCGTCCGTGCCGCGCGCCAGCGCCCAGATGTAGGTCTCCCCCGGCGCGAAGTACTCCTCGACCCGCCCGCCGGCGATGCGATAGACGCGGCCTGCGGGCGAGGTGCCCGCGAACAGGGTGCCGTCCGGGTCGGCCCAGAGCGCGAACACGACGGGCTCGGCGGCGTCGAGCAGCGTCGACACCTCGCCCGAGCGCGAGACCTTGAGCACCTTGCCGTCGTTGCCGGTGCCCACCGCCCAGCCGTCCGGGAGCGCGGCGAACGAGAAGGCGAACGGCTCGTCGAGCCCGCTCACCCGTTCCGCGCGACGCGCGAGCGCGAGCACTCCGTCGGCGTCCACCGAGACGTCGTCGAGCCGGCCGGCGAGGAAGGCGCCGGCGCTCTGGGTGGCGAGGATGCGCACCTGCGCGGCGTCGAGCGCCGCCGAGCAGGCGATCAGCGCGGTGACAACCACCGCTGCAGGAGCTCGCGTCGTCATCCCTTCTCCTTTGCGTTGCCCGCGGCGGACGGCTTGCCGCCCCCGCCTGCGGAGCCCTCCGCCGGGTCGGGCGTGGCGCCCTCGCCGGCGTCGTCCTCACCTCCGCCGCCCTCGCCCGCGCTCGGCTGCGGTCGCCGGAGCTCGACGTCGAGCCGCACCAGGCCCGTCACCGGCTCGGCCTCCGGGAAGCGCAGGCGCTGCGCGATGGCGAGCCGCAGCGGGCGCGTGCCGCCGCCGCCGCCCGCCGCCCAGATCGCCTGCGCCGACGCCGGCAGGCGCGGCAGGATCTCGCCCGCCACCCCCAGCCCGCGTCCGGCCAGCACGCCGAGCACCGCGATCTCGCGCGTGGAGCCGAGCGCGCCCAGCCACTCGACCGCCTGCTCGAAGCTGACCGGGGCGACCGGCTCGAGCGCGAAGCGCGCGGCGTCGACGCTGGCGCCGTCGCCGACGAGGAAGGTGTAGCGCCCGGCGGGCAGGTCGGCCGGAATGGGGATGCGCAGCGTGCGCCGCACGCGTTCACCGCGGAAGGCGCGCAGGTCGACGTAGAGCTCGAGCACCTCTCCCGGCTCGAGACGCGTGCGCGCCGCGTGCGCTCCCACCAGGTCGGCGGAGCGCGGCGAGGTCCAGGGCGTGAGCTCGAGCCGGAGCCCGGCGAGGGTCACCTCGGCGAGGTCGTTGTGGACCAGGAAATCGAGCAGCGCGAAGACGTAGCCCGCGGCCTCGCCGACCGCGCCCGGGCCGTCGAAGCTCTGGCTCAGCGCGACGCGTCCGCGCGCGCCGAGGTCGGCGTCGATCCCGAGGTCGAGCCCGTGGACGCCGCCCGGCGCCGTGGTGGAGTCGAGCGCGCCGAGCGCGCCGACGGCCGCCAGCAGGGGCAGGAAGTCGGGCACACGCGCGAGCCTGAGATGGAACTCGCGCGCGACCGGCGCGGCGACGCGCACCTCGAGCGGCACCGTGCTCGGCACCGCCCCGATTCGGCCGAGCGTGCCCGCCGCATGATCGCGCACGAACTCCCCCACCACCGGCCCGGCGTTGGCGAGCTTGAACGAGCTGAACCGGCTGGGCAGCACGGCGACGATCTCGGCGGTGGCGAGCGGCAGGCTGACGTCGCCCAGGCCGGCCACCGGATGTCCGAACGCCAGCACGCGGTCGCCGCTGCGCTCGGTCAGCGTGCCGGTCGCCGCCAGCCGCAGGTCCCCGTCCACGAACAGCGCGGCGACCGCCGATCCGGCGCGCAGCTCCTCGCCGGCGGCCGGCAAGGGCTCGGCGCGCCCCACCGCGACCGGCGAGAGCGCCGGCAGCGCCGCCGAGAGCCGCGCGAGTCCGGCCGGGGAGAAGCCGCCCGCGCCCCAGGCCACCGCCGGACCCGCCTCGAGGCCGGTCGCCCGCGCCAGCCGGTACGAGGCCGCGGCCAGCAGGTCGCCCGGCAGCCGTCGCGCCGCGAGCTCCGCGAAGCTCACCACCGGCCGCGCCGGTCCCGGCCAGGCGCCGGCGCTGCCGATCCGGCGCATGGCTTCGATCGGCGTGATGCCGGCGATCGCCTCGCTCGCGAACGGCCACGCGAAGGCCACCGCACCGACCAGCCGGCCGTCGATCCACACCGGGCTGCCGCTCATGCCCGCGATCACGCCCGAGTCCTCGAGCCCGTGGCCGGACAGGCGCGCCAGCACGTAGTCCGTGCCCGGCGCGACGGCGCGCAGGACGCCGAGCACCTCGACCTCGAAGCGCTCCGGCTGCGCGCCCGCGAACACCGTCTCGCCCCATCCGCGCAGGCCGGCGCGAACCTCCGCGACGGGCAGCGCGGGCGCTTCGTCCGCGGCCGCGCCGAGGGCCTCCGCGCCGGCCAGCCCCAGCGCAACGACGAGCCCCGCCCAGGCGAGCGCCGATCGACTCGACTCAGACAATCTCGAACCTCCCGGGCCGGAGCACGACCGGCCTCCCCTCCACGAGCTCGACCAGGGTCGAAGGCGGGCCGCCCGGCAGGCGGCCACCGTCGACGAGCAGCGTCTCGACGCCCGACGCTTCGCCCGCGCGCGCGAGCCAGGCCGCGAGCGGCTCCGGGTCGAGATACGGCGGAGCGCCGCTCGGGTTCGCCGAGGTCGCCGTGAGCGGCCCGCCGAGCGCCGCGGCGAGCGCGCGCAGCGCGGCGTGGCCGGGCACGCGCACCGCGAGCGTGTGGCCGCCCGCCGAAGCCGGGATCGGCGCCGCGATCGCGACCACGACCGAGAGCGCCGCCGGCCAGTGGCGGGCGGCCCAGAGCAGCGCCGGCGCGTCGGGCGCCACGCCGAGCCGCCCGAAGGCGGCCGCGTCGGCGCCCACCACCGGCAGCGGCCTGCCGTCGGGGCGGCCCTTGAGCCGGAAGATCCGCGCCACCCCCGCGGCGTCGCGCGGATCGACCGCCAGACCGTAGGACGACTCGGTCGGGATGGCGAGCACGGCACCGCGCGCGAGCGCGGCCGCGACCTCTCCCGGATCGTCCCCGAAGCGCCAGCACGCGCCCGCCGCCGCACCCCCGCTCACCTGCGTTCCACCTCCGCCGCGGCGACCATCTCCTCGGCGTGCTCGAGCGACAGCCCGGTGACCTTCGCGCCGGAGAGCATGCGCGCGATCTCCGCCACGCGCTCGGCGCGGTCGAGGCGGGCGACGTCGGCCCAGGTCCGTCCCGACCTGACCCGCTTGGCGACCCGATGGTGGCAGTCGGCGAAGCTCGCCACCTGCGCCAGATGCGTCACGGCGAGGATCTGTCCGCGCCGCGCCAGCCGGCGGAGCTTGCGCCCGAGCGCCGCGCCCTGGGCGCCGCCCAGGCCGGAATCCGCCTCGTCGAAGACCAGCGTCGGGCCGCCCGCCACCTCCTCGCCGTGCGCGGCGAGCTGGAGCGCGAGCGAGACGCGCGCCAGCTCGCCCCCCGACGCGGTGCGCGCGATCGGCGCCATGGGCTCGCCCGGATTGGGCGCGAACTGGAAGCTCACGCGATCGAGGCCGTGCGGAGCGAAGTCGACCGGCTCGCCGTCCACGACCAGCGCGCTGCCGGCGCGGCGCGTCCGCTCGAGCGCGACCTCGAAGCGCGTGCCCTTGAGCGCCAGCTCGGCGAGCTCCTTCTC
>Ga0113563_10000205_pt1 | contig 25375 bp, 22 predicted proteins | sample Mud3Dept3metaG_FD_80117 | JGI IMG/M metagenome (GOLD analysis project Ga0113563, IMG submission 80117) | Freshwater wetland microbial communities from Ohio, USA, analyzing the effect of biotic and abiotic controls - Mud 3 Core 4 Depth 3... | ecosystem: Environmental > Aquatic > Freshwater >... | reverse complement strand
CCCAGCGCGCGCACGAACTCGCGAGCGAGCGCGAGATCGTGTGCAGCGAGGACACGTCCGAGCGCTTCGGAGAGCGGCGCCACCGCGAGAACACGACCCGATGTGCCGAGTGCGTGGGCGGCGAAACCGGCGATCGAGGCGCGCGGACTGGTGAGTCCCTCGGCGAGCACCTCGAGCGAGGAAACGTCGCCGATGCGAAGCAGCGCCTGCGTCGCCTCGCGCGCCGCTTCGTCGGGACCGTCGAGCATCGCCTCGCGCAGATTCGGGACGAGGCGGGGGTTCTGGGTTTCACCGGCGAGTCGCAGCGCCAGGCGCTGGCGCCGCTTCGAGCCGGTGGCGATCGCTTCGGCGAGGGCGGGCGACACTTCCTCGCCCATCGCGAGCAGCACCCCTGTCAGGCGCCCGCGGCGCTCCGAGTCCATCTCGTTTTCGAGCCGGTCGAGCACGCGCGGCGCACAGTGCGCGCCGAGTTCGCGCAGGATGCCGGTGGCGTGCAAGCTGGTGTCGGCATCGGCATCGCAGGCGCGCTCCATCAGGTCGTCGAGTACCGCGCCGTGCGCGAGCTGGGCCAGTCCCTCCGAAGCCGACTCGCGCTGCGCGAAGCTGCGCTTGGCGTCGTCGCCCGCGTGCGCCCCGAGCACCAGCAGCGTGCGGTAGCCCTCGTCGGCGACGCCCTGCGCGACGAGTTCTTGCGCCTCGTACACGATCTGGCGTGTGAGATCGCGGTAGCGCTGGTCGTCGTCGCACGCGGTGAGTTCGCGCAGCCGCTCCACCAGCTCGAGCGCGCTGGCGACCTTGGGGTCGGCGTCGAGCGGCGACTCGTCGATGCCAACCGGGCCCAGCTCCTCGAGGAGATCGATCGGGGCGGTGATGTCGCCGCGCGCGACCGGCAGGTCTTCGAAATCGAGTTCGTCGTCTCCCATTTCGACGAGCGGACCCTCGTCGAGGATCGGCGCCGTTTCGGGAGCCGTCACTTCTTCGATGACGCCCACTTCCTCGGCGATCGGTACGAGTGCGGCGATCGGTGCGTCGTCGGGTGCGGGTCTCGAGGCCGCGAACTGCGCGCGCGCCAGGAGGGTTCGCCAATCCGCCCCGTTCACCTGCAAGCCGCGGCGCGAGCCGTCGTAGAAGCTCGCCTCGAAGCCCCCTTCCGCGGCGAGCGCTTCGGGTGTCGCAACGAGCGTCTCGAGGAAGCCGCTGAGCGTGTCGGCGTCGAGGACGGCTTCGAAGACCAGGGTTCGGACAGCGCGTTCTTCGAGTTGGCGAGCCAGCTCGTCGAGGAGGCCCGCGCCGATCGCCACGTCCGAGCCAGCCAGCCAGAAGCAGCCGCGTCGCACCTCGAGGGCGAGCGGCCCGTTGCGGCGCAGCTCGCCCTGCAGGGCGCGCCAGGAGCGGTCGAGCAGTTCGCTACGGGCGCCGTGGCCGTGCGCGTAGAAGCTCCAGCCCTTGAGGGTGCGGCCCAGCTCGACCAGCGTCGCGCACACGTCGGCGGTCGTCCGGTTGGCGCCGGCCCGCTGCGCGGCAGTCGTGTCTCGGTTCATGGCCGCCCATCCCTGGAGGCGCCTCGGCCCTGTTGCCGCTTCACCGCTTGGCTCATCGACCGCTCGCAGAGCAGGCTTGAAGCGGGTCGCTTAGGGCGAGAGCCCAGGCTAAGCTGCCAACGGCGCTCGTTTCCCCCCAATCCGGGCGCCAGACCCTCCTCGGTTCCTGGCGGTCGGGCCATCCAGACCGGTCGATCCCATCCGATGTCCATTCCGGATCCGCCTGCGGGCGCGACCGGAGGATTCGTGCGCGCCATCGCCCTCGCCATCGCGACGGGCGCGGGGGCCGGCTATTCCCCGATCGCGCCCGGGACGGCCGGTTCTGCGCTGGGCCTGCTGCTGTTCTGGCCGCTCGCGTCGTTGTCCCTGCCGCTCTACGCGGTGACGGTGGTCGGCACGGTGTGCGTCGCGATCTGGGCCGCCGAGCAGATGTGTCGGCACTGGAACAGCCAGGACGACGGCCGCATCGTGGTCGACGAGATCGCCGGCCAGCTCGTCACGCTGGCACCGCTGCTTTTTCTGGGTCGCGCCCATTCTTTCGGCTGGGTCGTGACCGGATTCGTCCTGTTCCGGTGCTTGGATGTCTGGAAGCCGGGTCCCGTGCGTTGGCTCGACCAGAACCTGCACGGCGGCGCCGGCGTGGTGCTGGACGACGTGCTGGCGGGCGTCTTCGGCGCCGTCGGTCTCGGGATCCTGGTGCTGGCGAGCGAGGCCATCGGGTGAGGGTGCGCGGGTGAGGCTGCATGAAGGCTGAAGTGCTGACGATCGGCGACGAACTGCTGCGCGGTGAGATCACCGACTCCAACAAGTCGTTCCTCTCGGAGCGGCTGCTCACGCTCGACGTCGAGACGCGTTTCCACGTCACCTGCGCCGACGATCGCGCCGACATGGCCGACGTCTTCCGTTGCGCCGCCGCGCGCAGCGACGTGGTGCTCGTCTCGGGCGGCCTCGGCCCGACGCGCGACGACCTCACCATCGAAGTGCTCGCCGACACCTTCGGCCTCGAGCTCGTGCTGCACGAGCCGTCGCTCGAAGCGCTGCGCGGCTTCTTCGCGCGCTTCGGCCGCGAGATGGCGGCGATCAACGAGAAGCAGGCCTGGTTCCCGGAGGGCGCCGAAGTGCTCGACAACCCGATCGGCACCGCACCGGGCACGATGCTGGAGGTTCCCAGAGACGGCCTGCAAGGCGCCGAAGGCGAGCGAAGTTCATCAGGTGGCTCCGCGCTCTTTTTCTGCATGCCCGGCGTTCCGCGCGAGCTGCACAAGATGATGGACGAGCAGGTGCTGCCGCGGATCGCGTCGCGCCGGCGCGTCGCGAGCTGGGTGCGCGCGTCGCTGCTTCACACCTTCGGGATCGGTGAGTCGAACCTCGACGAGATGCTGCGCGACGTGGCGCTGCCCGAGGGCGTCGAGCTGGGCTTCCGGACGCAGTTCCCGGACAACCACGTGCGCCCCGTCGCGCGCGCCGCGAGCGCAGCGGAGGCGGACGCCAAGCTCGCGCGCTCGTGCGAGCTGCTGCGCGAGCGGCTCGGCGCCCTCGTCTACGGCGAAGGCGAGGAGACGCTCGAAGCGGTGACCGGTCGCCTGCTCCGCGAGCGCGGCAAGACGCTCTCCGTCGCCGAATCGTGTACCGGCGGGATGATCGGCGAGCTGTTGACGGCCACGCCCGGCTCGTCGGTGTACTTCAAGGGCGGCGTCGTTGCGTACTGGAATGACGCCAAGACGGCGCTGCTCGGCGTGCCCGACGCCATGCTGAAGCAGCATGGCGCCGTCTCGGAGCCCGTGGCGCGCGCCATGGCCGAAGGCGCGCGCGCGCGCTTCGGCAGCGACCTCGCCGTCGCGACGACGGGCATCGCCGGCCCGACCGGCGGCTCGGCCGAGAAACCCGTCGGGCTGATCTACGTCGCGCTCGCTTCCGCTGCGGGCAGCCAGGTGCGCGAGCTGCAGCTCGCCTTCGACCGCGAACGCAACCGCCGCCTCACCGCGCAGATCGCGATCGACTGGGTACGCCGCCACCTGCTCGGCGCGTCGCTCGATCTGCCCAGGCTCGGTCGCGTCGAGAGGAAGTCGTGAGTTGGCGCCGCATGACGACGCGCTCCGCATTTTTTTTGCCGTCGAGATCGGCGACGCCGCGCGCCGCGCTGCACGCGCCGTCGCGGAGCGGCTCGCAGCCGCACCGGGCGGCGACGCGGTGCGCTGGGTGCGGCCGGAGTCCTACCACGTGACGTTGCGCTTCCTCGGCGCGACGCCGCGCGATCGCGTCGCCGGCCTGGTCGCCACGGCGCGGCGCGCGACCCGCGCCATCGCACCCTTCGAGCTGCGGCTCGGCGCGCTGGCGGGCTTTCCGTCGCGTCGGCCGCGCGCGGTGGTGCTCGACGTCGCACCGCACGAGACGATCGTCGCGCTCGCACGCGAGGTCGAGCGCGCGGTCGTCGAAGCCGGTTTTTCGCCCGAGCAGCGCGCGTTCCATCCGCACCTGACGCTCGGTCGCGTACGCGAGCGCCGCGCGCCGTTCCTCGATCCGGAAGAGCATCCCGCCGCTGCGGCGCCCTTCGCCGTCGGCTGCTTCGTCCTCTTCCAAAGCGTGCCTGCAACGACAGGCACGCAGTACACGCCGCTCGAGCGAATTTCGCTCGGTGGAACGTTCTCACCCTGAAACCCACATCGAACCAGACTGGAGACGAAGACCATGGCTACGGAAACCAAGAAGAGCCCGGCATCGCCGGTGCGCGAGAGCGAGCGCCGCAAGGCGATCGACCTCGCCGTCAGCACGATCGAGAAGCAGTTCGGCAAGGGAGCGATCCTCACCATGACGGAGGACGCGATCGATCGCGAGATCGACGTCGTCCCGTCCGGCTCGCCGAGCCTCGACATCGCACTCGGGATCGGCGGCTACCCGCGAGGAAGGGTCGTCGAGATCTACGGGCCGGAGTCGAGCGGCAAGACGACGCTCGCGCTGCACGCGATCGCGGAGATCCAGAAGGAGGGCAGCGTGGCGGCGTTCATCGACGCCGAGCACGCGCTCGACATCGGCTACGCGCGCAAGCTCGGCGTGAAGGTCGAAGATCTGCTCGTTTCGCAGCCGGACACCGGCGAGCAGGCGCTGGAGATCGCCGACGTGCTGCTGCGCTCGGGCGCGGTGGACATGGTGGTCATCGACTCGGTTGCGGCGCTGGTGCCGAAGGCCGAGATCGAGGGCGAGATGGGCGATTCGCACGTGGGTCTGCAGGCGCGGCTGATGAGCCAGGCGCTGCGCAAGCTCACCGGCACGGTCTCGAAGTCGAACGCGACGGTGGTGTTCATCAACCAGATCCGCATGAAGATCGGCGTGATGTTCGGCAACCCGGAGACGACGACGGGCGGCAATGCGCTCAAGTTCTACGCGTCGGTGCGGCTCGACGTGCGCCGCATCGCGGCGATCAAGGAGCGCGAGGAGGTCGTCGGCAACCGCACGCGCGTGAAGGTGGTGAAGAACAAGTGCGCGCCGCCGTTCCGCCAGGCGGAGTTCGACATCCTCTACAACGAGGGCATCTCGATCGAAGGCGACGTGCTCGATCTCGCGTCCGAGGCCGGCATCGTCGAGAAGGCGGGCTCCTGGTACTCGTACGCGGGCGAGCGCATCGGCCAGGGTCGCGAGGCGGCGCGCAAGTTCCTGAAGGACAACCCGGAGACGATGGCCCGCATCGCCCAGGCGGTATACGAGGCGAAGGGTGTGAAGCGGAAGGTGCCGGCGGCGAACGCGCCGCTGGCGGCGAGTGCGGTGTCGGAAGAGTCGGAGGCGTAGGCTCGTTGGTCGGTTGCAGGCGGGGTCCGAGGGAGGGGGCCGTGCTCAAACATCCTCGGCTGACGCCTTGGGGCGTTGGTCGAGCGCGGTGTGAGAGCGCGGGCACGGAGCTTCAATCGCGATCGGTGAGGGCGTCGCCTGCGGAACTGCGCGCGGACTCCTCCCTCGGACCCCCGCTAGGGCCGTCTTCGCCGTCGGGAAGAAGGGAAAGTGGGGGTGGCGTGGCTCATTGCCCCTTCGAGAAGCTCGCGGATCTGCGGGGTGTACTCGACGAGATCCGCGGTTGGCCGGGCATCGGCGAGCCGAAGCCGGGGAGCTTCTATTTCAAGCGAACGCCGTTTCTGCATTTTCACATCGACAAAGAGCAGCGGCGCTGGGCGGATGTCCGAAATGGGAAGGATTGGGGTCCCGAGGTCGAGATCTCGATCGATGCATCGCACGTCGTGCAGTCGCGGTTTCTTCGCGAGGTGAAGCGGCGCTACGGAGCCGTGTTGCTGAGCAGCGAAACCGCGGAGAGGAGCGTTCCGTGAATTCGTTGGCTGGGAAGATCGCGATCATAACCGGCGGCGCGTCGGGGATCGGGGAGGCGACGGCGCGGGTCTTTGCCGAGGCGGGCGCCAAGGTGGTGATCGGCGACTTGCAGGACGGTTCGCGCGTCGCAAAGGAGATCGGCGGGCTGTTTCAGCGCGTCGATGTGCGCGATTCGGACGCGGTGAAGGCGCTGATCGATTTCACGGTCGGCGAATTCGGCCGCCTCGACGTGCTCTTCAACAACGCGGGCATCGAAACGCACGCGCCGCTCGCCGAGATGGACGACGCCGCGCATCGAAACACGATCGACGTGAATCTGAACGGCGTCTTCTACGGCTTGAAGTTCGGGATCCAGGCGATGGCGCGCAACGCCGGGCCGGCGCGCGGGGCGATCGTCAGCAGCGCCAGCGTGGCTGGCCTGATCGGAACGCCGGGACTCGGCTCGTACGGCGCGTCCAAGCACGCCGTGGTCGGCATGACGCGCACCGCGGCGCTCGAGATGGGAGCGCTGGGGATCCGCGTGAACGCGGTGTGCCCCGGCGTGATCCGCACGCCGATGCTCGGCGGCTTCAGCGAGAGCGAAGCGCTGATCGAGCAGATCGGAAAGGCGCACGCGCTGCGCCGCATCGGCGAGCCCATCGAAGTGGCACGCCTCGTCTGCTTCCTCGCCAGCGACGACGCCTCCTTCATCACCGGCCAGGCGATCGCCGTCGACGGCGGCATGACCAGCGGCCTGCAGGCCCCGCTCGACTAGAGAGGAGAAAGGGGACGGTCCTCGGCATGGACGGGCCGAGGAGAAAGGGGACATACCTGTGCCAGGTGTGACCCTCGAGTCCCCACTCAGTCCTCGGCGAGGACCGTCCCCTTTCTCCTCCCTCCGGGGGCGCGGGGGCGTCGCTCAAGGCGAGGCGTAGCGCGGTCGAAACGACTCCTCGGGGATCCCGTCCATCCACATCCGCCGCCCAGAGGGCAGGGGGCCAGCCGCGCGATGTCGCTCGAGCTCAACGAAATCTTGAAGATCGCCCTGAAGGGCGGTGCGTCGGACATTCACATGAAGTCGGGCCTGCCGCCGATCTTTCGCATCGACGGGGCGCTCGTGCCGTTGAAGAACGCCGAGCGGCTCTTGCCCGACTACCTCGAGAAGATAGCCGCGTCGATCATGAACTCCGTGCAGAAGGAGCGCTTCGCGACCAATCGCGAGTGCGACCTCGCCTACGGGATCGCCGGCCTCGGGCGCTTCCGGGTCAACGTCTTCCAGCAGCGCGGCACCGTCGGCATCGTGTTCCGCGTGATCCCCTTCGGCGTCAAGACGATCGACCAGCTCGTGCTGCCGAAGATTGTCGAGTCGATCGCCAACGAACAGCGTGGCCTGATCCTCGTCACCGGCACCACCGGTTCGGGCAAATCGACGTCGCTCGCGGCGATGATCGAGCACATCAACTCCGCGCGAACCTGCCACATCATGACGATCGAGGACCCCATCGAGTTCTTGATCCGCGACCGCCGTTCGATCGTGAACCAGCGCGAGATCGGCGTGGACACGCAAACCTTCGCCGCCGCGCTGCGCGCCGCGCTGCGCCAGGATCCGGACGTGATTCTGGTGGGCGAGATGCGCGACTTCGAAACGATCGAGACGGCGCTGACGGCCGCCGAGACCGGCCATCTGGTGCTCTCGACGCTGCACACCCTCGACGCCACCGAGACGATCAACCGTATCATCTCGGTGTTTCCGCCGTATCAGCAGAAGCAGGTGCGCATCCAGCTCTCGTCGATCCTGAAGGCGGTGATCTCGCAGCGCCTGGTGCCGCGCGCCGACGGCAAGGGCCGCGTACCCGCGCTCGAAGTGATGATCGCGACCGCGCGCGTGCGCGAGTGCATCGGTGACAAGGACCGCACCAAGGAGCTGCACGACTGCATCGCGAAGGGCTTCACGACCTACGGCATGCAGACCTTCGACCAGTCGCTGATGCACCTCGTGAAGCAGAACCTCGTCACCTACGAAGAAGCGTTGAAGCACGTCTCCAACGCCGACGACTTCGCGCTGCGCTTCCGCGGCATCGCGAGCACCTCCGACGGCACCTGGGACGACTTCGACACGTCGGACGAGCACGCCGATGGCGAAGTGGGCGCCGCGCCCGTCGAGCCGGAGAAGCCCGCGATCGATCTCGAGCGCTTCTAGCCACAGCGCCCGGCTCGCTGCTCGGCGCGGGCCTCTTCCCTAGAGCCCCGCGCGCAGCTTCGCGATCACTTCGGGACGCGCGCGCACGCGCAGCCGCGTGCCGTGCTCGTCGTAGCTCTCTTCGACCACGCGGCAGCTGCTGTGCGCTTCGCCCACCACGCGCTGCTTCGCGTACGGCACGACGAGATCTTCCTCGACCATGTCGCGCTCGAAGAACGCGACGATGCGTTGGCGCATCGTCGCGACGTCGGCGGGGTCCTTCACCGAGAGCAGAACGGCGTCGGGCCACTCGATGGCGAGACGCTCGCGTGTCGCGGCGTCCACCTTGTCGATCTTGTTGAGCACCAGCACGCGGGGCGCGTCGGTGGCTTCGATCTCGCGCAGCACTTCGCGCGTCACTTCGAGCTGCGCGGGGAAGGCGGCGTCCGACGCGTCCACGAGCTGGACCAGCAGGTCCGCGTCGCGCGCTTCGTCGAGCGTGGAGCGGAACGACGCGACGAGGTCGTGCGGCAGTTTCTTGATGAACCCGACCGTATCCGAGATCAGGATGCGCGGCACCGATTCGGGCTGAAGCGCACGCACCGTCGTGTCGAGCGTCGCGAAGAGCTTGTCCTGCACCAACACGCCGCTGCCGGTGAGCGCGCGCATCCACGACGACTTTCCGGCGTTCGTGTAGCCCACCAGCGCGACCGTGTTCTGCTGCTCGCGGCGTTTGCGGCGCGTGCTCGAGTCGCGCTCGATCGACTGCAATTCGGCGCGCAGCTCGGCGACGCGATCGCGCAGCTTGCGGCGGTCCAGCTCGATCGAGGATTCGCCGGCGCCGCGCCCCCCGATGCCGCCGCCCTGGCGATCCTTGCCAGCGCCCGATTCGCGCAGCCGCGGCGCCATGTAGTTGAGCCGCGCGATCTCCACTTGCAGCCGCGCCTCGCGACTGCGCGCGTGGCGCTGGAAGATCGCGAGGATCACCGCCGTGCGGTCGAGAACTTCCGCGCCGGTCGCGCGCTCCAGGTTGCGCGCCTGCGACGGTGTCACGTCGTGGTCGATCAGCACGACCGATGCGCGCGCGGCGGGCGGCACGGCGTCCGGCGACGCGGCGACTTCCTCACCTTCGCCATCGTCGTCGCGCGACTCGACGGGGGTCCCCCGTTCCTTGCGGCGCGGCTGCGGCGGCCCCGTCGGCACCACGCCCGTGCCGCCGGTGAACCTCGCCAGATCCTTCAGCTTGCCCTCGCCGACGACGGCGCCCGTCGCGAGTCGCCCGCGCCGCTGCGTCACCCGACCCACCACGTCGAGCCCGAGTGTCTTCGCGAGTCGCCCGAGTTCAGCGAGCGACGACGCGAAGTCCTCGTCGCTGACGTCGGGGAGCTGTACGCCGAGCAGCACGGCGCCGGGTCGCTCGGGTCTGGGGTCGATCATCGGGGCGAAAGGGGTAGCGCGTCGCAGGACCGGAGGCCGGCTCTCGAGTGGAAGCGGGAGCTGCCGCGCCCGAGACGGCTTCCGTTAGAATGCCGCCGCCCCCGAACGCCGAGGAGTCCGGCCGCCCGTGTCACTCTCCAGTCGCGAGATCCGCAGCCGCTTCCTGCGCTTCTTCGAAGAGCGCGGTCACCGCGTCGTCGCGAGTGGTTCGCTGGTGCCCGAGGGCGACCCGACGCTGCTCTTCACGAACGCGGGCATGGTGCCGTTCAAGCGCGTCTTCACGGGTGAGGAGTCGCGCGACCATCGCCGCGCCGCTTCGTCGCAGAAGTGCATGCGCGTCTCGGGCAAGCACAACGACCTCGAGAACGTCGGCCGCACGGCGCGCCATCACACCTTCTTCGAGATGCTCGGCAATTTCTCGTTCGGCGATTACTTCAAGTCCGAAGCGATCGCCTGGGCGTGGGAGCTGCTCACGCAGGGGTACCGGATCCCGCCCGAGCGGCTCGCCGTCACCGTGTTCCGAGAGGATGACGAGGCCGAGCGCATCTGGCGCGACGAGGTGGGCGTGCCCGCTCATCGCATCACCCGTCTCGACGAGGCCGACAACTTCTGGGCGATGGGCGACACGGGTCCCTGTGGTCCCTGCTCCGAGATCTACTACGACTGGGGCAAGCAGGACGGCTGTCCCAACGCCGAATGCGACCCGTCCTGCGAGTGTGGTCGCTGGCTCGAGATCTGGAATCTCGTGTTCATGCAGTTCAACCGCGACGCGAGCGGGACGCTGACGCCGTTGCCCAGGCCGTCGATCGACACAGGTATGGGACTGGAGCGGATCTCCGCCGTGCTCCAGGGTGTGTACTGGAACTACGAGACGGACATCTTTCGCGGCATCCTTTCGCGCGCGCAGGAACTCTCGGGTGTGCGGCTCGGCGCGGATCCCGAGAAGGACGTGTCGCTGCGCGTCGTCGCCGACCACGCGCGTGCGGTCACCTTCCTGATCGCGGACGGCGTGCTGCCCTCGAACGAAGGTCGCGGTTACGTGTTGCGCCGCATCCTGCGCCGCGCGGCGCGCCACGGTGTGCTGCTCGGCATCGAGCGGCCGTTCCTCTTCCAGGTCGCCGACGCCGTGATCGACGAGATGGGCGACGCCTATCCCGAACTGGTCGAGCGCCGCGGCTACGTCACCGATCGCGTGCGCCGCGAAGAAGAGCGCTTCCTCGAGACGCTCTCGAAGGGTCTCGCGCTGCTGGAGGAGGAGCTGCGCAAGGCGAAGGCCGCGCAATTGCACATGCTGCCGGGCGATGTGGTGTTCAAGCTCTACGACACCTTCGGTTTCCCGGTCGATCTCACCGAAGACATCCTCTCGGGACACAAGCTCGGCTTCGACCACGCGGGTTTCGAGTCGGCGATGAGCGAACAGCGCGAGCGCGCGCGCGCCGCGTGGAAGGGGAGCGGCCAGGAAGCCGTCGGCCCGCTCTACTCGCAGCTCGCGAGCGACTTCGAGAGCCGCTTCGTCGGCTACCAGCACTTGCGCGCCACCTCGCGCGTGCTGGCGCTGGTGTCGAAGACCGGCGCGGTGCCGTCGGCGCGCGCCGGCGACGACGTCGAAGTGATCGTCGAGCAGACGCCCTTCTACTCCGAGAGCGGTGGGCAGGTGGGCGACCGCGGCGTGATCGAGACGCCCACCGGGCGCGTCGAAGTCGATGACACGCAGCGGCCGCTGGGCGCGCTGGTCGTGCATCGCGGAAAGGTCGTGTCGGGCGAAGTGTACGTCGACCAGACGGCGCAACTCGTCGTCGACACAGCGCTGCGCGGCGGATCCGTCCGCCACCATTCGGGTACGCACTTGCTGCACGCCGCGTTGCGCGAGGTGCTCGGGCCCAACGCCACGCAGCGAGGTTCGCTCGTCACACCGGCGCGGCTGCGCTTCGACTTCAGCCACGACGCACCCGTCACGCGCGAAGAGCAGGAGCAGATCGAAGATCTCGTCAACGGCTGGATCGAGGCGAACGTGCCGGGAGTCGTCGAAGAGATGTCGCACCGCGACGCGATCGCGGCTGGCGCGCTCGCGATGTTCGGGGAGAAGTACGGCGACCGCGTGCGCGTGCTGAGCTTCGGCGACTTCTCGAAGGAGCTGTGCGGCGGCACCCACGCGCGCGCCACCGGCGACATCGGCTTGCTCAAGATCGTGGCCGAGACCGGCGTCGCGTCGGGGGTGCGCCGCATCGAAGCGCTGACCGGAGTCGAGGCGCTGCAGCGCTGGCGCGCACAGGAACGCGCGCTCGAACGCACCGCGGAGCTGCTGCGCACGCCCGTCGGCGATCTGGAGTCGCGCGTCGAGAAGCTGCTGGAAGAGCGCAAGTCGCTGGAACTCGAACTCGCGTCGTTGCGCTCCGCGCAGCGCAGCGCGGCGTCGGGCGACCTCGCTTCGCAGGTCGAGACGATCGCCGGCATCCCGGTGCTGCTCGCGAAGGTCGACGGCGCCAGCGGCGACGACCTGCGCGCGATGGTGGACGAGCTGCGCCACCGGCTGCGCAGCGGCATCGTGCTGCTCGCGGCGGCGGGCGAAGATCGCGTCACGCTCGCGCTCGGCGTGACGCCCGATCTGACGCCCCGCTTCAAGGCCGGCGAGCTGATTCGCGAAGCGGCCGCCGCCGTCGGCGGCAAGGGTGGTGGCAAGCCCGAGTTCGCCCAGGCGGGCGGTCGCGACCCCGGCAAGATCGACGAGGCCTTCGCGCTCGTTCGCGAGCGCATCCGGGCGGCGACTTGAGCGAGCGCCTCGAGCTGCCGTTCCCGGGCGATCCGTTCGCGCCGCGGCGCCGACCGACGCGCGTCGTGCGCGTGGGCGACGTCGCGCTCGGTGGCGACAACCCGATCCGCATCCAGTCGATGACCACGACCGACACGCAGGACGTGGCGGCGACCGTCGCGCAGACCGAGCGGCTCGCCGCGGCCGGCTGCGAGATCGTGCGCATCACCGCGCCGTCGGTGCGCGACGCCGAAGCGCTCGGCGAGATCCGCGCGGAACTCTTCCGGCGCGGCGTGCGCGTTCCGCTCGTCGCGGACATCCACTTCACGCCGAACGCCGCGCTGGTCGCCGCCGAACACGTCGAGAAGGTCCGTATCAATCCGGGCAACTTCGCCGACAAGAAGAAGTTCGAGGTGCGCGACTACGACGACGCGCAGTGGGACGATGAGCTGGCGCGCGTCGCCGACCGCTTCCGCCCGCTGCTGCGCCGCTGCAAGGAGCTGGGACGAGCACTGCGCATCGGCACCAACCACGGCTCGCTCTCGGACCGCGTGATGAACCGCTACGGAGACACGCCGCGCGGCATGGTCGAGTCGGCGCTCGAGTTCCTCGACGTGTGCGAGGACGAGGGCTTCTACGACGTCGTGTTCAGCATGAAGGCGAGCAACCCGCAGGTGGCGATCCAGGCCTACCGGCTGCTCGCAGCGTTGCTGTCCGCACGAGCCAGACAGGGCAAACCGGGCGATTACCCGTTCCACGTCGGCGTCACCGAAGCCGGCGACGGCGAGGACGGGCGCATCAAGAGCGCGATCGGCATCGGCTCGCTGCTCGCCGACGGTCTCGGCGACACGATCCGCGTATCACTCACCGAAGACCCGGTGAAGGAAGTGCCCGTCGCGCGCGCGATCGCGCAGCGCGTCGAATCTCGCTGGGCGGACGCCGAGCGAAGCCGCGGCGCGCTGCCAGATCCCGGCGCGCCGTTCGTCGACGATCCCTACGAACACGCGCGCCGCGCGAGCGAGTGCGTCGCCAGCGCAGCGGCGGTTGACGCGAAGCCCGCTCAGGTCCTCGAGATCGGCGGCGACGCGCCGGTGCGCGCCGAGCTTTCGATCGGCGCGCCGCCAACCGACCCCGAAGCCGCCGCGTGGCGACTCGCCGACGCATTCGGCGCGCGCCGCGAGGTCGCCTGCGAGGGCTTGCGTCTCGACGTCGCGGACGAGGCGGCGCTCGAGCGCGTGCAACCGTTCGCCGAGGCGCTCGCGCGTCACGGCGTCACGGCGCCGCTCGCGTTGCAGATGTCCTCGGAGCTGGCGCCACATGCGAAGGACCTGGCCGCGAGATGGATCGTACCGGTCGCACTCGATGCCGACGTCGTGACGCTGTCGGCCTTGGCGCGGGCTGCCGAGGCGGCGGGCGTCGCACTCGAGTGGTCGCTCGCGGGCGCCGCGACGCCGTCTGGGCCGACTGCGGCGAACGCGCTGGTTGCTGCCGTGGAGCGCGCGTGGGAAGCGTCGCGCGTGCTGGGGCATCGTCGCGTGCTGGTCTCGGTCGAGGCGGAGCGGCCGGTTCCCGCGCTGCGGCTCGTCGCGGCCCGCATGCGCGCGCTCGACTGGCGCGCGCCGATCGTGCTGGTGCATCGAAGTGAGCACGCTGCCAGCGACGAGAGCGAGCTGCTGCACGCTTCGACTGATCTCGGCGCGCTGCTCTGCGACGGCATCGGCGACGCGGTCGCGTTGCCGGTTCGCGGCGGCCTCGAGCGCGCCGGCGATGCACTGGCGCTCGCCTACCGCATCCTCCAGGGCGCGCGGCAGCGCACGACCTGGACCGAGTTCATCTCCTGTCCGTCCTGCGGCCGCACACTCTTCGACCTCGAGGAGACGACGGCGCGCATCAAGGCGCAGACTCAGCACCTGAAGGGCGTGAAGATCGCCATCATGGGCTGCATCGTGAACGGACCGGGCGAGATGGCGGACGCGGACTTCGGCTACGTGGGCTCAGGACCGGGCGTGGTGAACCTCTACGTCGGTCACGACTGCGTCGAGCGCCACGTCCCGCAGGCGCAGGCCGACGCGTGCCTCATCGATCTGATTCGCCGCCACGGTCGCTGGGTGGAGCCGGAGTAGCCGGAGGCGCGTGGCGCGAAGCCGCGCGCTTCTCGGGCGACACGCCGGCGGATTCCTGTACGCGTTCGAAGACCGCGAGCGCGCGAGAGCCGGCGACCAGTGGGTCGTTCGGGCCGAGCACTTCGGTCACGGCGAGCAGTGCGAGTCCGACGACCAGCGCGCCTTCGGCGGCGCCGAGCACGGCGCCGCCGATGCGATCGATCGCACCGAGGCCCACCGCACCGACCAGGCGCCGCACGATCGCACCGGCGATCGTCACGAACAGCAGTGCGCCGATCACCACGACGCCGCCGGCCGCCGCGGTGGCGACGAGCGGGTCCCAGGTCGTGCGCTCCGCGATCAACGCGGCGACCGGTTCGCGCAGCGCGCGGAACGCGAGGACCGCGGCGGCGAGCGCGGCGATCGAGAACACCTCGCGCACGAAACCGATCCACAGCCCGCGCAACACCGCCACCGCGAGTACGGCGAGCGCAATGATGTCGACGAGATCCCCCACGCCGCCAGCTTAGCCCGGGCGGCTGCCCTGCGCGGAGAAAGGGGACGGTCCTCGAAGTGACCCGACTGATGAGTTCAGGGACACACTTCGAACCCGCGCGGCGGGAGGTGTGTCCCTCGACTCCTCAGCCCGTCCACGCGAGGACCGTCCCCTTTCTCCACCCTTTCTCCACTTTCTCCTCAGGCGGGCGGGGTCTGCCAGACGTAGGCGCGGAGTTGGCGGATCTCTTCGACTTGCTCCTCGATCTCGTCCCAGAGCAGATCGCGGATCGAGACCATCGCGATCACGTGACCGTGGGCGAGCACGGGGAGATGGCGGCAGCCAGCGCGCTGCATCTTCGCAAGACATTCGTCGCGACTTTCGTCCAGGTCGGCGGTCACGACTTCACGGGTCATCACCTCGCCGATTCGGGTCGACTCGGCGGTGCGTCCGGCGACGACCACTCGCGTCATCAGATCGCGCTCCGAGAAGACGCCGACGAGGCGGTTGTCCGCGAGGACGCTCACCGCACCGACACTGGCGGCTGTCATGCGCTGGATCACATCGAGGACGAGGTCGTCCGGGTGGGCCGTGAGGAGTTTGCGATTGCGAAGGACCTGCTCGAGGCTGTGCATGACTGGGGCACCTCCGGAAGCGGCCCGAGGGGGGCGAAGCCTTCCAAAGCCGTTCGCATGGCAGGGCCGCTCGGCGCCGCCAGACGAGCGGCACGTTCCATTGAGCCACGAGCGGAACGGAAAGAGAAGTGCGTAGTTCAGAAATGGGAGCGGCGAGGGCCTCAATCCGAGGCCAGGTCGGCTCCAGCCCCGCGGGCGGCGAGTCTCAGGTAGAGCTTCGCATCGGCGCGGGTAGGTTCCGCGTCGATGACGCCCTGCCATTGGGTAGCCGCGCGTTCCGCCTGGCCGAGCGACCAGAAGGTGAGGCCGAGCTGCACGGACGCGTCCAGGTGCGCCGGGCTTGCGCGCAGTACGCGCCCGAACTCCCGGATCGCCTGGTCCGGCAATCCGTGCTCGCGCAGCGCGACGCCCAATCGATAGCGGACGTCCTGGAAACCCGGGCAGCGGTCGAGCGCCTTGCGGTAGGCCGCAATCGCCTCGCCGATCTCGCCGGCTTCCCGGTAGGCGTCGCCCAGGGCGGCTTGCAGATTCGCCAGCTTCGCCTGGGTGAGGGGAACCTTGCCGTCCGGCTCGGTGACCGGCGTCGAGAACACGATGGCCTCGGAGCGGTCGAAGTCTCCGCGTCGCTCGCACACGCTCGCGAGCGCGAGGCGCGCTTCGGCGTAGTCCGGGTTCAGCGTGACCGCTGTTTCGAAGCGCTGCGTCGCCGCGTCGAGATCGCCGCGTCGCTCGTAGAGGAGGCCGAGCAGATAATGGATGTCTGCGAAGCTGGGACGCGTCGCCACGAGGCGCGTCAGTTGGCTGAGGGCTGCCTCGTCCTCGCCGCTCTCGAAGTGACGAATGCCGAGTTGATAGGCGACGCGCTCGTCGGTGGAGAGACGCGCCGCGTTTCTCATCCGGATCGGAGAGAGCGTGTGGCTACTGCGCTTCGGGAACGAGGTCCGCCGCGGCCTCGGCCACGTCCGTTCCCTTGTAGTTCTCCAGAATCACCTGGAAGATCTTGTTCGCCTCGTCCTCGCGGTTCATACGCGTGTAGCAGACGCCCAGCTTGTAGAGCGCGTCCGCGTCGAGGCCCAGGCCCGGGTACTCGTTCAGCAATTCGCGGTATCGATCCGCGGCCGACGGGTACTCCTTCTGGTCGAAATAGAAGTCGGCGACCTGCATCGTGTGCTCGCCCAGCCGCGTCCGCAGCTCGCGCCAGATCTTCTCCGCGTCCGCGGAGTACTGGGAGTGCGGGAAGCGTGCGAGCAGTCGGTCGAGATGCGTCAACGCCTCGTGCGTGGCGGTCTGGTCACGCGACGCATCGCGGCTCTGCTTGTAATACGACATCGCGGTCTGGAACATCGCGTACGGAACTTGCTTGTGTTCCGGGTGCAGTTCGACGAAGTCGCGGTAGTAGGAGACAGCCTCTTCGTACTTCTCGCTCTTGAAGTACGCATCGGCGATCGCGAGCTGCGCCAGTACGGCCTGCTCGCTGTAGGGATAGTTGTCGATGATGTCCTGGAAGGTCTCGATCGCCTCCGAGAAGTCGGGTTGGAGGAACCAGTGGAAACCGTCCTCTTCCTCGGCGACCTGTGTCTCGCCCTTCTGGTACAGCTCCTCGGCCGAGGGCAGCTCCTCGAACTTCTGCGGGGGCGGCCCCCCCGCGCAGGCGACCGTGAGCGCGGCGACCGCGGCCAGCGAGACGGAAGAACGACCGATGAGTTTCATCGCAAACCCCCCTCGACAGAACCCCAGCGGACCCTACCCGACGGTCCGGAGCGCTGTCAATTCTGCTAGGTTGCCCGGCCCTACGGGGTCAACCCGGTATTCCCGGATCTCCATTGCATACTTGGGGGACTGATGCTCGACGAAGCTCTCCGCGACCTGCGCACCGATCGCCGCATGTTCGAGCGCCGGGGTTGGCTCACCAGGCAGGAGCGGGCGACCATCCTCGCCGAGTTGCCCGACGTCGGTGACAAGGTCGCGCCGCAAGAAGAGCCGCCCGTTCCGGCGCCGCAGTCATCCCTCTCGGAGGGATGAGGAGGCCGTCGTGATCAAGGCGAGGTTCGGGGACCGGCTCGACGGCTGGCTCGAAGCCGCGCTCCCCTTTCTGTTTCGGCGCCCCGTCAATCCCAACGTACTGACGGTCATCGGGACGCTGATCTCGGTCGGCGCTGGTATTGCGTTCGCGACGGGCCGCTTCGTTCTGGGCGCGGTGCTGATCCTCGCGGGCGGCGCCTTCGATCTGGTCGACGGTGTGATCGCCCGCCATCACGGCATCGCCACGGCCTTCGGCGCGTTTCTCGACTCGACGCTCGACCGCCTCGCCGACATGGCGATGCTGCTCGGCGTGATGCTGCACTACGCGGCGCTCGGCGACGCGGGCACGGTGTTGCTGAGCGGCGTCGCGATGATCGCGTCGGTGCTGACTTCCTATGCAAAGGCGCGCGCGGAGCAGTTCCTGCCCTCGTTCGAGGGCGGGTTCCTGGAGCGCGGCGAGCGGCTCACGATCCTCGGGATCGGCGCCATCTCGGGTTACATGGTCATAGCGCTTTGGATCCTGGCGGTGGCTGGAACCGCCACCTTCGCGTATCGCTTCGGGATCGCGTATCGCGAGCTGGCCCGGCTGGAGAGCGAACAGAAGCTCGGAGAGCACACGAGATGAACGAGCAGGACCGGGAGGACAAGGGTTTCACGGTGGTCGATCGCCGCGGCGCCGCGAGCGAGACATCGCCGCCTTCGCCCGTGTCGGCCGCCGAACCGTCGCCGGGCCAGCCGGCGTCGAGGGTCGATTTCTCGATGCTGGCCCAGTCGATCGCATTTTCGGCGCTCCATTACCTCGGCCTGATGACCGAGCCCGAGAGCGGCCGCGCGGGCGAGCGCGACATTCCGCTCGCGCGCCACAACATCGAGATCCTCGAACTGCTCGAGGAGAAGACGCGCGGCAACCTCAGTACCGAAGAGGCGCGACTGCTCGCGAGCCTGCTCTACGAGGTGCGGATGCACTTCGTCGAAGCGACGAAGTCGCCGGCCTCCTAGCCGATGAGCGAACCCGCGTGGCGCCTCGCGCCGGCCAAGCTGAACCTCGGTCTGCGCGTGGTCGGCCGGCGCGACGACGGCTACCACCTGCTCGAAAGCCTCTTCGTCCCGCTCGAACTGGCCGACCGCGTGCGCGTCGAGGCCGAGCCCGCCGCGGTGACCTCGATCTCCGTGACGATGCTCGGCCGCGCGGGCGACGTCCCGGCTGGCGACGACAACCTGGTGACGCGTGCCGCCCGCGCCTTTCTCGGCGCAGCCGGGATCACCGCCCGTATCGCGCTGACCCTCGACAAGCAGATCCCCGTTGGGGCGGGGCTCGGCGGCGGATCGAGTGACGCCGCGGCGGTGCTGTGCGCACTGGACCAGCAATTTGCGAACGAACTCTCGATTCAAGCCCTCGCTGCGGTCGCCGTCCGGCTCGGGGCCGACGTCCCGTTCTTTCTGGATCCGCGGCCCGCCTGGGTCACGGGGATCGGGGAACAGATCGAACCGATTCGCGAGTTCCCGGCGCTCGACGTGTTGCTTGCGACGCCCGCGCCGCCGCTGGCCACGGCCGACGTCTTCCGTGCCCTCGACGCCGCGTTGACGCCCCCTAGCCCCCGCCGTAGGATGCCCGCGCTTCGGGACGGTCCAGGCTGGTTCCCCAGCGCAGCCCTTCTCAGCAATGACTTGGAGCCCGTTGTCGCACGACTCCGACCAGGGATCGCGCGGATTCGATCGGAGTTGGAACGGCTCGGCGCACGGGCGGTAGCGATGTCGGGCAGCGGGCCCACGATGTTCGGTTTGTTTCGCGACGCGGGGCAGGCCGAGGCAGCCAGCAAAGAGGGGCGCTTCAAAGCCACGGATCGGGTGCAGGTGACCCGCTCACACGACGCCCCCGGTTCAGTCCCCCGCGGAGGAAAACCTTGGGGCGTCGTCTAATGGTAGGACAGCGGCCTTTGGAGCCGTTCGTGGAGGTTCGAATCCTCCCGCCCCAGCCAGTGAGTTCATGACTTCCGGTTTGATGATTTCAAGTTTGATGATTTCCGTGCCATCGCCGCAGACGGCGGCGCACCAACACGAGTCCGGTGGCTGGGTCGCATGAGGTCGGTTGCGGGATCGTTGGGACGGAGAGTTCGGTGCAGCGGATGAAGCTCTTTCATGGCAATGCGAATCCGGATCTCGCGGCTTCGGTGGCCGCCTATCTGGGCGTGCCCACGGGACGGGCGCGGGTCACGAACTTCAGCGACGGCGAGATCCAGTGCGAGATCGAAGAGAACGTCCGTGGTCTCGACTGCTTCGTCGTGCAGTCCACCAGCAACCCGGCCAATCGCCACCTGATGGAACTGCTGATCATGGTGGATGCGCTGCGACGCTCGTCGGCGCGGCGCATCACGGCCGTGATTCCCTACTACGGCTACGCGCGCCAGGATCGCAAGGTCGCCCCGCGCGTCCCGATCACGGCCAAGCTCGTCGCCGACCTGATCTCGACGGCCGGCACCGATCGCGTGCTCTGCATCGACCTCCACGCCGGCCAGATCCAGGGCTTCTTCAACATCCCTGTCGACAACCTCTATGCGACGCCCGTGCTGCTGCCCGCGATGCAGAGCTTCGGCCGGGACGTCTGCATCATCTCGCCCGACGCGGGCGGCGTGGAGCGCGCGCGAGCCTACGCGAAGCGCCTCGACGCCAAGCTCGCGATCATCGATAAGCGCCGCGAGAAGGCCAATGTCGCGGAGATCATGCACATCATCGGCGAAGTCGAAGGCCTCGAGTGCGTGATCGTCGATGACATGGTCGACACCGCCGGCACGCTCACCCAGGCGGCAAGCGCGCTCAAGGAAGCGGGCGCCGCCGGCGTCTACGCGGCGATCACGCACCCCGTGCTGTCGGGTCCGGCGATCGAACGCATCAACAAGTCGGACCTCCAGCAGCTCGTCGTCACGGACACGATCCCGCTCCACGACGGTGCGCGGGCCTGCGAGAAGATCAAAGTGATGTCCATCGCCAACCTGCTGGGCGAGGCCATCAGGCGAATTACCAACGAGGAGAGCGTCAGCTCCCTCTTCGTGTAGGAGACTTCCATGTCTGAGACCGCACTCGTCGTCGATTCCCGGGCGGCAACCGGGAAGGGCGCCGTCCGCAAACTGCGCGCCGCCGGCCGCATCCCCGCCATTCTCTACGGTCACGGCAAGGAGTCCGTGCCGGTCACCGTCGATCCGCGCGCACTCGAGAAGCTGCTGCGCGTGGGCGGCGCCAACGCTTTGATCGATCTCACCGTCGAAGGTCGTCCCGAGTTGGGCAACCCCGTCGCGCTGGTGAAGGAACTCCAGCGCCACCCGATTCGCGGCACGATCATGCACGCCGATCTCTTCCAGGTGGACCTCACCCGCACCGTCGAGGTCGAAGTGCCGGTGCACCTCGTCGGCAAGCCGAAGGGCATCGACTTTGGCGGCATCCTCGAGCACTCGCTGCGCGAGATCGCGCTCGAGTGCCTACCGCGCTCGATTCCCGCGTCGATCGAGGTCGACGTCTCCAACATGGAGATCGGTGACGTCATCCACGTCCGGGATCTCGCGCTGCCCGCCGGCGTCTCGCTGGTGACCGACCCGGATCTCGGCGTCGTGCACGTCGCGCTGCCCGCCGCGGAAGAAGAGGCGCCCGTGGTCGCGGCAGAGGAGGGTGCGGAGGCCGCACCGGCGGCGGCAGGCGAAGCCGCGCCGGCGGCGGCGGCGCCTGCTGCTGCGCCCGCTGCGAAGAAGTCCGACTAGGCGGCGACGTGAAGCTCGTCGTTGGCCTCGGCAATCCCGGCGCCGAATACGAGCACACGCGACACAACGTCGGCTTCCGCATCGTCGAGCGCGTCGCGGCGCGACACCGGATCGCGCTGCGACACGAGCGACGGATGCACGCCAACTTCGGCGTCGGGATCATCGCCGGCACCGAGACCGCGCTGCTCGAACCGCAGACGTACATGAATCGGTCGGGACGAGCCGTGCTCGCCGCGCTCGAAGACTGCCCGGTCGATCCCGCGACGGATCTGCTCGTCGTGTACGACGACCTCGATCTGCCCTTCGGTCGCTTGCGTCTTCGCGCTGCGGGAGGCGCCGGTGGCCACAACGGCATCGGCGACATCCAGGACCAACTCGGCCGCAGCGACTTCGCGCGGCTTCGCTTCGGGATCGGGCGCCCGCCGGCTGGCGAGGATCCCGTCGCCTACGTACTCGCGCCGTTCACGGCGGACGAAGCCGGTGGTCTCGACGACGGTCTCGAGCGCGCCGCCGATGCGATCGAGGCCGTCGTCGTCGATGGCGCCCTGCGCGCGATGAATCGCGTCAACGCAATCCCCAAGGAGGAGGCCGGTACATGACCGCCCCCGATCGGTCGTCGCAGTGGATCGATCGGATCAACCAGCCCTTCCAGCGCTTCCTGGCGCTCGAGGCCTCGAGCAGCCTGCTGTTGCTCGGAATGACGGTACTCGCGTTGGCTTGGGCCAACTCACCCTGGGTCGAGGCCTACCAGCATTGGCTCCACCTGCCGCTCGCGCTGCACATCGGAGGTTTCGAGCTCTCGCTCTCGTTCGGCCACTTCGTGAACGACGCGTTGATGGGCATTTTCTTCTTCGTCGTCGGCATGGAGATCAAGCGGGAGATGGCGGTCGGAGAACTCTCGTCCGCGTCGAAAGCGCTCCTGCCAGCGATCGCGGCGCTGGGCGGCATGCTGATTCCCGCCGGAATCTACGCCGCCTTCCATTGGGGCGAGCCGACGATCCGCGGCTGGGGCGTGCCGATGGCCACCGACATCGCATTCGCGGTGGCTGCGCTCTCCGTCTTCGGTGCGCGCGTGCCGTCGGGCCTCAAGGTCTTCCTGCTCGCCCTCGCCATCGCCGACGACATCGGAGCCGTCGCGGTGATCGCGGTCTTCTACACCGCCGACGTCTCGATTCCGTGGCTCGCCTGGGCGGTCGGTGGACTCGTCTTCACCTTCGCCATGAATCTCTCTGGTGTACGATCCTACAGCGTCTACTTCGTCGTCGGCGGGCTGGTGTGGTTCGCGATGCACGAGTCGGGTGTGCACGCCACGATCGCAGGCGTGGCGCTCGGTTTGCTGACCCCTGCGCGTTCGCTCGAAGCAGTGCCGGATCGGGCCACCCTCGTGCAACGCGGGATCCGCTGGCTCGAGCAGCTGGGCGATGCGATCGAGGGCGGTGACGATCTCGCCGGCCACGAGCGCCATCGGATCACGCGGCAGGTTCAAGCTGTGACGCGCTCGACGCTCTCCCCGATCGACGAACTCACCAACGTGCTCCACCCGTGGGTGGCGTTCGTGATCATGCCGCTCTTCGCGCTGTGCAACGCCGGTGTCGCGCTCGGCGCGTCGGCGCTCGCCGAGCCCGTGGCGGCGCGCGTGAGCCTCGGCATCGGCCTCGGCTTGCTGATCGGGAAGCCGCTCGGCATCACGCTCTTCGCCTGGCTCGCGGTGCGCGCCGGGCTGGCGCAGCTGCCGCGCGGCGTCGGGTGGTCGCAGGTCGTGGCAACGGGCTTCCTGGCCGGCATCGGATTCACCGTCGCCTTGTTCGTCGCCTCGCTCGCCTTCTCGGATCCCGGGCACGGCGCCGCCGCAAAGGTCGGGATCCTGCTCGGCTCCGTGGGTGCGACCGTTCTCGGCGTCGCAGGACTCGCCCGCACATTGCCTCGCGTCGCCAGTCCGGCGCAGATTCCCAGACAATCAGGCGAATGAAGCGCCGATTATGTCGGATAATCGCGCTGTTTGACTGGATTGACGGGGCGATTGGCCTGGGTCTAAGATCCGCGAATGGCGATCGCACTCGACCGCAGCGCGGACACCGGCGGACAGCCGGTCTACCAGCAGATCGCGGCGCACTTCCGCGCGGAGATCGAGGCGGGGCGGCTCGGCGCAGGCGACCGCCTGCCGACGATCCGCGAGCTGGCGCGCACGCTGGGCGTGAACCGCGACACGGTGGCGCTCGCGTACGACGAGCTGTCGCGCATGGGTCTCATCGAAGCCACGGTCGGGCGCGGCACCTTCGTGCGGCGGCCCGCCGCGGGTGAGGCGAGTCGCGCGCTCGCGCCCTTCGAGCCGGTGCTTTCGCCGCTCGTCGACCGGCTACTCGACTTCGAGCGCGCACGCGTGCGCTACACGGCGCCGGCCGGCACGGTGCCGCTGCACTCGCTGGTGCCCGACCCGTCGCTGTATCCCGTCGACGAGTTCCGCCGCGCGTTGAACCGCGTGCTCAGCGAGGGCGGCAGCGAACTGCTGCGCTACGGCCCCGCGCAGGGCGATACAGCACTGCGCGCTGTGCTTGCCGAGCGACTGTGCGCCAGCGGGGTCGGCGCGACCGCCGACTCGGTGACGCTCACGCTCGGCGCGAGCGAGGGCATCGTGCTCGCGCTGCGACTGTTCGCCGTGGCCGGCGACGCGGTGGCCATCGAGGAACCGACCTACCACAACGTGCTGGGCGCATTGGCCGCGCAGGGATTGCGCGCGGTGCCGGTGCCGATGCGCGACGGGGCTCCCGATCTCGCCGTGCTCGAACGCGTGCTCGTGCGCGCGGACGTGAAGGCGTTCTACACGATGCCCACCTTCCACAACCCGCTCGGCACCAGCACGCCACTTGCGCACCGGCGCGCGCTGCTCGCGATCGCGGCCGCCGCCAGCAAGCCGGTGATCGAGGACGCCTACGAGATGGACCTGCGCTTCGCCGGCAAGCCGGTGCCGTCGCTCGCGGCACTCGACGGGCGCGGTCTCGTGGTGCAGCTCGTTTCGTTCTCGAAGTCGCTGTTCCCCGGCGCGCGTGTCGGGGCGATCGCGGCACACGGGCGCGTCGTCGACGCACTGCTCGCGCTCAAGCACGCGAGCGATCTCGGCGGCTCGCCGATCCTGCAAGCCGCGCTCGCCGCCTTCGTCGTGAGCGGCGGCTATGACCGGCATCTCACCCGCGTGCGACGCGCACTGCTGCAGCGCCGCGAGGCGATGCTCGATGCGCTCGCGAGCGAGATGCCGGATGGCGTGCGTTGGACCGAGCCCGAGGGCGGTCTGCAGCTCTGGGTGGAGCTGCCGGAGTCACTCGACAGCGCCGAGCTGCTCGCCGACGCGGTGCGAGCCGGTGTGCTGTTTGCGCCCGGCTCCCAGTTCCGCAACGACCGCCGTCCCTCGAGTGGCTTGCGGCTCTCGCTCGCGCTCGCCGCCGAAGACGAGATCCGCCGCGGCGTCGCCGCACTCGCGACCGTCGTGCGCGAACGACTGCGCGCGGCGCCACTGCGCGCGGTGGACGAGCGCGTGTCGGTATGACGGAAGAACGATCGGCGATGGACGCCGCGGGCGAGTGCGGCTGCAACTAGCGACGCCGGCCCCCGGCGTCTTCAGGAGGAAGCATGGCTCATCACAAGTACGACGAGCGATCGAAGGGCGGCAACGGCAGCGGCGCCGAACGCGTCGGCGCGAAGGCCTTCGAGTTGAAGGTCGGGCTCGCCGAGATGCTGAAGGGCGGCGTGATCATGGACGTCACCACGGCCGAGCAGGCGAAGATCGCCGAGGATGCCGGAGCCTGCGCGGTGATGGCGCTCGAGCGCGTGCCTGCCGACATCCGCAAGGAAGGCGGCGTCGCGCGCATGACGGCGGTCGAGGTGATCGAGCAGATCCAGCGGGTCGTCTCGATCCCGGTGATGGCGAAAGTGCGCATCGGGCATCTGATGGAAGCGCGCGTGCTCGAGTCGCTCGGCGTCGACTTCATCGACGAGTCCGAAGTGCTGACGCCGGCCGACGAGGAACACCACGTCTGGAAGCACGACTTCAAGTCTCCCTTCGTGTGCGGTGCGCGCAATCTCGGCGAGGCGCTGCGGCGCATCGCCGAAGGCGCCGCGATGATCCGCACCAAGGGCGAGGCGGGCAGCGGCAACATCGTCGAGGCGGTGCGCCACCT
>Ga0113563_10000204_pt1 | contig 25447 bp, 17 predicted proteins | sample Mud3Dept3metaG_FD_80117 | JGI IMG/M metagenome (GOLD analysis project Ga0113563, IMG submission 80117) | Freshwater wetland microbial communities from Ohio, USA, analyzing the effect of biotic and abiotic controls - Mud 3 Core 4 Depth 3... | ecosystem: Environmental > Aquatic > Freshwater >... | reverse complement strand
CTGGCACGTTCCACTTCCGCGGCCAGCTCCTTGTCGAGATGCTCCAATTCCTCCCTGGCCAAACTCAGGGTTTCCTCATATCTCCGTTTTTGTTCTTCTGTGAGCATAAAATGTTCCGGTTTCTTCCTGCGATCCGTTTCCATGTGATTTCCGCGTTCGCCTGTACCACAGAGGTTTTACGCCGGCCTGAATACGAAAATCCCGTGCCGGCTGCTCTAACGCACGAAACTTACCGATATGAAAAGCCCGCTCCTGGTCTTTTCACCCTGCAGAGTCGCAGGCTTGAATTTCCACTTCCGCTCATCGGGGACTCATCCCCCTGGGGAGCCAGCGGGTTCAGTCCCTCAGAATCTGCCCCTGCCGGAACTGACGCATTATCCGGACTGCCCTCCGGCGAATCCGCGGAAGGAGAGCTTCCGGCCGCAAAGTAGATATACAGGGCCGCCAGAAGAACGACGGTCAGGATCACCGCTACGAAAAAAACTGTCCTCCTGCGGCTGGTCCGTTGATGTTGGGAGATGGAGTTTCTCAGGAAGAGCATAGGATCCTGCTCCGGGAGCTTGGCGGGTTCGGCGACGGTCACCGGGGCGGGAGCAAACATAGCTCGGCGGGAAGCCTTTGCCTTTGGAGACGCGCTCGCGTCAGCCGGATCCGATGTTCGGGCCGGGGTATGCGGCTCGACGGCTAATTTCAGCGGAGGTTCCGGCGGTACGGGTTGGATGTCGGATGCACCTGCATCCTTCGATGCCTGTCGAGCCTCGAGTTCGCCCAGGGTGCGATCGATTTCGGCATCCACATCTTGGCATAAAATCTCCGGCTTGGAACGCGGAGGCTCGGGATGGATCAAAGAACCGGAATCCTGGACCTCATTGATCTCGGGCTTCCCCGGTTCATGCGTGGTATCCGCCGGAAGCCCGCCCGGAGGTGTGGTGGCGAGCGGCAGTTCTCCGGAGACGCTGTCCAGTTCCTCCAGAAAACCGGACACGAGGTCGTCGACGTCCGGCGCGCGTGTTTTTTCCTGACGACGGAGCCTGGCAACAGGGGCTGCACGCAGGGGGACCGGAGAGGACTCACCCGGCCAGTCGAGCTCTCGGTTGGAGGCGTTTTCTTTCATAGTGTTCTCTGCTCACCTCAATCCGGAATCAGGGTATTACGTCTGGGTCCCATCTGATGCCCCGGCGCTGGAATACTGGATCGCACGATCGTCCAATCGCACAGGATCTGCAGCTTCACCCTGGACCGGGTCCTGCGGGCAAAGCGCCGCGCTGCGGGCAAGCCTCGCCTAATAGGGAGCTGACCGAGAGGAGTGTAACACTGTATCAAGTCCCTGCAAGAGCTAAAACGGGTATTATTGAAGCGCGGGGTACCCGCCTGGGGGGGATGATACTCCGAGGGGCTCTCAGGTCAAGGCGGACTCCTCCACGGGAGCAAAGGCATGCGAGGCACGGTCAAAACATCTGTTGAACTCGCTGTAATGGCGTGATAGACAATCTTTCTTCCCCTCGCCGGGGCGTGCGGGAACAGTGATGACGATGGAGTGGTTCTGATCGTGAAAGCCGGAAAAGTGTACCTTGTCGGTGCGGGACCGGGGCATCCGGAGCTCCTGACACTCAAGGCGGCGGAGCTCCTGAAGGAAGCCGATGTCGTAGTGTATGACCGGCTGATTCAGGACGAGGTTCTGGCGCTTGCCAAACCGGCTGCGGAGCGCGTTTACATGGGGCAGCCGCCAGGCAGGCACCTGTCGCGACAGGACGAAATTCACGAACTGCTGGTGCGCAAAGCAGGCGAAGGGAAAACCGTCGTCCGTCTCAAGGGAGGTGATCCGTTCCTGTTCGGACGGGGTGGCGAGGAGGTGGAATATCTGGCGGAGCACGGCGTCCCGTTCGAGGTGATCCCCGGCGTTTCTTCTGCTCTGGCTGCGCCTCTCGGTGCCGGAATTCCCGTGACGTACCGGGAGACGGCATCCTGCGTCGCGATCGTAACCGGCCAGGAAGCGGGATCGGAATCGAGCCGGCTGTCCTGGGAAGCTCTCAGCGGGATCGACACCCTGGTCTTCCTCATGGGGGTCCACAACGTCGATACCATCAGCCGCAAACTCATGGAGCATGGGCGAAGTCCCGGGACACCTGCTGCCATGATCCAGATGGCCTTCTGGCATGACGAAAGGGTTGTCGTGGGAACCCTGGGCACGATCTCCGACGAGGTTGTGAAGGCAGGCATTAAACCTCCGGCCACACTCGTGGTCGGGGAAGTAGTGCGGTTGCGCGCTACGCTCGCCGGAGCGCAACGCGATTTGCAGCGCCGTGCCGACGGAAGTTCGCGGTTTGAGCCTTCACCGGCTCCGGACCAGCTCATGCGTCTTGCGACTGCGGGCCTGGCAAGCCGGCTATTCGGCTATGCCCTGGACATCAGGCTTTTCGATCAACTCGAAGAGTGCTGCGTGCCGGAACGCCTGGCACAGGAGCTGGGATTGAATCCGGATGCATGCGTCGAGGTGCTGGAGACGCTTGCGGCCCTTGGCCTGATAGAGTCCACGCCGGACGGGTATCGCAATCTTGAGCTGGCATCGCGCTACCTGCGCAGCGATTCTCCCCAGAGTCTCCGCCCGGCTCTCCTTTTCCAGGTTGCACAGTCCTCGGAATGGGAAGGACTGGCACGCTATGCCTCGGAAGGGTGCCGGGATTTCACCGCGGGCCCTGCTGGAACTGCGCACCAGGAGGCGTGCGAGGCCATGGCCAGGTTCGCCGCCCCTGCAGTCGTGGAGAGGCTGGATCTGGGGGAACGCGGCCCTGTTCTCCTCGTCGGGTGGGGAGGGAAAGCTTACCGGGAGGCGATTGCGGTGCGCTGGCCGCAATTGGTATGCGCGGTATGCAATCCTCTCGCGCGGTGCGGTAATATACAGGAGTGGTGCGACGCGATCCCGAGCGGGGAAGAGCCCTACGGCGCGATCCTGCTCTCAGGGCTGATGAGTTCCTGTGCCCGGGGGCAAATGCAGAAAATGTTGCATGCGGCGGCCCGGCGGCTCAGGGCTGACGGGATAATGGTTTTGCATGATGCGTTTCTTCCGGAAAGCGCATCGCCGGCCCCTGAGGTGTTGCTGGACGGCCTGGGGCAGCGCGTGCTGCGAGGAGGCTGCCGGGCATGGTCAACCGGCAGGCTCAGAGATGCGCTGTGCGCACTCGGTCTATCAGAGACGCATGCCGAGCCTCTTCCTGGAGCCACCGTTCTGGTGACCGCCAGGCGAGGTTGAACGGATGGATATGCCATCCGACTGTGCAACGGAGTATCTGGGGCCGGAGGCTCTTCCGTGGGGACGGGTTCTGGAGGCCCATCTATGAGGGCAACACAATTACCGAGACTCGAGGAGCTATGATCCGACACCTGGCAATTCTGATTCTTGCTGTTTCATCCATCTCCGGGATGGCGCGGGCTCAATTATTTCCTCCAGAGCATCGGAATTGGGAGGTGGAACTGTTTGGCGGCGCCAGTTTTTTGGGGGAGAGTTTCCACGAGACGCCTGCTGTGATCGGCAGCGTGCAGACTTCCCGCCAGGTAGGCCTGCGGTATGCCTCCGGCTATCAATTTGGCGGCAGAGTCAACACGAGCCAATGGCGCTACTGGGGAGCATCGGTGGAATACGGGATGTCCAACCAGCCCTTGACCTTCACAAATCTCTCTCCCTCGGTCCCCTCTCTCAGTGCAAGCCAGTCGATCCACCGCTTTGCCTACGAAATTCTGTACTATCCAATGGACAAAAGACACCGGCTGCGCCCATATGGTTTTGCGGGCCCGGGTGTAGCTCTGTTTTATGTCCACGGAGACTCGAAAGAACGGGCCGCTCAGCTGGGCATCCGTCTCAACGATCCGTGGAAATTCAGTTTCCATTGGGGTGGCGGGGTGAAGTACCTCCTGCGGGATCATGCGGCGATGGGATTTCAGTTCTCGGATGCGATTTCAGGAGTGCCGCATTACGGGCTGCCTGAAGTGCAGCGGCAATCCCAGGCCGGATTCAAGCCGGACGGCCTTCTGCACAACTGGCGGGTCGGAATCAGTTTCATCTACCAGTGGTCGCAGTATTAGGAAATTCGGCAAAGAAGATCCGGTTTCACACCCGCTTGAGGCACGTCGGGGGCGCTTATTTTCCCGCAAGCAACTCGCCGAATAGTTTGTCGAGCGCGGCCGGGTCGAACTTCCCCATGCGAAAGTACTTCTGCCTTACTCCAACGTCAAACACCCAGCTCGCCGGCAGCCCTCCGGCCCACTGCATGTCAAAGGTCTGCATGAAGGTATCATCGTCCTGATTCTGACTCTTGATCACATTCATGAAGCCGGCTTTATGCTTGTCGAGGAAAGGGATCGCGGTTGCCGCATCCGTGTCAAAGGAGACGGCAATCACTTCGAGCCCTCTGGCATGGTATTTCTGATACAGTCTGACGACGTCGGGAAACTCCGCGACACAAGGAGCACACCAGGTGGCCCACATGTTTACAAAAACCACCTTGCCTTTTTGCGCCGCGATGATCTTCCTGAGGCCTGCCGCATCCACCTCTGCCAGGTTTCGCTTTTGCCGCACTTCGCCTGCGACACCCGGAGCCGTGCTGCTCCATGACCCGATGAGCGTGCACGCCAGGGTGAAAATCAAAAACCTCCTCTTTTCTCCCATAAGGTTCCTCTTTCAAGGGCAGGAATCTTCACTTTGCCTTTGGTCCGGCCTTTCGCTTCTTTGAAACCTGCCGCAGACGGTAACTCTGGTGATATCCGGCAGTCAGATCGGTGATCGTGACTTCGATCATGCCGTGCGCGTCACACTGATAGCGCTCTTCGATTGTCTGTGATTCCACAGCCCCGGTGCGCAGCACCTCCAATGCCTCGGTGGAAGACTCGGTGCGCAGCGCGGGATCCAGGGGAAAGACGATTTCATCCCACGGCGTGATGTCGCCTTCGGGCTGTCCATCCGCGGCCAGGCGGCTGCATTCCAGATAGCGAAAGTGGGCGACATTGTGGGCGGGATGGTAACGGCGCAGGTGGAGCAGCGGGGTGTCGGTCGGACCGGGAAGTGGAGTGTCTTTGCGAAAGACCGGATCGAAAACCACCCGGCGCCCGAAGTCCGCCTCGCGCCAGACACCGAAGTGCCGGGTAAACCGCTCCCTCAAGATGTGACCTGGCTGGGAATCCGCTGCGATTGCGAGGCCGATGGCCGTGGCGGAGAAAGGGTAGGGAGACCGGCGCACGCGACTTCCGTAATATTCCCTGAGGACGCGGCCGACAACAGGCAGTTCCGCCGAGCCGCCGACGAGATACACCACCGCGATATCGCTCCAGGTCACATCGTCGGCGAGGCGCGCCCGGGTCATTGCCTCCTCGACAGCGGCGATGGTTTGCTTGACCATGGGCTGACAGCGGCCGAAAAATTCTTCGACAGGAATGATCACCGCACTTTGTCCCTCGACGATCCGGCCCAGGTCGATCACGATTTTCCGCGTGTTCGGATGGATGGATTCCTTTTGGCGGCGGCATTCTTCCTGCAGCTGTTGGCGCGATTCCGGGGGCAGTGTCTCCCGGATTCCTGCTCGATCCATAACCAGGTCCGTGAGAAGCTGGTCGAAGTCGTCGCCGCCGAGTTCTGCGATTCCCTCATCCGTCACCACGGCATGATGTTGTTCGCTCCGGTATATCACGGAGGCATCGAAGGTGCCGCCGCCAAGATCGTAGATCAGAATGTACTCCTTGCGCAGAGCCCAATCATTGGCGGCATGTTGATGCGCGAACTGCATGCCCGCCGCGGAAGGTTCGTTGATCATGCCCAGGATGCGGAAACCGGCGCGACGGAAACTTTCGAGGGTGAGGAATCGCTGATTACTGTTGGCGTTGGCTGGCACCGCGATGAGCGCTTCCAGCTGGTCTCTTGCCTGAACCTCCAGGTTGGAGCGTTCCTGGAGATCCTGGCGGAGGCGGGAAAGATACCCGACGAGCAGGTCGAGGGCGGGCAGTTGCTGGTCGCCGACTGTAAAAGACGAGTCAGGAGAGAGATCTCTGAGAGCCCGCTTCATCGACCGGAGGAAAGCCCAACCCGGTTCTCCCAAATGAGCCTGGGCATCCAGCCCGAACAGGATGTCGGACCCTTGAACAGCGATCAGGGACGGGTACCAGTGCTGCATGTCCCCGGAGGCTGTCTCAAAGCTGATGACAGGATAATTCCCCCGGTCGGCAGCCGCCACGACGGTATGGGTTGTGCCAAAATCGATGCCTAATCGCATTGCCATCCTCCCTCACGATTCGAGAATTTCGAGCACACATAGCATATCGGAGCCTGACCCGTCGTGCCAGACCTGCGTCTGCCGGCTTTCCTCTGCGTCCTTCAAAGCGGAGCGGAGTGTTTGTCAAACCTGAAGCCGCTGAGGCCTGCCGGTCGATCGTGAGCCGGGATGGCATTTGCATCCTCGGCGCGGTTCAGCGGCCGGCGCCCGACAGGAGATAGACTGCAAATGATGCCAGCCAGTGTTCCCCGACGTAGTCGCCGCTGGCGACGTGGACCAGTGCCGCTTGCGCATGCCGCGAGGCCGCGGCCGCGAGAGCCTTTTGCGCAGGATCGTCGGCCGGCAAAGATGCGGCAATCGCCTGCATGCACCAGGCACGGCTCAGGTTGAGACCGTCCAGATGGACGAGTTTAGGATCACTGCGGTCGGTCACGATTGCCGGCTCCATGAGGGACTTGGGCCCGCCGCGGCCGGTTTCGGGAAGGAAGCCGTGAAACCAACCGCGAAATTCCCGCGGCGCCAGCACGCGCCGCATCAGATCCGCCTCCGTCAGCGACGGCGAGAAGAAATCCTCGCCCCCCGGTTCCCACGCCGCCGGGTACGCGGCATCCCCCCGAAAGTAGGTGCGAGCGCGCTCCACGATGAGGCTCTCGAGCTTCCGATCTCCCGCCGCGCGCGCGTAATCGAGACAAAATGCCAGGCCGAATGCCGTATTCGGGTGAACTCCGGTCCGGATGGGATAGTTCTGCTTTGGGAGAAACTCCAGGCAGCGCCGCACGATGGCATCAGTCAGCGGCTGCAGCGATCGGGACCATTCCTGCCCCTCATCATCCTCCCAGCTGCGGAGCTCTTCCGCGAGCTTCAGCAGCCAGGCCCATCCGTACATTCGTTCGAAGGATTGCCGGTTGGGTGCGTCCAGATAGGCGGCTTCCATGCGCAGGTTTGCCGTTGTGAGATTACGGCCCACTGCGCTCCGGATCTCCTTTTGCTGGGGCAGAGCGGGAAAAAGCCTCAGGAGCCGAACCAGCATCCAGTGCCCGTGAACGGACGAGTGCCAGTCGAAACAGCCGTAGAATGCCGGGTGCAGCGCCGCGGGGCTCTGAACATCGGACGCGGAGTTCAGGACGTGCTCCGGCTTGTTCGGATACTCCTGGCCAATGCATTTTAGCGCCAGGCCCGCAAAACGGGATGCCTGTGCGGGCGTCAGAACGCTTTCCCGGCTGTCCTGTGCGTTCATCGGCATGTGGGCCCCCGATCCGGCGATCACTACGAACACGGTGCTCGCCAATATCTTCGCACGAATCTCGGACATTGTTGCCGCCTTTCTCCGGGAGGTTGGCCGCTATCCGGCCAGGCCCCCGCCGTCGACCACCAGTGCTATGCCCGTAACGAACGCAGAAGCCGGGCTGGCCAGGAAGAGTGCCGCCTGCGCGATATCCTCGGGAGTCCCGATGCGTCCCAAGGGGCGGTGCGCTGCTTCGGCCAGGAACGTGCCGATGGGCCGGCCCAGTTGATCCGCTTCCTGCCGGAGCATGGGTGTGTCGGTGTCGCCGGGACAAATACAGTTGACGCGGATATTCTGCGGGGCGTGATCGAGGGCCATTGCCTTGGTGAGAAGGACAACCGCTCCCTTCGAGGCGCAGTAAGAAGCCGCCTTTCTGCCGCCGATCAGCCCCCAGCCCGAAGCAGTGTTGATGATGGTACCCCCGCCGGAGCCTGCCATCACTGGAATAGCGTACTTGGAAAGCAGGAAGACGGATTTCAGATTGACTGAGATTACCCGGTCCCACTCCGCTTCGCTCGCATCAACAACAGTGGCCCGATGGATAATCCCGGCATTGTTGAACAGGATGTCCACGCGGCCGAAAGCCGTGACCGTGTCTTCCACCGCCCGGCGGCAATCCACGGCGCACGAGACGTCGACGGGCACGAAGATCGCCCGACCGCCCTCGCTCTCGATCTGGCCGGCAATCGCAGGGCCGGTGGCAACATCAAGATCGGCAATTGCCACCGCCGCCCCGTGGCGCGCGAAAAGCAGGGCAGATGCCCGGCCGATTCCTGATGCGGCGCCACTGATGAGAGCGATTCTGCCTTTCAGTTCATTCAAGGGAAGGAACCTCCCGGAATCTTCTCACTCCGAGTTTGCATCACAACGGTCCCGCGGGCGCAGCGCCGGGGCCGGCAGCCCGCGCACAATCAAGGCTCCCTCTCCGGGTTTCCCCGCTTTATGTTTTTTCTCAAATGAGCGCGCCAGGTAATCGCCCAGCGCGCCGGATCGTCGAGCGGGGCATGATCGATGGTGTGGATGGTGCTGTTGTGGGGCGCTGTCTTTACCAGTCCGGGATCGAGCCGGGCTTCCTCTGCCACATGCGCCAGGATGGCCGCATATTCGTCAAGGTCGTCCTTCGAATAGGACTCGGTCGGCTCGAGGGTACAGGGCTCGGGCACGATATGAGGATGATGGCTGGTCCAATAATGGACGCCGAAATCAGCTGCCCGCAAACCGATCTCCTCGGAATGGACGCCGGTTTCCTTCGACAGGCGTTCCCAGCTGTACCGGACCTGCTCGATACGCCGTTTCCCCGTGGCGTAGGGAGCGCTCACACCAGGTATTTGCAGCATCTTCGCGAGGAGGTAGTTGTTGTTGAGTACTGCGATTTCCGCGACCTCCCTCAGGCCCTTCGCTCCCAACGACATGACCCATGCATAGGACCGGAGCACCACGGGAGCAACGCCGAGAAACGGACCCACCTTGCCGATGCTGGCGGGGCGGTCGTAGTCCAGATGGTAGCTGCTGCCGTCAAATTCGACGACGGGGATGGGCAGGAAAGCGGCGAGTTCCCTGGTCACCCCGGTCGCGCCGACTGCAGGTCCGCCGCAACCGTGAGGCGAGGAAAAGGTCTTGTGGAGGTTGAAGTGGCAGAGGTCGAATCCCGCTTCGCGGGCTCTGGTGATGCCCAGGAGGCCATTGGCATTCGCCTGGTCGTAGGCGCAGAGCCCGCCGGCCTGGTGGACGACCTCGACGAACTCTCCGATTCGCGGATTAAATATTCCCGTATCTTCCGGGTTGGTGATCAACATGCCGGCCGTGCGCGTCGAAACCGAGGCCCGAAGAGCCGCCAGATCCGGATATCCGGAGGGGTCCGGATGGAGGGTGATGATCTTGAATCCTGCAGTCCGGGCGCATGCGGCGTTGGACGGATGGGAAAAGATCGTGGTGATGATTTCGTCACGCTCCGGGGCGCCGCGGGCGAGGTGATATGCCCGGATGATCGACGCGTTCGCGTAAATTGCGGCCGAGCCCGCAGCCGGCTGGAGGGAAAACCGGTCCATCCCTGAGATTTCCTTCAGGATCTGCTCGAACCGGAAATAGATCTCGAGAATTCCCTGGATGGTCTCCTCGTCCTGCAACGGATGGAGGTCGGCGATTTTGTGGTGCCTGGCGAACTGGTCGTTGATCTTGGGACTGTACTTCATCGTGCAGGTCCCTTGGCCCACATCGATATTGAGGTCAGCTCCCAGATTCTCCTGCGAGAGCCGGAGGTAGTGCCGGAGCACCTGGTTTTGCGAAAGCTCCGGCAGTTGAGGAGGCCTGAGCCTCTGCAATCCTGCAGGAAGGGCTGCGAGCACATCCCCCGTTGCGTCCCGCATGTCCGGCTCCAGGGGAGGTACGAGAATCCCGCGCTGGCCTGGCCGGCTCAGTTCGAACAGGATCGGCTCGTTCCAGCGTGCCTGGTGATATCGGCGCAGCCGCAATTTCCCGGCGGCCGTGTGTGGGGAAGCCGTTGCCTGGTCCATCATGCGAGCACCTCCTGCAATTCCCGAGTCAACCTGTCAATGTCGCTGCCCGTGTGCACCTCGGTCACGCTGTAGAGAGCGCTTTGGCCGAGTTCAGGAAATTCCCCGGCAAGGGCTTTGCCGCCGAAAATGCCCTTCTCCAGCAAGGCCCGGTTGACCTCTGCCACTGTCTTACCTGATCCGTTGAAATCGACGACAAACTCGCCGAAGTGGGGGAAACGGGAGAAGGGGATCGTCACGCCACGAATTCCGCCCAGGCGGATCATGGCATATCTTGCCCGTGCCATGATGCCCTCTCCGATCTCCGCCATCCCCCGAGGGCCCATCAGGGAGAGGTACACGCCGGCAGTGATGCCCCAGAGGGCCGCGGCGGTGCCCACCCACTCTTTGCCCTTCTCCCGGAGAGCGAACGAAGTCCTGTCGTAAGCGACATCTCCGAACCCGTATTCTCCCTCCACCCGGGTCGAGGTGATTCCAAACAGGCGCGACGGATACTCCATGACATATTTCTCTTCGTCCCGTGTCGCGATGAAACCTGCCTGCCCTCCGCCGAACTGCATGTGCATGCCGAGAGGCTGAATGTCGCCGCACACGATGTCCGCTCCGTAATCGGCCGGCGGCGCCAACACTCCCAGTGACAGGGGATTGACGCCCACGACACAAAGCGCGCCGCAGGCGTGCGCCGCGCGCGAAATCGGCTCCCCGCCTGTCTCGAGAAAACCGAGGTATGAGGGATTCTCAAAATAAACGGCAGCCGTTCCGGCGGACAGGGCGTTGCGGAGCGCCTTGCCGTCCAGGCCTCCGGATTGCCGATCGTGTTCGATGCAGCGGATTTCGAGATCGGGTTTCAGATAGTCCCTGAGTTTCGACAGCTTGCCGCCGTCGAGGATGCGCGGCACCAGGATCCCGGTCCGGCCGGTAATGCGCGCAGCCATGCGCAACGCGGTCGCGGCTGCCTGATATCCGTCGTAGGTCGGCACGTTGACGACATCCATGTTCAACAATTCGCCCATCATGCTGGTGTATTCGAACAGGGCCTGAAACCGACCGTGATCGTCATATGGCTCGCCGGCATATGCGGTCAGAAACTCGCTTCGCTGATTTATTTCGTCGCACACTGCCGGCACATGATGCTGCCAGCATCCGGCGCCTAAAAAACTGAGATTCTCACAGGCCGTACTGTTTTTAGAGAGAAGGGATTCGACATGACGCTTCAGCTCATGTTCGGAGAGAAGAGGCGGCGGCAGGTGCATGTCTCCCTGCATGCGGAGTCCGGCCGGTATGTCCTGGAAAAAATCGTCCGTGCTTTCCGCTCCGACTTCTCTGAGCATCTCCTCCTTCAAAGATGGAACGGAGTTGGGAATGTAAGGGTAGACGGTCTTTTCTTCGTTCTTCATTGGGTTCTCCAGATCCGGACCATGGACAGGAATTCCGACGGAGGCATGAATCCGCACGGATACCCTTTCCTTTTCACGCACAAAGGCTGCGCACCAGCTCCAACAGCGCATCGCGGCAGGCGAGCACCTCGTCGAGATTCACATATTCCTCCTGGCTGTGCAATCCGGCACCGCCGGGGCCGAAGATGACGCACGGGATGCCCGCGTGACCAAGGACACCTGCGTCGGTCCAGAATGACACACCGCCGCAACGCGGCTCCCGCCCCGTTTTCGCCAGTGCATTCACCAGCGCGGAGGGCAGGAAGTGGCTCGCAGGAGTCTCATAAGGGCGGCGGCTGAATAGCAGCCTGGCCTGGGCCCGGAACTTGCCGTCCTGTGTGCGGAGATCCTCCAGAATCGTCTCCAGCTCGCGCAGAACAGCGTCCTCCGGTTCACCGGCTATGGTGCGACGTTCCATTTGCAGTGCACACCGGTCCGGATAAGTGCTGAATTCGCGGCCGCCGGAGATGAAAGACGCATGCAGCGACGCCGTTCCCATCACCGGGTGTGGAGGACCGGCCTGCAGCCTGCGGTCGAGGTTTTCCAACCGCTGCAACACGCGGCCCATGTGAAGGATGGCGTCGCAACCTTCGGCGGGCCGGCTGCCGTGGGCGGCGATTCCGTGCGTAACTACTTCCGCCCAGGAAAACCCTTTGTGCCCGGTGGCGATGACCAGGTCCGTGGGCTCCGCGATCACGGCCGCATCCGCATGCCAATCCTGCACGAGCGATTCCGCCCCAACGCTCGCGTACTCTTCATCGGCAACAGCGGCAACAATGAGCCTGCCTGCCTCCAGACCGCCGCTTTCGGTAATACCCCGCGCCGCACCCATCATTGCCGCAAGGCCGCCTTTCATGTCCTGTGCGCCGCGCCCGTATAGACGCCCGCCGCGTACGACCGGATCAAAGGGCGCCTCCATCCCGGCAACGCCAACGGTGTCCATATGACCGCAGAACATGAGAGACAGGCCCGGCCTTGCGCCTTCCAGGACTCCCACCACGTTGGGACGGCCGGGCACTGCCTCCATCTCGTTCACAGTCAGACCCAGAGAGCGAAGTTCGCCGGCAATCAAACCCGCGATCCGGCTCTCTCCGGCGCCCCCAGGCACGAGAGACGGGTTGACGGAGTCCACAGCGACAAGATCACGCAACAACCGGATGGTGTCGTCCATAACGATAGCTCTCCTCTGGCCGGTGCAAGCGATTGAAAGCGGGCTGAAAAGGAGCAGGGATAATCATCTTATCCCAGGTCCTGTTCCGCTGCAAGCGAGCCATCGCGTTGTTCCCTGAGGACGCGGGGAAAGTGCCCGGCGTGCAGCCGGGGCTTGGAATTCGATTACAGGTATGGCGGCGAGACGCCCGTGGTCCGGTGCCGGTCGAACGGGCAGGCAGTGGTGATGGGCAGGGTAACGCAAATGTGTGTTGCGTACCGCAGAGTTATGGTATATTGTCTACTGCTTACTTCTTTGCGGCAAGCGGTGGGCAGATTTGGCGCCTGCCACGCACGTACCCCCTCGCGTGCTGTGCTGAAGCCTAACTGTTGAGGTACCAGGAGTTCAAGTGGAGTAGAGACTCCGGCCGGAAACGGAACCTTCTCCGGAAGGGTTCCGGACGGAGTGCGGACAGGGTTGAGGGACGGGATGTTGACAAGCAAGAGGCAGGAGTGGATTCTTCAGTTCATCAAAGGGCCTGACATCACCCCGGTGGAGAGTTCTCCGGGTCGGTACACGTCAAACAGGACCGTGAGCGTCGTTGCGGATGAACGGCAGGTGACGATCCGGCCGACGGATGTCCTGGATCTTTCGAATCCGGAGCTGTTGATCATCCAGGCTGGTGATCGCGAAAGGACAATTCCCTGGGAAAGGATCTCCAGCCTGGAATTCGACGAACAGGACCTATCATTCGCACCCAAGAAGCCTAAAGTCAGAACCGCTGCGCAGCGGATGCTGCGTTTTCCCCTGGGGAAGAAAGTGGTGTAGGCCTCTGATTGGCGGCAGCGATGAGTTTGCGCACCCCGGGGATGATCATGATCAGCAGTTCTGCCTGAGCGCGGTCAGCGCGCTGAAGCAATGCCGCCTGTTCCCCGCTCCAGGTTTCTGGAGGTCTGCGGCCGGACTCCAGATATTCCAAAGCCTGAATACCCGCGTTGGCCAGCAAAGACACATTCTCGGACAGTGTCTCCAGTTCTCCCAGAAGAAACGAATCCTGCAGCACCAACCGCAGCGCAGGATGATTGTCCCGCCACAGCGTCAGCCAGCGCCGGAGGTCGGCCGCCTGTTGCGCCAGCCCCGCCGCCGTCGCAAGCGCCAGGTCGACCCGGCGAGTGAATTCACGGGCCCGGTCGCTCTCCGGAGCCACGGCGTCGACAAGTCGGTTCATAGGGGTCAGGCTCGTGTATTTGCGCATTCGTCCCCGTGCCAGCTGCTTTACAGGCTCGACGATGTCCCCCAGGATTTTCAACGCCTCGGGGACATCTGTGCCGGTCATGCGCTGCATCATCTGCGGATAGACGGAACGGTGATGCAGGCCCAGAGCTTCGAGATCGCGGCCGACCGCGTCCAGGCGTCGGTACATGTCGTCAACGTCCCGCACCGTCTCGTGTGACCACAAGCGCTCCGCGACTGCCGCAGCGCGGGGCCAGATGCGCGAATCGATGTTCTCATAGGTGATGTACTCTCCCCACATGCACGCCTCCCCTCCCAGGATCCGCGTCCTGTCCTTTTCGGATAGTGCGGCGGCCCGCTGCCCCATCGGGTCCACGAGGTAGTGGAAAGAAGCGGGACGCAGATGGTCCAGGTAATACCCCCAGGAGAGGATCCCCGCATAGCCTTGCTGCGCGGCCTGGGCAAGGGATGCCTGGCCGCGCCAGGATTGGATCACGGCACTCTTAGGCAGGCCGGGATGGAGGATCTCGTCCCAACCGACGGCTTTTTTGCCGTGCTTGGTAAGCAGGGACACCAGACGCGTATTGAAATAGGCCTGCAGATCTTCGTTGTCCTTTAGGGCGCGCCTTTTCTTGAAAGCGGAGATTCTGGCGCTCGCGTTCCACTGCCTGCCGTTTACCTCGTCCCCTCCGACGTGCCAATAGGCATCTGGGAACAGGGGCACGATCTCGCCAAGAAATGCATCCAGAAACGCGTACACCTCCTCGCGGGTTGGATCCATGCAGGGGTCGAAAACGCCCCAGCCGCGCTCGACGGCATAGGGCCCGGGTGCGCTCGCGAGCTCGGGATGTCCGACAAACCAGGCAGTTGTGTGACCGGGCATGTCAAACTCCGGGACGACGCGGATGCCGCGCTCGCGTGCGTGCGCCACCACCTCGCGGATCTGCTCCTGGGTATAGTAGAGCCCGTCGGAGCCTTCGCCGTGGAGTCTGGGAAACTTTCGGGACTCGATGCGGAATCCCTGGTCTTCGGACAGGTGCCAGTGCAATACATTCATTTTCACTGCCGCCATGGCATCGAGGTTCCGCCGGATGACCTCCACCGGCTGCCAGTGGCGTGCGACATCAATCATCAATCCGCGCCAGGGAAAGCGCGGACGATCCTCGATGCTCACGGCAGGGAAATGGAAAGACCCGCGGTCCAGGTCGGTCAGTTGCAAGAGGGTCTCGAGCCCGCGGAGGATTCCCAGGGGAGCGCGAGCGTCAAGCAGGATCCTGTCAGGTGTGACCACCAGGGTATAGGTTTCGTCCGCACTCACGCTCTGAACCCGTTCGCCCGCCCCGTGACACCGGATTTCGAGCTGTGCGCGACCAGTGGTGGTGGATGGTCCGACCGTCAAAGGGATCCCGGTGCGCTCCTGCAACCGCAGCAGGAATCGCTTCAGGGCTCGGTCCAGTCTCGGCTCGGAATAGCCGATACAAGCCGCACGAAAACCGGCATCGATCATGAATTTGCCCTGAGCGGGTGAAAGAGTTGCCGGAACCGGCAACAAATCAAACTGCGGGGCTGGCGGCGCAGGGACAGGCTGGTCCTGCGGTGCGGCTGAGGCACAGGCCAAGAGTGCGGCGACCAGGGAAAGAACCGCTTTGGAAACGTTCATGGGCAGACTCCCGGGAATTCATGATTCTCCGTGTTCCTGCCGGGCAACGGAGATGTTCACTGTAATCAGTCCGAAGCCTGTTGTCGAGCCATTTGACGAACGTGTCGAAGGTGCCGGAATTACGGGATCACGCTGCGGAGGCAAATGAATCCGGGCCTGCAGACGCGCATCCCGATTGACTTTGGCGCGGTTGTCAGGTACTTTCACAGCTATCGTATTTAGAGGAGAAATCGGTGGAAACAGAGATCTCGATCATAGGTGAGCCAACCGCGAATCCAGCCGTCTGCAAGTTCACTATCGACCGCCCGGTGCATCCTGGCGGCTCGGCCTACTTCGCCAACCGCGACGCGGCAAAGCTTTCTCCGCTGGCGGGGAAGATTTTTGAAGTGGATGTGGTGGAGAATGTCCTCATTGCTGAGAACCAGATTACGGTAACGAAATCCGGCTTCGAGCCCTGGCCGACAGTCGGCAAGCAGATTGGGGCGAAGATCAGAGAGCACATCCATGCGGGGGCGCCGGCGGTCAGCGAGGAATTCACGAGAGGGATGCCGCCGGAAGCCGAGATCCGCGACAGAGTGCAGAAACTGCTGGAGCGCGAAATCAATCCGGCATTGGGGATGCACGGCGGCTGGGTGGAACTGATCGATGTGAAAAAGAATGCGGTCTACCTCCGGCTGGGCGGTGGTTGCCAGGGCTGCGGTGCCGCGGACATGACGCTGAAACAGGGAATTGAGAAGTCCATCCGTGAGATGATCCCGGAAGTAGGAGAGATCCTCGATACCACCGATCATGCTGCGGGGCGGAACCCCTACTATCAGCCCCGCGGATAGATTACTCCTCGGATGCGGCCGAATGCAGCGGATCGCGCCCTGATTCGATCTTCTGCGAAGGACCGGGTGCGATGGTTGCGTGGGCAGCGCGGTTGCCTGTCCCACACGGTGACAGAGATTGAATGCGAATTTGTTGATTGCTTTTTTCCGGAATATCCGGAAAATGGCAGTGGCTTCGTTTCAATGTACACGTTGAGTTACTACCGAACGATTCATCTTTGAGGAGGAACGTATGGCTGGAAAAGTGATGACGAAAACTGCGTTGATTTCGCTCATTGCGGAAAAGAACGAATTGACCAAGGCGAAAGTGAACGGGATTTTCGACTCGATCGCCGACATCGCGATCGCAGAGACAAAGAAGAACGGGCAGTTCGTGCTGCCCGGCATCGGGAAATCGGTGAAGTCGCACCGGAAAGCGCGCATGGGGCGCAACCCTCAGACAGGCGACGCGATCAAGATCCCCGCCAAGACCGTTGTGAAGTTCCGCGTGGCCAAGGCTTTCAAAGATGCCGTGGTGCCGCCGAAGAAGTAGTGACGGTATTGGGTTTCCAATGATGTTCGCCTCTTGGATCGTTCCGGCTGTGCGGGAGTCATTGAGTATACACGCCGGGCCGGTCCACAGCCGGACATAGCCAGTCATCGTTCATTGCTGATGACCGTAGAGAGCTGCTATTGCCCCTGCGGGATACAAACCGCAGGGGCAAAGTAGGCGTGACCTGTCGATCTGACTCGTAGTCCCATCTGACTTTGCAAGCAGGGTACTCCATAGCAAATCACCAGCCTCTGTGACAGGGGTCGGGCAGGGCTTCGCGTAGGTGCTGCGCTTGCCCCGAAGAGGCCGTTTCCCGGTGGAGCGGTGATCGACGCCCCAGCTCCCGGGGAGGAAGACTCCGCCGGGGGGAATGGTCCAGCTTCAACCCAGCGGTGACACGCGTGCTGCGCGCCAGGGCCCAGCCAGGCTGTTCAGACAGAAGAGGGTGAGGATCACGAAACCGAATGGTGCCGCATTCCACCAGAAATCCGTAACCACGCGAGGGTCGGCGGTCAGGCTGCGGAGCATGGTCCCCCAAGATGGGATGCTCCCTTGAAATCCGACGTTCAGAAACGACAGGATCAGGTCTCCCAGGATGAACAGGGGAGCGGCGGCGATCGTCTGCGCGAGTGCGAAGGGTGCAAGAGCGGGGAGCATGTGGCGGCGCAAGATGTGCCAGGGAGAACCTCCCATGGCCCTGGCGGCTTCCGTGTAACCCGCATTCTGCAGCTGCAGGATCAACCCGCGCACACCCAGTGCGAGCGGTGGCCAGGTCACAGCAGCGATCAATGCGGCGGTAACAAACGCGGTGAGTCCGAAGGACATGTCCAGCGGCAACATGGCGCGTGCGGCGAGCACCAGGTAGAGCGCCGGGAGCGCCAGCACGAACTCGGACATCCTCATAAGCACAGTGCTGGTCCATCCCCCGGCCATTCCTGCCAGGGCGCCGATCGCAGTTCCCAGGAAAGCATACAGCACGATTCCCACGATAAGCACGAACAAGGAAGTGCGGGCACCTGCGAGCGTGCGTGAAAAGACGTCACGCCCCATCCCGTCGGTCCCCCAGGGATGGAAAATGCCCTCCACATCCGTTCCCAGAAAGTGCCGTGTCGAAGGAATGATGCCCAGGATCCGATAGGGGAATCCCCTGGGAAAAAACCGGAGGGGATAGGATTGATCCGTGAGTTCGCCGTATCGGGAAAGCTGGATGTCGGTCATCTCCATTCGATAGACCTGTGGCCGCCAGCGGAACTTGCCGGAGGGGTCACGGAAGTGGATCCTGCTGGGCGGCGCGTAACACTGGTTGAGATCGAGGCGATCCGGCGGGTTCGTCGAGAGGAAATCGCTGAACAAGGCAACGAGGAAAAGTGGAATTGTCAGGAAACGCGCGATTCTCGTCACGAGCGTACCGGGATTCATCGGGCGTCTCCTGTGCGGATGCGAGTCCGCGGATCCAGGATAAGAAGCAGGGCATCGGCGCACATGTTTCCCACCACCAGCAGGAGAGTGCTACCGACCACGCAGCCAATGACGAGCGGAAGATCAAGATTGAAGAGCGCGTCGTAGGTTGCTTGTCCCAGTCCGGGCCAGGCGAACATCACCTCGAGGACCAGGCTGCCGCTGAGAACGTTTCCGAATAGGGGCCCCGAAACGGAGAGAACCGGATTCAGGGCGGGCCGCGCAACGTAGTCAAGTAAGATTCTCCGGCGCGGCAGACCGCGAGCACGGGCAGCTCTTACGTATGGCTGCAGGAGGGCCTCCTGAGCAGCCGCGCATTCAATCCTCTCGACGTAGGCGATGATTGGAACGGACAGGCATCCGACCGGGAGCAGCAGATGATGGATCCTGTTTGCCAGCCACTCCAGGAAGCCGGGATCCTGCAGAGAGAGCGAGTTCATGCTTCCCAGAGGGAACCACTCTGTTCGCGCGGCGAACAGCAGAGCCGCCAGCCCGAGGACCAGAGTGGGGAGGGCTAACGCAGCCGATGAGATCAGGTCGAACGCCAGTCCGATCGACCGGTTTCGATAGACGGCGTGCATCACACCAAGGAGCATTCCGGCGGCCAGCCCAAGCATCAGCGCCGGAATTCCCATCCAGAGGGTGTTGGCGAGGGCTTCCAGAACGACGCTGCGGACCGGCCTGCGATAAAAAAGTGAATCACCGAAATCGAGAAAGATGCAACTCCGCAACCAGAGGGCGTACTGGACCCACAGAGAGCGGTCCAGGCCATGCTGCCGGCGCATCCGCTCCACCGTTTGGCGGCTGATCGAAGGGTCGCTTTCCTGTACGGAGAAGAAGTCGCCGGGGATCAACGACGACAGAAAAAACGTTGCCGAGGCGACGAGGAGGGCAAGTGTGACCAGGCGGGCTGCGCGTCTTGATAGGGCGGTGAGAATTCTCACGTCGGGAGTCCTGCTAGCGCGTGGGCTTGGTTATTTCTTCGGAATTCCAGAGCAGGTAAAAAGGCATCAGGGACGGACGGATATTTCCCAGGTTGTTTCGCCAGCCGCTCAGGATATTGGGCGCCATCGTAGGGATGGCGGGCAACTGCTCCGCCCAGATCTCCTGCATCCTGAAGAATGCAGTGATGCGCACCATAGCATCCAGGCTCTGCAGCAGCCGGGTCGTCAGTGTATCCATTTCCTCCTCCCAGACCGTATACGGCTTGGCCTGGCCCGGATGCCAGAAATGCTGAACCCCGCTGCTGTACCACAGGTCGGCCTGCAGGTCCGGGACAACGTCGCTGGGCGTGTTGCCGAACAGAATCGCCTCGTAGTCGAAGGTCCGAAGAAATCGGGGGACCAGCTCATTGACTGGCAGGAGCTGGACGTTCAGACGGATGCCGACTTGCGCCAGATTCTGCCGTATGATTTCGGCAGCATTCTCCCTTGCCGGGATACCCCTGGCGGTTAAAAGGATAATCTCCATCGGACGCCGGGCGGGTGCGAATTCCAGGATGCCATCCCCGTTTCCATCCCTGAGGCCAACCCGTGCCAGGAGTCCCCGGGCACGTTCCTGATCGTAAGGCGCGCTCTTCAAGCCCGGGTGAAACCAGATGCGGTTTCCTGAACTGATCGGGCCATATTGCGGTGTGCCGAGACCGCGCAGGATTGCCTTGACCATCCCTTCGCGATCCAGAGCGGAAGAGACCGCCTGACGGAAATCGGCCTTTTCGAAAACCGCTCGCTTCTCAGGATCGAGGAACGGGGTTCCTGAAGCACTCTTCCCCGGATTCAGGTTAAACCACAGGAAGTCCATTCCCAGTCCGGGTCCCAGGTCACGCAGGGTGATCTGCGAGGCATAACCTGGTCGGCGCAGGCTGATGAAGAGCTCCGGACTCATCGTGTTGAGAAGGTCGATTTCCCCTGCCTGGAATCGAAGTGCCTCCGCGTTGCGATCCGGGATGATCAAAAACGTGAGGGTATCGAGGTAGGGCAATGTCCGGCCGGCTGTGTCCTTTTTCCAGAAGTAGGGGTTGCGCTCCAGGACGATTCGTGTGCCCCGCTGATACTGCTTCAGGCGGAACGGTCCCAGCCCTGCGATTTCGCCAGGCGGCGTGGCGGGGCCCCACGCTGCGGCCAGGTTGCCCGCTTGCCGGGCCTCCCACAGTCGGTGCCTGGGCAGGATGGGGATCGAATCCAGCGCTCGGAGCCCGGTACCCACAGGCCGGGGCCAGGCGAAGCGGACAGTGTGAGGATCCATCCGGGATACGGCAGGGAATCTCCCATCGACCTGAATCTGATCCGCCATGGTGGATACGGTTTTGGGATCCCGGAGAGCATCGAGGGTGAAGACGACATCATCGGCAGTGAAAGGGCTGCCGTCGGAGAAGCGCACTCCTTTGCGGAGGTGAATGGTATAGGAGCGGCCATCCGCAGCGACCTCCCAGCGGGTGGCCAGGCTGGGTTCGAGCTCATATGTGAGCCGATTGATATGTACGAGATCTGCGGATAGCTGTTCGGCCACCATCGCATTGGCGAGGCTGCTGACAAACATGCGATTAAAGCTCGCGGGGTCCGAGGGGATGGAGGTAACCAGATTTCCGCCGCGAGCTCCTCTCAAGCCGGAACGAACCAGGTATTCCACTGCTTCCTGCGGTTGCGCATTTGCGGCGCAGAGCGCCGGCCCGCAGGCGAGACAAAGACTCAGGAAGCGCAAGAGGTATCCTGATTGGATGCGCATGGGCGCAGTTTCAGGTAATTCGCATTCAGTGTCAAGGAATAGCTGGGAAGGCGAGGTCTTCGACGCAGTATGCAGGAAGGTATCTGGACAGGCTGCCCCCTGCCCGCAGGATTGCGAGGAAGACTCTGACGAATTCCCGAATGGAGGAATCCAGGATTTTGATTTTTTGAACCTGCAAGTGCACATTATCGCTTACAATCGTCCTCACTTGACGCCTGTGCGGCCGGCGCGGCGAATGGATGCGTTTTTCTGATTCCCGACAATCCTCCGGGGCAGTGGTAACCGTGGGACGACTGCCGGGAGGTTGCGATTTGCCCTGCAAAGCGAGGTATCGATGAGTGAGCCGGGTCTGAAATCCGGAACGATTGTTGGCGACAGATATGAGGTGGATCGATTGCTCGGACAAGGGGAATTCGGGCTCTCCTATCTGTGCCGGGATCTCATGAATGAGGGAAAAGGTGTCACACTTCGCCTCATGACGGGATGGCCCGTGCAGGGGGGTATGGAACCGCTGCGGCAGGCACTTTCCTTTCTCAGCTGCCTGAGACACCCTCACCTTGCCCATCTTCTTGATTTTGGGATTGCAGACCGCAACCGGGTGCCATTCCTCGTGCGCCAGTATGTCGACGGGGTCGAAATCTGCCAGGCGACGGCGGATTGGGGAGTGGATGCGATCCTCTCGCAGTTGGTGCAGCTGTGCAGGGTGCTTCATTACCTTCACGGGCGGGGAGTCGTGCATCGACGTCTCAAGCCTTCCAATGTGCTTCTCGTCAGTGTGAAGGGGGCATCGCCGGAGACCCAGCTGCTGGATTGCGGTATGGGTTTTCAGCCCGGAATGGGAGACCGGATTTCTGCAGAACTTTCCTATGTGGCTCCGGAGATACTCCTGGGACACACACCGAATCCGCGCTCGGATTTGTATTCGTTCGGAATACTCGCATACCAGCTGCTCACCCGCCGCCTCCCCTTTGACGACGAGGATAGGGGGTACCTCATTCAGAAGCACCTGCAGGGCAGAGCGGACATGCGGCCGGTGGAGCGTTTGAAAGGGGGCACCGGGCTGGTCCAGGTTCTGCTGAGCCTGCTGGAGAAGGATCCGGAGAAGCGGCCATCCTCGGCGGAGGATGTGATCCGATTGCTGAGCGTGGCCGGTGGGCGGGACTATTCAGGATCGTTGTCAGATTCGAAGGGAGCCTATTTTTCTGCCGGACGATTCGTGGGCCGGGAGAAGGAAATGGCCTTCATACAGGAGAGGGCTGTCCGGGTGCGGGGGAACGGCCGCGGCTGGACCGTTTTTATCACCGGCGAAAGCGGATCGGGCAAGTCACGATGCATGGAAGAACTGCGAACCTGGGCACTGCTCGAAGGCTGGCGGGTGGTGGAGTCCGGCTGTCTTCCGCGCGAGGACAAGTCCTATGGACCCTACCGCAGGATTTTGGCTCGGGCCGGTTCACTGCGTCCGGCTGCATCCGCAGGGAAAAACGAGGGTGCGATTTTCCGGTTTGAGGACAGTGTCTGCGTTCCCGACGCTTCGCCTCTGGAGTTTTCCGCGGGGGCCGCAGCCGGCCCTTTCCGCGATCTGCTCACGCGTGAACTGATCAGACTTCTCTCGGACCGGCCGACTCTGCTGATATTGCACGACTTTCACTGGGCTGAGGAAGAGACGGTGGCTGTACTTGACTACATCACCAACGACATTCTTGTGCATCCCATTTTGATGTGTGTCAGCCTTCGTCCCGCGGATGCCGAGCATGGTCCGCTGGCGAAGCTCCTGGAAGTGTCTGTGCGCCAGCATCGGGCGGACTTACTGGCTCTCGAGGCTCTGCCCGCACCGGCAGTGGCGGATCTGATCGCGGGGATTACCGGGGAAGCTGGTCTCGCCGGAGAAATCGGCTCCTGGGTGCATAAGGCGAGTGGCGGAAACCCGTTTTTTGTCGAGGAGATCCTAAAGCACCTTGTGGACAGGGAGGTGCTGCGCCGGGAATTGGGCAGTTGGCGCCTTGCGCGAAAAGGGCTGGAGAACCAGGAAGTGCCGGCGAGTGTCGCCGAAGTCCTCAGGCGCAGGCTTGCCCAGTTGTCGCCGCAGGCGGCGGTCATCACCCAGTGGCTTGCGCTCTTCCGGCGAGCGGTTCACCGGGGGCAGCTACGGGTACTGAGCGCGATGGACGAGCGAGTGTTCGAAGAGCGACTGAGGGAGTTGACAGCCCGGCAGATCGTACGGGAGGTCAGTAGTGTGCATGAGGATACTTGTGAATTCCGGCACGCTTTGATATCGGAGGTAATCGCTGAAGACATGCCGATGCGTCAGAAGCGCAGGATGCATCGGAAAATCGGCGAGCTGTTGGAGCAGCAGTGTGTCGAATCGGAAGTCCTTCAGGAATTGGCGACTCATTACACCGAAGGGCGGGGCGGGGAAAAGGCGGTGCGTTATGCGCTGAAGGCGGCACGGGCATGCCGGGTGGAATTTGCGAACGATGCCGCAGTGCGTTTTTACGAGTATGTGCTTGCGAGCAAGCAGATGCTGAGCGCAGAGCAGATGTGCGACGTCTGTATAGAAGCCGCCGACACTTATTGCGCCCTAGGCAACCCCAAACGCGCGATAAGGATATTGACCACACAACCCAACAATAAGCTTAGATTTCCTGAGCTACCCCTCAAAATACGGAACTTGGTCGGATTATCAGTATGCTACCAATACAAAGGCGAAATCCAAACTCTGGAAAAATTGGCGAGGCACGGTTTGAATACTATCAAGCGTGCCGATGACCAAAGGTATAGGAGATATAAAGCTTCACTGCTTAAACAGCTTGCATATTCTGCGTTAGTAAAATCCCGTCCCCAAAAAGCGCTAGTTCTGCTAAATGCCGCTTTGGATGCAATATCAAATATCCATGAAAACGGCTTGCATGGCCAGATATATTCCCTTATTTCGGCGGCTCAACGTGTCGCTTGCGACATTCGATCATCCATTGCCGCGGCCCAACAGGCCGTTGAAATTTTAAATCCCTTACAGGCACTCCCAATTTTGGCTACCGCCTATTCCCACCTCGGCGTTGGTCTAGCTGCGATTGGGAAATTCGACAAAGCGCAAGAAAACCACGCACTTGCAGTTTCTTTAAGTGAGAGAACACGAGACCCAATTCTTCGATCTCAAGCTTTGGGCAACCTCGCTGAATGTCAATGCAGAGCAGGGAAGATCGCTGAAGCACAAAAGGCGATTGACTCGGCATACGCATTAGCCTTGGAGACTGCCAATCTTGTGGTTCTGCAGTCTGTAATGGCTATTATGGCAGAGATCAAACTCGCGGGCGCTCAATACCTAGGAACCCAATCCATTCTTAACCAATTGACGGCCCATGAAAACGAAAAGTTATGCATATATTCAAAGGGTCATGTTTTTTATCTTTGTGCCCAATTCGCATTCTTGACGTCTGACTATGACTCTGCCTCGAGATATTTGGAGAAACTTAGACAGTCAGAATCTATCGAGGCGCCTGCATTTGAGCGTGAAATCGCTGAGGTAATAACTGCAAAAATTCTTGCAGATAAAGGTCATTTTAAGGCTGCGCTCAATATCTTGTTTCGCTTTGATGAGGCGGTCACCAAAAAAAAGTGGAGATATCACAGATCCATAATAAACCTTGCCATAGGGGAAGTCCTTATTGAAGCAGGCGATTTTGCGAATGCATTAATTTATCTTAAACGCGGCTCCCGATTAGCACATGGGATTCAATGCCTACATCTGCAGGCTCAATCACAAATGCTGATTGTGGATTTGCTGACAAAAAGGTCTGAACTACAATATTCTATAATTGAGGGTATCCTCGGTCCTAGTCAACTTGAAGATAAACTGACCACAGCGTTGAGCCTAGCCGAAACTGCCGGGACAAAAGAAACTGTTTGGAAGATTTTCATTTTGCTCGCGCGACTTAGAGAGAACATTGGCGATCGGGAGTCAGCTTTAAGCTACCTAGCAAGCGCTAATGACCATTGGCATTCAATTACCAGTGGATTGTCTAAAAATCAAATAGACCTTTTAATAGATCACAGGGAGCGACATAAATATTTTGCCGAATCCCAGAAACTTTTAAAGATCCTATCACAAAATCGGCTTGTCATTGCGTCTGACGGTTATTATCCCGAAGAACGACATTTTGCGATAATTTACCGATTTGTTTTTGCGATAAACACAACGCATGACCTAGCCAAGATAATAAACATTACTCTTGGAACTATATCGAGTGCAATTAAAGCCGATCGCATTATCGTTGTTTTAAAAGATAATGCAAATAACAAGCTTCGGTTAGCCGGTAAGTTAAATTATGACGCTGATTCACTCGAATCACTTCCAGATATTGAAAAGTATATT
>Ga0113563_10000203_pt1 | contig 25472 bp, 19 predicted proteins | sample Mud3Dept3metaG_FD_80117 | JGI IMG/M metagenome (GOLD analysis project Ga0113563, IMG submission 80117) | Freshwater wetland microbial communities from Ohio, USA, analyzing the effect of biotic and abiotic controls - Mud 3 Core 4 Depth 3... | ecosystem: Environmental > Aquatic > Freshwater >... | reverse complement strand
GTCTTGCCGGCGCCGTTCGGGCCGATCAATGCAATGCGGTCACCGCGCAGGATGCGCACCGAGAAGTCACGCACGACGGCGTCGTCGTTCCACGCGAACGAGACTTTCTCCGCTTCAACGACGAGTTTGCCCGACGCCTGCGCTTCTTCGACGCTGAACTGCGCGCGTCCCTGGACTTCGCGCCGGCGCTTGCGCTCCTCGCGCAGCGCCACCAGCGCACGGACGCGGCCTTCGTTGCGGGTGCGGCGCGCCTTGATGCCGCGCCGGATCCAGGCTTCCTCCTGCGCGAGCTTCTTGTCGAAGAGCGCGTCGTGTCGCGCCTCCTCTTCGAGCGCCGCGGCCTTCTTCGCCAGGAAGTTCGGATAGTCGCCCGGCCACGAGGTGAGGGAGCCGCGGTCGAGTTCGAGGATGCGCGTCGCGAGGCGCGTGAGCAGCGCGCGATCATGCGTGACGAAGAGCACGCCGCCGCGGAACTCCAGCAGCGCGTCTTCGAGCCACTGGATCACCTCGACGTCGAGGTGGTTGGTCGGCTCGTCGAGCAGCAGCAGCTCCGGATCGCCGACCAGTGCGCGGGCCAACGCGACCCGCCGGCGCCAGCCGCCCGACAACTCGGCGATGCGCGCGTCGGGGTCGAGCCCGTGGACCTCGAGAATCCGGTCGATGCGCTCGTGCATCCTCCAGCCGTCGCAGGTCTCGATCTCGTGCTGCAAGCGCTCCATGCGGCGGAGCAGCGACGCATCGCGACCGACCTCGTGCGAGACGTGGTGATACTCCGCGAGCAGCGCGCCGATCTCGCGGAGGCCGCCGGCCACCACGTCGAACACGGTGGCGGTTTCAGTGGCGAGCAGTTCCTGCTCGAGTTGCGCGATCCGCAAGGCGGGCTGCCGCCAGATCTCGCCGCCGTCGGGCGCGACGCTGCCCTCGGCCAGCTTCAACAGCGTGGACTTGCCGGCGCCGTTGCGGCCGATCAAGCAGACGCGCTCGCCGGGGTCGATCTGGAAGGTCGCGTGGTCGAGCAGGGGCTCGGGGCCGAACGCGATCGAGACGGAGTCGAAGCTGAGTAGGGGCATGGGGAACCGTGGAGTGGGATGACGCGTCGAACTGTCAGGTGCAGCGGATCGAGAGCGAAGCGGAACGCGCCGCGCAGGATGACAGGTGCGCGCGAAAACGCCCCGCGTAATTGGAATTCAGCGGGTGCCGGGGGTGGAGTCCTGCGTCGTCGCGCGCGGCCTGAGCGGGAAGAGCCGCATGCCCTCGCCGTCCGGTCCGGCTTCGGCGATCGAGTAGAAGGCGGTCGTGTTTCCCTCCGCGCTCAGCAGTTCGGGTGGGACGATCGCCTGAAACCGCAGTTGCCCTTTCTTCTCGAACAACTTGGCGACCGCCGCGAAGCGGCCATTCAGCGCGATCGCGAGCTGGCGCGAAGGCAGCGCGGTCGCATCGCCCTCGATCGTCCCCTCGATCGAGGCCGGGACGAAGTCCCCGCTCGGATCCCATCGCTCCAACTGCCCGGGCGCGTCCAACTGCGCTGTGGCCATCTGCTCGGGTCCGAGTTCGAAGCGGTCGAGCGCGCGGCCCACCAACCCGCCATAGGGTTCGAGCCGATAGAAGTCTGCGGCGCCTGCAGAGAACCCGAACAAGTCCTGTTTGTGCGCTGCTGCGGCCATGAGCTGCGGCGTCAGGTCGGCGGGCAGATCGATCGGCTCGCCGCGCCACGGCAGGGCGCGCTTCGTCCTCGGGGGCTCGCCCGTCGCATCGAGCACCGACGCGCCGTCGAAGCCGTCGCTCGGGACACGCCCGAGGGCGGCCAGGATGGTCGGCGTGACGTCGATCGACTGGACGTTTCGATCCGAGCGCGCGCCGCGCGATTGCCCCGGCAGCTTCACGAACAGCGGCACCATCAGCCCCGTGGCCCAGGTGGCCGCGTCGAAGCCGCGGCGCGCAACACCCGGATGGAAGTTCGACCCGTGGTCGGCGGTGATCACGATCAGCGAACGCGCAAGCAGGCCCTGCGCTTCGAGGCGGTCGAGGAAACGTCCGATCAGCCCGTCGACCATTTGCGTCTGCAGCAGCGCGCGCTGGTAGCCCCGCACCACGAGGTCCTCGTCGCGGCTCCACAAATTGTCAGTCATCGACCAGCCGGGGAGCGTGTCGAAGCCGTCGTGGCTGGCATAGCTGCGCCCGTCCGGGAGGAAGACATACGGGACGTGGGGGAGCAGCGAGTGGAGGAAGAAGAGCTTGCTGGGCGCGCTTTCGTCGACCGAGTCGAGAAACGCCTCGAAGTGTTTCTTGGCCTTGCGCGCGAAGGGGCTGTTGGCCCGCGCCGCCGAGGTCTCCTCTGGCTCGACCGCCGCCTGCGAGGCGTTCTCCACGAAGTTGGACCAGTGGCCTTCCAGCGGCGGCAGCCCCTCGCGGAGTTGCTTGGGCAGCTCCACGTGTTGATACAGCACGAACAGGTCGCGCAGCACTGCGGCGGGATCGAGCGACGGTGCGTCGCGCTTGTGACAGATCCAGTCGGGGCACAGACGGACCAGGTGATCGAAGGAAACCACCTCGTAGTCGGGCGCGAGCAGGGTGAACAAGTTGACGGGGTGAGCCGAGGCGATCGGCAGCAGCTTCCGATCGACGTGGCGTCCCGTCAGGATGCTGGCGACCGCCACTTCGGTGGACGTGCTGTTCGCGGAGGCATTCCGGTACCACGTCGCGCTCTCGGCCAGCCGCGCGAAGTTGGGGAAGTTCCTTTCGTCGATGTCGCCCTGCTCGTCGACCAGGAAGACGGTGGACAGCTCGTCGAATACGATCAGGAAGACCGGCGTGTCGGGGACGTTGCGCACGACCGCGGACCAGGCGGTGGCGAAACCGTCGCCAGCCGGGAGCAGACCTTTCACCGGGGAGAAGAAGAGAAACGAGACCGGAAAGATCACGGAGACGACCGACGCGAAACGGAGGAACTCCCGCCATCGCTGCGAGCGGGCGTAGAGCGCCGTCAAGCCGGAGGCGCCGAACGCGCCGAGCGCGAGGGGCACGGCGGCGCGTCCCTCGAGGCGGCTGAGCGGCGCGAGCAGCGCCAACAGCGACAGCGCCCAGACGACGAGGAGCTGGACGGCCCGGAACGCGTACGCCCCGAACGATCGCAGCACCAGCACGAGAGCCGCGAGCGCTGCCGGGATCGCGAGCGAAAACGCCAGCGCGAACAGCAGCAGATGGAGCGCCGTGAACGCATGCACGACGAAGAACGTGGCCCCAGCGGACAGCACCGCGTAGAGCGGCTGCGCGATCGCCAGATTGAAGAGCAGCAGCACGTGCAGCAGCCATTCGCGCGCAGCGCCCGCTTTCCCCATTCCACCTCCCCTCGCCTTCGGACCGACTCGATACAGTGTCGATGATGAGCGCGTCCCGCGCCGCTTCGCACGTCGGTCGCTGCTCCAGCGACGCGCGGCAACTGCGATCGGGTCGCGGATCTTAGGAGGTCTGAGACCGCGCTGCGCCGGGGGCTGCTGTAGAGTGCCTCGAGTGAGGCCCCGATCTGGGCGGGAGCGCCCGGCGCGCGGCTTCCGAGACACTTCGCCACAGCGACCGGGTTTGCCAGACGGGATTGCGGCGCTGCGCGCCCGCTGGTGAGTCGTGAGCCGTGCCGTGGCATGGCATGACGACTGCACTCACGGCATGCGGGCGGCCGCGCGCGACCCCGCCCGTCTCTGCCGAAGGAGCGCCGAAGTGGCACCGAGCATCGCGTGTGTGGATGGCAACGAGGCGGCGGCGCGCATCGCGTACCGCCTCGCCGAGGTCGTTCCCATCTACCCGATCACGCCGGCCTCGCCGATGGGCGAGTGGGCCGACGCCTGGAGTGCGAAGGGCCAGCCCAATCTGTGGGGCACCGTGCCCGAGGTGATCGAGATGCAGAGCGAGGCGGGCGCGGCGGGCGTGTTGCACGGCGCGGTGCAGCGCGGCGCTCTCGCGACCAGCTTCACCTCGTCGCAGGGCCTGCTGCTGATGTTGCCCAACCTGTTCAAGATCGCCGGCGAACTCTCGCCGCTGGTGCTGCACGTGGCGGCCCGCACCGTCGCGACGCACGCGCTCTCGATCTTCGGCGACCACAGCGACGTGATGGCCGCGCGCACCACCGGCTTCGCGATGCTGTGCGCGTCCTCCGTGCAGGAAGCGCACGACTTCGCGCTGATCGCCCACGCCGCGACGCTGCGCGCCCGTGTGCCGTTCCTGCATTTCTTCGACGGCTTCCGCACCTCGCACGAGGTGAACCGCATCGAGCTGCTCGACGACGCCGACCTCGGCGCGCTGATCGACGAGTCGGCGATCCTCGCGCATCGCGCGCGCCGGCTCACGCCGGACGCACCCGTACTGCGCGGTTCGGCGCAGAACCCGGATGTGTTCTTCCAGGCGCGCGAGGGGTGCAATCCGTTCTACGCCGCGGTGCCCGCGATCGTGACCGAGTGCTTCGCCAGCCTCGCCGCACGCACCGGGCGCCACTACGGGCTCGCCGACTACGTCGGCGCACCCGACGCCGAGCGCGTGATCGTGCTGATGGGCTCGGGCGCGGGCGCCGCGGCGGAGTGCGTCGATGCGCTCGTCGCGCGCGGCGAACGCGTCGGGCTCGTCGTGTTGCGGCTGTTCCGGCCGTTCCCCGCCTCGGCGCTGCTCGCGGCGATCCCGCCGGGCGCGCGCGCGATCGCGGTGCTCGATCGCACCAAGGAACCGGGCGCGCTGGGCGAGCCGCTCTACCAGGACGTGGTGACGGCCTTCGCCGAGTCGGAGCGCGCGATGCCGCGCATCGTGGGCGGCCGCTACGGATTGGGGTCGAAGGAGTTCACCCCCGCGATGGCGAAGGGCGTTTTCGACGCGCTCGGCGCGGCGGCGCCGCGCAACCATTTCACGGTGGGCATCGTGGACGACGTCACGCACACCAGCCTGCCGTGGCCGCGCGATTTCTCGACCGAGGGCGAGGGCGTGCGCGCGCTCTTCTTCGGTCTCGGCAGCGATGGAACGGTCGGCGCCGCCAAGAGCACGGTGTCGATCATCGCCAGCGAGACGCCGCTCTTCGCGCAGGGCTACTTCGTCTACGACTCGAAGAAGTCCGGCGCGATCACCATCTCGCACGTACGCTTCGGCCCGCGGCCGATCCGCTCCACCTATCAGATCGAGCGGGCGGAGTTCGTGTCGGTGCACCGCTTCGACCTGCTGGGACGGATCGACGTCGCGGGGCGCGCCGCGGCCGGCGCGCGACTGCTGCTCAACAGCCCGCATCCCGCCGACACCGTGTGGGAACACCTGCCGCGCGACGTGCAGGAGCAGGTGCTCGCCCGCAACCTCGAGGTCTGGGTGATCGATGCCGACCGCGTGGCGCGGGATGTCGGCATGGGCCACCACATCAACACCGTGATGCAGCCGTGCTTCTTTGCGCTGTCGGGCGTGTTGCCGCGCGATCGGGCGCTGGCGGCGATCCGGCGCTCGATCGAAAAGACCTACACGAAACGCGGTCCGGCGGTGGTTTCGCGCAATCTGGCGGCCGTCGATCGCGCGCTCAGCGAGCTGCACCCCGTGGCGATCCCGGCGGCGGCCCGCTCCCAGATCACGCGGCGGACGTTCGTGCCCGACACGGCGCCCGAGTTCGTGCAGCGGGTCACTGCGCGGCTGATGGAAGGGCAGGGCGATCTGCTGCCGGTCTCCGCTCTGCCGCCCGACGGAACCTTCCCGACCGCCACCGCCCGTTACGAGAAGCGCGCCATCGCGCAGGAAATCCCCGCGTGGGATCCCGCGCTCTGCATCGACTGCGGCAAGTGCGCAGTCGTCTGTCCGCATGCGGCGATTCGCATGAAGGTGTATCCCGCGGCCGATGCCGCCGGCGCACCCGACGGCTTCCTCTCGAAGCCGTTCCGCTCGCGCGAGTTGCCCGACCACGCACTCACGATCCAGGTGGCGCCGGACGACTGCACCGGCTGCGGCGTCTGCGTCGAAATCTGCCCGGCGAAGAGCAAGCGCGAAGTCAAGCACAAGGCGATCGACATGGTGCCGGTGGCCGATCGGCGCGAGCGCGAGCGCGCGAGCTTCGCGTTCTTCCTCGCGATCCCGCAGCTCGATCCGACGCTGCTCGATCCGGGCACGATCAAGAACGCGCAGACGCGCGAGCCGCTCTTCGAGTTCTCGGGCGCCTGCGCCGGCTGCGGCGAGACCCCCTACCTGAAGCTGCTCTCGCAGCTCTTCGGCGATCACCTGGTGATCGCCAACGCAACCGGCTGCTCGTCGATCTACGGCGGCAATCTCCCGACGACGCCGTGGACGACGAACGCGGCCGGTCGCGGCCCGGCCTGGGCCAATTCGCTGTTCGAGGACGACGCCGAGTTCGGCTTCGGCATGCGGATCGCGTTCGAGCGCCAGGTCGACGAGGCGCGGCGCCTGCTCAGGGCGCTGGCGCCGCGCGTGGGCACTGTGCTCGCGCACGAGACGCTCGGCGAGAGCGGACACGACGACGCCGCGATCGCGCGCCAGCGCGTGCGCGTCGCCGAGCTGAAGCGCCGGCTCGACGCGCTGGACGATCCCGACGCGCGCCGGCTCGCTTCGCTCGCCGACGATCTCGTCCGCAAGAGCGTGTGGGTCGTCGGCGGCGACGGCTGGGCCTACGACATCGGCTCGCCGGGTCTCGATCACGTGCTCGCCTCGGGTCGCGACGTCAACGTGCTGGTGCTCGATACCCAGGTCTACTCGAATACCGGAGGGCAGGCGTCGAAGGCCACACCGCGCGGCGCGGTGGCGAAGTTCGCGGCGAGCGGCAAGTCGTCGCCGCGCAAGGACCTGGGCCTGCTGGCGTCGGCCTACGGCAACGTCTACGTCGCGCAGGTTGCACTCGGCGGCGACGACGCACAGACCCAGAAGGCGCTGCGCGAAGCCGATGCCTGGCACGGACCGTCGCTCGTGATCGCGTACAGCACCTGCATCGCGCACGGCATCGACATGAGACAGTCGATGGCGCACCAGCGCGACGCCGTCCGCAGCGGCTTCTGGCCGCTCTGGCGCTACCACCCCGGCAGCGATCCGCACCAGCATCCGTTCCAGCTCGACTCGCACGCGCCGCAGCTTCCGCTGCGCGCCTTCGCCGAGACCGAAGCGCGCTTCGCGATGCTGCTGCGCAGTGACCCGGCGCGCGCCGACGAGCTGCTCGCGCTCGCCCAGGCCGACGCGGATGAGCGTTGGCGTCACTACACGCAGCTCGCAGGGCTCGAACGGAGCGTCATCGAAGCACCCGCGAAACCGGATCCGGAGGGCACGTCGTGACGGACCTGTCGAGTCATTACCTCGGTTTCGTGTTGCGCACGCCGCTGGTCGCCTCGTCGTCGCCGCTCACCGGCTCGCTCGACGGCCTGCGGCGCCTCGAAGATGCCGGTGTGGCCGCGGTGGTGCTGCCCTCGCTCTTCGAGGAACAGCTCACAGGGGATTCGCTCGCGGTCCACAACGCGCTCGAGGCAGGCGCCGGCGTCTTCGCCGAAGCGCTCGACTACCTGCCCGATCTCGAGCGTTACGAGGTGGGTCCGGACTCGTATCTGGAGCGGATCGCCGCGGCCAAGCGGAGTCTGCGCATCCCGGTGATCGCGAGTCTCAACGGCGCCACGCTCGGGGGCTGGGTCGAACACGCCCGCCTGATCGAGCAGGCGGGCGCCGACGCGCTCGAGCTGAACCTCTACCAGGTCGCGGCCGATCCCACGCACGACGCGGCAACGGTCGAGGCGCGCGAGATCGAGTTGGTGGAGACGGTGCGCGCGGGGATCGAGATTCCGCTCGCGATCAAGCTGTCGCCGTTCTACACGGCGTTCGGGCACTTCGCGCGGCGCGCGGTGGGGGTGGGAGCGCAGGGGCTCGTGCTCTTCAACCGCTTCTACCAGCCCGACATCGATCTCGACGCGCTCGAAGTGACGCCGCACCTCGTGCTGTCGCGCTCCGAGGAGGTGCGCCTCCCGCTGCGCTGGGTCGCGATGCTGCGCCGGCGCGTGACGGCGTCGCTGGCGGCGACCTCCGGTGTCCACACGACCGAGGACGTGCTCAAACTGCTCTTCGCCGGCGCGGACGCGACGATGCTGGCGTCGGCGCTGCTCGAGCGCGGGCCGCAGCGGATCGGAGAACTCGAGCGCGCGCTCGACGCTTGGCTCACCCAGCGCGAGTACGAATCGGTCGAACAGATGAAGGGATCGGTGTCGCAGGCGGCGGTCGCCGATCCCGAGGCCTACGAGCGCGCCCAGTACCTGCGGACGCTGCGCTCGTGGTCGAGTCCGCGACGCCATTGAGCGACCAGGCCCGCCGCCTCCCGGCCAGTATTTGGGCGCTCGGCTTCGTCAGCCTGTCGATGGATGTCTCCTCGGAGATGATCCACAGCCTGCTGCCGATGTTCATGGTGTCGGTGCTGGGCGCGAGCGCGTTCACGGTGGGTCTGATCGAAGGCGCGGCCGAGGCCACGGCGCTGATCGTGAAGATCTTCTCCGGCGCGCTTTCCGACTATCTCGGCAAACGCAAAGTGCTGGCGGTGATCGGCTACGGACTCGGTGCGGCGACCAAGCCGCTGTTCGCGATGTCGTCGAGCATCGGGGTGATCTTCTCCGCGCGCTTGATCGACCGCGTCGGCAAGGGCATCCGCGGCGCACCGCGCGACGCGCTGGTCGCGGACCTCGCGCCGCCGCAACTGCGCGGCGCCGCCTTCGGTCTGCGCCAGTCGCTCGACACGGTCGGCGCGTTCCTTGGGCCGCTGCTGGCGGTGGCGCTGATGCTGGTGTGGGCCAACGATTTCCGCGCGGTGTTCTGGCTCGCCGTGATTCCCGGTGCGCTCGCCGTCGCGCTGCTGATCTTCGGCGTGTCGGAGCCGGAACGCGCAGCCGACGGGACGCCGCGCATGAATCCGATTCAGTGGGCCAACCTGCAGCGCCTCGGCGCGCCGTACTGGTGGGTTGTGATCGTGGGCGCATGTTTCACGCTGGCGCGCTTCTCCGAGGCGTTCCTGGTGCTGCGCACACAACAGGGCGGGTTGCGCGTCGCGTGGGTGCCGCTTGTGATGGTGGCGATGAACGTCGTCTATGCGCTGGCGGCCTATCCGTTCGGCCGGCTCTCGGACCGCATGAGTCACGCCAGCCTGCTGAGATTCGGCCTGGTGGTGCTGATCGGAGCCGATCTGGTGTTGGCGGCGAGCAACCACTGGAGCGTCGTCCTCGGCGGCGTGATGCTCTGGGGTCTGCACCTGGGCATGACGCAGGGCCTGCTCGCGACGATGGTGGCGGATGCCGCGCCCGACGACCTGCGCGGCACGGCGTTCGGCTTCTTCAATCTGGTCAGCGGTCTCGCGATGCTGGTGGCCAGCGCCCTGGCCGGGCTGCTCTGGGACCAGCTCGGCGCGGCTTCGACCTTCTACGCCGGCGCGGCGTTCTGCGTGCTGACGCTGGGGATCCTGGCGCTGCGGCCGCAGCCCGCAGCGACCGCGTCGAGGTAGCCGCCCGGAAGCGAGGCCGCTTCGACCTCGGCGCGCTACGGCTCGCCGTCGGCGCGCAGCGGCGAAGGCTTGCCGAACAGCCAGCCCTGACCGAACGGGATGCCGAGCGTGTCGAGCATCCGCAGTTCCTCGAGGGTGTCGAGGCCTTCGCCGATGATCCGCGAGTCGAGTTCGCGCGCGAGGCTCTGGAGCGCGCGCAGGATGGTCTGGCGCACGGGGTCCTGGTCGATGCCGTGCACGAAGACGCGGTCGACCTTGATGAACTCGGGTGTGAGTTCGGCGACGGCCTCGAGGCTGGCGTAACCCGCGCCGGTGTCGTCGAGTGCGAACTGGAAGCCGATCTTGCCATAGGCGTCGCGCGCCTCGCGGAAGATCTCGTAGTTCTCGATCGACTCCTGCTCCGAGATCTCGAAGACCACGTCGCGCGGGGCCAGCCCGCAGCGATCGAGCGTGCGCTGCAGCGCGTCGAGCTGGAAGTTCGGGTCGTGAAACGAGGACGGGCGGATGTTCATGAAGAGCTTCGCGCCTTCCGGGAAGTCGGTCGCCCCGACCAGCGCCGCGCGGCGGCACAGGCAGTCGAGTTCGAAGAGCAGACCCTCCTCGGCCGCGACGTCGAAGAGCTGGAGCGGCGACGCGAACGCGGTGCCGTCCTGGCCGCGGATCAGCGCTTCGTAGCCGAACACGGTGAGCGTGCGCGCATCCACGATCGGCTCGTAGACCGAGTGGACGCGTTCGTGGACCAGCATCTCCACGAAGCTCCGCCGGCGCGCGCGCGCAGCGATCCGCAGGTTCAGGTTCGCGTCGGTATGCGCCGCTTCGATGCCATCGCGAATCTGTGTCATCTCGGTGAGCAGCGGATTGCGCAGTACATAGGCGCGGCCGACTGCGATCGGCGGCAGCTCGCGCAGGTACGGGTACACGGCCCGCGCGCCCTGACGCGCGAGCTGCACGCGCATCGAGCGCTCGATCGCGGGCAGCCCCTTCGAGAAGAGTTCGGCTTCGGCGCGGGCGCAGGGGATCAGCGCCACGAGTTCGCCGCGCCCGACTTCTCCGCGCGCGATCACGGCCCGTCCCGGCACGACCTCCTGACAGGCGGCGGCCAGCAGCTCCGCGAGCTGCGCCAGGGCCCGCTCGTGCGCCTCGCTTCCGTAACGGCGCTCGAGCGCGTCGAGGCTGCTGGCGTCGGCGATCAGCACGCCGAGCGCCCCGGCCCGCGAGAACGTCGGAGCGATCTGCCCGGCGACCTCCGAGATGGCAGTCGCCGCGCAGCGCTGCGGCGCTTCGTCGCTCAGGCTCGTGGGGCGTTCGATCACCCTGCGTGGATCGGCAAACGCGGGAGAATCGTTGAGTCCAATCCCCGGGGATTGTGCGGCGGGTGGAGGCCGGTCATCGTTCCCCTGCCATGACCGCCAGCGACCACACGCAGCGATCCGACGACGCCTTCGCGCTCGATCTCGATCACGCGGAGACGATCCTGCCCCGCTACGAGGGCCCCGGGCCGCGCTACACGAGCTACCCGACGGCGCCGGTCTGGACGGCGGACTACGCGGCGGACGACTTCGCGCGCGATCTCCCGGCGCTCGCGAATGGGGAGGCGCTCTCGCTCTACGCGCACGTCCCGTTCTGCGCGAGCCTGTGTCACTTCTGCGCCTGCAACCGGATCATCACGCGCGATGTGGCGCTGCCCGAGCGCTACCTCGACGCGATCGCGCGCGAGATCGACGCGGTGCGCGAGCGGATCGTTTCGCCGCCGCCCGCCGCGCAACTCCACTGGGGCGGCGGGACGCCGACGCATCTCGAACCCGCGCAGATCCGGCGCCTGTTCCACGCGCTCACCGACGCCTTCCCGCTGCGTGCGGGCGCCGAGGTCTCGATCGAGGTGGATCCGCGCGTGACGACACAGGACCAGGTCGAGACGCTCCGCGAACTCGGCTTCGACCGCATCTCGCTCGGCGTGCAGGACGTGGAGCCGCGGGTGCAGCAGGCGATCCATCGCATCCAGCCCGCGCAGATGACGGCTTCGCTCGTCGAAGCGGCGCGTCGTGCGGGCTTCGCCAGCGTGAATCTGGACCTGATCTACGGCCTGCCGTTCCAGCGCGAGGACAGCTTCACCCGCACGCTCGACACCGTGATCGCGATCGGCCCCGATCGCATCGCGCTCTACTCCTACGCGCACGTGACGTGGGTGGCGAAGCAGCAGCGCGGTTTCGAGCGGCAGGACCTGCCGGACGCGACGACAAAGCTCCGGATCCTGTTGCTCGCGATTCGGCGCCTGTTGCGCGCCGGCTACGTCTACGTGGGCATGGACCACTTCGCGCGTCCCGACGACGAACTGGCGATCGCGCTGCGCGATCGAACGCTGCGTCGCAACTTCATGGGTTACACGACACAGGCCGATACCGTCCTGCTTGGTTTCGGGCCGAGCGCGATCAGCGAACTGCCCGCGAGCTACGCCCAGAACGAGCGCGAACTGCCGGCCTGGCAGGAAGCCGTGCAGGCGCGCGGCGTCGCGACACTGCGGGGCCAGCGGCTCGGCGCCGACGACGTCGAACGCCGCTTCGTGATCACCCGAATCATGTGCCACGGCGAGATCTCGGCCGCCGAATGGGGCGCGCGCTTCGGCCGCAACTTCGCGGAGGCCTACGCGCGCGAGCTGGCGAGCCTCGAAGTGCTCGAGGCCGATGGCCTCCTGCTGCGCGCGGGCGACGGCAGCCTGCGCGTGACACCGCTCGGTCGGCTGTTGGTCCGGAACGTGGCGATGGCCTTCGACGCCTACCTGCCCGAGCAACAGCGTGCAGGCGCGCGGCTCTTCAGCCGCACGGTGTAGCGGAGGAAGGATGGACTACGGGAGCTACCGCGCGCTGCGGGTGCAAGTGGGGGAGGGCATCGCGCGCGTCGTGATCGACCACCCGCCGATCAATCTCTTCGACGCCGTGCTGATCACCGAGATGGACCGGCTCGGCCGCACGCTCGAGGCCGACCCTGACGTGCGTGTCGTCGTCATCGAGAGCGCCGATCCCGCGTTCTTCATCGCACACGCCGACGTGAAGCTGATCCTGCGGCTTCCGGCGGATGGCGCGCAGGCCAGCGAGCCGAGTTTCTTCCAGACGATGGTCGACCGCTTCCGCACGATGCCGAAGGCCACGATCGCGAAGATCGAGGGCATCTGCCGCGGCGGCGGCAGCGAACTGGTGCTCTCGATGGACATGCGCTTCGCGGCGCTCGGGCGCGCGCTGCTCGCGCAACCGGAGGTGGCCGTCGGCATCATTCCGGGCGGCAGCGGCACGCAGCGGTTGCCGCGCCTCGTCGGGCGCAGCCGCGCGCTCGAGATCGCGCTCGGCGCCGACGACTTCCCGGCCGATCTCGCCGAGCGCTACGGCTACGTGAATCGCGCGCTGCCGCCCGAAGAGCTGGGACCCTTCGTCGAGCGGCTGGCGCGTCGCATCGCGTCGTTTCCCACCGAGGCGATCGCACACGCGAAAGCGTCGGTGCTCGCCGCCGAGAGCGGCGTGCGCGAGGGGCTCGTCGCGGAGGCGCGCGCGTTCGAGGCGTGTGTCGCGTTGCCCGAGGCGCGCCAGCGCATGGCCGCCTTCCTCGCGATGGGCGGACAGACGCGCGACGTGGAGGCGAAGACCGGCGCGTTCGGCTGACGCGGTTGCGCCGGGAATCAGCCGAGCGCCGCATGGCGATCGCAACCCTGTGAGCCTCGTTCGCGGCCGATCAGGCGCCTGCGCGACGTGCCGCCAGGAAGAAGTCGAAGACCTCGCGCGTCGTCTTGTGCGGCAGGTATCCGAACTCTTCCTTGAGCCGCCGGTTCGCCAGCACCGGGCGGTACATCAGGAAACGCACCTGCTCGGGCCCGTAGCGCGCGAGGCCGAGCGGCTTCGCGACGGCGAGTGCGGCGGAGACGAATCCCGGCGGCACGTCGAGGTAGGGCTTGCCCAGTATTTGCGCGATCTCGCGCATCGAGAGCTTGCCGTCCCCCGCGAGGTTGAAGACGCCGGTGCCGCCCTCGCGGATGCCCTTCGCGATCGCGCCCACCACGTCCTCGTCCCAGATGAAGACGAACGGCGACTCGCTGCCGCGGAGTCCCAGCACGAAGCGGCCGTCGAAGAGCGCGGTGATCTGGTTGCGGGTGCGGGCGCCGAGGATGGTGCCGGGGCGGAACACCAGTTGCTGCAACTCCGGGTGCTCGCGGCGATGGCGTGCGAGCAATTCCTCGACCTGGCGCTTGTGGTCGGAATAGGCGAACTCGGGATTGCCGCGCAGCGCGTCGTTCTCGTCGAGCCACTCCGGGTTGTCCGCGTGGTAGCCGTAGGCCGCGCCGCTCGAGGTGTAGATGAGCTTCGCGACCCCCGCCGCGAGGCACGCCTCGAGTACGCGCCGCGATCCCACCACGTCCACGTCGTACTCGAGCTGGCGGGTGTCGCCGCGGCCCGGCGTCACGATCGCGGCCAGGTGCACGCAGATGTCGGTGCCGTGGCGGCGGAACGCGTCGGCGAGATCCGTGCTGCGCACGTCGGCCACTTCATACGTGACACCGACCAGCCGCGCGTCCGGCTCGGGGAGCCGCACGTCCGTCGCGACGATCTTCCCGAGTGCGCCGGGCTCGCGGGCGAGAGCCTCGACGAGCAGTCGCCCGATGTAGCCGCCCGCTCCGGTGACGAGCAACGAACGATACGGCAGGGTTTCGCTGCTCACTCTCCGGCCGGCTCCGCGTGCATCGCCTTGAAGTGGAGCAGGGCCGGCGCGAAGAGATGCGCACCTGGATCGACGTCCACGTGCACCACGGCGCAGCGTTTCGCTGCGACGCAGCGCTGCAGCGCGGGCACGAGTTCGTCGGGATGCGAGACGCGCTCGCCGTGCGCGCCCATCGCCTCGGCGAGGCGGTTCCACTCGATCTCGCCGAGATCGGTGTTGATGGTGCCTTCGTGGTCCGGCCCGAGCGCGAACTTGAAGCTCTCCTTCACGGGCCCGAGGGCGACCTTCTGATTGATCTTCACCATGCCCCACTGGCGGTCGGCGCAGACCAGGAAGACCGGCCGGAGCTCGTTGCGGATGGCCGTCTCGATCTCCTGCATCTGGAACGCCATCGCGCCGTCGCCGAGGATGCAGAACACCTGCTTGTCGGGCCGCGCGATGCAGGCGCCGAGCGCCTGCCCGACGCCCGCGCCCAGGTGGCCGAAGTGGGCGGTGGCGAGCGCCGCACCGGGCGTCCGGATCTCGGTGTAGAAGTTGCCCCAGACGGCCGCGTTGCCGCCGTCGAAGACCGCGATGGCGTCGTCGGCGAAGACCTCGCGCGCCGCGACACCGACGTGCGCCGTCACCATCGGTGCCTTGCGGTTGGCGAGCACGGCGTCGAGCGCGCTGCGGTCAGCTGACTTGTCCTCGGCGAGCGTCGCCACCGCCTTGCGGCGCTCGGCGATCGGCATGCTGCGACCCGCCAGGGCCTCGGCGAGCCGCGCCAGGAAGCGCTTCGCGTCGGCGAGCACCGCCAGCGACACCGGGCGGTTTCGACCGAGCACGCGCTCGTCCACGTCCACCTGGATCCAGCGCTGCCGAAAACTGGGGGCCCAGTACGGCGCCTTCCCCCACCAATCGGTCTCGCCGACGTCGGAGCCCACGCAGAGCACGAGGTCGGCCTCGTTGCGGAGCTTGTTGTTGGCCTCGACGTGCACCATCGGCCAGGCGAGCGGCGACAACTCGGAAAGCGCGCCGCGACCGCCCCAGGACGTCGTCACCGGCGCGTGCAACAGCTCTGCGACGCGCGCCAGCTCCTCCGACGCGTGCGCGTGCAGCACGCCGCTCCCGGCGTGGATGATCGGGAGCCGCGCGTGCGCGAGCATCTCCGCGGCGCGCTCGACGTCGCGGTCGCTCGGCTCGAGCGGTTCGGTGCGGCGGTAGGCGTGCGGCGGCGGCAGCGCGAGCGCGGGACCGTTCCCGTTGATCAGGTTCTCGGGGAGGTCGAGGTGCACGACGCCCGGTCGTCCCGTCCAGCACATCCGCAGCGCCGTTCGGAGCAGTTCCGGAATGCGCTCGTACGACTGGGCGGACTCGGACCATTTCGCCATCGGCCGGATCACCGCGCAGTGGTCGAAACACTGGTAGGCGCCGCCGCGATCGGGGTAGGTGATGCCGGTGCGGCGCGAACTCGTGAGCAGGAGCACGCGATTGCCCTCGCCGTTCTCGACGGCGACGCCGGGCAACACGTTCGCGACGCCGGGCCCGTTGCTCGCGATCGCGACGCCGAGCTTGCCGGAGAGGCGCGCGTAGGCGCCCGCCATGTGCATCGCGATCGACTCGTGGCGGGGCGACACCATGCGCATGCCGAGTTCGACCAGCTGGGCGAAGAGCTGGGTGTAGCTGCCGTCGACGATTCCGAAGAAGTGGTCGACGCCTTCCTGCTGGAGGACGCGGGCGACGAGCGCACCGCCGGTCGTTTCGGACATGGCGTTCCCTCCCTGCGGACGATGCGTCGAGGCACGCCGATCCTCGCTCAGGTCGCGCGGATCCGCCGCAATGCTACTGGCACGAGCCCTGCGACGGCGAAGCGCACACCCGGCCGTCGATCCACGTCGCGCCGTCGAGGCGGACCGTACCGAGGATCGCGCCGTCGAGCTTGGCGCCCTGCAGGTTCGCTCCCTCGAGATGCGCATCCAGCAGGTTCACGTGCTGCAGATTCGCACCCTGGAGCTGCGCGCCGCGCAGGTTGTTGGCGAAAAGGTGTGCGCCCTCGAGATTCGCGCCGCGCAGGTCGGCCTTCGACAGGTTCCCGACCTGGAAATCCACGCGCTGCAAATTGCTGTCGCGCAGATCGGCGCCGGAGAGCACGGCTCCGTGCAGCGATGCGTCGGACAGATCCACGCCGCGCAGGCTGGCATTCTCGAGCTTCGCGAAGGAGCAATTGGTTTCCGGCTCGATCCGGCAGCCGTTCACTGCGATCGACTCGGCTGCGGCAACCCGCGCGGCCGAGACCAGCAGGGCGCACGCGACGGCGAGAGCTCGGGCGCATTGGAACATGGCGGTGCTCCTCGCGGATTCTTGGCGTCGTTGGCTTGCACGTTGCGCTTTGCGTTCGAATGCCGAGGGCTGGTACCACAACCCCAGGCCTGCGTCGATTTGCCGCACCTCCCGCTTCATCCCGCCACAGCATGGACCTTCAGGCGACTGCCAGTCATCTGCGGTTAGTCGTCCAAGTCATTTCTCGAAAAGAGCTTTCTGACCCGCTGGCCAGTCGGCGCGCACTTTGCAAATCTGTGGAGCGTTTCATCCACTGAGAGGGAGGGAAGCTCCAATGACCCGACATGGTTTCCGCCGCGCCTCGATGGCGTGCGCGGGCTTCGCAGTCGCAGCGGCCTTCTTGGGATCGACTCCGTCGCTCGCGGCCGAGTCCCTGCAACAGGTGATGCAGCGGCGTCAGCTCGCGCCGGAAGACATCCTCGCCGCCGCCAAGACGTATGTGCCTTCGGGCAAGCGCGACGAATTCGTCGCGTTCGCGTCGGGCGGCCAGAGCGGGCAGATCATCGTCTACGGGATCCCCTCGATGAGGCTCCTCAAGTACATCGCGGTGTTCACGCCCGAGCCGTGGCAGGCCTACGGCTTCGACGACGAGTCGAAGGCCGTCCTCGCCCAGGGCCGGATCAACGGCAAGGACATCACCTGGGGCGACACGCACCATCCGGCGCTCTCCGAGACCGCCGGCGACTACGATGGCCAGTTCCTGTTCATCAACGACAAGGCGAACCCGCGTCTCGCGGTGATCGACTTGAGGGACTTCGAGACCAAGCAGATCGTCGTGAACCCCGTGTTCCAGAGCGAGCACGGCGGCGCCTTCGTCTCCGAGAACACCGAGTACGTGATCGAGTCGGCGCAGTACCCGTCGCCCCTCGGCGGCGGCTACGTGCCCCTCGAGGAGTTCAACGAGAAGTACCGCGGCGGCGCGACGTACTGGAAGTTCGACCGCACCAAGGGCCGCATCGACGCGTCCCAGTCCTTCGCAGTCGAGCTGCCGCCTTACAGCCAGGATCTCTCGGACTTCGGCAAGCTCGCGAGCAGCGGCTGGTCGTTCACGAACTCGTTCTGCACCGAGCGCTACGTCGGCGGCATCGAGCGCGGGCGCCCGCCCTTCGAGGCCGGCTGTTCGGCGAAGGACACCGACTACCTCCACGTCATCAACTGGAAGAAGGCGGCGGCATTGGTCGCGGCGGGCAAGGCCAAGAAGATCAACGGCTTCAACGTGCTGCCGCTCGACGTCTCGGTGGCGGAGGGCGTCGTCTTCCTGATCCCCGAGCCGAAGAGTCCCCACGGCGTGGACGTCACGCCGGACGGCAGGTTCATCACCGTCTCGGGCAAGCTCGACACCCACACCTGGGTCTATTCCTTCGAGAAGATCCAGCAGGCGATCGCAGCGAAGAAGTTCGTCGAGAAGGATCCGTACGGTCTGCCGGTGATTTCGCTCGAGGACGCGCTGCAGACGCAGGTGGCACTGGGCCTCGGACCCCTCCACACGCAGTACGACTCGAGGCCCGGCATCGCCTACACGTCGCTCTACGTGGACTCGATGGTGGCGAAATGGGACTACATCAACGGGAAGCTGCTCGATCGTCTGCCGATCCACTACAACATCGGCCACATCATGGCGATGCACGGTGACACCGTGAAGCCGCGCGGCAAGTACGTCGTGGCGCTCAACAAGCTCGCCATCGACCGCTTCAACCCCGTGGGTCCGCTGCATCCGCAGAACCACCAGCTGATCGACATCTCGAACGACAAGATGCAGCTCCTCTACGACATGCCGGTGCCGCTCGGCGAGCCCCACTACGTAGTGGCGATCGACGCGACCCTGCTCAAGCCGATCGTTCGCTACCCGGCCGGGACCAACAGCCGCACCGACGAGCTCTCGCCGTTCAAGACCAAGCCCGGCGAGGAGAAGATCGTCCGCAACGGCAAGAAGGTGGATGTCTTCGGCACCGAAATCCGCTCGCACCTCACGCCCGAGATCATCGAGGTCGAGGAGGGCGACCAGGTGTCGATCCATCTCACCAACCTGGAACGGGCCGAGGATCAGACCCACGGCTTCACGATCGCCAAGTACAACGTCAACGGCTCGCTCGAGCCCGGCAAGACGTCGAGCTTCACCTTCGTCGCCGACAAGCCCGGGGTGTTCCCGTACTACTGCACCGAGTTCTGCTCGGCGCTGCACCTCGAGATGGAGGGCTATCTGCTCGTCAAGCCCAAGGGCTACAAGGGCGCGGCTGTGGAGGCGAAGGCAGGGGCCACCTACACCAAGGCCGAGTACGACAAGCAGATGGAGGCGATCGTCCAGACGCAGAAGGCGATCGACGACGTGGTCGCCTACGTGACGGCCCGGAACTACAAGCAGTACCCGCCGGTGGCGGCGCTGATGGACGACGCAGTCGATCAGCTCGGCAAGGTGCCCGATGCCAAGGCGAAAGCCGAGGAGTACGCAGCCAAGCAGGACTGGAGCAACGCCACGCTCTGGGCGAACCAGTGGTGGCAATACCAGGTGAAGGCTGCCGACATCGGGCTGCGCGCCAAAGCCCAGCTCGACCACCTCGGCGCCACTCCTTCGAAGTAGCAGGATGAGACGGGGGCCGGTGGGGCGAGAGCCCTTCCGGCCCCCCGTTTGAGCGGACATGGGAGAAACGATGGACAAGACGATCGCGATCCTGGCGGCTGCCGTTGCTCTGGGACTGGCAGTGGAGGCGCGAGCCCAGCAGCCGGTGCCAGCGCCGGCTTCCCCGACGGCGGGCGCTGCGCTCTCGGGGGAAGAGCTCTTCAAGCAGCGCACTTGCATCGCGTGTCATGGTCCCGACGCGAAGACGCCGATCCTGCCGGTGTACCCCAAACTGGCTGGCCAGAATCCGGCGTACATGCTTCAGCAGGCCATGGACATCAAGAGCGGCGCGCGCTCCAATGGCAATACGGCCGCGATGAAGGGCGTCATGCACCTCGTCACCGACGAAGAGCTGAAGGCGATCACGGAATGGATCGGAACCCTGAAGTGGCAGGAGGAGAAGGCAAAGCCATGAGAAATCGAATCACACGAGCGATCTGGATCCCCGTGCTGGGCGGCGTGCTTCTACTGGCGGGGAGCGCGACTGCGCAACCGGCGCCCAAGGCATCCGGCATCGAGTCCGAGGGCTATCAGTGGAACAAGATGGAGGGCGAGAAGGTCGAGGCGCTCACGCTCAAGGGCGACCGCGCGAAGGGCGAGGCGGCCTACGAGGTGTGCTCGGCGTGCCATCTCCCCAACGGGTCGGGGCGCTCCGACGGCACCTTCCCGCAACTCGCGGGCCAGCACGCCACCGTGCTGATCAAACAGATCGCCGACATTCGCGCCGGCCGGCGCGACAACCCGATCATGTACCCGTTCGCGACCACGCTCACCGATCCGCAGGAGCTGGCAGACGTCGCGGCGTACATCCAGACGCTCCCGATTCCGCCCGGCAACGGCAAGGGCCCCGGCGGCGACCATCTGAAGCTGGGTGACGAGCTGTACCACCGCGACTGCGTGAAGTGTCACGGCCAGAACGGGGAGGGCAACTCCGAGCAGTTCTTCCCGGTGCTCGCGGGCCAGCACTACGAGTACCTGCTTCGCCAGATTCGCAACATCGCCGCGAAGAAGCGCCGCAACGCCAACCCCGACATGGTGAAGATCGTGGAAACCTACACGGACGAACAGCTGCAAGCCGTGACCGACTACATGTCGCGGATCTCCTGGCCGGAACGGACCGACAAGAAGGGCGGTGGCTGAGATGGCGGGTGCGACCCGTGCGGGGACGGCGCCGTCCGGCGTCGTCCTCGGGCTTTCGCTCGCCGGGTTGGCGCTGGTGGCGGCGTCGTTCTTCGCGCCGATGTGGTGGGTGTCGCTCACGGCGCCGAATTACCCGGAGCACATCTACCCGCACGGCGTGCGGATCGTGTTGCACTGGACGCACGTCGCGAACGGCTGCACCGCCCAGACCCGCGAGCGCGAGGAAATCGAGGAAGACGAGGTGCTCGACTGCGTCGCCGAGATGAACACGATCAACCACTACATCGGCATGCATCCGATCGAACGCGGCGCGCAGCTCGAGTTCAAGGCGGCTCCGTATCTGTTCGTGGCCTTCGGACTGCTCGCCGTCGCGGGCCTCTTCTACACCGGCCCGCTCTGGTGGTTCCTGTTCGTGCCCGCGATCGCGCTGCCGATCGGCTTCCTCGTCGATTTCACCGGCTGGCTCTACTGGTTCGGCCACAACCTGAACGATTGGGCGGCGTTCACCGTGAAGCCGTTCATGCCCACGGTGTTCGGCGAGGGCAAGGTCGCCCAGTTCAGCACCTACTCGTTCCCGTCCTACGGGATCGGACTCTCGATCGCGGCGTCGGTGTGCCTGGTGTTGGCGGTCTTGCAGCGCCGCAAGCAACTGCTGGCCGCAGCGGCGACGCAGGCAGCGCACGCCGAGGCGATCGCATGAGAGCCGCGGCGCGCCTCGGCCGCGCGCTCGCGGTCGCGGGTGCGCTGGTGGTGCGGGGCTCCGTGCCGGTTGTCGCTGCGGACGCGGCGCCGCTCCGGTCGTTCCAGGCGCTCGTCGACGCCACACCCGAGGGCGGCTTCCTGCGCCCCGAGCCCGGCATCTATGCCGGTCCGGTCGTGATCGGGCGTGCGATTGCGATCGACGGTGGCTCCCGCGTCACGATCGACGCGGGAGGCAGCGGCACGGTCGTGCGCATCGAAGCGAACGGCGTTGCGCTGCGCGGCTTGCGCCTGACGGGATCGGGTTCCAACCACGACACCGTCGACGCCGGCATCGCGCTGGTGGGCTCGGGCAACGTGATCGAGAACAACTCGATCGAGGACTGCCTCTTCGGCGTCGACCTCGCCCAGTCCAACGAGAACATCGTGCGCGGCAATCGCATTCACTCGAAGTCACGCGCCACGCCAATGCGCGGCGACGCGATTCGCCTCTGGTACAGCTTCCGCAACCAGATCCTCGAAAACGAAATCAGCGACAGCCGCGACGTGGTGGTCTGGTACTCCGCCGACAACGTGATCTCGCGCAACCGCGTCGTGCGCAGTCGCTATGCGCTCCACACCATGTACGCCAACAAGAACCTCGTCGAGGACAACGAGCTCCTCGAGAACATGACCGGCATCTTCCTGATGTACAGCGACGGCGTCGAGATCCGCCGCAACCGCATCCTCGGCGCCCAGGGCGCGACGGGCGTGGGCGTCGGCTTCAAGGAGTCGAGCAGCATCGTGCTCGAGGACAACGACATCGTCTACTGCGCCACGGGCGTCCTGCTCGACGTGTCGCCCTACGAACCCGACACGGTGATCCGCTTCGAGCGCAACCGCTTCGCCTACAACGGCGTCGGCGTGCTCTTCCACAACGACTGGCACGGCAGCGAGTTCCGCGACAACCAGTTCGTCGGCAACTTCACCCAGGTGGCGGTGCGCGGCGGAGGCGGCGCCACGCGCAACGTCTGGTCGCACAATTACTGGGACGACTACGAGGGCTTCGACCGCGACCGCGACGGTCGTGGCGACACGCCCTACGAGCTGCGCGCCTACGCCGACCGCATCTGGATGGAGGTGTCGCAGGCGGCGTTCTTTCGCGCGTCGCCGCTGCTCGAAGTGATCGACTTCCTCGATCGCCTGGCGCCGTTTTCCGACCCGACCCTGATCCTGCGCGACGAGCAGCCGCGTTTCGAACGGTCTGGCGGCGCGTCGTGAGCGAGGCGCCGCCGCCCGCGAAGCCGGTGCGGCCGCGGCTGTCGCGTCAGCAGGAACAGCGCCGGACGATCCTGCGCAGCGCCTTCCTCACGGTGGGCCTGCTGTTGCTGCAGCCGCTCGCTGCGATCCCGATCGTGCGCCGCCTGCGCGACCGGCTGCGGCCGCCCGGTGCGCTCGAAGAAACGCGTTTTCTGGGTGCGTGCATCAAGTGCGGCCAATGCGTGCAGGTGTGCCCCGTACAGGCGATCGTGCTCGCGGACGCGACGGAAGGCTTCGGCATCGGCGTTCCGTACATCGACGCGCGCCAGCAGGCGTGCGACTTCTCCTGCGACGCACTTTCATGTATTCTCGCCTGCCCGACAGGCGCGCTCTCCCACGAGCTCAAGGCCAAGGAGGAAGTGCGCATTGGCGTCGCGCGCCTCGCGCGCCCGGACGCGTGCCTCGCGCGGCGCGGCGAGCCGTTCCGCGGCCTGGCGCGCGGGAACTCGTTCGGCGGTGTGCTGCGCTACGAGGAGATCGACCGCTGGAACGCGATCCCGATGCGCGACCACGCCTACGACCGCCCCGTCTGCGACCTGTGCGTGATCGAGTGCCCGATCGGCGAGCAAGCGATCCGGCTGGCGCCGCTCGATCCGACCGACGGCGGCGCGGAGGGGCTCTTCACGCCCGACGTGCATCGCGGCTGTGTCGGCTGCGGCGTGTGCGAGATGGTCTGCCCGGCGGAGCCGGCAGCGATCGTCGTGGACGCGCGCGCGGTCTTTGCCGGGCACGGTGAAGAGCCGCGACGGCACCGCGATCGCGACGATGCACACGAGGACGACTCCTGATGGCGGCGCCGGGACTCCTCGACCAGCTCGCCGTCGTGCTCGGACGCGCGCCGCGCAAGCGGCCGCCTTCGCCGGCCGCGGCAGCGATCGCGCTGGCCAAGCGCGGCAAGACGCCCAAGAAGAACGAGCTGCTCGCCGAGATCGAGCACGCCCACGGCATCCACACCTGGCGGAACCGGCGCTGGGCGGTGCTGCTCGGGGTCAACCTGCTCTTCACGCTGTCGTTCTGGATCGACATCCAGGTGCTCGAGGGTTCGCTCACCGCCTCGCGGTTGCTCGGCTTCCACCTGGCCGACGTCTACTCGAGTCTGCTCGTGATGCTGGCGCAGCGACACGTCGCAGTGAATCTCGTGATCGGCGCGACCACGATCGCGCTGTTCTGGGGCCTCGTCGGCGGGCGCAGCTTCTGCTCGTGGGTGTGCCCGTATCACCTGGTGGCCGAGTGGGCGGAGATGCTGCATCTGCGCCTCGCGCGCAGCGGACGCATCCGTGACCACGGCATCCACCGCGGTGTGCGCGTCGTATTCTGGCTGGTCTTCGCCGCTCTCGCTTTTGCCACCGGGCAGACGCTCTTCCTGGCGCTGAACCCGATCGGCATCCTGTCCCGGCTGCTCGTGTACGGGCCGAGTCTGGCGCTGGGCTGGGTCGTCGCGATCCTGCTCTTCGAGGTGCTCTACGCGCGCCGCGCCTGGTGCCGCTACGTCTGCCCGATCGGACTCACCTACGGGATCCTCGGCGCGAAGGCGCCCGTTCGCGTCACCTACGATCTCGAGGTCTGCGCCCACGAGGGCGAGTGCCGCAAGGTCTGCGAGGTGCCCCACGTGCTCGACCTCACCATCAAGGGACGCGCCGAAGAGCCCAAGCTCGACGTCGGCCCCGATTGCACGCGCTGTGGCCTCTGTGTCGACGTGTGTCCCACTGGCGCGCTGCGCTACGAGCTGAAGGGCGTGAAGCGCCTGCTCTAGGAAGTCGAGATGATCCGGGCCGAACAGCTCACCAAATCGTTCGGACGCGCGCGCGTCCTCGACCAGCTCGACCTCGCCATCGCGAGCGGCGAGCGCATCGCGCTGGTCGGCGCCAACGGCGCTGGCAAGACCACGTTGATCCGCTGTCTGCTCGGTGAGTACACCTACCAGGGGAAGGTCTCCGTGGCGGGCTGCGAGCCGCGCGCCGAGCGCACCGACGTGCTGCGCCGCATCGGCTTCGTACCCCAGCTCCCGCCGCCGCTTCGCATGCCGGTCGGCCGGCTCCTCGACTTCGCTGCGACCGTGTGCGGCGGCGCGACGGAGCCGATGGAGGAAGTGTCGCGGCGACTCGGCCTCGATCCGCATGCAGTCTGGAAACAGCCCTTCGCCAAGCTCTCGGGCGGTCAGAAGCAGAAGCTCTTGATCGCGATCGCGCTCGGCCGCACCTGTGAGCTGCTCGTGATGGACGAGCCTGCCGCGAACCTCGACCCGCAAGCGCGTCGGGTCTTCTTCGAGCTGCTCGCCGAACGCCAGGGCAGCGCGACGATGCTGATCTCGAGCCACCGCGTCGACGAGGTGGCGCAACTCGTGTCGCGTGTGATCGAGCTGGACCAGGGGAAGGTCGTGCTCGACGACCGCGTCGACGGCGCCGCAGCTCTCGACACCGTTCTGCGCTGTCGCATCGAGCTGTCGCGTGCGTCGGACGCGGCCTCGGCCGCTCTGCGCAACTGGGGGCTCGTCCCGGTGAACGGCGGCCTCCGCTTCACTGGCACGATCGCCGGCCCCGACCGCCTGCGCTTCCTCGGTGCGCTGGCGCGCTACTCGGGTCTGCTGCGCGAGCTCGTGCTCGAGGAACCCCGCGACGAGGAGGATCCGTCGTGACGGAGCGAGTCGCGCGTGCCGCCTTGCTCGCTCTGCTCGTGTTGGCGAGCGCGTGTTCGGAACCGACCAGCGGTCCGGTGCGGATCGTCTGGGGCCGTCACGCCTGCGACCACTGCGGGATGGCGATCAGCGAGCAGGCCTTCGCCGCCGAGGTGCGCCTGGGGCCCCGCGAGGTGATGCGCTTCGACGACCTCGGCTGCGCCCTCGCGTGGCTCGAGTCGAAGGGCGGACCGGCCGTGGCGAGTGAGGTCTGGGTGATGGATCAGGACCGCGGCGAGTGGATCGACGCACGGCAGGCCTTCTATCGGCCCGATCAGCGCACGCCGATGGCGTACGGTTTCGGCGCGATCCGGGACGCCGCGCCCGGCGGCGTCGACTTCGAGACCGCGCGACGAACCATCTTGGAGCGAACCCATGACCGAAGTGCCCGTCAGCATCCCTGACGCGCTGCGCCCGGGGCTCGCCGCGCGGGCCGGCGCGCCGCGCCGGAGCGGAGCGCTGCGCCAGCTCTGGCTGGTGGCGAGCCTCGACGTCGGCGAGTCGCTGCGCGCGCGCTGGTTCGCGGTCTACGCCGCGCTCTTCGG
>Ga0113563_10000201_pt1 | contig 25627 bp, 28 predicted proteins | sample Mud3Dept3metaG_FD_80117 | JGI IMG/M metagenome (GOLD analysis project Ga0113563, IMG submission 80117) | Freshwater wetland microbial communities from Ohio, USA, analyzing the effect of biotic and abiotic controls - Mud 3 Core 4 Depth 3... | ecosystem: Environmental > Aquatic > Freshwater >... | reverse complement strand
TCGAAGGCCAGGCCCTTGGAGGCGGATTCCAACCGAGCGCCAACCGGTGCGCTCCCGCTTTTTCGCGGCCGGTCGCGCGACTTTGCCGGGAATATGCATTTTCACATTGTAACCACGGCACTGTTTATGATATTTGCAATTCAGTGAGATTCGTTCCGGCAGTAGGGCCGGGCCGATGCAACAAGGTCGTTTTCCATCGGATCGGGACTGCGCACAACAGAAGGGATCAGCATATGGCGTTTTGCTTGAAGTGTGGAACAGCACTAGTCCAGGGCGCGGCATTCTGCGGCAAATGTGGTGCACCGGTTTCAACGGGCGCGGCGGCGAGCTCTCCTCCGCCACCGCCACCGCCGGTTCAACCGGCAGTGCAGGCCCCGCCCCGGTACAGCTATGCGCCGACCGGCACCGCGACGGCGCCCGGCCTCGTCACACGCGTGACCAACATCCTCACCAAACCCAAACAGGAGTGGGAGGTCATCGCAGGCGAATCCGCGACCATCGCCGGCCTGTACAGCGGATACATCTGCATCCTGGCCGCCATTCCCGTCGTGGCGATGTTCATCCAGATTTCCTTCCTAGGGACCATGCTTTCCTTCGGTTCCATGAGCGTCGGCATCACGGCGGGGCTGGTCACAGCCATCCTCACCTACGTCCTGAGCCTGGGCGGGGTATACCTCTCCGCGTTCATCATCGAAAAACTGGCGCCGAGTTTCCAGTCACAGGGGGACACAGTTCAGGCGCTCAAACTCGTGGCGTACGCCTACACGGCCGCCTGGGTTGCGGGCATCTGCAATATCCTTCCGATCATCGGCATCATCGGCCTTCTCGCGGGCGGCATCTACAGCATATACCTGTTCTACCTCGGCCTGCCGGTCATCATGCGGACCCCGCAGGACAAGGTCATCGTGTACATGATCGTCTCGGCCGTGGTGATTTTCGTGATCTATGTCGTGATCGCCCTGATTGTGGGCGCCGTCACCACTGCGGCGTTCCTGGGCAGCCGCATCCTGACTCCGGGCTTCTGACAGTCATGGTGCACGATCACCAGCGCGCGCACGAGCATCCCGGAAACAGGAAGAGCCTGTCGCTGGCCCTGATCGTGACGGCGCTCTGGTTTATCGTGGAACTGGGCGCCGGATTCTACACCAACAGCCTCGCGTTGCTCGCCGACGCCGGCCACATGCTGACGGACCTGGCCGCGCTGTCGCTCAGCCTTTTCGCGCTGAAGATCGCCGAACGCCCGGCCACCAACGAGAAGACATTCGGGTACCTGCGCGCCGAGATCCTGGCTGCGCTCGCCAACGGCGTCTTTCTGGTGCTGGTGGGCCTCACCATCGTGTACGAGGCCTACCAGCGCATCCTGGTTCCCCCGTCGATCCGCAGCATCCCCATGCTCGTCGTATCCAGCATCGGCCTCGGTGCCAATCTGCTGGCCGCCGGGATCCTCTCCAGGTCCGATCTCGGCAACCTGAATCTGCGCGGCGCGTTCCTGCACGTGCTGGGAGATATCGTCGGTTCCGTAGGCGCAATCTGCGCGGGCATCATCATGGTGGTTTGGCAATGGTACCCGGCGGACGCGGTCGTCTCCTTCGTCGTGGCGGCGCTCATCCTGTTCAGTTCCTGGCGCCTGCTGCGCGACAGCGTCGATGTGCTGCTCGAAGGAACCCCCCGGCACCTGGACGTCGCCACAATCCTCGCAGACCTGGGCAGCATCGAAGGCGTGCGCTCGGTGCACGACCTCCACGTGTGGTCGATCACTTCCGGAATGCCCGCCATGAGCTGCCACGTGGTGTTGCGCCGCGGCTCGGACGCGCCCGCCGTGCTCCGCTCGCTGAGCCGCCTTTTGCGCGAACGGCACAATATCGCGCACACCACCATCCAGATCGAAACAGACCAGTGGGTTGCGGCGGACAGCCTTGCGAAAAAACCGTGCGGAGCAGGATCATAGCTCCGAAGAGCCGGCCGGCGGCGGGGGCGGGGGGGGCAGGTCAACCGGCGGCCGGTACGGTTCCGGAGTCGAGGCCATCTGCCTCTTTTCGAACAACGCAACACCCAGCACTCCTCCTCCCATCCCCACGACCGCAAAGATGAATATGTTGAGAAGGCCGGTGAGCAGCATCAGCGCCATGCTCGGATTTCCCGATGCGGCCAGCACCGACATCAGCAGCTCGCGGGTTTCCGGCGGCAGGTCCGGCAACTCCCCGAGCCACTCGCTCACCTGTTGCGCGAATCCCGTTCCCGCGCTCCGCAACATGATCTGCAGGGGAATGCTGAACAACGAGGCGGTCAGGCCCCCGATCGCCCCGGTGAGCAGGCCGAGGACAACGCCGCTGCCGAGCGTAACCGCGACGGGAGAATCCCGCACATATAAGTGCGCCGCCAGCACGCCCCCCGCAATCACCCACGCGCAACAGAAGCAGTTGAAGACGTTCAACACCGGGAGCGCGGAGAGAACCCCGAGCAGCACGCCTCCGATCAGGGCAGGCTTCCACATCCCATCGTTCTTCATGCGAGGCCTCCCCCCGCGTCAACAGATGCATATCTCCTATGCCGCGGCGCCTCCCGCATGAGTTCGGCGAGCGCCGGCGCCATCAGGGAAGAGAGCATCCCCCCGAAAATGAGGCCCGTGACGAAGCGGCTTGCCGCAGTATTGCTCCAGATTCCGGCACTCGACAATGCAAAATCCAATAACAACGGTGCGGCGCCCGCCACCACCCAGGCGCGGCGCCGCCGCGGCATCTCCAGGAGACCAGAGAACTCGAACGGCAGCAGGGAAACAGCAAAGACACCGAAGCAGATCCCCGAGCACCGGTGGCAAACCGCCCAGGAGTGCCCTAAAATTGCGAAAGAGCGCGCGGCGTCCTGGTGGCAGACGGAGGAAAACAACGCGTTCACCCAGGCAGCCGCCACCGCAAACCCCCGGTCCGCAAGCAGCGGCGCGGCGAGGATCAGAATGCAAATTCCTCCCGAGAGCGAAGCGAGCAAGAGCCTTGCCACGAGCGGAATCGTATGCAAATGACGGCGTTTCATAAATGAACTACAATTATAGCAGAAAAGCCGCCGCGGGAGAGAAAAAGATGCATGCCCGGCCTGTCGTGCCCGCTCCGCAAAGGGGCCTGAATCGGGTATACAGACGCGGGTGAAATGCCCCACTTCCTGATTCCGTCCTTTCCACAAAGCGTTGTGCTTCAACCGGCCGTCAACCCAAAATCTTGTGTAATCTGTTGAAAACTACTTGACAGCACAGCTGGAATCCATTATACAAATCACCAGAAATGTGAGGGTGGATGAGAGTTGGGCTGACGTACAACCTGAAGAGGGGGGAGCCGGAAGAGGGGCAGGAGCCTCCAAGTACCAGCCGCGAGGCGCAGGCGGAGTGGGATGAGCAGGAGACCGTGGATGCGGTTCATGCCGCTCTGGCCGAACGGCACGAGGTGATTCCGATTGATGCGGCGGATGACGCCTTCAACGCGCTTCGCGAGAGCCGGCCGGATATCGTTTTCAACATGGCGGAAGGGACCTTCGGGCCCTGCCGCGAGGGCCACATCCCTTCGATTCTCGAGTATCTGAACATCCCCTACACGGCGAGCGATCCCCTGACGCTGAACGTCTGTCTGGACAAGTCGCGTGCCAAGGAGATTCTGGCATATCACAGCCTGCCGACGCCCCGGTTTCGGGTCGTCGCCGGCGGCGATTTCTCCTCCAACGGCCTGCGCTACCCGCTGCTGGTCAAGCCTCTTTTCGAGGGCTCCAGCATCGGCATCCGCAACGATTCCCTGGTGCAGACGTACCAGCAGCTGCTCGCCAGGGTAGAGTGGGTTTCGGAACGTTTCCGCCAGCCTGCGCTGGTGGAGGAATTCCTCCCGGGCCGGGAATTCACCGTGGCGATCCTCGGCAACGGCGAGGGTGCGCGCGTTCTGCCGATTGTCGAGATCCGTTTCGATTCGTTGCCCGCGGGAATGAACCCGATCTACTCCTACGAGGCGAAGTGGATCTGGGATCAGAGTTCACATCCCCTGCAGATTTTTGACTGTCCGGCCCGGATCGACGGGCAGACCAGGGCGGAAATGGAGCGGCTGTGCCTGCATGCGTATAGGATCTTGCGTTGCCGCGACTGGTGCCGCATCGATGTCCGGCTGGATGCGGCGGGCTGTCCGCACATCCTGGAGCTGAATCCGCTGCCGGGGATCCTGCCGCGCCCGGAGGACAACTCCTGTTTCCCCAAGGCGGCGCGGGCCGCAGGAATGTCCTACAGCCAGCTGATCCACAATGTCCTCGACGCCGCGTGCATGCGCTACGGGATACACTGATGGCAAGATCCGACTGCATCATACTGTTTAACGCCGCCGCCTCGCGGCATGCGCCTTTTTCGCGCGAGAAAGTCTACCCGGCGAATCTCGTCCGGGAGGAGGTGGGCGCGATCGAAGAGAGTCTGCGGGAGTTGGGGTTCTTCCCGGCGGTCCTGACGGTCGACCAGTTCTCGAAAGACCTGGTGTCCGAACTCTCCCGGCTTGCGCCCAAGTTCGTCTTCAATCTCTGCGAGGAGATCAACGGCAACTGCGAGCAGGAAATGTGCGTGGCGGGGCTGTTCGAGCTGATGGGGATTCCGTATACCGGCTCGGGGCCGCTGGCGTTGGGCCTCGCGCTGAACAAGTTCCGCGTCAAGCAGGTGCTGCGCGCGGCCGGCGTGCCGGCGCCGCGCGGGTATCTTTGCTGCTTCGGGCAGCGGCTCAGGGCGCTCGCAACGCGGCGTTTTCCGGTGATCGTCAAACCGGTGCACGAGGATGCCAGCCTGGGGATCAATGCCGACTCCGTCTGCCGCGACTCCCGGCAGCTCGAGGATCAGGTCGCATACATACATGACGTCTATCGTCAGGATGCCCTCATCGAGGAGTACCTCGAGGGCAGGGAGTTCAACGTTGCGATTCTGGGCGGGCGCGAGGCCCAGGTGCTGCCCATTTCCGAGATCGATTTCAGCCGGATGCCCCCGGGCGAGCCGCGCATCGTGAGCTACCGCGCGAAGTGGGACGAGGAGAGCGTGGAATTCCAGTCCACCGTGCCCGTCTGCCCGGCGGACGTGCCGTCCCGCCTGGCGAGCAGGATCCGGTCCGTCGCGCTGCGCAGCCACAGGTGCATCGGCTGCGCGGACTACTCGCGCGTCGACATGAGAACCGATTCCGGCGGGAACGTGTATGTGCTCGAGGTCAACCCCAACCCGGACATTTCTCCGCGCGCCGGGTTCGCCCGCGCCGCGCGCGCCGCGGGGCTGACCTACACCGATATGATCGCCCGCATCATCCAATCCGCAGTGGAACGGGCTACGAAAATACCTGCGGTCGCCTATGCCATCTCCTGACATTCCCAACCATACGATACGGAACATGGTCTCCGCGGACCGGCCAGCGGTCGCGGCCATCGTGCGCGAAGTCGGCAATTTCAGCGGCCCGGAAAAAGACTGCGCCCTGGAGCTTGTCGACATTTACCTCCGGGACGCCGCGCAAAGGGACTATCGGATCATCGTGGCCACGAACGCGGCGGGAGCGGTGCAGGGGTATGCCTGCTGGGGGCCGACCCCGATGACCCTGGGCGCATACGACCTCTATTGGATCGCCGCGCACCCGCGCGCGCAGGGCAACGGGGTCGGCCGCGAGTTGATGGCTCATGTCGAAAGCAAGGTGCTCGAGGAGAACGGCAGGCTTCTCATCATAGAAACCTCCTCCAAGGAATCATACGGCGGGACCGTCGGATTCTATCGCCGCCTGGGGTACGAGGAAGCGTCGAAGATACGCGATTTCTACGACGTCGGTGACGATAAGCTGGTTTACATCAAGAGATTTTCACGATAAGGAGAATTTCACTCCATGGAACAGTGGAAGGCTGATCTGCGCAACAGCGTCACCAGAGGCGAGAACATCACCCAGGACTTCGCAGGGGACCGGGAGGAGATCGAGGAAGTGCGCGCCGTTTACCCCATGCGCATCCCGCGCTACTACTACAATCTGATCCGGGAGAAGGGGGATCCGATCTGGATGCAGTCGGTCCCCTCGCTCGCGGAACTCCAGGACACGGACAGCCCTGAGGATCCGCTGCACGAGGATGAGGACAGCCCTGTCACCCGCCTCACTCACCGGTACCCCGATCGCGTGCTTCTCCTGATCACCGACCGCTGCCCCATGTACTGCCGTTTCTGCACCCGCAAGCGCATGGTGGGCCGCACGAGCGACATCACCGAACGGACGGTCACCGCAGGCATCGAGTACATCCGCGCGCACACGGAGATCCGGGACGTCCTGCTCTCGGGCGGCGATCCGCTGATGGTCGGCGACGAGAAGCTCGAAAGCATCATTTCCCGGCTCCGCGCCATACCGCACGTCGAGATCATCCGCATCGGGACGCGCTTCCCGTGCGTGCTGCCGAGCCGCATCACGGATGACCTCTGCAACATGTTGAAGAAGTACCACCCGATCTTCCTGAACACGCACTTCAACCATCCCCGGGAAATCACGCCGCAGTCCCGGGAGGCGTGTGAACGGCTCGTGAATGCGGGCATCCCGGTGGGCTGCCAGACCGTGCTGCTGAAAGGGGTCAACGACGACCCCGAAATCATGAAGGAGCTCATGCACAAGCTGGTCATGATGCGGGTCCGCCCCTATTACCTGTACCAGACCGACCTCACGCGCGGCACCAACCACTTCCGCACGCGGGTGGAGGCCGGACTCCAGATGATCCAGGCGCTGCGCGGGCACACCTCCGGCTTCGCAGTCCCCCAGTTCGTCATCGACGCGCCGGGCGGCGGCGGCAAGATCCCGCTCATGCCGGAATACGTCGTCGCGTTCGACGAGAAGGAAATCCTGCTGCGGAACTTTGAAGGCAGGCTGTACCGCTATCCGCAGCCGGCGGAGGAATACGTGCGCGACGTCCGCGAGATCGAAGTCATCAACTTCTGACACGCAGGCCCGGAAGATCGGACCCTCGAAGTCCTCAAAGTCGTTTTCCTTTTGAGGTCTCTGTGTATTATGGGGCGCCGTCCGGGTGTGCCCGTGCCTGCCGACCATGCCCGTAAAGGCTTGCCTCGACAGCGCCGGACTGATAATCTTGCCCCTTCGAAGCGGATATCCGCAGCGCTCGGAGATAATCGCCCTCCGGATCGGAAACCATGATGCACACAGTCAGAGTCGGCGGGCTGATGCTGGGCCGGCGCCCGCAGCCGTTTTTCATCGCCGGCCCATGCGTGATCGAAAGCGAAAGACACTGTCTGAAAACAGCGGAGCGCCTCGCCGCCATCGCTGCGAGATTGTCGGTCGACCTGATATTCAAGGCTTCCTATGACAAGGCGAACCGCACTTCGGCGGATTCCTACCGCGGCCCCGGCCTCGAGGAGGGACTCCGCATCCTGGCGAAGGTGCGCGCAGTCAGCGGCCTGCCGGTGCTGAGCGACGTGCACGAGACCGGCCAGGTCGCGGCCGCCGCCGGGGCCCTCGACATGCTCCAGATCCCGGCGTTCCTGTGCCGGCAGACCGACCTGATCCGCGCCGCCGCTGCCAGCGGCAAGGCCGTCAACATCAAGAAGGGGCAGTTTCTTTCTCCCCAGGAGATGCGGAAAGCCCTCGACAAGGCGCTCGCAACGGGGAATCGTAACATCCTGCTCACGGAGCGGGGGACCTTTTTCGGATACAACAACCTGGTGGTGGATTTCCGCTCTCTGGTCATCATGAGGTCCTTCGGGCAGCCGGTGGTCTTCGACGTCACGCACAGCGTGCAGGCGCCGGGAGGGCAGGGGGACCGGTCGGGAGGTCACGCGGAGTTCATCCCGCACCTCGCGCGCGCCGCAGCCGCCATCGGGGTGGATGGGTTCTTCTTCGAGATCCACGATCATCCCGAACGCGCGCTTTCGGATGGTCCGAACGCACTCGGTCTTCGCCTGTTTCCCAGGCTGGTGCAGGAACTGCTTGAGATCCGTGCTGCCGGCCGGAGGTCAACATGAACGTCAAGTCGGATGCCACGCTCTCGACGGCGATACGGGTCCTGGAACTCGAAGCCCGGGCCGTGCACTCCCTGATCGAGCGTCTCGACACGTCGTTCCCGCAGGCAGTTGCCGTCGCCGCCTCCTGCACCGGCAAGATCGCCGTCACAGGCGTGGGAAAGTCCGGGATTATCTGCAAGAAGATCGCCGCCACGCTGAGCAGCACCGGATCGCCGGCGATTTTTCTCCATGCCGCCGAAGCCCTGCACGGCGACGTCGGACTGCTGGGCCCGCACGACGTCATCCTCGCCGTTTCCAAGAGCGGCGAGACCGCGGAAATCCTCCAGATTCTCAACGTGAGCAAGCGGCTCGGACTGCCGATCATCGCCATGTCCGGCGCGCCGGATTCGACGCTGGCGCGCCTCGCGGATGTAAACCTGGATGTCAGCGTCGCGGACGAAGCCTGCCCCTTCGGGCTTGCCCCTACGACCAGCACGGCGGCGGCGCTCGCCATGGGGGACGCGCTCGCGATGGCCCTGATGGAACATAAAGGATTCCGGCTCGAGGATTTCGCCAAATACCATCCGGCAGGCAGCATCGGCAAGAAGTTGCTCCGGGTCGGCGATCTCATGCATCGCGGCGACGAGATCCCGCTCGTTTCGGAGTCTACGCCGATGAGCGAGGTCATTTACGAGATGTCCCGCAAGACGCTGGGAATGACCGCGGTGGCGGATGGCGACGGAAAACTGGCCGGTGTCATCTCCGACGGCGACCTGCGGAGGATGCTCCAGCGCTCTCCGGAGCCCCTGCGACTGAAGGCCGCCGACTGCATGAGCCGCGCACCCAAGACGATCTCGGCCGGGCAGGCAGCCACCGCCGCACTGGCCATGATGGAAGAGCTCAAGATCACAAGCCTGGTGGTCGTCAACGAAACCCGGGGTGTAATCGGCGTCATCCACATCCACGACCTCTGGCGCACCCAGATGTTTTGAGACTCCGCGGCGCATCCTCGACCGGCGCCCACCCATTCGAAGCCCTTGAAAAAAACCGCATTCAACGCTACAGTGTTCCCTGTGCGGGAGTAATTCAGCGGTAGAATGCCAGCTTCCCAAGCTGGACGTCGCGGGTTCGATCCCCGTCTCCCGCTCCACAAAACACCAAATTCCACAACAACTTAGCGGAGCAGGAAAAAGCGGAGTGCGAATTCCCTAGTAGTCCGGTTGCGCCTGGGTTGCACGTTTGGTTATGCCTCGGCGGCAGGTTGCGCGGGGGTCGCGCTTTTCATTCCCGGAAGGTTGTTGACGAACTTGCGATTTGCCCCGGGCTGCAGGTGCCCGTAACGCCTTACCGTGAGTTCAATTCTTGAGTCTCCCATCTGCTCGCTGACGTACGCGATCGGCGCGCCGGCCGGGGCTCCCCCGCGCATCACCAAGCCCCCGAATGATCAAGAACGGAGAAATCTCTTGACGCGCAACACGGGGGGGCGAGTCGGCTCCAGTCATCGCGGGGATAAGAGATTTTCCCCGCTCCGTTAAGCGTTTGCATTTCATTCTTTCTGGAACACATACTGATGATTGCCGGCGTCCCGATCTCGGAAGTTGTGCGGCCATCGCTTTTGGTCACCCGGCTGTCTGGTCGGCCAAAACCGGCAAGGCGACCCGGGTTTATGCTCCCATACGTCCTCTTTGCGGGCTCTCGGCAATTTCATCGCCGGCATTGTGGGAGGCGACATCGGTGTGGCGGCAAACGGAGAGAAGATAGCGCATCCCGCCACACGCGCCACCTGCGCCGTTCGGAACGGCGCGGCTACGATGCCTCTGTCTGAAGGCCAGGCGCTCCCCCCCGTGGAAATGAATGTGGCAGCCACTTTTGCATGCAGGCAATGGATTACTTCTGATAGAATCGCACTGTCTGCCACCGCCAGAAAAGCGAAATGGCGGCGGAAGAGAGATGGCAGGGGGAAAGCGCAAAAATGCCTGTAGTCTACAAAGTCATGCTTCGATGCCCGCAGACCGGGGAGCCTGTCGACAGCGGAATCCGCACTACGGGCAGGGAAACCGTCACCGGCGGGCTTGTCCGGGATGGAATCGTGCGTTGCTCCCACTGCGGCACCATGCACTCACTCGGCAGCGATTGCTATCTCGATGTGGCACGGATCACTTCCACAGATGCGCTCTGGCGACCCAACAGGTGAGTCGGCCTGAGCAGGGCAGGATGTCGGCATGTCGGCGCTCGCCGGTCCGGTTTCAGGGCATTCCAATCGCGTTGCACGGATGCGAGGGCCCGGCATGCATTCACAAACATTTCCCCGGAAGCAAACGATCAAGGAGGTTTTCATGCCCAAGTGCGGCAGTTTGCCGATTGCGGCCTTCGTTGCTGTTCTTTTCCTCGTTCCGTGCGTCGTTCTTTTTTCAAATCCCTTTGAAACCCAGAGCCAACAGGTGTCTTCAGTTGCCGTCGACACCCTGGTCCAGGATCTGAAGAGCCCCGTCACTTCGCGGCGCAGGGAAGCAGCCAAGCTTCTCGGAGACACCAGGTCGCAGAGCGCCATTCCCGATCTGGTTGCCGCGGCTTCCGACTCCGATGTGGGGGTGCGAAAGGAAATCGTCATCGCACTGAACAAGATGCTGGACGTCCGTGCATTGCCCGGATTCATCAAGCTCTGCCCGGATCCGGACAAAGAAATCCGGCAGCGGTCCATGGAAGGCATTCTCACGCTGTATCTGCCCCGCGAGGAGGGACTGGGCGCCACGGTGAACAAGGTCGCCAACTTCATAAATCCATGGAGCGACGAAGCGGGAGAGACGGTTGTGGAACCGGGCATCAAGGTGGACCCCGGTGCAATCGCCGCTCTGAGCGACCGGCTGCGGGATGTGGATCCCGGCATCCGGGTGCAAGCCGCCCGCGCTCTCGGCATCCTCAAAGCGCGGCCCGCTGTTCCTTCTCTTCTTGCCTCCCTGAAGGATCGGCAGACCAATGAATTCCACTTTGAGGCCATTCGCGCGACGCGCAAGACCGGAGATCCATCGGCAGCACGCGACCTGATGAACTACCTGAATTACAGCGACAGCAAAGTGCGCAACGAGGCCATATACACCATCGGCAGGCTGCGCTACCGGGGGGCCGTGCCGGAATTGACACGCCTCTACGAAAGGGAAACGACCCTGCCCGCCAAAGTGACGGATAAGGCCTTTAGCGAATTCCTGCTCGATGCCCTCGCCTTCATCGCCGACCCGGCCTCGAAGCCGCTCTTCGAAAAGGAGAAACAGAATCCGGCAGAAACCCTCCGGCTCCATGCCTATGAAGGCCTGGCGCGGCTGGCGGACTCCTCGATGGTGACGAATGTTACGCGGGCGTGGCTCAATGAGAAAGAGCCCCGTGTCAGGACCGCACAGGCCTATGCGATCTTCCGCATGGGAAGGCGGGAGTTTCTGGATGAGGTGGTGAACTGCCTGAATAACCGCGGGACGAACGCGGAAGCCCGGATGTACCTGCTGGAGCTGAAGCCGGAGGATTTGCCCGAACTGTACAGCGAGACGAAAAACAATGAAGTCAGCGTCCGGGAGGCCCTGGCCGAGATCTTCGGCCTGATCGGCGACCGGGGCGCCATTCCGGTCCTGCAGAATCTGGCAGCGGATACGCGGGGCCAGATCGCGGCAAACGCCACGCAGGCGATGCGCAGAATCAGCGCGCGAATGGCGACGCAATAGCCCGGTGCACACCGGTGGGTGGGGAGCGTTTCGGGAAGATGCGTGTCCGGGAGAAATTGGTGGGCGCCACAGGACTCGAACCTGTGACCCCTGCGGTGTGATCGCAGTGCTCTACCAGCTGAGCTAGGCGCCCTTCGGTGCGGCATTATGTAACATGACATGGGTCATTTGTAAATAGCGATCAGGGGGATGAGTCATGGGAATCACGAAGAAGATTCTTCCGGTGCTGGGGATCATTCTGTGCTTTGCAGCCGCGCGGGCCTGGGCGCAGGAGGAAACTCCGGCGGAAACGCAGTACCGGGAAGACTACGAGCGCTACCAGAAAATCGCGGCAATCAAGGAGCCGATGAAACGCGCCGATGAGCTTCTGCAGTTTCTCAAGGATCGCCCCGACTCCAAGCTGAACGGCACCGTGCAATCCGGCTATCTATATGTCGTGCAGGAGCAGGCGACTGCAACAAAGTGGGATGTCGTGATTGCCCAGTCGGAGCGCTTCATCAGGGTTCGCCCGAAAGTCGGGGAGACCTACTGGTTCCTCGGCCGCGCTTTCTCCGAGCAGAAGAAGCTGGACGTGGCCATGATTGCCCTGGCGAAGTGCTATCTCCTCAAATGCCCGGTTTCCGCCAAGGCGAAGCAGTATCTCGACTACCTTTACAAGGGGCAGAGGGGTAACCTCGTCGGGCTGGAAAAGATCATTCAGAAGGCCAGAGAGGAAATCGGCGGATAGCATTGAAATTCACGGATGCGGGAGCTACCCTACTTGCAGGTGGCGTATGTTCTGGTTGCTTGCTTTGGCTGCGTGGGCTCTCGCCGAGGCGATTACGGTCGTGGGCCCGGCTTACCCTCCCAACGCCGTCTCCGGCGGCACGGTGACAGCCCTGCTTCATGTGTCTGCCGGCGAAATCAGGGGGATGGATATCCTGCAGGGAGACGCGCCATTCGTCGCCCCGACACGCTCGGCTCTCGGCGCCTGGAGATTCAGGAGTTCCGACAGCGGGGACTATCTCGTCGTGGTGAATTTCCGCTCCCCGACGCTCTATGCAACCGGGCCGGCCGGGCGCAAACTCTCCGCCCGGCCTGACTCGGCGGAGGTCCCGGGAATCAAGAGCATCGTGGAACCTGTCTACCCCGCAAACTCACTGGGTGAGGGAAGCGCCGTATTCCGGCTCGGCATCTTGGCATCCGGAGCCGTTTCGAATGCGGTCGTGGTCCAGGGCCTGGGGGATCTGACCAGTGCCTGCCTCGCCGCCGTCCGTCAATGGCAGTTCGTCCCGGCTGCAACGGCCGGGACGAATCCGGGATCGTCCGAGGTGTACGCCGTCTGCGTGCTTCGCCGCCCGGTCCTGGGAAAGAGCGTCCCCTGACAGGCCCTCCGTGAGCTGCCGCCATCTTCTGCCAAACCCCTGAGGACGGACGCCCGGGCACTCAAGGTCAGCCGCTATTACTACTATCCTCTCGAACCGGTTCCACGGCTTACCTTCGCGAAATGACTGCAGGCCAAAACCAAGCCTTCCAGGCGTGGCAGTATGCTCGCGGATGCATCGTTGACTTGCGCCGAAGGAAGGAAACTGGTGGATGGTGGGGGGATCGAACCCCCGGCCTCCGCATTGCGAACGCGGCGCTCTCCCAGCTGAGCTAACCACCCACTGTCGACAGACTCGAAATCGGATCGACGCGGAATTATACCCGAGCCCGTCCGTCTGTCAAACGGAATAGCGGACGCCGCCGCTTCCTGCTCCGGAGGCCACAAAACCTGATTCCGCACGCGGGGATGGCCCCCCGATTCTCAGGCCAGGTAGATGGGAACCGGGGTGAAGCAAATGATCAGGATCAGCATCGCCGCAACGCCGATCACTCTGCGGCCGGTCCCGACGGCCTCGTCGTCGTACAGTGTAGGTGGATGGTAGAAGCGTGCCCGCAGGCCGACGATCATAATGAGCACCGCAAACAGCAGGTAGGAGGGAATCGGCCAGCCTGCGAAACTCACCAGCACGAGAGCGACGGTCGCACCGATGGAAACCTTCTTCTGCAGTTCGCGGCCGAGCATCGCATAGGCGATGTGCCCGCCGTCCAGCTGCCAGATCGGAAAGAGATTCAGGCTGGTCGCCAGCAGCCCGAACCACGCGGCCATCGCGATCGGGTGCGCGATCATGTCCTGTGTCCCGGAAGAATAGCCCAGCACCGCGGCGCCGATCCAGCGAAACAGAAGCGGCTCTCCGAACGCGATCTCCCCGGCGATGCTGCCCTTCGGAATCAGAGTGGAATAGGCGATGCCGACAATCAGGGCAGGCACGACGAATACAAAGCCGGCCAGAGGTCCGGCAATACCGACGTCGAACAGCGCCCTCTTGCTTTGAAACGGCGATCTGATTCGGATGAATGCTCCCATGGTTCCCGCGATCGAAATCGGCAGGGGCAGGAAATAGGGCGGGGTGCAGCGGATTCCGTAGTGGCGGCACGCAAGGAAATGCCCCATTTCATGGGCCAGCAGAATCATGACGATCGTGAATGAAAACGAAACCCCCTGCAGCAGCAGACTCGGATGCGATGCGACCAGGATCAGCATGCGAATCAGGCCGACATCCCCGGCGACATAGAAGAGACCGGCGTATGTCGTGCTCAAAATGGTGGCAAGCAGAAGAAAAGAGGGAAGCAGCCATTCCCGCCATTGGAACGGAGCCGTTCCGGGGGGTGGATATTCATGCACCGGAGGCCGCGCGACCCACGTTTGCCCAAGGCGCGCGGTCGGATCGGTGGGGAAATCACTACTCACAAAACTCCGAACTTTCTTGTAATTCCTACTGGACAGGAAGGATGCCTGCAGCGCTTTCCGCAGGATCAGAAGATCTTGTCCGCACGTATTTCCTTGCCGGGCTTGAAGCGGATCGTCTTGCCCGGAGGAATCGCGACCTCTTCCCCGGTGCGGGGATTCCGGCCGACGCCGCTCTTGCGCGGTTTCACGATGAATACCCCGAATCCGCGCAATTCGATCCTTTCACCACGCTTCAGTGCGCTCTTGAGTGAATTGAAAACGGATTCGACCGCAATCTCCGCTTTTACCTTCGTGATATTCAACTGATCGGCAACACGGTTCACGATGTCCTGTTTTATCACGCTGATCCTCCATAAGTTCGTGCAAACATATTATTTGTGGCTCGAAAGCCTGTCAAGCCAATTCTATTTCCCGCATTACACCGTCGACCCCCGTTGCCAGACTCCCGCCTTGCCCGATTCCCTCAGGATCCAATATCGGCGTGATGCCGGATGATTGGATCGCTGCAATTGCGCGCCGCGATTAGGATAATCCTCCCTGTTGCCCGCAGCAGGTCTCGTCACGGCAGGATTTCCTCCGGCGTCAGTCCCTGATCTCACCTGGCGATGGCGCTCCCGTTCCAGTGCGGGTCTATGCCGGCGAAGGCATCACACGAGTGGTCTTCCTGAAAGTGGATTCCGGGTGCTGCACCTCCTATGCCGATCGGAAAGGCAAGTGTCAAGCGCTAAGCAACATCGAGGTAATATGGCACGAATACGGGGCTGCTCCGCCGCAATCCGCTGATGTTTCCCGATGCCGTCGGCTGCGGCGAAGGAGACCCGGCCCTTGCAATCAGATTCAGGCATCCCGTATCATTCGAGGTGCGGAATCAGGCGGTGAACATTGGATTCTTAACTGCGCACCTGTGCCACGCGATCTCGGAAAAGTCCCATGAGACGGATGCTGCTGCGGGCGTTGAGTATTAGCCTCCTTTTGTTTCCGGCTGCCTGCGGATACCGGCTCGTCAGTGCGGTGCAAATCCTCCCCGGCGGCGTGCGTTCCCTGGGCATTCCCACATTCATCAACACGACCCGGCAATACAAACTCGAGCAAGGGATCACCGAGGCGGTGTTACAGGAGTTTTTTCTGCGCACCCGCGTCCCGGTGAATTCGGATGCGAGCGGCGTGGACGCCGTGTTCCAGGGAGTGATCCGGGACATGAGGTCAAGCCCCGTGAGCTTCGACAAGGAAGGGTTCGCTTCGGAATTCCTCGTGACCGTGCAGATCTCGGCCAAACTTGTGCGGGTCAGGGATGGAGCGGTGCTGTGGCAGAATCCGGATTTCGTTTATCAAAACCGCTATGTGCTGAACAGCAGAGTCACTGAATTCTTTTCCGAGGAAAATGCGGCCCTGGGTCGCCTGGCACGCGATTTTGCTGCGAGCCTGGCCAGCACTGTCCTCACCCGTTAGCCCCTTGCCAGTCCTGACCTTCGACGAACTGGATGCAGAATTAAGCCGCGGGAAATTCCGTCCCGTCTACCTCCTCTACGGGCCGGAAGAGTATCTGTTGCGGAGGGCGGTAACTTCACTCCGTGAAAGGGCTGTCGCCGCGGAAGCACGTGCGTTCAATTATCGGGAGTTCAGCGGCGCTTCTGGCGACGCCCGCCGGGTCCTCGAAGAAGCAAGGACATTCCCGCTTATGGCAGCGCGCCGGATGGTCCTCGTCACAGAGGCCGGAAAATTCGGCGTCACAGGGCTCGAGCTGATTGCAGAGTATGCCGACCGGCCCGAAGCGAAGACCGTCCTGGCATTGGTGGCGGACGAACTGGATCGCCGCACCGCCTTTTACAAGCGCATGACAGAACGCGCGTGCGTGGTGGAATTCGCGAAAGTGAAGGGACCTGCCCTCGAGACCTGGGCCTCCAGCCTGCTCTCAAGGAGGGGATATCGCATCGGCGCATCGGTCCTGCACGAGCTGATCGAACTTGCGGGCTCCGACCTGCTGAGCCTGAACAATGAACTTGAAAAGCTCATGCTGTACGCCGGCAAGGACAAGGAAATCCGGGATGCGGCCGTCAACTCCCTGGTGCGCGCCAGCCGCCTGCACGGAATATTCGAACTTACCGGCGCCATCGGCCGTCGCGACCGCAAGCAGGCCCTGCGCCTGCTCGGGAATCTTCTCGAAATGGGGGAGCCCCCCCTGGTCATCTTGAGCATGATGGCCAGGCATTTCAGACAAGTCTTGGCTGCAAAGGAACTTATGCAGAAGGGTCAACCGGTTCAGGAGGTCGGAAGACAGATTCAGGTGCCGCCGTTCGCGCTGCAGGAGTTTCTGCGCCAGGCCCGATCCATCGATACCGATTGCGCCCGGGGACTGCTCGAGCGGCTCGCCTGGATCGATCGCCAGATCAAATCAACGAGCCCGGACCCGCGCCTGCTGCTCGAACACTGGATCTGTTCTCTCTGAATGACCGGCGCCGGGGAGGCGGTCTATTTTTCTGCGGCCGGCACCGAAGTGGCATTGCAGTGCCGGGTGAGGCGTGACTTGTGCCGAGCCGCGGCATTGGCGCTGAGCGCCCCTTTACGGACGGCCTTGTCGACTTGAGAATACAATCCGCGAAGGCCCGCGGCGGTCTCTTCGGATTTTCCGGAATTCAGCTTTTCGGAAAACTTTTTCAACGCCGTTCGCAGGGTGCTGCGATTATTGCGGTTCCTGTTCCTTCGTCGGTTGCTCTGTCGGTGCGCTTTCAGAGCCGAGGCGTGATTCGCCATTCCCGCTGATCCTCCTGAAAGTCGTTGCCCGGAGCCCATGTTGGAATTCCGGAAAAAACTTTATAATACAAGCACTTATAATTCATGTCAATCGGTATTTTGCCATTGACTTGCCCTGCGCACAGACCTAAGATAGTATCAGAAATGCGCATGATGGATAGTGACCTGAGTCCCGCCGCATCGTGGAGCAATCTGCTGTTCCCGCATATTTCATTCCGAGCACGAGGTCAAGCGGCCGTTTCATGAAAAAAGTCCTTCTCTCGGATCGCAGTCTGCAGCTTCTTTTTGGGCCCCTCGACGAAAATATCCGGTTCCTGGAAAACCTCTTCGCCGTGACCATCCAGGCCCGCGACTCCTCACTCGCCATCGAGGGCGAAGAGAAAAACGTCACCCTGCTGGAACGCATTCTGGTGGACTTCGCCGGGCTGATCGACAAAGGGCACAGCATAAGCAACGGCGACCTCAAGTCGGCATTCAAGCAGATCGCGGAGGATGCTGCCCTGACGCTGAACGATTTTTTCCCGAAGATGCAACTGCTGGCCGCGGGCAAGAGGCAGGTCACGCCCAAGAGTCTGAATCAGCGCCGCTATGTCGAATCGATCCGCCAGAACGACATTGTCTTCGCCATTGGCCCGGGAGGAACGGGCAAGACGTTCCTTGCCGTGGCAATGGCCCTCACCTATCTGCTGGAGAAAGGCGTCACGCGCATCATCCTGACGCGCCCGGCCGTCGAAGCGGGCGAGCGGCTCGGATTCCTCCCGGGAGATCTGGAGGCTAAGATCAATCCGTACCTCCGCCCCCTCTATGACGCACTCTACATCCTGATGGAGTCGGAGAAAATACAGCGCTACCTCGAAACCGGAGTGATCGAGATTGCGCCGCTGGCGTTCATGCGCGGAAGGACTCTCAACGATGCGTTCATCATCCTCGATGAGGCGCAAAACACCACGTCAGAGCAGATGAAGATGTTTTTGACCCGCATCGGATTGCATTCCAAGGCCGTAATCACCGGAGACGTCACCCAGATCGACCTCCCGTTGGGCCGCGGTTCGGGCCTGGTCGAAGCGCGCAATATTCTCAGAGGTGTGGAGGGATTGGCCTTCTGTTATTTCAACGAAGGGGACGTGGTGCGCCACCACCTGGTTCGACTGATCATCAAGGCGTACCAGCAGCACGCGCAGAGTGAAACTACCGGGAACTTCAACGGAAATGGCAGCCAAGAAGCATAAGATACGTCTGGGAGTGATGTTCGGCGGCAAATCCGGCGAACACGAGGTGTCCCTGGCTTCCGCCGCTGCCGTGATCGGCGGGCTGGACCCCGAAGAGTATGAAGTGATCGCGATCGGCATTACGAAGTCCGGAACGATAGCGAGCGCTTCCGAGGTCCGCACCATGCTGCCGGCGACGCTGCTGCAACGTGTCTCCCCGTGGGTGGGGGAAGAGGGGGGGAACACTCCGGACCTGAAATCCTCATTGCTTGGGCACGATGGCAGGGGGGACCGGCGTCCGGATATCATCTTCCCTGTGCTGCACGGCCCCTTCGGCGAAGACGGGACTATCCAGGGCCTGCTTGAGATTGCCGGCATTCCTTATGTAGGCTGCGGCGTGCTCGCCTCCGCCGTCGGCATGGACAAGGATTTCATGAAACGCCTCTTCCTCCACGCCGGTCTGCCGGTAGTGCCATACTTTGTGGAATCGTCCCGTGGACTGAAGCAGAGGCTGGCGCAGATTCGTTCGGCTGCGGAGAGCCGTTTCGGGTATCCGGTTTTCTCCAAGCCCGCAAACCTGGGTTCCTCGGTGGGCGTCTTCAAGATACACGATGCCGGTGAATTCGATCAGGCCGTGCTCGCCTCTGCCCGGTTCGACCGCAAGGTGGTCGTCGAGAAGGGGATCGATGCCAGGGAACTGGAGTGCGCCGTGCTGGGCAACGAAGAACCGGAAGCTTCGGTTGTGGGAGAGATCATCCCGGCGTGCGAGTTCTACGATTACACCGCCAAGTACCGGAACCCCGACAGCCGGGTCCAGATTCCTGCCGACATCGCTCCCGAAACCGCGCGGGAAATCCGCGACCTGTCGCTGCGCGCATTCCGGGCCATCGAAGGATCCGGGCTCGCGCGAGTGGATTTTTTTCTGGATCGCAACACAGGGACAGTCTGGCTGAACGAAATCAACACCATGCCTGGGTTCACGTCCATCAGCATGTATCCGAAGCTGTGGGCTGCCTGCGGCGCGCCTTTTGCGGACCTGATCCGGCGCCTCATCGATCTTGGTTTCGAGCGTCACCGGCAACGCGAGGGGTTCACGGCCGTGCTGCCGGACGGGAGGGACGGCGGCGGCATGGCAGTGTGATGTCTGCTTGGATTGTATGATGTTTTTTTGCTTATTGCACCGGTAACTTCCCGGTCAGGCGAAAGGAGGGATAGCGCTATGAGCGTTCCTTTGGGTGAGGCAGAACTCCGTCAACAGTTGCTCTCGAGGGACGAGGAATTCAGGAAACTGGCCGCCGAGCATCAGTCCTATGACGAGCAGTTGGAGCAGTTGAGTCGCCGTCATCACCTGAGTGCGGATGAAAGAATGCAGGAAATTACCCTCAAAAAGAAAAAACTGATGCTGAAAGACCAGATGTATTCCATCGTTCAGAGATATCAGAAGGAAACGAATGCCGGATCCTGACTCTCCGGATTCTCCCCTCGAGCGTGACAACCGGGCCGTCGGCCGTCCTGCCCGTGAACATGCGCGGGAACTGCCGGGCAAACCGCAATGGTACACGACGCGTATCGGTTCCTGATCCCACTTCTCGCTCTGTGCGCGCTATGCCTCTACTTCGGGATGGGCGCAGCGGCGGCCGTGATCGCGGTTCTCGCGTGTTTTGTCGCCTATTTCTTCCGCAATCCGGCGCGAAAAATCCCGCCCGGGGATCACCTGGTGGTTTCGCCCGCGGACGGCAAGGTCGTCAGGGTCGGGCGTCTTCCCGACGCGGACAAGGAATTGCCGGGCGGGCACGCCATCAGCATCTTCCTCAACATCTTCGACGTGCACGTGAACCGGGCTCCGATTCACGGCGCGCTGGAGCGCCTGGAATACCGCCGCGGCAGGTTCAAGGCGGCTTACGATGACGAAGCGTCCCGGGTCAACGAGCAGAATGTCCTCACCATCCGCGGCCCCCGCTATTGCATTACAGTCAAGCAAATCGCAGGGCTGATCGCCCGCCGTGTGGTATGCTGGAAGCAGCCTGGCAGTGCGGTGGAGCGGGGGGAAGTCTTCGGTCTGATCCGTTTCGGTTCCCGTGTCGACGTTCACCTCCCGCAAGATTTCCGGGTACAGGTCAAAGTCGGGGACCGGGTCAAAGGCGGCAGTTCCGTGATCGCAGAGGTCTCCTGAATGAAGTCCCAGGCCCAGCTCTTCGGAAGCATGATGACGCACCCGCGCAGGCACCTGGGGCGCACCGTGTTCATCCTGCCCAGCCTGTTCACGGTGAGCAACATCTTTTGCGGATACTATGCGATCATCTCCGCCATGCACGAGCATTACGATTTTGCGGCGCAGGCTATCGGCATCGCCATCATCCTCGACATGCTCGACGGCAGAATCGCCCGCCTTACAAACTCCGAAACGGGCTTCGGGCTCCAGCTCGACTCGCTGGCGGACGTGATTTCTTTCGGCATTGCGCCCTCCGTGCTCGCCTTCTGCTGGGGATTGACTGTCCTGAACTACCAACTCGGCTGGATCGCCGCCTTCACGTTCACCATTTGCGGGGCCATGCGCCTGGCGCGCTTCAACGTGCAGGCCGGGCTGTTCAAGCATTTTGTCGGCCTGCCGATCCCCGCCGGAGGCGGAGCCGTCGCGGCGGTGGTGCACTTCTGGGTGGAGCCGGTTACGAGCCCGCTTGCATCCGGCCTGCTGGTGGCGGGAATTTTTCTGCTCGCCTTCCTGATGATCAGCACGTTCCGTTACAGCAGCCTCAAGAACCTCACGCTGGGAAGAAAGTCGCATTTCACGATCCTGATCATCGCCCTGCTCGTCGCCCTCATTTACAACTATTCCGACTGGACGCTGCTGATCATCGCCCTGACATACGCCGCTTCGGGGCCTGCAGCGAAATTCTATTCCATGGCGCGGCACCGCCGGCGTTCGCCGGAAGCGTTGCGCGTCCAGGAAGCCGGAAAGGGAAACTGAGTGCCTCATGGCGCATAGAGCGGTTCTTCCTCCCCTTGCCCTGCTGGCCTGCGTCTTGATCTCGTGTGCGACGCTCCAGGCGCCGATGCAATCCCCCGTCTACACGCGGGAACAAATGCAGCATGCGGCCCGTGACGGGATCGAGATCGCGGTCAGACCCATCGAGGGTGAGGACGAATACCTGGATTTGTTCGACAACGACTTGCCCGGGATCGGGATGGTTGCGGTCTGGGTGGAGGTGCGCAACACGCGCCCGGACGCGATACAGCTGAAGCCGGATTTGTGGTCGATGCGCACCGGTGCGCGCAGAGTCCCTGCCATGAGCGTTGCCGAGGTGTACGAGCGCTATTACGAGGGGCGCCGGGTGCGCATGTATGCAGTGCGGACCGACGGCGCAGCGCGCTCAAGAATGCAGCAGGCTCTGCTTGCCGAAGGCCGTATCCCTCCCTCCGAAACGCGCCGCGGATTTCTCCTGTTTCGGATCGATCCGGCGGGAGCTCCCGGATGGAGCGGCGGCGCAGTGCTGGTGGCACGCGATATCCTGCCGGATTCCGGAACTGCAACCACGATCGAGATCTCGCTCTCCCATGCCGACCCGTGAGGTAGAGGCCCTCGTACTGCGGCACTACCCGCTCTCCGAGGGCGACCGCATCGTAGTCCTGATGACAAAGGAGCACGGAACACTGCGTGCAGTCGCACAGGGCGCCTGCAAGCCGCGCAGCCGCCTGGGAGGCTGCCTGGAGCCGATGACGCACGTCTGCGTGCAGCTCTACGCCAGGGAAGGGAGCGAACTCGCGCGCATCTGGCAGTGCGAGATCGTTCGCTCCTATCTGGGCAGGAACCCGACTCTGGACCGGGTCTTCGGGTATTCCTACATGGGGGAGCTCAGCCAGGAGCTGGCGCAGGAAAACAATCCCAACGCTCTGCTGTTCCGGCTTCTCCTCGCGGTCCTGGATGCCGGGGAACAGATCGGCCTGAACCAGGCGTTGCTCCGGTATTTCGAACTCTGGGCGCTCCGGCTCAACGGCTGGCTGCCCGATTATGACTCTTGCCCGGCTTGCGGAAAATGTGTTAAAGATCAGGGGTTTTATGCATGGTTGGAAGCCGGCCAGGGACGCTGCCGGGCCTGCGCGGATCATCGGGGCATCAGGGTCGGCCCCGAGGCCGCCTGCCAGCTGCAGGAGATTCTGCAGCTTTCCCCGGCACGGTTCGCCTCCGGCGCCCATTCCGCTGCCGCGCTGCGCGATCTGGAGCGTCTGGCGCAGTCCTTGATCGAATGGCATCTGGAGAAGCGGCTCAAGTCCTACGGCACACTCAAGGAGGTGCTGGGCGTCGGCGGGCGGCCGGAACCCTGAGACGCCCGGAAGGGCGTCCCGCGGAACCTCGGCGCCGGAAATATCAGAAACCGTACCGCCCAGGCAGGCCTTATGCAAAAAAAGAACTTCCAGCAGATCATTCTCACATTGCAGCAATACTGGGACCGTCACGGGTGCGCACTCCAGCAGCCGTATGACCTGGAAGTCGGCGCCGGCACCATGGCGCCCGAAACCTTCCTGAGAGTGCTGGGGCCCGACCCATACCGGGTGGCCTACGTAATGCCTTCGCGCCGGCCCGCGGACGGCCGGTACGGAGACAATCCCAACCGCGTGCAGAAGCACTATCAATACCAGGTCATCCTGAAACCTGCGCCGCCCGATGCGCAGGACCTGTATCTCAGGAGCCTGGAAGCGCTCGGCATCAGCCTCCGGGAACACGACCTGCGCTTCGAAGAAGATAACTGGGAATCGCCGACGCTCGGCGCCTGGGGCATCGGCTGGCAGGTGCTGCTCGACGGCCTCGAAATCACTCAGTTCACCTATTTCCAGCAGGCAGGGGGAATCGACCTCGACCCGGTGAGCTGCGAGATCACCTACGGGCTCGAACGCATCGCCACGTTCATCTCCGAGGTGGACAGCATCTACGACCTTGCCTGGACGGAAGGGCTGAGTTATCGGGCTGTGCGGCACCGGGAAGAAGTCGAGTTCTCAAAATACAATTTCGAAGCCGGGAACATCCCCATGCTCTTCAGCCTCTTCAACCTCTACGAGGAGGAGTGCAGGCGGCTCCTGGCGCAGGATCTTGTTCTGCCCGCATACGATTACTGTCTCAAATGCTCCCACGCGTTCAACCTGCTCGACTCGAGGGGAGCCATCAGCGTCACGGAGCGCGTCGGTTTGATCGCGCGCGTGCGCCAACTTGCCTGCGAGGTGGCGCGAAGGTATGTGGCAACCTGCCCGCCGCGGGAAGCTCCCGTGCTTCCCGCCGGCGGCCCCAGTGAAACCGCTGCCGGGAACTCCTGAGATTTCTCTATGGATACTGCCGAACTGCTTGTGGAACTTGGTACCGAGGAGGTCCCCGCCTCCATGCTCGAAGATGCCACCCGGCAATTCGCCCGGCTGCTGATCGACGGGCTGCACGCGGAGCGCCTGTCCGCGGAAACCGGAGAAGTCTGGTGCACTCCCCGTCGCATGATCGTTGCCCTGAAATCGGTTCCGAAGCGGCAGGAGGACCTCATGGAAACCATCCTGGGGCCGCCCCGAAAGGTCTCTTTTGACGCGGACGGAAAACCGACCCGTGCTGCAATTGCCTTTGCGGAGAAAAACGGCGTTCCGCTCGCACGGATTCGGATCGTCGACACTCCCAAGGGAGAATACCTGACCGCCCGGCGAAAACAGAAAGGGGAGAGCACCGCGCGTGTCCTGCAGCGGGTCATCCCCGCCGCCATCGGGGGAATCCAGTTTCCGAAGTCCATGGTGTGGACCGCGGACAAGTTCCGTTTTGCCCGCCCGCTGCGATGGATCGTGGCTCTGTTTGCGGGGAAGGTTGTGAGATTCACCGTCGCCGGCGTCCCCTCCTCACGCTTCACCCGGGGCCACCGGTTTACGGGAAAGTCCCGGATCCCGGTGAGCGGCGCCGAGGCACTCCGCGAGTCTCTGCGGGAGAACGGCGTCATCGTGGATCCCGCGCAGCGTGCCCGGATGATTCGCACGGGCCTCGATCAGGCCGCTGCGGAGGCCGGCGGCAGGCTGCTGCCGGACGAGGACCTTCTGGCCACCGTGGTCAACCTCAATGAGTGCCCCTCCGTGGTGCGGGGCGCCTTCGACAACCGCTTCCTGGATCTGCCCGGGGAAATCCTGATCACCGTAATGCGGGAGCACCAGAAATACTTTTCGGTCGTGGACCCGGAAGGGCGCCTGCTCCCGTATTTCCTCGCCGTCATCAACACCAGCGGGGATTCTGGCGGCAAGATCCGCGGCGGGCACGAGCGCGTGCTGCGTGCCCGCTTCGCGGACGCCGCCTTCTTCTGGAATACCGATCGCAAGATCCCGCTGGGAGAGCGGGAATCATCGCTGAAGGGTGTATTGTTCCAGCAGAGACTCGGATCCTATGCGGACAAAACCCGCCGCATTCTCGCCCTGCTGCCCCATTTGACCGGCCCGGCGGGCTGCGGCTCGGCACCTACCGGGGTGGAAACCGCCGCGCACCTGATGAAATGCGATCTCGTGACCGAAATGGTCAAGGAATTCACGGATCTGCAGGGTATTGTCGGCGGACTGTACGCCAGGGCGGAAGGATACCCGGATACAGTGTGGCGCGCGGTCTACGAGCAGTACCAGCCGAAGAGCACCGCATCCCCATCCCCTTCCACCCTGCCGGGCGCAGTGCTTTCGCTTGCCGACCGCCTGGACACGGTGTGCGGATGCTTCTCGGTGGGACTGATTCCAAAGGGGTCGAAGGATCCGTTCGCCGTCCGCAGGCAGGGAAACGGTTTTCTCAAGATCCTCCTCGACCACCATATCCGGCTGTCACTGGACCGCCTGATCGCCGCGGGCCTCCAGGCGCTCGACGCCGATTCGCAGGAAACTGCCGCGGAAATCAAGAGGTTTTTCGAGGGGAGGCTGCGATTCCTGTTTGAGGAAGCGGGATTCTCCTACGACTGCATCAACGCCGCGCTGGCTGCGGGATACGATGACCCCGCCGATGCCGCCGAACGCGTGCGCGCGCTGCAGGAGCTGCGCCAGGAACCCGATTTCCTGGCATTGGCATCGAGTTTCAAGCGCGTCATGAACATCCTGGCACAGTCGGAAGCATCGGAGCATCTGCCGCAACCGGATCTCATGAGCGATGCCGCCGAGATCGCACTCTTTCAGCGCTATCTTGAAATCGTCCCGGAAGTGGAAGCAGCGCGCAACAACCGCCAATACTCTGCAGCCC
>Ga0113563_10000200_pt1 | contig 25666 bp, 22 predicted proteins | sample Mud3Dept3metaG_FD_80117 | JGI IMG/M metagenome (GOLD analysis project Ga0113563, IMG submission 80117) | Freshwater wetland microbial communities from Ohio, USA, analyzing the effect of biotic and abiotic controls - Mud 3 Core 4 Depth 3... | ecosystem: Environmental > Aquatic > Freshwater >... | reverse complement strand
CGGCTTCGCGGCGTGGTCGATGATCGCACCTGCAGGCACGTGCCGGTTCCCATGCTGCCGATTGACGGCGCAACTTCCCGTGATTACAATGCGCCCTGATGGCGGGAGGTGGTCGGATCCGCTCCGTAGAACTTCAAGCAGTGCGGCAGGGTAAAAGTTGCCCAGCCGGATGGTGAATTTACGCCGTGAGAGGATGCACAATGCAGGACTACGAAAAGCTCGGAGCGTTTTACCTGGGTCGCGAACACGATTTGAATACCGGGAGTGTCCGGGAAGATCTGGTGCTTTACGACTCCAGGGACCTGGTAACCCATGCTGTGTGCGTCGGCATGACAGGGAGCGGCAAGACCGGTCTCGGGATCGTCATTCTCGAAGAGGCTGCCATCGACGGCATACCCGCGATAGTCATTGACCCCAAAGGGGACCTTGCCAACCTGCTCCTGACCTTCCCGGACTTGCGTGGCGAGGATTTCGAGCAATGGGTAAACGTCGAGGATGCGGCCCAAAAAGGCCTATCGCCGAAGGAATTCGCTGCGCAGCAGGCCGGCTTCTGGCAGAAGGGTCTCGCGGATTGGGGCCAGGGTGGAGATCGAATCCGGCGCCTGCGGGATTCGGCTGACGTCGTGATTTATACGCCGGGCAGCAACGCCGGGGTGCCCGTTTCCATCCTCAAATCGTTTGCCGCACCGGCGCCGGCGGTCCGCGATGACCAGGAACTGCTGCGCGAGCGTATCGGAGCGAACGTCGCCGGTCTGCTTGCGCTGCTGGGGATAGAGGCAGACCCGCTGCAGAGCCGGGAGCACATTCTGCTATCCACTCTCATCGATTGGAACTGGAATCAGGGGCGGGACCTGGACCTGGCCTCCCTTATCCAGCAGATTCAGTCACCGCCGGTCAGCAAGATTGGCGTGCTCGACCTGGATTCGTTCTACCCCTCCCGGGATCGATTCGGTCTGGTGATGGCGCTCAACGGCCTCTTGGCTGCTCCCGGATTCGAAACCTGGATGCAAGGGGAGGCTCTCGACATCGCCAGGATACTCTACAGTGTTTCCGGAAAGCCACGACTGGCGGTCTTTTCCATTGCCCACCTGAACGACAGCGAGCGCATGTTCTTTGTTTCGTTGCTGTTGAACCAGGTGCTCGGCTGGATGCGCGCCCAGTCCGGCACCACCAGCCTGCGAGCCGTGCTCTACATGGACGAGATCTTCGGCTACTTCCCGCCTGTAGCAAATCCTCCCTCGAAAAAACCATTGCTCACTCTGCTCAAGCAGGCTCGAGCGTTCGGACTGGGAATTGTGGTGGCAACCCAGAATCCTGTCGACCTCGACTATAAGGGCTTGTCCAATGCCGGAACATGGTTCGTGGGGCGGCTGCAGACCGACCGGGACAAGCAGCGCCTGCTGGATGGTTTGGAAGGGGCGGCAGCAGGTTCCGGCGCCGGCTTCGACCGGCAGCGCATGGAGCAGATTCTTGGCAGGCTGGGAAGCCGAATCTTCCTCATGAACAACACGCATGAGGACGCGCCCGTCGTCTTTCAGACACGCTGGGCGCTGTCTTACCTTCGGGGGCCCCTGACCCGGGATCAAATCCGGGAGCTCATGCGTCCGCACGAGACGGAGTCGCCTGCTGTGAATGCGTCCGCGCCGGTGCAGCTTCCGGCTGCGCCGCCGCCCAAAGCCGCGGCGGGGCCTCCTCCCCTGGCCCCGGATGTGCAGCAGTACTTCATTCCGGTGCGCGGCAGCGCGCCGGCAGGGAGCCGGTTGCTGTATCAACCCATGATATTGGGTGCAGCAAAGATAAATTTTTCAGACGCCAAATCCCGGGTAGATGTCACCCGGGACGCGTTGTTTGCGACGTCCGTGACAGGAGAAGCCGTGCCGGTCCAGTGGCAAAACGCGAAGCCCATGGAATTGTCGCAGTCGGATCTGGAAACAACCCCTCAGGCGTCCGCGCAGTTTGCGGATTTGCCGGCACCAGCGGCAAAAGGCAGGAACTACGCGGCTTGGAACAAGGACTTTGCGGGCTGGATTTACGGAAGCCAGGTGCTGGAACTCTATTACAGCGCGGGAGGCCGGCTGTTTTCCAATCCCGGAGAGAGCGAGAAGGACTTCCGGATACGGCTGCAGCAAGGTGCGCGTGAGCAGCGGGATGATGCGGTCGACCAGATCCGCAGGAAATATGCAAGCCGGGTGGCTGCCCTGCAGGACCGGATACGCAGGGCTCAGGACGCAGTGGAACGCGAGCGGGCCCAGGCGAAGCAGCAGCAGTTTCAAACCGCCATTTCCTTCGGCACGACGCTGCTGGGAGCGGTGTTTGGCCGCAAGGCCGTCAGTGCTTCCACTCTGGGAAAAGCCACAACTGCGGCGCGCGGAGTTTCCCGTTCGATGAAAGAGCGTCAGGATGTGGGGCGGGCCGAAGAGACAGTCGAATCGCTGCAGCAGCAACTGAGCGAATTGAATGCGGAGTTGGAGTCGGTGGTTGCGGACCTGCAGGCCAGGGTAGATCCGCTGCGCGAGGAGCTGGAGACAATTCGAATCAAGCCCAGGAAGACCGGCATCTCGGTGCAGTTGTTGACGCTGGCGTGGGCGCCCCACTGGTGCGATCCGCAGGGCTTCGCGAAACCTGCGTGGCGGTAGTCCGCCCCGCATGGTCGTGACCCTGCCGGAACCAAGCGAAGCGCGAAGACCGGAGAGACCCGGAATGATGCTGCATATGAGCGGCGGCGAAGGCACATAATCGAAGGCCGGAAGATGCTATGAGCCGGATTTCCATCATCGGGGCAGGCAGTTGGGGAACGGCGCTGGCCGTCGCGCTGGCGCGGGAAGGCAGACCGGTCCGTTTGTGGGCGTTCGAGCCTGAAGTCTGCGCAAGCATCGAAAGCCGGCAAGAAAACGAATTGTTCCTTCCGGGTGTGAAGCTGCCGCCCGGCATCGAGGCCACGAACGATCTGCAGCGGTGCCTGGAAGGCGCGGAAGTCGTGCTGACGGTCATGCCGTCTCATGTGTGCCGCGGTCTTTTCGATCGGATGCTCCCTTGCCTGACGCCGGACATGATTTTTGTCAGCGCCACCAAGGGAATCGAGACCGAGCATCTGATGCGCATGAGCGAGATTATCGTCGCTGCGATCCAGCCGCGGTTTTCTCCTCGGCTGTGCGTGCTCTCCGGGCCAAGTTTCGCGAAGGAAGTCGCGCGCGGAGATCCGACCGCGGTGGTTGTTGCCTCGGAAAACCGGGAAACGGCTTGTCGGGTTCAGAGAGAAATCTCCTCCAACACCCTGAGGATTTACACCTCAAGTGACGTCGTTGGGGTTGAAATGGGCGGTGCGCTCAAGAATGTCATTGCCATTGCGGCGGGAGTCATTGAGGGACTGGGGCTCGGTCACAATCCGACGGCCGCGCTTTTGACCCGCGGGCTTGCCGAGATGACCCGGCTGGCGATCGCGTGCGGGGCACGGCGCGAAACCATGGCGGGCCTGGCAGGGATCGGCGACCTGACTCTTACATGCACCGGCAGCCTCAGCCGTAATCGCGCGGTGGGGGTGGAACTGGGAAAAGGACGGCCCCTGGAGGAGATCACCCGTTCGATGCGAACGGTGGCGGAGGGAATCAAGACGGCGGGCGCCACTCTCCGGTTGGCAAACCGCTGCAAGGTCGAAGTGCCGATCACGCTGCAGGTGAATCGCATTCTGGAAGGCGAGGTCGCCCCGCGCGAGGCCATACGGACACTCATGGAGCGGTCTCTGAAGGATGAGTAGTCCGGATCGTCGGGAAGACGAGTTTCTTGCCTGCCGCTTTGAGACTGCAGCGCCGCCTGGGAATGTCGGGAGGATCAGCCGCCAGACTTGGAGATCCCCCTGCCTGGACCTGGACTTCGACTTGGACTTGGACTTGGACCTCGTTGTGCGCTTGGACAATCCTGGGCGGAATACGCCCTGGCGTGTGTGAAATCGGGAAACGCCCTGTTGGTTGTTCTGCACCCCCATCCGTTCCCAAGTCCAGGTCGAGGTCGAGCTCCAGGACCGGAACCAGGAAAAGTCCTTATCGAATTTCGCTACAGGAACCAACCTGGCGCCATTTGGATACAGCCATGAACCTGGAACATTCGATCGCCGCACTTGCGACACGCATCAGGTCAGCCGCCAGCATCACTGCGCTCACGGGAGCGGGCGTTTCCGCCGCCAGTGGTGTCCCGACGTTCCGCGGCAGCAAAGGGTTGTGGCGGAATTATGCACCGGAGCAGCTCGCGACACCCGAGGCGTTCCGGAAGGACCCGCGCCTGGTTTGGGAGTGGTACAACTGGCGGCGCGAATTGATTGCGAAGTGCCGGCCGAATGCCGCTCACACGGTTCTTGCCGCCTGGAGCCGGCGATATCCGCGTTTTCACCTGATCACGCAGAACGTAGATGGACTGCACGAGTTGGCAGGAACCCAGGACGTAGTGCGGTTTCACGGTTCGATCTGGGAAGTCCTCTGTTGGGAGCGCTGCCCGGGGTCGCCGGAGCGATGGCGCGATGATCGCGTCCCCTTCGAAGAAATTCCCCCTCATTGCCCGCACTGCAGCGGTCTGATCCGTCCCGGAGTAGTCTGGTTCGGCGAAGCCATCGACCCGGAAGTGTGGACGCGCTCCGTGGAGGCTGCTTCCTGCGAAGTCTTTCTCACCGCCGGCACCTCGGCCGTGGTGTATCCCGCCGCCGGCCTGATCCACGAAGCGCGGAGCAGGGGCGCCTTCACGGTGGAGATCAATCCGGACCTGACCCCCAACTCCGGTGCGGTCGATTTAACGATCCAGGCTCGCGCCGAAGAGGTGCTTCCCGCCGTCGACTCCCTCCTTCTGTCCTGACCACTAAGCGACGACTCCTGGAAATGGCACAATCGGGATCGCAATCGGTATTGTAATCGCTATCGGAATCGACGTCGGCATCATCGCGCTGCCGGCATCAATACAGAAGAGCCCGACTATGCATAGTTTTCGATAGCGATAGCGATCCCGATGCCGATACCGATGCCGATACCGATCCCGTTCTTCCATGGCGCTGAAATAAAACCTTTCCTTTTTGGCAAGGACTTTTATGTTAGTAGTACAGGAAGATATTGCCGCACTCAGACGGAGATCAGTCGCTTCACCTTATCCTCGACCGCCCTGCGGATCTCATAGAGGTGCTGTTCTGTGTCGGCTTCAAAACGGAGCACGAGCACCGGCTGGGTGTTGGAAGCTCGTACCAGGCCCCATCCGTGAAGGAAGAGAACGCGCGCGCCGTCGATATCTATCACCTCGTGGGTGTGGCGAAACTCGTCGGACAGCTCCCGCACGACATGGAATTTCCTGGCGTCCGGACAGTCAATCCGGATTTCGGGAGTGTACACTGTCGGCGGCAGGGAAGAGAGCAGGCTGGAAAGGGGTTCCTCCGTGCCCGACAGGATTTCGAGCAGGCGCGCCCCGGCGTATATGGCGTCGTCGTAACCAAAATAACGATCGGCGAAGAAGAGGTGGCCGCTCATTTCGCCCGCGAGCGCGGCGCTTTCCTCCTTCATCTTCGCCTTGATCAGGGAATGGCCCACCTTCCACATGATCGGCCTGCCGCCGTGGCGGCGGATGTCATCAAACAGTGTTTGCGAGCACTTGACTTCGGCGATGATCGCGGCGCCGGGGTGTTCCCGCAGTATGGCGCGGGAAAAAATGACCATGAGCTGATCCCCCCATATGATCCGCCCGCGCTCGTCGACCACGCCGATACGGTCACCATCGCCGTCGAATGCAATGGCGAGGTCGGAGCGGCGCGACTGCAGCGATTCGATCGCAAACCGCATGTTTGCCACGACCGTCGGATCAGGGTGGTGATTCGGAAAGCGGCTGTCGGGCTCACAGAAAAGCTCGTGCACCTCGCAGCCCAGGTCTCGATACAGGGGCGCACCCACGAAGCCGCCCACTCCGTTTCCGCCATCAACGACAAGCTTCGGGCGGCGCGGGCCCATGCGGATGTTTCTCGCGATATGATCCAGGTACAGAGACAGGACCGACCGCTGTTCCAGTTCGCCCTTTCCCGTCGCGAAGGTCCGTCCGAGCGCGATTTCCTTGATTTCCTGGATCTGGTCCCCGAAGAGGGTGCTCTTGCCCAGGCAGACCTTGAATCCGTTGTTGTCGCTCGGATTGTGGCTCCCGGTGATCATGACTCCGGCATCGACACCCTGTGTGAAAAGGGTGAAGTACAACACCGGAGTCGGGATCATGCCGACGTCGAGCACACTGCAACCGGTCTCGTTCAGTCCCTGGACCATGAGGTCGCGGAAACGGGGAGAGCTGTCCCTGGCATCCCGTCCGAGGCTCACTCGCGCAGCGCCGTGGTTCCGGTAGTAAGTCCCAAAAGCGCGGGCAAGCTCGAGCACGGTTTCATCGGTGAGGTCCGTGCCGACGATGCCACGGATGTCGTACTCGCGGAAAATGTGCGGATTCATTTGCCTCCCGTACTACCTGCTGGCCAGACCGCCTGCAATCTCGCCGCCATCGATGGCATACACATGCCCGGTGAGAAACGCGGCGTCGTCCGATGCCAGAAAAGCGAACAGGGCGGCCACCTCCTCCGGCCTTGCATGCCGATTCAAGGGAATCTTTCGGTTCACTTCTTCGAGCATGGCATCGGTGTATTCGGCGCGCTGCATGGGAGTGAGCACATAACCGGGGGCCACGGCATTCACCCTGACCGCAGGCGCGAGTTCCAGAGCCATGGATCGGGTCAGTTCGATCACGCCTGCCTTGGACGCATTGTAATCGGCATAATAGGGGTATCCCATGATGCCGTTGGTTGACGCCGTGTTCAGGATCACGCCGCCGCCCCGCTGGACCATGTGCCGCGCGGCTGTCTGCGCCATGAAAAAATTTCCGGTCAGGTTGGTGGCCATCACGCGCGCCCAATCGTCGGGGGTGATTTCCAGGAAGGAATGGCGGATGCTGACGCCGGCGTTGTTGATCAGGACATCCACTCCGCCCATGAGCTCGATCGCCCGGGAGAAGGCAACCTGGACCTGATCATGATGCGAAACATCACAGGTCAGCGAACCGGAGAGACGGGGAAGCTCCTTGCGGACCACGGAACCCGCGTGCTCATCCCGATCGAGCACACAGACCCTCGCCCCTTCTTCCAGAAACCGCGCCGCAGTGGCGGCGCCTATGCCGCTTGCTCCCCCTGTCACGAGGACGGATTTGCCGTTCAGTCCACGCATGATGTCTCCTTCATGGGAATTCCGTGCGAAATAAAGCCGTGACCCACATCCCGGGGTTGGGCCGATCCCGACAACAAGCTTAGTACACGAAAGCGTGATTTCGATGGCCTATTTTTCCGGGACTGGAAAATCGAAAACGGTGAAATCGGGGTCCAGTCCAATCGGGCGACGTCCGCGGTTTTAATTTTTGTACTGGTACGAACGGGGCTGGGTTACTATTCCGGCTGGTGCGGAGGAGATGGATGCTGGAGGCGCGACGAATCGTGGAGGAGCTCAGGCGGAACCGTGTGACGCACGTCATCGGCCTGCCGGACAATTGGTCGGCGAAACTATTCGAGTCTCTCGCCGCCGGGAGCGACATCAGGCTGGTGGCCGTGACGCGAGAGGGGGAGGCGTTCGCAATCGCGGCCGGGCTCTGGATCGGCGGCAGGACGCCTGCAGTCCTGGTGCAAAACACAGGCTTCTTTGAGAGCGGCGACAGTGTTCGTGGCACTGTGATGCGCATGCGGGTTCCCCTGGTCGTCCTGATCACTTTTCGCGGTTTTGGCAGGGCCGTGGAATTGCAACCGACTCATGGAACCGGTCCGATCGACGCCGACACAATGAGCTGCGCACAACTCGATTCCGCAGCCCTGATCACCGAGCCCACGCTCCGGGCATGGGGCGTGCCTTACCTGTATCTTCGGACAGACGCCGATGCGACACGGATTTCGGATGCATTCCTGCAGGCCGGGGAGCACCAGCAGCCCTGTGCTGTCCTCGTGACGGCAGAAATAAAATGAAGGGGGGGGTGCGTGCTGACGAAACATGAATTGCTGGCGCCTCTTGCGGCGCATCGCGGCGACGCCGTCGTAATCACCTGCATGGGAATCACCCGCCCGTGGGCCGCTTACTCGCAAAGCGAGCTGGATTTTGCATCCGCGGACAGCGCCATGGGCCACACCGCTGATCTCGCGATCGGCCTCGCAATCGCGGATTCCCACCGAAAGGTCATCTGCCTGAACGGCGACGGCAGCATGCTCATGACGCTGGGTTCGCTCGTGACGGCGGTGCAGGCACAGGCCGCCAATCTTGTGCTGATCGTGGTCCAGAATGAAACGTATGAGATTACGGGGAACCAGCCTGTCCCCGGGGCCGGGCGAATCGACTTCACTGCGCTGGCGCGTGGCGCGGGATTCGCGCGGGTTTACTACTTTGAGGATCCGGAGACCTATGCCGGAGCTTTGCCGGAAGTATTGACCGGACCGGGACCGGTTTTTGCGGCAGTGCGAGTGGCACCTGGAACAGAAGGCCCGATCTCCCGCGGCGGGACGGAAGGCGCAGGCTACTTGAAGTGTTCTCTGGCCGAATCGGCTCGCTGTCTCAGGCGTGCGCTGGCGAATTCAGTCTCGCGGAGCCAGGAGTCGGGCGCCGGTAAGGAACGCAGCCTGCCCGGGAGCTGATGAGGCGGGTTCGCGGCTGTTTGAAGGCAACGGATCGTGGCGCGGACAGCGGGAGGGTGACTGCGAGCGCAACCACGAAACATCCGATGCAGACGAAACCTAGGGCTGCCTTTTGGCGTTTTCCGTGTTTTTCGTGGTTGCATCCATGAAATCCCCCTTTCGCCGCGGGCTAGAACGAATAGTCGGTGATCAGGATGCGCAGCGTCGGCACGATCTGCATGAACAGGTTCTGGGCGTCTGCCGCGAACACCATGGCAGAGAAGGCCGCCTTCAGCTCGTGCAATGTGAGATTGACGTGCCCGTAGCGGAAGACGGGGATACCCAGATGAAGCGATGCCGAGGCGCTCTGAATGGCTTTCCACCCGTATGTTATCTGGTGCCAGAAGGGAACGACAGGATCGCCCGTTGTGTGAATGGTGATCAGCGGCCTCGAGATCCGGCCCGAGGCCTGATACCCGGCTTCGATCCGTGCGAGTGCCGCGGAGCTCGCCGCCACGCGCTGAATCAGGACATTCATTTTGAAGTCGTTGTCGGAGCCTGAATACCACTTTCTGGTATTGTCGAATGCCTGCCCGGGCTGTCCCGGCTGGCCGATCTGGACCGCCCTTCCACCCAGCACTTCGATCGCGTTGTTGGTGCTGAAAACGCAGTACCAGAGGATGCCGAGGATGGTCTCCTGTACCGACTCGGGATCTGCAGGATCCAGGGGAACCCGTGTGACTCTCAGCAATTGCCGGGTTGCCGAGGGATTCTGTTCCAGCGCGGCAAGAATTGCCGGGACGAACTTCGACTCCCAGTTTTCCATGGTGCTTCTGGGGATGCCCAGAGGGGTGCCCAGGAGCGGTGATTCCGCCAGCATGTTCGGGAAGAAGTAATTGAAGACGACCAGGAAATCACCGAAATAGTTGATTTGTCTCCTGAAGTCGCCAATCGGCCCGCAGGCGGAAAGCCCCCCCGTGAACAGGTCAGGGTATTTTTCGAGGGCCAGCGTGGCGATCAGCCCGCCTTCTGACACGCCGACCAGGAAGACGCGGTCGAAACGAAACTCCCGTGAATTCCGGATCTCCTCGCGCACAAGGTCGGCGAGATCTTCAACCGCCTGCGGGACCACGAGTCCGTTGGCACGGTAACTTGTGGTGGCATAGGCATAGCCCATACTGAGGACAATGTCCTGAACCGGCAATTCCCCCAGTTCGTCGTCCGGCAGCGCAACGGGCAGGGTGGGAGAGACATAACCGTGCGCGTACACAACCACATCGTGATTCCATTGAATCGGCTCCTGCGGCACGCAGACGCGCCATTGCGCGCCATTCCGTTCCCCCTCGCGGCAGTTGGCGGGAACCTGCGCGCTGGCATCGGCGGCCGCGCACAGAGCTATCGCGGCAGCGCAGCCGGCGAGCAAAAGGTTCGATGCGATTCTATGCATGCGTGTATTCATGATGGCCTCCTGTGTCCGCAGCCTGCTCCTGCCGGCAGCGCTTCTAGCGATCATATACGGGCGTCTGCATGGCGCTGTTCTGACGCACGTCCGACTCAAAACGCTCGTGGAGAAACTGGAATACCGGTCCGGGTTTTCCGCTTCCAACGGATTGCCCGTCGAACCGGACTGCCGCGATAACATCGAAGCTGGTGCCGAAAATCAGCACTTCGCGGCTGTTATATGCATCGGTCAGCGTGATGTCCTCAAGGGATATCGCCTGCACCCTGCCCCGCGCACCCGGCTCTTCCAGCATCTCCACGGCGCGGGAAACGGTCGTCCCCTTGAGGATACGCCCGAAACTCGGCAGTTTGAGCACGCCGTCCTGGGTAACGATGGCGATGTTCTCCGAAGCCCCTTCCCCCACAAAACCCTGCTCGTCGAGCGAAATCGTGTAATCCACGCCGGCGTCCACTGCCTCCTTTTTCATCAGCGTATTCTGCAGGTAGTTGCAACTCTTGACGTTCGCAAAATAGGGTTTTTTCGGCGGAACACTGCTGCACTTGATCGAAACGCCACGGGCATATTCCTCCTCTGTGGGGACATGAAGCGTCGTGGTCACCAGGTAGAGCTGTGTGGCCGGACATTCGTACGGATTGACGGTGAATCCGCCCGGACCCCGGGACACGAACAGCCGGATGAGGCAATCGCGCACGGCGCTGGTGCGAATGGTCGCGATGGTGATTTCGGTGATCTCGGAACGGCTTGCGGGGAGCGCCAGGTGCAGAGCCCGGGAGGAGCGCTCGAGCCTGTCCAGGTGACGATCCAGGGCATAAACGCAGCCATCCACGCACTTGAATGTCTCAAATACCCCGTCCCCGCGGTGCACCATGTGGTCGTCCACGGGCACCATCATGAGAAACGGATGCGTGACCACTCCGCCGAACAAGCTGGAATACATTGCAAAGTAGTTTGCGTGGTATGGCTTCGAAAAGCCATCCGCCAGTTGCCGGCACTCCTCCAATCCGATGTGGCGCACTGTCATCTTCCGCTCCTGATCTCCGCAGGACCCTTTCTCGCCTTGCCTCGCATTCCGGCTGGCTGCCCGAGATCCTGCCGGGATTCGTTGCCGGCGCATGCATGCCGGGCAGCCTGCATGTTGATTAATCCCAGACTATAGCATTGTCCGCCCCTGCAGACAATTCGATCGCTTCCTGCGGGTGCAATCGGAAGTGAGACTCAACAAAAAAGAATCTGTCAATTATCATGTGTCCATTGTCATTTGGGGGCTCGGCAGGTTGGCTCTGCGCTCGCGTGCTTCACCCGCTCCGAACGCGATCCGGACCGCACGGGCCGGAGGTTTGCAGCGGCCAGATGACAAATGACCAATGATACATTCTTTTGTCGTTGATCGCTGCGCGACCTGAATTTTGCGAGGATTGAGTCTCACTTCCGATTGCACTCGCTTCCTGCCCCGCGGCGGATCCCGTTTTGGTAGAATGTCGTTCGTTGCCGGGAATTACTCGTGACTCTGGAGGGGATAAGACGGAAGGCGTCGAGACAGGCTGCGATGGAATGCCGGGAGAAGCTCGTCACCGTCGCCGGATGCGGGCTTGCAGCGTGACGCGGCCTGTTTCCGTGTCCGGAATACCCTGCCGCATCCTGCAAGGGTAATTGGTGGAAGTGAATTCATCGGGTTTATGACCGGTCTTCGAGGGCCAGTACATTGGTTCCGGATCAAATGGACGAAGAGCAAGGAGGGCTGCCATGATGGTGATGATCTTCGAGTCGAAGAGGTCTCTGGAAGAGGTTTGTGCGGCGATGGAGCCGGCCGTACAGAAGCACAAATTCGGTGTCCTGGGCGTGCATAACCTCAAGGAGACCATGGCAAGAAAAGGCGTGGATTTCGGCCGTGAATGCGTGATCTACGAAGTCTGCAACCCGCACCAGGCCAAGCGGGTGCTGGAGGCCAAGATGGAGGTGTCCACAGCCCTGCCATGCCGCATTTCCGTGTACACGGAGGGAGGTGGTGTGAAGATTGCCACCATCAGGCCCACCGAAATGCTCGCGATGTTCGACGTTCCGGGACTCTCCGCCGTGGCACAGGAAGTGGAACAGACCATTGCTGCCATCATGAACGACGTAGCCGGGTGAATTCGGAGGGCAGGGCTGCGTATTGCCGGCCCGGACGCCCGCAATGGAGGAAAACCCAGAATTCCGGGCACATTCGCCTTTGCCTTCTGACCTGGCGCGTGACGCGGCGACTTCCCCCCGACAGGCGGATGCGGAATGTAAAAGCAACTTTTACATTGTATATGGCTGTGCCTTCTTGATTGTCTTCCCGCGTCCCCGTAACATTCAGCTCTTGGATTTGTTGCATTCCACAGGGGGCTTTTCAAGCAAAGGACTCAGGAGATTCATGCGGCTGTGACACTCGCTCGCGCTTCCGTTCTCGGATAACCCCGGCCTGATGCGCCGCCCCCCCAGCGCATCAGCGGAGCAGTGCCGGTTTCAGCTGCCATCACGTAGAAGTTTTCAGTCAGAGGCATAGTCAATGATGAACTCTCCACAGAGTCCTGAAGCCGTGCGACGGTTGAAGGTCGTCCTGATCAAGCCTTCGAAGTACGACGACGAGGGTTATGTCATCCGCCATCTTCGCGGCGTGTTGCCCAGCAACACGCTCGCCTGCCTGTACAGCCTGACCCTGGATGTCAGCAGGCGGAAGGCGCTCGGCGAAGGAGTCGAAATCGACGTCGAGATTGTCGATGAGACGGTGCAAAAGGTCCCCTTCGATCGCATCGTGCAATCCCATCGCCCTCCATATTCCCGCACCGTGGTGGGACTGGCGGGAGTGCAATCAAACCAGTTTCCACGGGCAGCCGACCTGGCGCGCCGGTTCCGCAAAGAGGGTGTACCGGTGATGATCGGAGGCTTCCATGTCAGCGGCAGCATGGCGCTGTTTCCCGAAATAAGCCCGGAAATCCGCGAGCTGATTGACGCGGGCGTCAGCGTCGTCAAAGGCGAAGTAGAGGATGCCTGGGCAGATCTTCTTCGTGACGCGCTGCACGACCGGCTGGAGCCCGTGTACGATTTTATGGCGCACAAGCCGTCCCTTTCCAGCCAGCCCGTGCCTCGGACCCTGCGCAGCTATATGCGCCGTTTCGCAGCATCAAGCATGGGCACTATCGACTGCAGCCGGGGCTGCCCGTTCAACTGCAGCTTCTGCACGATCATCAACGTGCAGGGGAGGGAGATGCGCGTCCGGTCAGTGGCTTCCCTGGAGCACGCGATCCGGGAAAACCACCGGCTGTACAGGATCGACACCTACTTTTTTACCGACGACAACTTCGCGCGCAACCGGAGCTGGCGCGAGGTATTTGAGATGCTGCTGCGCCTCCGCTCCGAGGGGATTCCCATACGGTTCATGATGCAGGTGGACACGCTGTCTTACAAGATCCCCGATTTCGTTGCTCTGGCCGCCGCAGCGGGCTGCACTCAGGTCTTCATCGGAATGGAGAGCGTCAACCCCGAGAATCTGAAGGCCTCGGGCAAGGGGCAGAACCATGTCCAGGACTATAAGAGTCTGATTGCCGCCTGGCACGACGCCAAGGTGGCTACGCACGTGGCGTACATCATCGGTTTTCCGTTTGATACGCCCGAGTCAGTGCGGCAGGACGTCGAGTATCTCAAGCGGGAATTGAAAGTGGAGCAGGCATCCTTCTTCATGCTCACGCCGATCCCGGGTTCGCGTGACCACGAGCAGATGGTGAAGGCCGGCGAATGGATGGATTCGGATCTGAACAAATACGACTCCTTCCACGAAACCACCTCCCATCCGAATTTCAAGCCTGGAGAGTGGTATGCCGCCTACCGGAGCGCGTGGGAGAGTTTTTACTCCTTCGATTACATGCGTGATGTCCTTGCCGGCGCGAATCCTGAGAACTACTGGAATATTTTCCGCAATTTCATCTGGTACAAGAACTCGGCCATGATCGAGGAGGGCCACCCGATGATTCACGGGTTTTTCCGGCTGAAGGATCGAACCGATCGGAGGCCCGGTTTCCCGGTTGAGTCGCGTTTGCGCCACTGCGTCAGGCGTTTTCGGGAGATCCGCAGGGTTTCACGGGCTTCCCTGTCACTGGTGCTCGAGATGGAAGAGTTGTGGCTGCAGACGCGCAAGCGAAGCGAACCGGAAATGAAGCTCAGGGTGGAACTGGAGCGAATGCGCCTGGAACTGAATCGCAGCCTGCGGGCTGCCGAACTCCGTCTCGCTCACATTCGGGCCCGGGTCCACGTGCCGGATTTGAAGGTCCCGTCCCGGATGGCGCTGGTTTTCAGGGACCTGAACGCGGGAGCCTTGAAGCAGATCACATACACCCGCTCCGACATGAACCAGTTCTGGAACAAAACACGGGAGCGCTGGTCCCGGCGCCAGTTCCTGCGCATCAGCCCTTACCGGGTTGCTCTGACCATGCTGCGCGATTTCCAGCTTATGGGATTGTTTGTGATGGACCTGCTGCGCAGTGGGGCAAAAGGCCCCGCCGACCTGCGGGCATGGCGATAGCCGGAAAGACGGCGCCGCAGTCCTCTCCTGGTCTCCTGTTCTCAACCCCGGCTCGAATCGACTCGAGCTGATTTCGACCGCCTCCCCAAAGACGCGCCTGCCGGCCAGGCTTCCCCACAATTGGTCAGCCTGGGCCGGAGGTTCTGGCTCGGTTCCCGTGTCCGCTCCGCCGGCACATCCCGGAGCGCGGCGCGAAGGGACTCTTCTGCGCGCTTTCCGGCCGGGGAGGGTTTACTCCGGCAGCGGCAGGGCGGCGATCGCTTCCATTTCGCACAACAGGTCGGTGCGGCAGACGGCGGCATGCACAAGAGAATTGGGAAGGCTGTCCAGCCCGCGATCCCGCATGATTGCCAGGAAGGCCGGAGCATCCTCGGCATTCTTCAGGTAAGTAACCGCCGCGAGCAGGTTTCCGGAGGTGGCCTTTTGCGCTGCGAGAAGGGTTTCCACGTTCCAAAGCATGCGGCCGACCTGGGCTTCGAAATTGCCGGGATGCGCAGTTCTTCCTTCCTCATCGACGCTGGCGGTTCCGGAAATATAGAGTGCAACTTTGTTTCCCTCCGCTACCCGCATGCCGCGCGAGAAATCGGAGCCATACGTGCAGGCTTCGTTGAGTGCCGGGGTGGACATCGCCGCTGTCTCCAGAAGCCGTGGAGATTGAATCGCGTAAACGGCGAGGAGGAAATTCGCCTTCTCGGGGCGAGGCGCGCCGAAGATGCCGGTGCTGGCCGGAAGCAGACGGATGTTGCGCTGGCGGAAGAACTCGCGGCGCCCGCGGTTGAAATCGGCGTAGTCCCGCTCCATGTTCCGCAAGTAAATCCATGTCCGTACGACATCGTGAAAGGTCATTCCGTTTTCACGCAGCAATTCCTCGGCCCGGCAGAACATGCTGTGGGTTTCATCGAACGGGGCGCCCGGGGTGCCGAAGATGCTGCCGGCGTAAACATGCTTCTGCTCACCCAGCGAGAAGGAGCGCACTTCCGGATGCGGGGAAGGGTGATGGGTGTGCGCGACACCTTCCCGCGGCAACATTGCGGTTGCGCTTATGATCACGTCTGCGCCGCTTTCGAGCGGAGGCTGTTCAATGAATGTCGTGGCTGGCAGGAGAGCGGGGAATCCGCCTGCGGAGGCGAACGCCCGCCCGCGCGCCTGCCGGAACGCCTCGAAATCGCGGCGGATGTTGCGGAAGAACACAACCTCCTGCACGATGTTCTGCAGGGACCCCTTTTCCCGGCGCAAAAAGACTTCCAGGGCCCGGTAGACGGAAGCTGCCTGGCCCGATGCCGATCCGGCCTGCCGTTCCCCCGGCCGGCAGTGCATGTAGATTTCGCCGGACAAAAGACCGGAGAAGCGGCGCCAGGCGAGGCTTGCAGTCTGGTTATCCTCTTGTCGCATCATGAGCCAGGGTCCGATTTCGATGCCCGCGCCGCGGCAGCCCGGGTAACCGGAAAACCGAAAGCTATTCAAAATCAAAACGATAATGATACCAGACTGAGTTTGTAGCATGCGGCCATTTTATCGTCAATCTCAATGACTCGCGGCTTGGATTGTTGTGCGGGGGCGCTGTCTGCTGCCGGATATAACCTCCCATTCTGCCGTTCCGGTCACGGGTGCGGCGGCCGGCGCTCCGATGCAGGATTGTGCACGGCTCACCCGGCTACCGTCCGGGGCTTCGCCAACGCTCGAAAAGCTGGTGCGGAACAGAAAGCATATCCAGTGCTTTGCCGACGGAGTGATCGATGATGTCGCCGATTGTTTCCGGCCGGTGATAGAAGGCGGGAATCGGGGGCAGCAGGATGGCTCCGGCTTCGGCAGCGAGCAGCATGTTGCGAAGGTGGCCGGCATGCAGCGGTGTCTCCCGGACCATCAACACCAGGCGGCGCCTTTCTTTGAGGTGGACGTCCGCAGCCCGCGTCATCAGGCTGCCGGGGATGGAGTGTGCGATTTCTCCCAACGAGCGCATGCTGCAGGGGGCGATGATCATGCCATCCGTCAGGAAGGAGCCGCTGGAGATGCTGGCAGCCAAATCCCCGTTGTCGTACACAACATGGCCCAGACTTGAGACCATGTCGAGGGTCCGGTCGGTCTCCAGCGCGATCGTGCGGCGTGCCGCCTCGGTCACAACCAGGTGGATTTCGGTACTGCCGCCGGCCCGCAACGCCTCGAGCAGGCGGATCCCGTACACAGGCCCGCTGGAGCCTGAAATTCCGACGACAATTCTCCGCACAAATGCTGCCATGGAAGATCTTGTAGGAGCGTGAACCGGCCCTGCAGCAGGCGCAACCCGAAATTGCCGGGCTGGGCACGTCGCTCATCTCCGCACCTCCGGACGCCGGGGAGGAGCAGCGGAAGGGTCCGCACTATTTTGGGATGGCGAGGTAACCGCCTGCCTTGTCCTTCTGGATCCAATTAACCACCAGCTCGTACCGCAGGCGGCTCTTTCCCACCAGGAACTGAAGGGGTTCGTTGACGTTGCGGTCCTTTTTCTCGATGCGACCGTCGTCCACCAGGATTTCCATCGTAAACTTCCCCTTCTTGGTGTCGGTCTTTTTCAAGACCACGCTGATATCTTCCACCTTGGTGATCTGGTCCTTTTTGGCAATAGAAAACTCGAAATACTCCCGTTCCCCTTTTCTGCGCAGGACCTCGAGTTCGGAAGAGTTTTTCGCCACGGCGGCGCTCAGGGTTTCGCGCACATCCACGAGCTGGCGCTGTGTCCCTTCCAGTTCCCGCCTCGTGTTGGCCAGATCGGCTTTCACACTGACAACGTCCGTCTTTACTCCTCCCACCTCGGAGCTCACCTGCCCGATCTTGCTATCCGCTTCCGATTTGAGAGCCTGGACCGCAGTGCTGTCCGCCTTGGCAGCCAGGGCCTGGCTCAACTCGGCCTTTGTTTGCTGCCCCTCCATCTGGATCTGTTGGGCGGTTTTCTTGATTTCGGCTTTGGTGGTGCCGACTGCCCGATCCACCTGATCCACCGCACGCTGGGTTTCGGAGATCTCACCGCGGAGATTCGATATCTTGGCTTCTCCAGACTTTTCAAGAGCCTGGATCTCTTCGGAGATCTTTGCGAGTTCCGCCCGGCTGGCCTGCTGAAACTTGTAGCTGTCATACAGAAGGAACCCGACCCCGAGGGTCAACACCAGCATCAAAGCCGTCTTCAGTCCCTCGGGGAATAACGAGCTTCTGACGGGAGGTGTTCTCGGCGGCGGCGTCTGCCGCTTTTCCTGCAACAACGCATTCAAGGGCGATTCTTCCATGGCGCCTCCAGTGACAAGCTTAACTCATGCAATGTTCAGCTTTTCGGCCATCTTACTCAGATATTTTAGGCTTTGTGCGCAGAAAGTGCAACCGCAAGGCGCGGCGGGATCGTATCTTGTCCGTCCTTTCGCGCAATCAACAGCGGGAAAAAAGGCCCGGATCCCCGAAAACCTCAGTCATAAACTCGCCGGCGGGAAACAAATGCGAACCATCGTGCGCATCATTCATTGCCCGGGCGCTCCGGGATAGCCCGAGCGCTGAAGATGCTATGGAAAACACTTGTTCGCATCCGCTATCCTTCTATCTGTTCATGTATTGAATGGCGAACTGAATCAGGGGGGAGGGGGGATGAGAACGGGCTGGTTGAATTCCCAGAAGGAACGCGCTTTGTCGGTAATGAGGATCGTCGTGGGTTTCACTTTCATGGCGCACGGCATCCAGAAGGTCTTCGGATTGCTTGGCGGCACCCGGATCGTCGAGTTCAGCCTTGTTGGCGCCGCGGGATATATCGAGCTGATCGGGGGCATTCTAATCATGACCGGATTGCTGACTCGCCCGGTGGCCTTCATCCTTTCCGGCCAGATGGCAGTGGCATATTTCGGGTTTCATGCGCCCGCCGGCCTCTGGCCAGTTCAGAATCGTGGCGAGCTGGCAGTCGTCTACTGTTTTGTTTTCCTGTACCTGGTTTTCAGCGGAGGAGGAGCCTGGAGTCTGGACGCGTTACGGCGCGGCAGGCCCGGGCGATGACGCGCGTGGCGGGTTCCCTGAACATTCTCCTGATCCGTCCAAAGTCGGTGTATGCCGATGTTGTCGCCGGCATTCCCATCGGTCTGGCGCTTCTGGCGAGCATCGCCGAGAGCAAGGGGCACCGGGCACGCATCCTCGACATCCCACTCGAGCAGAATCCGGAGGCGGCACTGCAGAATATGCTCGCCTCGAGTCATTTTGACATTGCCGGCCTGGGATGCATGTCCGTGGAGTTTCTGGGTGGGCTGAAAACGGCCAAAGCGATACGGCAGCAATCTCCTCGCACGCACATCATTTTCGGCGGACAGCATCCGACAATCATGCCGCATTCGGTGATGAAGGAAAATTGCCTGGACTCGATCTGCCTGGGGGAAGGGGAGGGCGTATGGTCCGAGTTCCTTGACCGCATGGCGGCGCAGGAGAGTCTGGACGGGGTGGCCGGCCTCTGGCACCGTCGGGATGGGGAGGTGGTTGCCAATGCGCCCCGCGATGCGTATGTGGACGTCGATGCAGTGCCGATGCCTGCCTACCATTTGCTCGACATCGAGCGCTACTTTGATCTCGACTTCGTGCGGTTCCCTACCGCGGACCGGCGCGCGGTCCAGATTTTTACCAGCCGCGGCTGCCCCTATCGCTGCATCTACTGCCACGACCTGTTCGGCAAGAGGTTCCGGGGAAGGAAACCGGAGCTGGTCTGGGAGGAGATTAGGTTCCTTTACGACAAATACGGGATCCGGGAATTCATGGTGGAGGACGATATCTTCAACATGGATATCGCAAGGGCGAAGCGCATCTGCGATCTCGTGATCAGCAGCGGGTTGAGGCTCGGTTTCCAATTCGGCAACGGTGTCCGCCTCGAGCGGTTCGACGAGGAATTGATGCGGAAGCTTTCACTTGCCGGCACACATCACATCGCAATCGCCGTAGAATCCGCGAACCTCCGCATTCAGAAGTTGATCCGCAAGAATCTGAAACTGGACCGGCTCGAAGAGGTGCTCGGCTGGGCCCGCCGCTACCGCATCGAAACCCTCGGCTTTTTCATGCTGGGTTTTCCGGGGGAAACCGTCGCGGAGATCCATCAGACGATCCGATATGCCTGCCGCTCTGATTTCGACGAGGCCCTGTTTTCCATTGCCACCCCCTACGCCGGGACCGAGCTGAATGACATGGTGCGTGACGCGGGTGCGTTTGAAGGGGGGAATGACCTTCACGACCTGATGGAAGGCGTGGTAAAGATCCGGTCTGCTGAATGGGATCACCGCAAGCTGCGCCGGCTCCAGCGCAGGGCGTATTTCCTGTTTTTCCTGACCCGTCTCAGATTTCTCCGCGTCCTCGGAAAAATGAAAAGTCCGAAAATGTTCCGCCGCTATTGGGCGGCATTCGCCCGCAACTTTGTCCCCTTTTTCCAATCGCAGCGCTCCCGTATCAACTGAGATCCGCCGGCTGCGGTGCATTGCGGACGGATACAATGAATCGCAGATCCGCCATTGTTGAAATTGACTTTTTGCAAAATAGAAAATATGATAGGCGTCGTGTCAGTGAGTATTCTGTACCGCGGGATTCTTCGGGTGACTGCCGCCGGAACAGCACGAGGCGGCTTTTTCTTTTGAGGGGTCCGGGAGCGGGCAAGAAGTTGTGGTGAAAAGAAAATCTCAAGGAGCAGGGTTCCCATGGAAAAAGAAACTGGGAAAGTGAAATGGTTTAACAACGCCAAAGGATATGGCTTTATTGAACGCGCATCGGGTGGCGACGTATTCGTTCACCACTCCGCAATCCAGATGAATGGCTTTCGCACTTTGACAGAAGGAGATACGGTCGCCTTCAACGTGACCCGAGGCCCTAAGGGGCTGCAGGCAGAGAACGTTACTAAAGCAGAGTAAAGGGTTTACAGTGCCCCTCCGGCTGAGCACCGCAGAGGGGCATTTTTTTGCCCCCCGGTTGTCTGGATTTACCTGCGCAGTCTGAAGACGGGTTCGGGTTTGTAGAAGTACCCTTTTCTGTACACCAGCCTGCTCGAAGCCTTCAGACACTCGACAGCGATGTTGTGAAAGGAATTGGCTTCCTTGAATCCCTCCGAGACATAGGTGAGGTAATACTGGTTCTTGAGTTCCTTGGCCACCTGTTGATACACGCCTTTGATCTCGTTGTATCCACTGGGGAAATAGCAGCGCCCGCCGGTCCTTTCGGCAAGATCCACCATTTCCCGTTCCTTCTTGGCGAAGAACTCTTCGATGTAGTTTTCCTCGCCGAAGAGCCGGCTGTAAATGTCGTTCAGGATCATCACCCGGCGTTGCTTGGCTGCATCGCGGCGGACCATGGTGGTTTTTGAGATGATATATACGGTTGCCTGGGATTGGACGATGGCTCTGACGCTGTCCTGGTATCCGACGACACTCTGGTTGTTGAGAAAATCGGTGAGCAGGATGATGGCTTTGCGCCCGTCGACCCCGTGAAGCTGGTCCTGGGATGCCTTCAACATGGCATCGTAGAGATTGGTGCGCAGTCCCGGTTCGACCTTGCGCAGCACTTTCCGGACCTGGCGCGTATCCTCGGTCCAGTCCAACACCAGGTCCACCGAATCGGCGAAGGTGATCACAGAGATCCGATCCCCTTTGGAGAGTGCGTCGGCAAACCCTTCCGCGGCTTCCTTGATCTGCTTGAGCTCCTTCTCTACCGTACCGCTCGCATCCAGCAGCAGGACAACCGAAACGGGATTTGTGTCCATGCTGAAGCTGCGGATCTTTTGTGATTTGCCGTCTTCGTAAATGCGGAAGTCGTCGGCCCGCAGATCGGTGATTACGCCGCCTTGCTCGTCGAAGAGGATGATGGGGATCTTCACCAGGTCGACGGAAACGGAAAAAGTAGGTGTGTTCTGTATTTGCCGGGCGAGTGCGATCGCGACGATTCCGGGGAAGCAACCCGCGAGCATTGTCAGCAGGATCCCGGTCGCAGTGCGCTTTTGCATGAATGGCAGCCCTTCCTCGTAAGTATTCTATCATGGAGCCGGTTTTTTGCCACCTTGCACGATGGTAATTGCTGAGCCCGCCCGAAAAGAACTGCCACGAATTCCACGAAATATCACGAAAGCCGCATCGTTTGGCTCGCATCAAGGGAGATGATTCTTCGTGAGAATTCGTGAAATTCGTGGCTTCATCTTTTGACGGTGCGCCGAACTTTCAATTGGAGTACCATATATGGGGCAGGAGTGCTTTGTCCCGGAGCTGGCTGCTCTTCCGTGGTAAGGTGATCTCTCCGTGAACCTTTCGAGACGGTATTGCGTATCTATGCGTAGAGATTTCGCATGGAGTGAAAGAAAGGCGGCAGGTTTTGTGATGCCGTCAGGAGGAGTACTATGACTCGCCGGAAATTTGTTTATACCTCGACTCTGACTATGCTGGTGCTCGCAGTTACGGTTGCCGGTCTGGCTTTCTTTACGAATTTCACCGCCAGCGCCGCCCTGCAAGACCTGCCAGCCGCCATTCGATACCTGCCGGCAGATTGCCAGGCGGTTTTCGGAATGAACGTTCAGAAGTTCGTGGCCTCTCCTGTCTACGTGCAGATGAACGAAAAGCACGGGCAGAAGATTGGAACCGACCTGGAGCAGTTCATTGCCGCCACCGGTGTGGACCCGCGCCGCGATGTCGCCTATATCATCGGAGCTGCGCGGGGGGGCGATCGCAGAGATTCGGGGATCGTGATGGCTGTGGGTACTTTCAATCAGGCTACGATCCTCGATTTCATCCGCACCAAAACGGTCCCGGTCAATCGTGATTACAAGGGCTACACGGTGCTGGCGATGCCGGATGGCGCGGGGACCGGCGCCGAGAAGGGGATTGCTTTCCTGAACGGCTCTGTAATCGCGGTCGGAGATGTCCCGTCCTTAAATGCGGTGATCGATGTGGCTGCAGGCGCGCCCGGGATCCAGGCGAACATTGCTTTAAGGGATCTGTTGAGTCAGCTGAGTGCAGAAGACATGTTCTGGTTTGCCGGGGATGCGCCCAGCATCCTTTCGAAGGCTCCGGCAAACACTCCGGTCACGCAGACGCTCTCGTCGGTGACGAGCGTTTTCGGCACTCTGAATCTGACGACGATGATCAGTGGAAAGGTCACCGTAGTTGCGGCCGACGATGTAGCTGCTGCCAAACTGTCCGATTTTGCAAAAGGGCTGCTGGCGCTGGGCTCCCTTGCCGGTGCGCAGAATGCGGACCTGGCCCAGCTGATCCAGCGGGTGCAGATTGCCCAGCAGGCGAACCAGTTTACAGTTACACTGGATTTCCCGATGGAGCTGCTGCAGAAACTGGAAGCGGCCAAAACCCAGATTCGGAGCCAGGTGCGCTGATGCGGTATCTGGTCCGGGCTGTCTGGCCGGACGGTCGTTGAGAAAAGCCGGGCTCCCCGTTCCGGGGCGCCCGGCTTTTCTCGTTTCAAGAATGCCTCGAGACGATCAGAGCTTGGTTTCTTCGACGGTTTTCCGGACGGAAGCACATGTTTTGTCCAGCATGGCCTTCTCGTCGGCGGTTAACTGAATCTCGAACACTTTTTCGATACCCTTGCCGCTGATCAGGCAAGGCACGCCGAGGAAAAGGCCGCGGACGCCGTATTCACCCTCGCAGAGCGCCGCGCAGGCAAGGACGCGCCGTTTGTCGCGCAGGTAGGATTCCGCCATGGAAATGGCGCTCCAGGCCGGGCTGAAGAAAGCGGATCCCTTTCCGAACAGCTTGACGATTTCGGTTCCCGCCTCGCGGGTGCGCGTGACGAGCCGGTCTATCTGTTCTTTTGTGGCTATTTCGGCCAGCGGCACTCCCCCCACTGTAGTCAGCCGGGGCAGAGGGACCATATCCGGGCCATGGCCGCCGAGAACGGTGCCGGCCACGTCTGCAACCGAGACACCGAGTTCCATGCCGATAAAAGCCCGCCACCGGGCGGTGTCCAGGGTTCCGGCCATGCCGACGACCTGATGCTTGGGGAACCCGGTCAGTTTGTAGAAGGCATATACCATCGCGTCCAGCGGATTGGTGAGGACGATACAGAACGCCTTCGGCGCATGCTGCTTGACACCTGCTGCCACCTCGGTGATGATCTTGAGATTGACTGCGAGCAGGTCCTCACGGGTCATGCCGGCCTCCCGGGGCTTGCCGGCCGTGATGATCACAACGTCGGCTCCTGCGATCTCCTGATATTCCGAGGCCCCGACGATACTGGCGTCATAATTCCCGTGCGGCGCCATCTCCATCAGATCCAGGGCCTTGCCCTTGACGACGTTCACATAGCCCGGAATGTCGACGACCACGACGTCTCCGAGTTCCTTCTGGGAAGCAATCATGGCCACAATCTGGCCGATCTGTCCGCCGCCGACTACCGCGATTTTTTTGCGCATGAACATTCCCTTTCGTTAAGGGGCTTCCCGGTCTCATTGCCGGGAAGCCCATGGTTACCTGTTCGGGCTGCTGCCCCCTGCTCAGCCCCTGACATAGCCCTCCCAAGCGGAAGTGAGCTTGGGGTTGTGCAACCACTCAAGGGCATAATCCGTGAAGACCTTGCCGGCAGCTCCCTTGGAACGGCCGGCAATGACGTGTCTCTTTTCATATTGACCGCAGATGTCCAGGGCCATTCTTCATTCGGGAGAATCAATCAGATCGTTCTTGCCGGGGCCGGCGGGACATTCGCAAGCGGCCTGCCGCTGCCCGGGCCGTGCATTTTTGCACAGGGTTTTGGCCGGCTTGCCAGGTGCAGATAATCCAGGACCAGCTGCCGCTTCATGTGCTGGATTGCCTTCGCCGGATCCACCCCCTTCGGGCATGCACGCGAGCATTCCCCGGCATAATGGCAGCGGAAAGCCCCGTGCGAACTCCCCGTGACGCGATTGCGCTCATTACGCCCGTCGTCGCGGGTATCGACGTTGTACCGCTGTGCCTGCCCGAGCGGCATCGGCCCGAGATAGCGGGTGTCGGTAGCCAACGTGGGGCACGCGGCCATGCAGCATCCGCACTTGATGCAGTAGGCAAACTGCAGATATGCCTCGAGTTCTTCAGGTGTCTGGTAGAACTCGCCCTCGGGATCGTTGATATCCGCCTCATTTGCGCGCACGATATGCGGCCGGAGCGACCGGTGTTTTTCCAGCATGCTCATCAGGTCCGGGACCAGGTCCCGGATGATATTGAAATTGGGGAGCGGGCCGACCGTGAGATCCGTCCCGGCGATATGCAGGATCTGGGTGTTGCACGCCAGGGTGGGACTGCCGTTGAGCAGCATGCCGCACGAGCCGCAGACTCCCATGCGGCAGGAGTAGCGCCAGGCAAGGGTTGCATCGATATGTTCCTTGATGTGGTGCAGGCCGTCGAGGACGGTCATGCCTTCCCGCACAGGCACTTGATAGGTCTGGATATGCGGGGAGCGGTCCGATTCGGGATTGTACCGCGTTATGTGGAATTTCACCTCGCGCACGATCTTGCTGCTTTCTGGCATGGCTACCCCCTTGCAACCGCGATGGCATGAACCGTGAAAGCCGCCCAGGTTCCCAGGCCGAACAGCCCAAGTCCGACGAGCAGCAGCAGGACGCTGATTGCTTTCTCGGTTGCGGGCTTCAAGGTCAATTCGAACAGGATCGTCCGCAGCCCGTACAGTCCGTGATACAGTGCGACCCCGAGAAGGATGATGTAGGTCACGGTAAAGAACAACTGTCCGTCCCGCGCCAGACTGTTCTCACGGGAGATGCTTTCCCCGCCGGCCGGCGCAAACAGCTGCGTGATCCCGCCGATATGCATGATGAGCATGTGCAGGCCGAGCAGGAAGAGGATCACCACTCCCGCGGCCATGTGCCAGGTCCAGTATTTTGTCTCTTTCATGGCTCCTCCTACTCCGCCAGCCCGAGGAATTCATAGCCGCCTGCCAGGAAGAAGATCGCTGCCAGGATCATCATGACGATCAGCAGGGGCCGTTGCACATTCAGTGACGTCTTGTAGGGATATACGGGCTCGATAGGTTTTCCGACCGCGAAACCGAGTTCCACCAACACCAGCCG
>Ga0113563_10000198_pt1 | contig 25686 bp, 17 predicted proteins | sample Mud3Dept3metaG_FD_80117 | JGI IMG/M metagenome (GOLD analysis project Ga0113563, IMG submission 80117) | Freshwater wetland microbial communities from Ohio, USA, analyzing the effect of biotic and abiotic controls - Mud 3 Core 4 Depth 3... | ecosystem: Environmental > Aquatic > Freshwater >... | reverse complement strand
GGAATGGCAGAGCCTTCAGCGTTGCACGGCCATAGGACGTGGTTTTAGGTCGGAACAAGGCCGGCACCTCCCACCCCCCGCACAGTTCTTTAGCATCGGAGGCATCCGGATGGGGCGCCATACGGCGGTGCCGGAGGGTGGAGGCGGCAGCCGGAATGCCCAGGCGCAGGCTTTCCGTCCGCAAGGAACCAGATAATTCGACAAGATACGCTGGCAAGGGAGTGCGACCGTTCGATCCCAGGACATTCGAGGGGATGACGAACGGCATTCACCCGGCGGCTCAAACCGATGGGCCGGGAACGGGGACCGTTCACAAAATCAGGGTTCACACCTATCTCCTGCTGCCTCAGTAACTTGCCTCACAGGCGGCCATAGGTTCTTGACAACACCGGCTTTTTATGGGAATAGGAGGTCATGAGAACCGTCAAGGTGCAACTTCTGCCGCTCCTGCTTCTGGCTTGGGCCTCCGCTCAAGAGACTCCCATTCTGCCGGTGTTCACCGACACCACGAAGCAAGCCGGGATTTCATTCGAACATTGCCTGGGAGACGATGAGATCAGCTCCATCCTCGAAGCTACCGGCTCGGGCTGCGCGTTCCTGGACTTCGACGGCGATGGCTTGATGGACCTCTACGCCGTGAACGGCCGCTATCAGGAAGGAATCAGCGACCGGGAATCCCACTTCAAGACCGTTCGAACTACCAGCCGCCTGTACCGGAACAAAGGCAACGGGACCTTCCAAGATGTTACGGAGAAGGCGGGTGTAGGGGCTTCCGGATACGGCATGGGAGTGGCGGTCGGCGACTTCGACAACGACGGCCATTCGGACATTTACGTGACGAACTTCGGCAAGAATATCCTCTATCACAACAACGGCAACGGCACATTCGCCGACGTCACCGCAAAGGCCGGGGTTGCCTGCGGTCAGTGGACCGTGGGCGCCAACTGGGTGGATTACGACAAGGATGGATACCTTGACCTGTTCGCCGGCAACTATCTCGAGTTCGACAGCAAGTACCGGCTTTTCTACGAGGCGGACGTGTACCCCGGCCCCCTGGCGTACCCCGGGCAGTTGTCGGCCCTCTATCACAACAATCGAGACGGGACCTTCACTGACGTCAGCGCAAAAGCGGGGATAAACAAGAAGGGCCGAGCCATGGGAGTCCTGGCGGCGGACTACGACGACGACGGTTGGCCTGACATCTTTGTCGCTAACGACGCCATGCAGAACTATATGTACCACAACAACGGCAACGGCACATTCACGGAGGCCGGAATAGAGTGCGGTGCAGCGTTCGGCCAGCACGGCAATGCGGTCTCATCCATGGGGGGCGATTTCGCCGACTTTGATGGGGACGGCAAGCTCGACCTCGTGGTGCCGGCCATGAATTACATCGGGATTTTCAGGAACCTGGGCCGCGGGCTCTTCGAGGAGATATCAGTCCCAACGGGTGTGGCGAGGGTAAGTGCCCAGTTCTGGTCCTGGGGTGGCGATTTCATGGACTTTGACAACGACGGCTGGCAGGATCTCGTCATCGCAAACGGAGATGGTCACCGTCTTTCGGAGAAGCAGGAGCAGCTTCTCATGAGAAATGTCGCGGGATCTTCTGGACAACGCGTATTTGTCGATGTTTCCAGGTCCGCCGGTCCTTACTTCGACACGAGGAGTGTGGCCCGCGGCCTGGCTACCGGCGATTTCGACAATGACGGAGACCTGGATTTCTTCGTGCTGAACATCGACCAGGCGTCCGTTCTCCTCAGAAACGATGGAGGCAACCGAAACAACTGGCTCACGGTGAAACTGGTCGGCGCGAAGAGCAACAGGGACGGCGTGGGCGCCAGGGTGATCGTACGTTCCGGGGACTTCACTCAGGTGGCAGAGAAGATGTCCGCGAGCACCTACCTTTCCCAGAACGACCCCAGGCTCCACTTCGGGCTCGGCCAGCGCGCCAGGGTGGACGAGGTGACCATCAAGTGGCCCAGCGGAAAGACGCAAATTCTGAAGGACGTGATGGCAAACCAGTTCCTCACGGTAGTGGAACAATGAAGAAGCGTTTTGCCGCCTTTGCCTTCCTCCTGGTGGCGTTTCAGCCCGGGCTGTCGGTTCCACCCAGCCAATCGAATTACCAGGTGGTCTTTACCCAGGTGCCATTCAGCACAAGATTGCACGGCGGTCAGCCCGGACGGTTTCTCCTGAATGCAGCCGCCGAAAACGGAAGCCGCATCGTTCTTCTGGAGCGTCGCGGTTCTCCTGCCGTTCTCACCGCCGAATTCGCAGCGGCAGCGGACCCCTCCGTATCCTTCGACGGAAAACGGATCTTGTTCTCCGGAAAGCGCACCGCACAGGACAGGTGGGACATATGGGAGATGGATCCTGACGGCCGGAACAAACGACAGATCACCAGGGATTTTGGAAATTGCCGTGAGCCCGAATACCTCGCGCGGAGCTCTATCACGCCTCCGGAATTCGACAACAAGGTGCGATGGATCACATTCACTTCAGACGCGGGCGGGACTTACCAGGAAGGGGGGCCGGAGCTTGCCACATCACTCTACGCCGCGAGCCTGGAGCCGGTCGAAGGTCGTGGGTCTGTGACCTGGCGGACGACTTTCAACCTCTCGAGCGACTTTTCACCGACCGTTCTGCAGGACGGCCGGGTGTTGTTCACCAGCCGGCAGAGATACGCAGGCGGCCCGGAGAAATATCCGTTGCTGGCTGCCAACTGGGATGGCACCGGGCTGAACCTCTTCTGCGGGACCGGTCAGGGTGCACATTTCAAGACGATGGCTTGTGAGATGCCGGACCGGACACTTGTGTTCGTGGAATCTGACAACCCGGCGGATGGCCGCGGTCGGCTGGCCAGGGTCTCTTTTCGCCGCCCCCTCCGCAGCTATGAGCCGCTGAGCCGGGGAACGGGACCGTATCTGTACCCGCATCCTTCTCCGGATGGCGCCCTCGTCGTTTCTTATTCGCCCGGAGAGGAAAGCTACGCCATCTACCTGTTTGATTTCGGAAAGGGAATGCCGGGCGAGCAGGTCTTCGACGACCCGGAGTGGGAAGACCTGGATGCACAGGCAGTCGTGCCGAGGCCGGAGCCGCAGGGATTGATCAGCGCGGTCGTCGATTCCCTCAGCTGGGGTCAACTGCACTGCCTGAGCGTTTATGAATCGGACCTGCCTGGCGTCAAGGCGATCCGTAAGGGTGATGTAAAGCGGGTCCGGTTTGTCGAGGGAATACCCGCTGCCGCAACAAAACAAACGAGTTCGCCGGCACAGTCCGTCCCTGACGGCGGGGCGCGCCTTCTGGGTGAAGCACCCGTCGAACCGGATGGGTCGTTTTTTGTCGAAGTGCCGGCCGACACCCCCTTCTCGATTCAGCTTCTGGGCGAAGAGGGGAAGGTTCTGGAGACAATGGCACGGTGGATCTGGGTCCGGCGCGGAACCAGCCGCGGGTGCATAGGCTGCCACGAGAATAAAGAGTTGGCGCCCGAGAACCGGGCCTCGGATGCGGTGAGAAAAGCTGTGCCCTGGGTTCTCCGGCGGAAGAAGTAGGAGTACCGTTCCGGCGTGCGGTGGGTGCCGCTCTGCTGCGCGATCAGGCGCGGAGATATCCCGGGATCGGCATCGGGGTCGCAGTCGCTATCGGCATTCGAAATATGATACGGATATCAGGATTGAAATCAATTCTGAGCCGATGGCGATACCGACCCCGACCCCGAGGGTCGCTTCGGTTCGTGCCGAAGTGCGGGGCAAACCAAAGCCAGGCCTTGTCGGCATGGTCGATTACTTGAAATATGAGTCATTCTCGTATCCTTTTATCTGTTCTCGCATCGCTGATCCCGCTGACAGCCTCTCATTTCCTGTCCGGCAATTCGTCCCAACTGTCCCGTGACGGGAGCAGGAGGACAACTTACGCCGTTCCGGAAGACGACCTCTACAAGTCGCCCATACAGATGGCTCTTTCAGGAGACGGCCGCCGGCTTTTCGTCACTTGCGAAAACAGCGGCGAGGTGATGGTTGTAGACACCGGAGCCCTCAAAGTCACAAGGAGCGTCAAGACGGGGAAAAGTCCTTTCGGAGTTGCACTCAGCCCCGACGAGAGCCGTCTCTACGTCAGCAACCGCTGGGATGACAGTGTGACCGTTGTCGATGTGCGGAGCATGGAGGTCATCGGGCTGATCCCCGTCGGGGATGACCCTCATGATCTGGCTACCGATGAGACCGGAAGATCCCTGTTCGTGGCGAACCTGGGAACCGACGACGTGTCAATAATCGACACTGCCGATTTCAAGGAGATCAAACGGCTCCAGGCGGGTCGTGCGCCCTTCGGAATGGCCTTTTCTCCGGACTACCGGTTCCTTTACGTATCAAGTCAGTTCTCGATTCCCGTCCCATTTCGGGCTCCCCCGGTCCTCGAACTCACGGTTATCGATGCGAAGCGCCAGATCGTGGCCGGGAGACGTCAATTGTCCTCCGCGCTCGTCGGGCAGAATCTCGCAGTTTCCCCGGACAACCGTTTCGTCGTGGTGGCGCTGGAACTGCCCAAGAACCTGCTTCCGGAAACACAGGTGTACCAGGGCTGGATGGTTACCCACGGTTTCGCCATTGCCGAAACCGGGCCGCGAGGACGGGTGGCCTATTTCCTTCTGGACGAAGCGAACCTCTATTTTGCCGACCCGTTCGGCGTCGCATTTTCTCCGGATGGCCGGAAGCTCTATGTCTCATCGAGCGGTGTGGATGCCGTCACCGCGATAGACATGCGGAGAGTTGAAGAGCTTTTGCAGGTCCGTGACGGAAAGTTCGCGCTGTCCGACGAAGCCATCGGCCTGAACTTGCGCAACTTGGGCCTCAGCTCTGAATATGTTGTGGCCCGCGTCCCCACCAGGTACAACCCCAAGGATATCGTCGCTTCGCCCGACGGCCGCCGGATCTATGTCGCCAGCCGGCTCTCCGACTCCATCCAGGTCATCGACGCCGGGAACAACCAGGTTGCCGGTGTGATAGACCTGGGAGGGCCCGCGATCGAAACGGTGTTGCGCAGGGGCGCCAGGCTCTTCAACTACAGCAGCATCAGCTTCCAGAAACAGTTGAGCTGCAACACCTGCCACCCCGAAAATCACCTCGACGGTCTGGTCTACGACATTGTCGCTCCAGGAGACGCAATCGGGCAGAATCTTGTCGAAAACAGGACCATGAGAGGCCTGGCGGAAACAGGTCCCTTCAAATGGTCTGGAACCAACCCGACGCTGCAGCGCCAGGACGGACCGAGGGCTGCCCAGCTGTTCTTCCGCTCCCACGGTTTTGAGAAGGATGACCTCGAGGCGACGGTCCGCTTTATCGAGTCGCTTCCATTGAAGAAGAGCCGCTACGCGAGAACAGACGGGCGGCTGAACGAGTTCCAAAGGAGGGGCAAGGCAGCCTTCGAAAGGGCCTACACCAAGGACGGGCGCTACATCCCGGTGGCCAATCGATGCATCACCTGCCATCCTTCTCCCTATTACACCGACCGCATGACTCACGATGTCGGGACCCAATCGGACACGGACAACAGCGGGGAGTTCGACACGCCTCAAATCGGTGACGTCTATGACACTTCGCCGTTCCTGCACGATGGCCGCTGCTACTCGCTGGAGGAAATCTGGACCGTTTTCAATCCAAATGACACTCACGGCGCCACCAACGACATGGCGAAGGAAAACCTGAATGACCTGATCGAATACACCAAGACCTTGTGGATCGGCGAGCCGGTGCCTGACCAGGAGCTCTTCGCCTCGCTTTTTGCCAAATCCACCGAGGGGAATTACCGGCTGAAAATAGAAGACCTCGATTCCATCACCCGACCCGGCGCGAAGTATGTGGGCAACGAAGTCTGCGGCACCTGCCACGTGAGAGAGTACAAGAAATGGCTGGGCACCAGGCACGCTCGAACCTGGGTGATGCTGGGGATGGCGGAAAAGGCCGACAGGGTCATGTCACACTTCAACGTGAGTGCATCGAGTCCCCAGTACAGCGCGGTCTGCCTGCAGTGCCACGGGACGGCCGCAAACACCCCTCCGGAGTTCCGGCTGCCCACGTTTCACGTCGAGGAAGGGGTCCAGTGCGAAACCTGTCATGGACCAGGGGAAAAGTACGCGACCGAAGAGGTGATGGTGAACAGGCAGAAGGCAATCTCCCTCGGATTGAGAATGCCGACAAAGGCAGTCTGCCTGAACTGTCACATAGCAAAACCCTCGCACGCATTCATGAACAGAAAGGCGTTTGATTTCGAGGAGTTCTACAAGAAGGTTGCCCATATGCATTAAAGATTCGAGATTCGAGATTCGAGATTCGAAATTGATCATCTCGAACCTCGAATCTCGAATCTCGAACCTCGAATCTCGAATTTCGAATGGACTGGGAGACGCGAAATGAAAACACTCCTGCCGGGAATCCTGCTTATGGCCGCGCTTGCCGCAATGGCCGCAGAGGAACCGCTTCCCAGGGTTTACAGGCACTGGGAGTCGTTCCACAAAGAAGACGGCCTGCCGGCAGACAAGGTCTTCTCAATTCTGGTGGACGGAGACCGCGTCTGGGCTGGTACGGAAAACGGGCTGGCGTATTACGAGAACGGCAAATGGGCTCACTACGGGGTCAAGGAAGGCCTGGCCCATCCCGCCGTTCTGAGCCTTGCCCTCGATCCTGCCAGTGGAGACATCTGGGCGGGGACGATGAAGGGCCTGTCGCGCTTCTCGGCCGGCCGTTTTGAAAACTTCACGCAATTCAACAGCGGCCTGCCGAACGACGTCGTGTTCGGCGTCTGCGTCGAGAACCAGAACATCTGGACTGCTACCACAGCGGGGACCGCGCGTTTCCGTGTACGCGAGAGGAAGTGGGATGTCTACACTCCTGCGAACTCCCCTCAGCACGAGCCTTGGGGATACTTTGTGACCTATGGGGACGGCAGGGTCTACGCGGCACTGTGGGGCGGCGGTGTCCTGGAGTTTGACGTTGCCACGCAGGCATGGAGATCCTGGCTCGACCCCGACGGAGAAATGGAATACGACGTCTTTCGCGATGACGGGCTCATCCACGTCATCACAACCAGCGTAAGTTATGTCGACAAAATCCTCTGGATTTCCACTTATTTCGGCATGAGCCGGTATGACGGCAGGGAATGGCGCGGATACATGGATCACGACTCCGGGCTGGCCAGCAACTTCATCAACTTTGTAAAGGCCAGAGGCCGTGTCGCCTGGGTGTGCACGGACAAAGGGCTCAGCGCCGTCAATGGAGACACGAACCGTTGGGTGACTTACGCTCCTGCCGATCCTGCCTGGAGCAAAAGCCAGGCGCCGCCGGCTGGGCCGGTCGAGGGAACGAAGGGCTGGGTGGCAAAAATCTACAACGACAACAAACTCCTGGAAACGATGCAGCTGGAACGGGGCCTTGCCAACAATCACATCTATGGTGTCGATTTTCAAGGAAACGATGTGTGGGTGGCCACCTCCAGGGGGGTAAGTCACGGAACCCTTGCAGCGCCTGGAGGAAAGGGGGGAAAGTCCCATGAGTAGCCCTTGGAAGCTTCGGTTCCTGACAGCGCTGGGGTTGCTCACTTGCAGCCTCCTGTTTGCCCTGGGCCAGAATCCACCCGCCGGAAAGCCGCCGGATCAAAAGTCTCCGGGCGAAAAGAAGAAAGTGGAAGTTATCTACGGGAACACGCCAGAGGACCTTAAGCCCTTTGCGAAGTATGTAGAAGAGCCCTATAAAAATTATTGGGTCCCGAGCGACTCTCCCGTCATGTTCTGGGGGCCGGGACGCGACAAGCCTGAGCCCGAGGTCGAGACGGTCAAGATCGGCGTAATCGCTCCAATCACTCGGAGCTACGAATCTTACATCGGCCGATCCGTGCTCCGCGGGATGGAAATGGCGCTGGATGATGCAAACGCCGCCGGAGGTTACAGAGGCAAGCGGTTCGAGGCTGTCGTAAAAAACGATACCGGTCTTTGGGGAGCTTCCGCCAACGAGGTCGTCTCCCTCTCTTACGACGACAAAGTCTGGGCTATCATCGGCACCGTCGACGGCGCGAACACTCACATCGCGATTCGGGTGGCATTGAGAACGGAAGTCCCGATGATGAACGTCGCCGATCTGGATGCAACCCTGGTGGAGACAAAAATACCCTGGGTCGTCCGTGTGATCCCGGACGACAGGCAGATGACCTACACGATAGCCTATTACGTCTACAAGCAATTGGGGCTGAACAGCGTTGCAATTCTACGGGCCAGCAATCGCTACGGCCGCATTGGCGTGACGCAATTCAAAAAGGCCTCCATAAAACTCGGGAAACCTGCACCCATCGAGACCAATTACGAGCCCAACTACGAGAATGTAAACCCGGACTTCGAAATCCAGTTGGAGCGTCTGGCAAGAGTGCAGCCGGAGGCGGTCGTCCTCTGGGCCGACGCCGAACCGGCCGGCGCGCTCGTGAAACAGATCCGGGACCGGGGGATGAATTTTCCTATTTTTGCATGCGAGCGCATCGTGCATCCGGATTTCCTCAAGGCGGCAGGAAAGGCGGCCGAGGGAGTCGTGGCGATGTATCCCTTCGACCCGGAAGCCAGGAACCCGAAGTACGCGGAATTCAGGAGGCGTTATACGGAGCGATACCGTGAAACGCCGGACTGCTATGCTGTCCACTCCTATGACGGGACCATGATGACCGTCGAGGCGATCCGGAAAGCGGGGCTGAACCGGTACCGCATACGTGATGTCCTGGCCGAGATGCGCCATTGGGATGGAGTCTCCGGGCCCATCGATCTGGACGAGGCTTTGACCAATCGCAGGCCGGTTATTGCCGCCTCGGTCAAAGGCGGGAAATTTGTTTTCGGCATTCCAAAAATGAACCGGACGTTTTAACGATTCGAGATTCGAGATTCGAGATTCGAGATTCAGAACTCCAATAATCTCGAATCTCGAATCTCGAATCTCGAATTTCCCGAGGGCTCCTATGTGGGTTTGGCTGTTCCTGACGGTACTGCCACTGATACCGCAGGGGATGCAAATACCATATTTCGACTTCAGCAGAGCCGGATCCGGATTCAATGGTCCGGGACGGGAGCTGCCGGATCCTGTGGGCCTGGCATCGGTTCGGATCGGCGTCCTGGGCCCGGGAAAGAACGCCGAAGGCCTGCAGATGCGCACCGGCGTCCGGATGGCCTTGGATGAGATGAACCGGAGGGGAGGCTACAAAGGCATCCCGTACGAAATGGTGTTCCGTCCTGATGACGGGCCTTGGGGCGTGGCTGCGAAGCAGGTTGTCGACTTCGCCTACGAAGACGAGGTCTGGACGATCATCGGCGGCCTGGACGGCCAGCGCACTCACATCGCCGAGCTGGTCGTCTCCAAAGCGTGGGTGCCGTTGGTCACGCCATCCGCGTCGGACGAGTCCATCGACTATGCAAACGTGCCGTGGGTTTTCCGTTGCGCACCGGCCGACAGCCGCCAGGCAGAGCTGCTGCTTGAGTACATGCGGAGACAGGGGTACGTGCACCTGGTTGCATTAACCGAAGCGCAGCGGGATGGACACACCGGCTTCCTGCGGCTCCGGGAAGCGGCGGACCGCAAGAATATTCGCCTGGATGCTCACTGGCAGTTTTCTGGGGGCAGTCCCGGCACGGTGGTCCCGCGCCTTCCCGGCGTCGAATCCGATGCGCTGATCATCTGGGGCAGTCCGGAACCCTCCCTCACATTGCTTCGCGCCATTCGCGCAGCGGGCATAGAAACCCCGATACTCGGCCCCGCTTCGCTTGCAAGTGCGGAGATCACCGTTGATTCCGCACCGCTTGGAGAACTGGTGGTCGCGGCGCCGTACGATCTGAGCCGGCAAAATCAGGAACTGCAGGAGTTCAGCGCGCGGTTCAAAGATCTGGCGGGCGTGCCGCCCACGCCGATTGCCTTCCTTTCCTACGATGCAGCGCTTCTCGTCGCAAAGGCCATCAGGGCCGCAGGTTTGAACAGGATGCGGGTTCGCGACGAACTGGCCCGGATCTCCCATGATGGCATCGCCGGAAAAATCCAGTTTAACTCGCTGCGCGGCAATGTCAGAGAGCCCGTCCTCCTTACCTTCAGGAACGGCCGCTGGGAACGCGTGACCAAGTAGGGGCGACCTGCCGGTCGCCCGCCTGTGACTCGCTGCCTGGTTGTATTGTCCCAGTGCGCGCAATACCCACGGGAACCTGGAACGAGGCGATCACCTCTTCCAGCTCATCAGGTTACGCTCGAAATCGAGGTGGAGAATTTTCAGGCCCAGTTGCTTCACCGAAAGCAGGCCGTCTTTTGGCTGGTCCTTCAGGTCCAAAAGAATTCCGCCCAAGTCGGTCCACCGTGAATTCTCCAACTCGATCGGGGGGAGGACCACCCGTTGTTCCTTCGTCATGCCCCCGAGCCTGTATATTGTCTCGTTCGGGAGTGTCGACTTGATTTTCAGCCAGCCCATCTGCGACTCCTTGTACAAAACGATCGTGTAGGTCCCGGTGTCCACGGCAAGCCGGAGCGGATGCCCTTGCATCATCGCCACGACGATAATCTGGGGATTCGGCGACTCCAACGGCGCCGTGTGCTCCAACTGCTGCTGCAAACCGAAGTGCAGTCTCCTGGTTTTGAAGTCGACGGTGAAACTCCTGTTCTGGATGACTTCGTTCGTGTCGCAGCTTGCGAGCCGGGTCTGCTGCCGCAGAATATCGAGTCCGATGATGCCGTCAACTCCCAGGCCGCCAAGATCCGCTTCGTGACACGGCAACGTTGTGAAAACCGGTCCAATGCGCATCATGGGAACATTGAATCGATTCGCCTTTGTGATCCGCCCTGGGGCGACAATCTGTGACTCCCCGGGCAGTGGCTCCAGCCCTAGCGCCTTGACGACCTTCCTGTCGACTACGCTGCCCGTGGCTGCGGTATCAATCATGAACCTCAGCCCGCTCATGCTTCCTATGGATGCTTCCACCACAATCCAGTGTCCCTGAAATCGAAAGGGAATCTCGCAGCCGGTTTGGCCGGCGCATCCGGGTGCTGCGCATGAGATAAATGTCGAAAACAGGACCGCTGCGCAGGAGATCGACCGCTTTTCCATGGGGCCTCTTTTCCCGCGGCGGGGATTGGCCGCGTTTGGCCCCTAATGCGCAGGTCCGTCCTCGAAACGGACACCGCCGTTCAAGATTGTCTAATCCTCTGCAAGATGGAAAAGCGGAACCGCGAAGACCTTCAAGACTTCAAAGAGAGAACCTCGAGGTCCTGGAGGTCTCGGTGGATTGCAGGCAAGGAAACTGGGGACGTTGTCCAATATCGATCGAAACAGTGCAAGGTCCTTTTTCTGACAGGGTGGCATCCCCGGTTTGCCAAAGTGTGATTGCCTCAGGATCCGGAGGACGGCTTCTCTATCACCACGGCCAGGGCCCACGACATTGGCGTGGTGTCGCACGGCCGGGGGGACTCCGCCTGGCTATACTGTCCCCTCCCCGCCCGTTTCAGATCCGAAACCGTAGCAATTAAGGATAGAATGACGGCGCGAATGGGGACAGAATAACCAGGCACCGCTTCATCATGGACATTTGTATCCCGCCCATGGTATACACTCGGTATGAATTTCTAACTTCAGGTAGTACTATGAAAATTATTAAAGTTACAGAGAAAGGGCAGGTCACCATTCCCGTCGTCTTCCGGAGGAAACTCGGAATTTCCAACGAAGACCATCTGACAATCGAAGAGGAGGGCGATTGCCTGAAACTGCGCAAGGTCGTGTCGGCCAATCCGCTTGGACCCGAGGATCCGATCTGGGATATGGTGGGTATGGCGCAAAGTGGCCGAAGCGATGTTTCGCGGCGACATGACGACTACCTGGCCGAGGGAGAGATCGCTCGATGGCGCAAATCCTAGTCGATACGAGCGGTGTCTATGCACTTCTGGACGAGGATGATGAACACCACAGGAAGGCTGCGTCCCTGCTGCGATCGCTGCCGGCAAGAGGCTTAAAGCCGTTATTAACCAGCTTTGTGGTCGCCGAATGCCATGCATTGCTGCTCTCCCGCCTGGGCCAGGCCACTGCCCGGCGGTGGTTGCTCAGCCAGGTTTGGCCGATTGAGCGTGTCACCGCCGACGACGAATCCCGGGCACGGGAGATCATCGAACAGTTTCGCGACAAGGCGTTTTCCTATACTGACGCCTCTTGCTTCGCCGTCATGGAGCGCCTGAAAATAGCCGTAGCCTTCGGTTTTGACCCTCACTTTGAGCAATATGGCGTGGAGCTCTTAAAATAGACACAGCGACTTAAGTCCGGACAGCCATTCGGACCGCACGGCAGTCGGAGGAAAAGCAAAAACGAGCCGCAGAAACCACGGAGACCACGGAGAATTCTCAGACCTGCCCGGGGGCGCCTTCGGCAGCCCTTCACGCCCGGGAGCGGCGGAACAGCCGCAACCGTCATGGATCTCAGGCGCGCACTGGCTCTCGAATCTTGTCGCTCACTTATGACGCTGTGTATAATCCGTGGGGCAGGCTGCCCAACTCCCGGATTCCTGGGCCGCCCGCATGCTTTTCCTTGAACCGGAGTTCGGGAGTTGGATGCCTGTCCCCCGCAGCATAGAAAGGCAAGGTGATCGCCGGTGCGTTGCCTAACTCGGAAGAGTCGCGGGGTAAAGTTCCCTGGCAAGTCCGTTATCGCCGGGGCGCTATTACTGGGTTTGGCTGCGGCAACTCTCGCCCTTCAGCCGCAGGAGAAGAGTGCCCGCACTGAACCGGAAAAGGCCGCGGAGGCTGTCCGGTTGAACAACCTCGGAGTCGCATTTATGAACCAGCGACGCTCCGAGGTAGCGCTGAAGAATTTCGAACAGGCCTTTGCGCTCGATCCCAACCTGCTCGCAGCCCGCCTGAACGAGGGCATCGCGCTGCTCGTCCTGCAGCGGCTGGAGCCGGCGGAGAAGATACTCGTGGAGGAGACCGAGCGGCAGCCGAATAACCCGCGGCCCTGGTTCAACCTCGGCTTGCTGCTCAGGAAGCTTGACGAAAGCGAAAGGGCGCTGGCTGCATTTGGCCGGGTCGCCCAACTCGATCCCGACGATGCCGAAACACACTATTTCCTGGGAGCGCTTCGCCAGAGCGCCAAGCAGTTTGACCTTGCCGTCGCGAGCTACCGGCGGGCGCTGGAACTCAATCCGTACCACGTATCGGCGCAATTCGGCCTGGCGGGCACCTACCAGCGCCTGGGCGACACTGAGGAAGCGCGCAAGCAACTGGAGCGCTTCCAGAAGCTCACGCAAGAAAAACTGGGAGTGCCGATCGGAACCACCTACGGCGATCAGGGCAAGTATTCGCTCGCCCAGGATGTGCGGCTTCCTGCCGGAGCCGCGGCCGCGCCGATCGCGGTTACATTTGTTCCCGTGCCGGGCGCCGAATCCGGCCTGCCGGTCGGCGGCGGCAAACCGGAGCCGGAATCACGCCGCCCGGGAACCTGCTTTTTCGATTACGACAACGATAACCGGGCTGACCTGCTGTTGCTGAATGCCGGCCCGGAGCGCACAGGCGCGCTCTATCGGAATGCCGGCGGCCGATTTACCGATGCAACCGCCGGAGCCCGTCTCGCCATCCCGGCTCGAGCCTCCGGCTGCGTCGCCGGCGACTATGACAACGACGGCTGGACCGACATCGTGATTGCCATGGAATCGGGCATTCAGCTGTTCCGCAACCAGGGCGACGGAACGTTCCGCGATGGGACCGAGGCCTCCGGGCTCCGCGCGGCGAGTGCCCGGCCGTCTGCGGTAAACCTCCTCGACTACGATCACGACGGCGACCTCGACCTGTATGCCACCGTGTTCCCCGGAGGGCCCGGACTCTGGAGAAACAACGGCAACAGCACGTTCACGGACATTTCCTCCGCCACGGTCCCTGGTGAAGTTGTGGACGCCCAAGTGAGCATTGTAACGGACTTCGACAATGACCGGGCAGTGGACCTGATCGTAACTCGCGCGCAGGGGCCGCCGTCGTTGTTCCGGAATCCTCGCGAAGGGAGATTCCAGGCCACCCCGCTGTCCGGCGGCACGTCTCTGAAGGCCACCCGGGGCCTCGCGGCCTTCGATTTCGACAAGGATGGCTGGATGGACGTGGCCTTCACCCACAGCGGATCTCCGGGATTGAGTCTTTGGCGGAACATCGAGGGCAAAAGGCTGGAAGCCGTGCCTCTCCCGAAGCTCAATTGGAACGACGGGTGGGGCCTTGCGGCGGTCGACTACGACAACGACGGCTGGGTCGACCTGGCGGCGGCCGGATCCGCGGGATCACGAGCGCGGCTCATCCTGATGCGCAACGAAGGGAGTGCCGGTTTCCGGGAGCTCACCACGCAAACCGGCCTCGACAAAGTGAGCCTCGACAATCCGGGTCCGCTGATCACGGCAGACTGCGATGGCGATGGCGACGCCGACCTGCTCGTCGCGCAGGGGAGCGGCGTGCCGGTGCTGCTGCGCAATGACGGCGGCAGCAGGAATAACTGGCTGCGGCTCTCGCTCAAGGCTCTGGCCGACAACAGGAGCGCCGTCGGCACAAAGGTGGAAGTATTCGCCGGCGCGCTCTACCAGAAGTTTGAAGTGCAGTCTTCCTCCGGCTACCTGGGGCAGAACGCGCCGGAGATTCTGGTGGGCCTCGGTGACGTCAAGGAAGCGGATATCGTGCGACTGCTCTGGCCGACCGGCGTCCTGCAGGACGAAGTGCAGCTGGCCGCGGACCGTGCGCACCAGGTCGCGGAGAATGACCGGCGGGGCAGCTCGTGCCCCATTCTCTTCGCCTGGAACGGCGCCCGCTATGAATTCATCTCCGATCTGATCGGCCCGGGAATCGTCGGCCACTGGGTGGCCCCTGGCGAACGCAATACTCCCGACCCGACCGAATACGTAAAGGTGGCGGGTAACGCCCTCCGTGCGCGGCAGGGCCGTCTGAGCCTGCGGATGCTCGAGCCGATGGAAGAGGTTGTCTACCTCGACCAGGTGCGCCTGATTGCCGTGGACCATCCCTCGGACGTAGAAGTCTATCCCAATGAACGGTTTGCCAGTGCACCGCCGTTTCCCGACTTCAAGGTCATCTCCAGCCGCGGGGCGCGCCTGCCTGCGGGCGCATGGGACGACCGCGGACGCGACATCCGGCGCGAATTGCGCGCGCGCGACCGCCGCTACGTCACGGGATTCGCTTCGCTCCCCTTCCGGGGTTTTGCCGAACTTCATGGAGTCGAACTCGAACTTGGAGTGTGGGACCCGGCGAAACCCCTGCGGCTCCTGATGCACGGTTACACCGACTACTTCACCGCCACATCAGTCTATGCCGCACACCAGTCCGGGGTCCGCCCAATCGCTCCCTATCTCCAGGCGCAGGACGCCGCCGGGCGCTGGCATCACATCGTGGACGACCTGGGCTTCCCCGCCGGCCTGGCACGCACCATGGTGACGGACCTGACCGGGCGGCTGCCCGCGGGCACAAAGCGGCTGCGGATCCTGACGAATCTGGAAATCTACTGGGATCAAATCCTGCTGGACTCTACACCCGAAGCGAATCTCACTCGATTGAGCGAGGTGCCGCTCGCCGGAGCCGCGCTCGGATTCCGCGGCTATCCCCGCGAACTGCGCGGCGATCCGCTCAGCGATATCAGCTTCCAGTACGAAGACGTCAGCCGCACCGGACCGTACGCGCGGCACGCCGGCAATTACACACGGTATGGCGACGCACTCGAGTTGGCGGCAGCGGCGGATGACCGCTTCGTTATCCTTGGTTCCGGTGACGAAGCGCAGCTGGAATTTGATTCCTCGCACCTGGCCCCCCTGCCGGCGGGCTGGACTCGCGACTATTTCTTCTATGCGGACGGTTTCGCGAAGGACATGGATTTCTATGCCGCGCACGGCTATACCGTCGAGCCGCTGCCCTTCCATGCCATGCGCGGCTACCCGTATAAAGGCGCGGAAGCCTATTCTCGGGAGGGACCCTACCTGCAGTACCAGCTCGAACTGAACACACGGCAGGTCTCAGGCCGCGGCGCGTCCAGCTACCGCTTCGATTATCAACGGGAGCGCCGTAACTGATTTATGCACGCCCTCTAAAGCCCTGACAGCCGTTTGAACCGGACGGCAGTCGGAGGAAAAGCAAAAATGGGAAGGCAAACCCGTTTCCTGACATTGCTTTCCCTGGCGTGGACCGAGGAATCACGAAATAGGTTTGCGTCCCCCTTTTTCCCTTTTCCACGCATCGGCGACGGTCTCGCAGCGAATCTCATGGACGATGTAATAATGCATTGTATTTTTACAATGACGATGCAATAATGCAATCCATGTTCGAGCGGCTTTTGAAACCCCCGGACCGTTCTTTTTTTCTGTTCGGGGCGCGCGGGACGGGCAAGAGCACCTGGCTGCGTCAGATGTTCCCGGACGCCTTGATTCTGGATCTGCTGGATACCTCGCTTCAGCTGGAGTTGACTGCAGATCCTCATAAGCTCGAGAGCCTGGTGGGCAAGAGATCCGCCGGAGCATGGATAGTTCTTGATGAGGTTCAGAAGATTCCGGCTATCCTCGACGAGGTGCATCGACTCATGGAGTTACGCCGGTGGCGCTTTGCGTTGTGTGGATCATCGGCGCGCAAACTCAAGCGCGGCGGTGCCGATTTGCTGGCCGGCCGCGCCGTGACTCTTACCATGGAGCCGTTCTGTTCGGTGGAACTTGGCGACGGGTTCGACCGCGAGTACTCGCTCGAGTACGGCATGCTTCCCATGGTTCAGGTCGAACGGTCCAACGCCGCGGACGTGTTGAGCGCTTACGTTGGCACCTATTTGACAGAGGAGATTCGAGCGGAGGGGGCGATCCGCAGCTTCCCGCCGTTTGCGCGTTTCCTGGCCATTGCCGGGCAGCTGAATGCCCAGATACTGAACGCCCAGAATGTCGCCCGGGATGCGGCAATTCCCAGGAGCAGTGTGGATGGATATTTCGCGGTTCTTACAGACACGCTCCTGGCCCATTTCCTCCCGGCCTACCGGCCGCGGCTCAAGGTGCGAGAGGGTGCGCACCCTAAATTCTTCTGGGTGGATGCCGGCATCGCTCGAGCTGCCGCCGGGCTCTTGCGGGATTCCCCGGATCGCGCCTGGAAGGGTGCATCCCTGGAGTCTCTGATCTATCACGAATTGCGGGTGCACAACGCTGTGACCGGAAAACACCGTGATTTGGCCTACTACCGGACCGCAGCCGGCGTAGAGATCGATTTTCTTATCGAGACCCGGAAGCAACAATCGGAGCGACCTGCGCACGTAGTCTGCGTGGAAGTCAAGTTGTCTCCGCGCTGGGATCGCCGGTGGGAGAGAGCGATGCGTGATCTGCAGAAACTCGGCGGAATCATTGTGGACAGGATGATTGGCGTCTACACGGGCGAGCGGAACTATCACTTTGATGGTCTCGACATCTGGCCTGTCGAAGTGTTCCTCAGCAATCTCCATCAGGGAAACGTTTTCTGACGCCTTGGTATCGAAGAGCGGACCATCCATTGGCAGCATATGGTACCTTTCGGCGCCACCAGGATGCTGACCGGCAATTTTCGATCCGACCTGCGGCTGCGAGCGTGCCAATGCCCGCATGTCCCTGAGCCCGCAGGATCGGCGGCATTTACCATAAATAAATACTCTCCAAGCCATATTTATGGTATGCTTGAGATCATGAAAACGACGGTGGAAATCTCCGACGACCTGCTGCGGCAGGCAAAGGAATATGCCGCCCGCCATGGGATTCCGATGCGTGAGGTCATCGAACGCGGGCTGCAGCTTGTCCTGCAGGCGAAGAAGCCCTCGCGCCGCCCGTTCCGCCTCAAGACCGTCACCACCAAGGGGGAAGGTCTGGTCTGCGACGGAGACTGGAGCACGATACGGTCGTTGATATACGAGGGGCACGGCGGATGATTGCAGTCGATACCAACATACTGGTGTATTCCGTGCGCGAGGACTCCCCCTGGCACAGGGCCGCCATCGAGTGCCTGCGTGGCCTGGCCGAGGGGGATTCCTCATGGGCGATTGCCTGGCCCTGCATTCACGAGTTCATTGCGGTGGTGACGCATCCGCGCATTTACAAGCCGCCGACACCCCTTCGGGACGCGTTGCTTCAGGTGGATTACTGGATGGAAAGCCCGGGGCTTCGGCTGCTGGGCGAAGGGCCCGGCTACTGGAATCATCTGAAGGATATGCTGGATGCGGGTAAAGCTGTGGGCCCAATGGTACACGACGGCCACATCATGGCCATCTGCCGCGACCACGGCGTCAGGGAAATCTGGACCTCGGATCGCGATTTCACGCGCTTCAAGGGAATTCGCACCCGGAATCCCCTGTTAGATTCGCATTAACGACTGAAGACACTCTTTACGGTGGATGGTCCAGACGCGGGGGCGCAATCGGAAGTGAGACTCAATCCTCGCAAAATTCAGGTCGCGCAACGATCAACGAAAAATGAATGTATCAATGGTCAATGGTCATTTGTCATCTGGCCGCTGCAAACCTTTGGCCCGTGCGGTCCTGATCGCGATCGGAGCGGGTGAAGCACCCGAGCGCAGAGCCAACCTGCCGGGCCCCCAAAATGACAATTGACAAATGACAATTGACAGATTCTTTTTTGCTGAATCTCACCTCCGACTGCACCCCAGGCGCGGGCTGGTCTTGCGAATCCCTGAGCTATATTCTAAAATCAGACTCTGGTTTTGCCACACCATGGCGCCGGGATTTCGGGCGCTCGAGGGCCAGCCATGTCGAGATTCCCCCACGCGATCCTGACCGTCGCGCTTGGCTGCAGCATGATCGCCACTGCGGCGGAAGCCCAGGTTGCCGCGAAGAAAGCCCAGGCCGCCGACCCTGAGGAAGCCGTCATCAAAGCCTTGAAATCGGCGGGAGGAGGCCACTGCACGGAAGCGCTGCCGGTCCTGAAGCGAAACACGGGACGCCTGACGGACAAACAGCTGCGCTACCACGCTGCCTTTGCCGCCGTCAATTGCGGCATGAGCATAAACGACACGGCCGCCGTCCTGGACGCGCTCGTGCTGTTGCGGCGCGATTTCCCTGACGATCCGGAAGTTCTCTACACCGCGGCCCGCATCTACGCGCAGTTCGCCGATCGCACGGCGAAGGAGCTGGCCCAACGCTTCCCCGACTCGGCGCAGGTGTCCAGGCTCAACGCGGAGGCGCTCGAATCGAAGCAGATGTGGAAGGAGGCTATCGAGGCCTACCGCAAGATCCTGGCGCAGTATCCCAAAGTCCCGAACGTTCACTTCCGCATCGCCAGCATTCTGCTTGACATGTCATGGAGCGCGGAATCCGCCGCGGAAGCGAAAAAGGAACTGGAGGCGGAGCTCGAGATCAATCCCGACAGCGCCCCCGCAGTGTTCGTGCTGGGCGAGATCGCACGCCGGGCCGGCGCATGGGAGGAAGCCATCCAGCTCTTCACGCGCGCCTCGAAAACGGATGTCGGCTTCTTCGAGGCATACTTCTCGCTCGGCATATCGCTCATCGCGGCGGGCAAATTCGCGGATGCCATCGCGCCGCTGGAGCGCTATGCCAGGGGCGTGCCGGAGGATCCGGCAGGACATTACCAGCTTGCCCTCGCTTACTCCCGCACCGGCAACAAGGAGGCCGCGGACCGCGAGCTGCGGTTGCAACGGGAAGCCCTCGCCAAAAAGAAATCTGGTGTGGATTAGCCACCGACGGCAAGAGTTCCCTGGAAGACAAGGCTGTGAATTTCTGTTTTTTGGGAATGATCCGCCAGCGCCCCGAAGCTGGAGTGCCGCGCCCGTGAGGGAGGGGGTCCTTTTGATCGGCTTCCGCGACACCCGCTCACTTCCGTTGGCAACTCTGACGGGGAGCGGCCTGGCGTTCTGGCTGCGGCTGTCAGAGGCTGCGCCGCGATTTTCGTCATGGTTACGTTAACCCGAACGCACTCCCGATCCGCGTCACGCCGCCGTTTCCTTCAACGGCTCGGCCAGGCAGGGATGGCGGCGCTGTTGCCCCGCGGCGTCTGGAGTGCGTTCGCTGCGCCCCAGACACCGCCGGCGTTTGAAGAGATTTCCCCCGCTGCGATCGGAATCCGCTGGCAGCACGTCGCGGGGCTCACGCCGGAGATGTACGTGCCCGAAACGCTCGGCGCCGGCTGTGCGTGGATCGATTACGACAACGACGGCTGGATGGACATGTACCTGGTCAACAGCGGCAAGTGCGACTTCTTCGACCCGCCCCGGCCGCTGCGCAACGCCCTCTATCACAACAACCGCGATGGCACCTTTACCGATGTGACCGAGCGCTCCGGCGCCACCGGCAACGCCTATGGGATGGGGGTCGCGGTCGGGGATTACGACGGCGACGGGCTGCCCGATCTCTACGTCACCCAATACCCGCGCAACATCCTCTACCACAACAACGGGGACGGCACCTTCACGGATGTGACGGATAAGGCAGGCGTGGCTGCGCCCGGCTGGACGACCAGCGCCGTCTGGTTCGACTACGACAACGACGGACGCCTCGACCTGTTCACCTGCGGCTTCCTCAAATTCAGCAAGGAGACAAACGTTTATTGCGGCACCCCGCCCTTGCGCGCGTACTGCATGCCGACCGCATACCCGGGCCTGCCGTGCCAGCTGTTCCACAACAATGGCGACGGCACCTTCACCGACGTCAGCCGCGAATCGGGAGTCCTTAAAGAGGCCAAGGCCTGGGGAGTCGTGGCCGCCGACATCAACAACGACGGCTGGATGGACCTGCTGGTCTCCAACGACAAGCTCCCCAACTTCCTGTTTGCCAACCGCAAAGGCAAATTCGAAGACATCGGCGCGCTCGGTGGAGTCGCTTACAACGCCATGGGCTTGGCGCGTTCCAGCATGTGTGTGGACGCGGCCGACTTCGACCAGGACGGGTGGATCGACCTTTTCCACACCACGGTGGACCACGAGATGTTCTCGCTCTATCGCAATCAAAAGGGAGAGGCTTTCGACGACCTGTCCATACCTTCCGGCATCGGCGCGGCCACCGTTCTTATGAGTGGCATGGGAAGCCGCCTTTTTGATTACGATAACGACGGCGACGTCGACCTGGTCCTGTGCAATGCCCACGTAGACACGGTCGTGCAACAGCGCATCCCCGATGTGAAGTATAACCAGCAGATGCTTCTGTTTCACAACTCCGGCGGGCGCTGGAATAACGTCAGCGCGAAAAGCGGGCCGATCTTTGCCAAAGACATCGGCGCGCGCGGGCTGGCGCTCGGCGATTTCGACAACGACGGCTCGGTGGATCTGCTGATTTCCATCAGCGACGCTCCCCCGATACTGCTGAAAAACAACGCCGCCCGGCAGAACCACTGGCTCGGCGTGCGGCTCAGGGGCCGCAAGGCCAACCCGGACGCCATCGGGGCGAAGATCACCTGGCGGTCGGGGGACTTCCAGCGCCATCGCTGGCTCGTCGGCGCCGGAGGTTTCCTTTCCGCGCACGACCCGCGCGCCGTGCTCGGCCTGGGGCCGCGGACCCACGTGGATTGGATCGAAGTCAAGTGGCCCTCCCCCTCCAACAGGGTCGAACGGTTTGTCAATCCCCCGGTCGACCGCTACATCACCATCGTCGAAGGAGAAGGCAAATGGGGGTAAGCGCAAAGACATTCGAGATTCGAGATGCGAGATTCGAGATTCGAGATGCGAGATGGTCGGGGTTCCATCTCGAATCTCGAATCTCGAATTTCGCATTCTCAGCCGTACGGTTGGCGCTGATCACGGCCATGGTGTGGTTTTCCCTGGCCGGCCTGGCGGCGCCGGCATTCTCTCAGCGCGGCCAGGCAGGCCGATCCAACTCCGCCGCGGAAGCCGAGCTGCAGAAGGGAATCGAGCTGACGCGCGGCGCAAAGTTCAATGAAGCCATCCCGCACTTCCTGGCTGCGCAAGGACAGGTCCGCGACGCATACGCCCTCAGCTTCAACCTGGCGCTCTGCTACGTCGGTACCGGGCAATACCAGCCGGCCATTGCGTTGCTGAACGAGCTGCGGGCAGACGGCAAAAGCAACGCGAATCTCGAGAACCTCCTTACACAGGCGTTGATCGGCGACGGGAAGCCGGAGGAGGGCTTCGCCGCCTTCGAGCGGGCGTCCCGCCTGGCGCCGGAAAACGAGAAACTCTATCTCTATGTCGTCGAGTCGTGCATGAACAACGGTTACTTCGACATGGGCCTGAAGGTCGTGGAGATCGGGTTGAAGCGTCTGCCGCGTTCCGCCCCCCTGGTCTTCGAGCACGGCATTCTGCTGGCGCGTCTGGACTTCATCGAGGAGTCCATGAAGGAACTCCAGAAGGTGACCGAGCTGGCCCCGGGCAGTGATGTCGCTTACATCGCGGCGGCGCAGAAGAGCATCTTCGAGAGCGACACGGATGAAGCCATGCGCATAGCGCGCGAGGGCATCCGCAAAGGAAAACAGCACTTCATGCTGCTGGCGCTCTTCGGGGAGGCGGTTGTGCTCTCCGGTATCGAAGCCGGCAGTCCCGAATTCACAGAGGCACGTGCCGCCCTGGAGCAGTCCGTCGCGTTGAGCCCCACGTACGTGAGCGCACGCATGACTCTCGGCAAGCTGTATTTGATGGAGCGCCGCGTGGACGATGCCATCGTGCACCTGAATGTGGCACGCGAGCTGGATCCGAAAAACTCCGCGGTCTATGCCAACCTGGCGGCAGCCTACCGCCGGCGGGGCGACACGGCGCGGGCCGAAGAGATGCTCGCCATCCTGGACAAGCTGAACAAGGAAGAAATCGAGAGGATCCGGAATGCGCCAGGCGACCGCAAGGCCGGCTATATGTCGGATCCGCTAAAAAAGAAGAAGTAGGCAGAAGCAGCTTGATGAAGTCAGGAGAAAAGCGGTCGGCCCAAAACACCTGTCCGATTCCCGGCAGAGCGCGCTTCGGTATCGGAATCGATATCGGGATCGAAATCGATGTCATGGTTCTGCCGACATCAGCAAAGAGGCCTCAAATTCCGCGCTGCTTTCGATAGCGATTACGACTGCGATTGCGATCCCGATGCCGATACCGACCGCTATTTCGCGGCCCGCGGTTCCTTTGCCGGAATGCGGGGGAACGGACGGTCCACCAGCCCCTCGCCTTCCTTGACTGCGATGATCCGGTCGGCCTTCAGTTTCTCGATCTTCGTGGCCGCCCCGCTCGGCCAGATGATTTCGACCGCATCTACCATCGCATGCGGTCCCAGCCCGAAGTGCAGGCGCGGATCCTGGGCCGACTGGTAGCTCATGCCGCCTTTCCTCTGATCGTGCCGCACGAGATCGCCGGCGGTCACTTTCACGCGCGCGCCCACACCGTCGCGGTTCGATTTGACCCCGATGAGGAAGATCTGCAGCCAGTGATTGGCGTTGCCGCCGTCGTTGCGCAGGAGCTGCGCTGCCTGGCCGCAGCCGCTGACGAGAATGTCCAGGTCGCCGTCATTATCGAAATCGCCCGTTGCGGCGCCGCGGCTGACGTGCGGCTTCTGCATGTCCGGCCCCAGCCGAGTGCTGACATTCTCAAACCTGCCGCGGCCCGTGTTCCGGAACATGTGCTTGGGTTCCGCATAGGTCGTGTCCGGGTGGTACAGCTGGATGTTATCCATCACGTGGCCGTTGGCGGTGAACAGGTCCGTTGCGCCGTCGTTGTCGTAGTCGAAGAAGCGGAGCCCGAAAGTGCTGAACTGGTAAGAATCATAACCGATCTTGGAGGACAACGTGGCGTCCGTGAAACTCCCGTCTCCCATATTCCGGTAGAGGCGGTTGAGCTGCATGTCCAGATGGCCGACGATCAGATCCAGCCGGCCGCTCCCTGTGGTGTCGGCCGCATCCACCCCCATGCCGGCTTCCATCTGGCCATCGCCGCTCACCGCCGCCCCGGAAAGGTAACCGACTTCGTCGAACGTGCCGTTTCCCTTGTTGTGAAACAGGTGGTTGGGCTGCGCGTCGTTGGAAATGAATATGTCCTGCCAGCCGTCGTTGTTGTAGTCGAAGGTCACCACACCCAGTCCGTTCGCCGCTTTCGGTCCCAGGCCGGAGGACCGGCTCGCGTCGGTGAACGTGCCGTCGCCGTTATTGCGGTAGAGCGCGGCCGGCTGGCCGTGGAAGACATTGGGGTGACAGTAACTGCGCATGCCGGGGCCTTGATCGCCGCAGTAGAAGTTGCGTTCGGGCGTCCAGTCGACATAGTTCGCGATCACCAGGTCCAGGCGGCCATCATTGTCGTAATCGAACCAGGCCGCACTCGAGGCCCACATGCCGCGGTTTTCCACTTTCGCACTCGCCGTGACGTCGGAAAAAGCTCCCTTGCCGTTGTTGCGGTACAGAATGCAGCGGCTGTAACCGAGGACATACAGGTCGGGGAAGCCGTCATTGTCGTAGTCCCCGACGGCCACTCCCATTCCATACAGGCCTTCCGCACCGACGCCCGCGCTTTTCGTCACATCCGTGAAAGTCCCGTCCCTGTTGTTGCGATAGAGCGCGCTGCGCAGCGGCTGTTTCGGGGTGTAGATCCTGGTGGCCGCGCCGTTGACCAGGTAGACGTCCATGAAGCCGTCCTGGTCGTAGTCGATCCACGCACAACCGGCGCCCATGCTCTCAATCAAATACTTCTCGGGCGTCCAGGCGTTATCGTGCACGAAGGTAATACCGGCAGGCCGCACGATGTCGGTGAACGTCACCGCGGCGGGCGGAGGGGCCTGGCTAAGGAGCGCGGTTACAAAGGGCGCCACCAGCAGGCTGAGCCAGCCGCACCGCGAAATCTTGGACATACTGATCACGAATAGCGCCTCCCAAGTCAGCTCGTTTCGCCCGCTGATTCTAGACGCCGGGGAGCAGGGGAGACAAGGGAAAACGAGCGAAATCATCCGGGGTCCCTCGCACGGATACCTCTTGGGAAAAGTGAAATCGTTTGACTCGAAATCCCTTGTCGCCAGGTTGTCGTGTGATTGCAGAGAGGTCTGGAGGGCAAGATATCTTTCGCCCCCATCCTGAGGGATGGTTTGCGGGCGGAGAAAAATTTCTGTCTCCGCAAACAGTTGATTTACGAGGACTTGTGCGTCGCACTGATAGTTTCCAGATTTAATAAGGAAATGCAAGAAAGTTCTTGACCTTTGGGGTGATCGCTCGTATGCTCGCTGCCTGTGAGTGCGCGGGAGATTACATGTTTGCACGCGTTTGAATCAAAGACTCCTGGCGCCGTGGCGGTCGGCTCTGCCGGTCACTGGCGGTACGTTGTACCTGTTCATTCACTGTGCCCGGTGTTCACTCCGCTTTACCCATCGCGCCACTTTCTGCTGAAAGGAGGCACAATGCCGCGTTGGTTTGTTGGAAGGAACATGTTGTGCATCACAATTGGTCTAATGATTATTGCCCTGACTGCGCCGGTGTGGGGACAGGAGACCCGGGGACGTATCAACGTCACCGTGCTCGACCCGCAACAGGCGGTCGTGCAGGACGCTACTCTCGAGCTCGTCGACCTGGCGACCAACGAGACGCGCACGGCTGCGACGCAGACAGCCGGCAACTACAGCTTCATCAACCTGCAGCCGGGGAAATACAGGCTGACGGTTTCCAAACAGGGGTTCCGGAACGCGGTCTATGATGTGGTGACTGTTGAGGCGACCAAAGTAACGGACATCCAGACAGTT
>Ga0113563_10000196_pt1 | contig 25784 bp, 22 predicted proteins | sample Mud3Dept3metaG_FD_80117 | JGI IMG/M metagenome (GOLD analysis project Ga0113563, IMG submission 80117) | Freshwater wetland microbial communities from Ohio, USA, analyzing the effect of biotic and abiotic controls - Mud 3 Core 4 Depth 3... | ecosystem: Environmental > Aquatic > Freshwater >... | reverse complement strand
GGCCCCGGGTCTGCCGCCGTTCGGCACGGACGACCCGCGGGGCGTTCCCCCGATGCCGGCCTTCGGGGAAGGGGAAAACCTGCTGGTCACCGGTTCCACCCACGACGCGCGAGGGTTCCGCAAGACGGCGGACCCGGACGCCCATGCCAAGCTCACCGAGCGGCTGGTGCGCAAGGTCCGGGACTATAAAAACGAAGTGATTCAGACGGAATCCTACCTCATGGAAGACGCGGAAATCGGCGTGGTCTCGTTCGGGTTCACGGCCCGGGCCGCCATCCAGGCCGTCAAGACCCTGCGCCGGGAAGGCGTCAAGATCGGCATGCTTCGCCTGGTCTCCATCTGGCCCTTCGCCGACGAAGCGGTTTCGGAAATGGGCCGGAAGTGCAAGGCTATTTATGTCCCGGAGATGAACCGCGGCCAGGTCGCCGGGGAGATCCGGAAATACACGACCCAACCGGTCATTCCCATTCCCAAGACCAACGGGGAGGTTTTCGAGCCGGCGGAGATCGTGGAGGCGATTCGGAGGAATAAAATATGAACGAAAAAATTTACCAGATGATCAACCAGCAGGCCTTCCCCACCCCCTTCTGCCCCGGGTGCGGACACGGCATCCTCATGAACTCCGTGCTCCGGGCCATCGCCGAACTGGAATACGACATGAAGAACATGGTCTTCGTTTCCGGGATCGGGTGCGCGGCTTGGATCCCGAGCCCCCATTTCAAGGCCGATACCCTTCATACCCTTCATGGCCGGGCCGTCGCCTATGCCACAGGAGCCAAGCTTTTCAATCCGAAATTGAAGATCATGGTCATCAGCGGCGACGGGGATTTGAGCGCCATCGGCGGGAATCATTTGATCCATGCCGCCCGCCGAAACATGGATATGACCGTGGTTTGCGCGAACAACGGGATCTACGGGATGACGGGCGGGCAGGTGGCTTCCACCACCCCCGTCGGCTCGCGGACGTCCACCACCCCGAAGGGGAACCAGGAGCCGCCTTTCGATCTCTGCAAGCTGGTGGAAGCCGCGGGGGGCTCTTTTGTGGCCCGCCAGCCCGTGTCAACCCCCATCCCCCTGACGCGCACGCTGAAAAAAGCCATCGTTCACAAGGGGTTTTCTTTCGTCGAGGTCCTTTCTCCCTGCCCGACCCAGTTCGGGAGGCGGAATGCCTTCCGCTCCCCCCAGGACATGCTGGTTTCCCTGAAGAACACCTGCGTCACCCTCGAGAAGGCCAAATCCATGGCCCCGGATGAGGTGAAGGGGAAAATCCTGGTCGGGGAGTTCATAGGCGGGAAAGGAGGGGAGGCATGATCCAGGTTCGATTTGCCGGTTTGGGGGGACAGGGGATTCTCCTGATGGGAGAGATTTTGGGGGAGGCCGCGGTTTTGGATAAAAAATATGTGGGCCAGACGGCCTCCTACGGGTCCGAGGCCCGCGGATCGGCCTGCCGGTCCGACGTGGTCATCTCGGACTCCTGGATCGATTTCCCCGAAGTCACCGAGGCGGACATTCTCGCCTGCATGTCCCAGGGGACCTATGACCAACTCAGCAAAAAGGTTAATCCCGCGGGAAGCACCATCTTTTATGACGCCCAGATGGTGAAACCCGCCCCTTCTTCGAAGGCGAAACATATTCCCATCCCGGCCACGGAGAGAGCGTTCAGGGAATTCAACAACCGGATGGTGGCCAATATCGTTCTTCTGGGGGCCGTGACCAAAGCCATGGGATTGGTCAGGGAAGAATCCCTTCTGCAATCCGTCGCCAACCGGGTCCCGCCATCCTTCCTCGATCTGAATAAAAAAGCGGTCCTGCTGGGATTTGAACTCGGGAAAGCCTGACTGAGATCTGGCATAAGAAGGGCGGGCGGTTCAGGCTTCCCATCAGGCCCGCCCGCCGAATCCGCCTCGACCCCGGGCTTCCCCATTTTGACAGCCCCGATCTCCTTTCCCCTCCCGGATCTCGCCATCGGCTCGTCCCCCGACCCGGCTTCGAAGAAACCGGCGGGAAGCGGTCCGCCCCGCGCCCCAAAAACCGCTCTGGCTTTACCCCGGTCCTCGGCGACCGGGCGAATCCAGGCCTCGAAAAAAAATCTTGCTTTCAGATTGGAATTGAGTAAAATGAAACCGTTTTTAAAAAATTATCAGGAGGTAGAGAAATGAAGAAAACAGGGTATTATTCTTTTTTGATTTTTTCCATTCTTTTCTTGCTTCCCGCATCGCTTTTTCCGCAGGAAGTCAAGATCGGAGTCATCTATCCTATGTCCGGCCCCATCGCCCAGGCGGGCCTCGATAATAAGCATGCCATCGAGCTTGCCCTGGATATCATCAACACGACAAATTACGGCAGTTTAAATCTTCCCCTGGCCAAAACAGCGGGGCTGCCCAATTTGGGCGGGGCCAAAGTGTCCGTGATTTTTTCCGACCATCAGGGGAAGCCGGATCTGGGCCTGAGCGAGGCGGAACGGCTGATCACCCAGGAGAAAGTGGCGGCGCTTCTGGGCTGTTATAACAGCGCGGTGACGGAAACCGCCAGCATGGTGGCCGAACGCATGAATTTTCCTTTCTTCAACCCGGAGTCCTCTTCGCCGCGGCTCACCCGGCGCGGTTTCAAATGGTTTTTCCGCAGCACCCCCCACGATGAAAATTTCTCCGAGGGCATGTTTCAATGTCTGCAGGATCTTGAAAAAAAGCGGGGAGTCAGGTTTAAAACCATCGCGGTGGTTTATGAAGACACGCTCTATGGAAAGGACAGCAGCCGGATTGAAAAGGAGTTAGCCCAAAAGGCGGGTTACAAGGTCGTCGCGGATATTCCCTACCGGAATCGGGCCACGTCCCTGACTTCGGAAATCCAGAAGCTCAAAGCGGCGAATGCCGATGTTCTCTTCCCGACTTCCTATGCCTCCGATGCTATCCTTTTGTGCAAGACTTCCAAAGATCTCGACTACAACCCCTCTCTCATTATGGCTCAGAACGCGGGGCATACGGATCCTTCTTTTCTGGAAGGGGTGGGAAAGGATGCCGACGGGATCGCCAGCCGTTCGGAGTTCTCCCTGGATTTGGCCGCCCACAAGCCGCTGGTAAAGGAAGTGAACGAACTCTTCAAAAAGCGCTCGGGGCGCGATTTCTCCGGAACCTGTGCCCGGGCCTTTGTGGGCTTTTTTACTCTTTGCGAGGCCATCAACCGCGCCGGGTCGACGAAACCGGAGGCCATTCGCGAGGCCTTGATCAAGACCAACATTCCCGCGGACCAACTGATCACCCCGTGGCGGGGCGTGAAGTTCGACGAAACCGGGCAGAATATCCTGGGGGATCCCATCATCATTCAATACCAGGGGGGCAAGCCCCACACGGTCTGGCCCTTCAATTTGGCCACCAAAGAAATCCTCTTCCCCATCCCGAAGTGGTCGCAAAGAAAATAGGCCCGGCTCCTCCCCTCGCTCCCGGGGCGGGCTTCGGCCTTCCCCGGGGATTTTCAGAAAGGACCTTTCATGTATTCTTCCGAAATCATATTGCAGACCGTCCTCAGCGGAATCCTGATGGGGTGCATTTACGCCCTGGTTGCCGTGGGTCTCTGTTTGATCTGGGGATTGATGGAAATCGTCAATTTTGCCCACGGCGAATTCCTCATGCTGGCCATGTTCACCTCTTTCTGGGGGTTCACGCTGTACCATTTCGACCCCCTTCTCTCCCTTCCTTTCTGTATGATCCTTCTCTTTGTTCTGGGCGTCGCGACCTATTTCATCGTCATCAAAAAAATTCTCAAAGCCCCCTTCCTCGCCCAGATTCTGGCGACCTTCGGCTTGGGCATCTTCCTCCGCTATCTGGCCCAATTCATGTGGTCTCCAGACTTCCGCACCATCAAGAACCCGATCCTGACGGGAAATATCAACCTGGGGGGACTGTTTATCGGGGTCCCGCAGCTCGCCGCCAGTTTGATTTGCGCTCTGACCTTCATCCTGCTCTACCTCTTTATCAACCGGACCGAGGTGGGAGCCGCCCTTCTGGCCACCAGCGAAGACCGGGAGGCGGCCTCCCTGATGGGCATCAACAGCGATAAAATGTTCGCCCTGGGGTGGGGAATCGGAGCCGCCTGTCTCGGAGTCGCCGGAACGCTGATGTCCAACTTCTATTACATTTTTCCGGAAGTCGGTTTCCCCTTCGCCCTGATCGCCTATGTCGGTGTGGCCCTCGGGGGATTCGGATCGATTCCCGGATCCTTTGTCGCCGGAATCATCATTGGCGTCGTCGAATTTCTGAGCGGGCTGTTTATCGCTCCGGCCTTCAAATACGCCTTTGTTTTCCTCATCTATCTTCTGGTCGTCTTTATCCGCCCCCAGGGTCTCTGGGGAAGATACTAACCCATCTTCCGTTTCGTGAGGAATTTCATGAGAAAACACCCGAGCAAAAAAATCCTTATGATCATCGGTGCGGTCTTTTTTATCCTCTATCCTTTCTTTTTTACTCTCCCTTTTCCGCGCCATTTGATGATCATGATCTTTCTGTATGCCACCATGGGGTTAGCCTGGAACATCATCGGCGGGTATGCCGGTCAAATCTCGCTGGGCCATGTCATCTTTTTCGGAGCGGGGGCTTATACCTCGACGCTTATGCTCATGAAGCTCGGGATCAGCCCCTGGGTCGGGATGATCACCGGGGCCGGAGTCGCCTCGATCATCGCCTTCATTATCGGCTATCCCTGTTTCAAGCTCGCCGGTCATTATTTCGCGATCGCAACTATTGCCATCGCCGAAATCGCCCTGGTATGGATGCTGAACTGGGATTGGGCGGGAGCGGCCGTGGGGCTGACCCTGCCGATTCTTCCCGAGTCCCTGGGAAATTTCGAATTTCATTCCACCAAACTCCCTTACTATTATATTATTTTCGGCATATTCATCGCGGCGGTCGCCGTGACCTACGGGATCGACCGCTCCAAATTGGGTTACTACTTTAAGGCCATCAAAGGGGACCTGGAAGCCGCCCGCAGCCTCGGGATCAACACTTCCCGCTACAAATTTTATGCCCTCGCCCTCAGCGCGGTTTTCACCTCCATCTGCGGATCTTTTTACGCCCAGTACGTTCTCTTTATCGACCCCGACAGTGTCTTCGTCATGTCGATTTCCATTCTGGTTTGCCTCATCGCCACCCTGGGCGGAGTCGGAACGGTATGGGGCCCGGTGATCGGAGCCTTCATCCTCATCCCCATTTCGGAGTTCACCCGTATCTACTTGGGGGGGGGAGGCAAAGGAACCGACCTCATCATCTACGGGCTTCTGATCATGATCATTTCCATTTACCAGCCCTTCGGGGTCATCGGCCTGGTTAAACGTTTCCAGAAAAAGGAGTCGGCCTAATGGCTTTCCTCGAGGTCAAACAGCTCACGAAGAATTTCGGCGGTCTGATGGCCAACGACCATGTGGATCTGACGGTTCAGGAAGGTGAAATCGTGGGTTTGATCGGCCCCAATGGCGCAGGAAAAACAACCCTCTTCAACTGCATCGCGGGGTTTTATAGCCCGACCAGCGGAACCGTGAGATTTCGCGAAGAAGACATCACCGGCCTGCCAGCCAATGAAGTTTGCCGGAAAGGAATCGCCCGGACTTTTCAGATCGTCCGGGTTTTTAAAGAAATGCCCGTGGTAGACAATATCATGATCGGGGCTTTTTGCCGGACGCATTCGGCGGCGCAGGCCCGGAAAAAGGCCCTGGAGGTGATCGACTTCTGCGGGTTAACGGCGAAAAAAGACGCCCTCGCCGGAGGTCTGACGATTGCGAACAAGAAGCGGCTGGAGGTGGCCAAGGCCTTCGCCACGGAGCCCAAGCTGCTCATGCTGGATGAAGCGATGGCCGGTCTGAACCAGACCGAAACGGCGGAAGCCGTTGAGCTGGTCAGGAAAATCTGCAAATCCGGGACCACCATCCTCCTCGTCGAACACGTCATGGAAGTGGTGATGCCCATATCGAACCGGGTTGTGGTTTTGGAGTACGGCCAAAAGATCGCCGAGGACACGCCCGAAAAGGTCATTCATAACGAAGAAGTCATTAAGGCCTATCTGGGAGAGAAATATCATGCTACGCATCGAGCGCATTAAGGCCTCCTACGATGAAGTCCCCGCCCTCCATGACGTCTCTTTCAAAGTGGAGCGGGGCCAGATTGTCTCCGTCGTAGGAGCCAACGGAGCGGGGAAATCCACGATCATGAAATCCATCGCCAGCACCTTGAAGCTGGAGGCTGGATCCATTTTTTTCGAAGGCCAGCGTATCGATCAGATGCCGGCCCATCGGGTCGTGGATCTGGGCATCGCCTTGGTGCCGGAAGGAAGACGCCTCTTCGCCCGCCTCTCCGTGATGCAGAACCTGACCCTCGGCGCCTACACCCGCAAATCCCCGGAGCACCGGGAAACGACCCTGAAGAAAATCTTCCAGATCTTTCCCGTTCTGGCCTCCCGCCGGAACCAGTACGCCGGAACGCTCAGCGGCGGAGAGCAGCAGATGCTGGCCATTGCCCGCGGGCTTATGTCGAAACCCAAGCTCCTCATGCTCGACGAACCTTCCATGGGGATCATGCCCAAGCTCATCACCGAAATCTTCGAGATGATCCAGCGGGTCAACAAGGAAGAGGGGTTGACGATCCTGCTCGTGGAGCAGAACGTCCAAGAGGCTTTGGAAGTGGCCCACTATGCCTACATCCTGCAGACGGGGCGGATCGTAATGGAAGGAAAACCCGCCGATCTTCTCGAAACGGACCTGATCAAGAAGGCCTACCTGGGGCTCTAGGACGCCGGGAGCAGGGAGCAAGGGGAAAGTTCCGCTTATCTCGGCTATGGCGTCTTTTCCTTCAAAGGGATGGATTTGGCTTTGGCCAATGATAAACAAAGACGCGTCAGTTGGGAGATAAACCGGAGTCGCGCCGTTACGGTCTTCGCCGACATATCAATTTTCATCTTGGCCTTCTTTCAGCCGGGCGATATCTTCAAGATCCTGCCCGCTTTTCCGCAGCGACTTCAGGCGGATTAAACCCTCGCGAGACACCACCTGGATATTCCCCTCCTCCCACTCCAATGCTCTGCGTTCCTTCCAGACACTTTCAAGGCCCGGCGTCACAAGAAGAAAGTCGAGGGAAACCCAGAAACCGGTTTCTTCGTCTTTCTTGGAAAACCGGTGAATCAAGATTGCGCCGGAGGCCAGGACGATGGGGCGGGCGGCAAAGGTATATCCCCTCTGCCGGGCGATCTGAGAAACCTTTTCCAACGCTTCCGAAGGGATCAGCAGATCCAGGTCTACGGTGGCCCGGGGAATCCCATAAATCGCCAGGGCCATTCCCCCGCACAGCGCATAATCGACCCGGGATTCATCCAGCTTTCTTACCAAGTCTTTTAATTCCTCATAAAGATCGATCATGCCGGCAGAGCTCTCCTCTCTTGTCGTCCTTATCCCTAACGATCAATCAATTCGTCTCCTTTTTCGCCAGGGTGATCAACTTCTGCGCGGCCTCCTTCATATTCACGGCATAGACGATGTTCAGGCCGGACTCGGCGAGGATCCTGCGCCCCAGTTCGACGTTCGTTCCCTCCATGCGGATGACCAGGGGAACCCGCAGGGGCTTCTCCCGCAGCGCGTCCACGAGCCCCAGGGCGTAGCTGTCGCAACGCGTGATCCCGCCGAACATGTTGATCAGGATCCCCCTCACCTTGGGGTTCGAGTTGAGGAGCGCGAAGGCGTTCTGGATGACCTCCTTGGAGGCGCCGGCCCCCGCATCCAGGAAGTTGGCCGCCTCCCCGCCGTAGTAATGCAGGAGATCCAGGGTCGCCATTCCGAGCCCGGCCCCGTTCACGATGCAGCCGATGTCGCCCCCCAAGTTCACGTAAGTGTGCAGCCCTAAGCGCGCCGCCTCGACATCCCGGGGATCTTCCTGATCCGGGTCCCGCAGGGAAACGATCTCTGGGTGGCGATACAGGGCGTTGTCGTCGAAGTTCATTTTCGCGTCGAGGGCCATCAATTCCCCGTGCGCCGTCAACCCCAGAGGGTTGATCTCCGCCAGGGTGCAGTCGTTTTCCCAGAACGCCCGATAGAGGCCGGCGGCCATGGCCGCCCCTTCTCCGATCAGGGCGCCCTCCAGCCCCATTCCCAGGGCGATCTTCCGCCCCTGGAAGAAGGTAAACCCGCAGCCCGGCTCCATCAGAATCGTGTGGATCTTTTCCGGCGTCTGGGCGGCGACTTCTTCGATGTCCATCCCCCCCGCCGCCGATCCCATGATGGCCACCCGCCCCGCCCGGCGATCGATGGCGATTCCCAAATACAGCTCCCGGGTCACCGGAAGCGCTTCCTCCACCAGAATCCGGTTGACCGGCTTTCCTCGGGGCCCCGTCTGCGGGGTCACCAAGTTTATCCCGAACATCTCCCGTCCGATCCTGCGGACTTCGGCCAGGTCCTTGGCCCTGCGGATCCCGCCCCCTTTTCCCCGCCCGCCCGCATGAACTTGGGCCTTGACCACAAAGGGGCCGGGGCCGATTGAGCTCGCCGCCGCTTCGGCCTCGGGAAGGGAAAACGCAACCTTGCCCCGGGGGACTTTCACCCCCTGACGGGCGAGGATTTCCTTGGCCTGATGTTCATGGATGTTCATGGGTCCGCTCCTCTGCGGGGCGGGTTAAGCCGCCCGGAGATTTCAGAAAACCTCCTGTCTGCCCTGGCGAAACGGTAAAAAAACCACTCCTTCTCACCCCCATCCTGCCCCTCCCCCGTCCAGGGGGAGGGAACGGTAGGCGCAAACAAGCGGTCCGGGTTTTTCTATTGATTTATCCTTTTCACCGCTCTCCGCGGTGAAAAAACTAATTATTGATGGTCTCGTAAAAAGTCCATCTGTTCCGCTCGGAGCGGGATTGCGCGGCAACTTCGTCGTTGCGGCGCACCCGTAAGTGCGCCTCACTCCTCAGTTTTTGCGCGCCTGGCATCCGGAGCTTTTTACGAAACCATCGGTTTGCCGACTTTTTACGAGATCATCAATATTGGGCGGTGACGACTTTCTTCTTCAGCTCCCCGATCGCCCAGGTCGGGTTCAGGGATTTCGGGCAGATGGTGCAGTTGAAAATCGTGTGGCAGCGCCACAACCCGTGGCGGTTGTTGAGCACGGGCAGGCGTTCGCCGAAGCCTTCGTCGCGGCTGTCGAAAACAAACCGATAAGCCTTGAGGAGAGCGGCCGGCCCCAGGAAATTCGGGTTGGCCCAGTAGGAAGGGCAGGAGGAAGTGCAGGCTCCGCAGAGGATGCATTCGTACGAGCCGTCGATTTTTTTCCGGTCCTCGATGGACTGATACCGCTCCTGGTCCGTGGGAGGGGTGCCGGCGATGAAGTAAGGTTTGACCGCTTCATACTTCCGGTAGAAATCATCCATGTCTACGGCCAGGTCTTTGATAACCGGGAAGTGTCTCAGGGGTTCGATTTCGATCGATCCCGAGCCGAGGGATTTGACCTGGGTTTCGCAGGCCAGCCGGTTCAAGCCGTTGATGGTCATGGCGCAGGACCCGCAGATCCCGTGGCGGCAGGAGCGGCGGAAGGTGAGGGATCCGTCCTGCTTCCATTTGATTTCATTCAGCACGTCCAGAACGGTCATGCCCTCCTGGACCTCCACCGGATAGCTCTTGTAGTAAGGCTGCTTGTCTTCGTCGGGATTGAACCGGAAAATTTTAAAGGTCTGGATCATGGTTTCATCTCCTTAAAATTTTCGCTCTTCAGGCTGGAACCGGGCGATGACCACCGGCTTGTAATCCAGGCGGATTCCCTGTTCGGTTTTCCAGGCTAAGGTGTGTTTCAGCCAGTTCTTGTCGTCCCGCTTGGGGAAATCTCTGCGGGAGTGCGCCCCCCGGCTCTCGGTCCTGGCCAGTCCTCCGACCACGATGGTCTCTACGAAGTCGAGCATATTTCCCAGTTCGATGACGTCCAGGAGCTCGGTGTTGAACCGCTGGCCCTTGTACCCGATTTCGATCCACTTGTATTGCTCCTGAAGGGACTTGATGACCTTGAGCTGTTCTTTCAGGAGTTTCTCTTCCCGGTAGATCCCGCAGTTGACCATCATTGTCGCCTGCAGCTCATCGCGGATGACTGCGGGGCTTTCCTTTCCCTTGGCCGCCAGCAGGCAGTCCAGCCTCGACCGGGCCCTTTCGCGGGCGTCTTTCGGCAGGGGGACTTTTTCGGCTCCTTCTCCGATGAATTTGACGATGGACCGTCCCGTCCGCCGGCCGAAGACCGCGCAATCCATGGTGGAATTGCAGCCCAGCCGGTTGGCCCCGTGGACCGAAACGCAGGCGCATTCCCCGGCGGCGTAGAAACCGGTGACCCGGGTGTTCTTGGAATCCATCACCACCCGGCCGTTCACATCCGTGGGAATGCCCCCCATGGCGTAATGGGCCGTCGGCAGGATGGGGACAAAATCCGTCACGGCATCGATGCCCGCGAATTTCAAAATCAGCTCGTGGATCTGAGGCAGCTTCTCCATAATGGCCTCGCGGCCTAAATGACGCAGGTCCAAGTGGACATATCCTTTGCCGTTGATCCCCCGACCTTCGTTGATTTCCGACTGAATGGACCGGGATACTACATCGCGGGGCGCCAGTTCCATCTTTGCCGGCGCATATTTTTCCATGAAACGCTTGCCCTCGTGATTGACCAGATACCCGCCCTCGCCCCGGGCACCTTCGGTCACCAGGACCCCGGAGGGGTAAAGTCCCGTGGGATGGAACTGGACAAACTCCATGTCTTCCAGCGGCAGGCCGGCCTGCAGGACCACGGACATGCCGTCGCCCGTATTCGAAAGGGCGTTGGTGTTGACTTTCCAGGCCCGAGCGTATCCGCCGGTGGCAAACATGACTGCTTTGGCGTGAAAAACATGGAGGCCGCCGTTTTGCATATCCCAGGCCACCACGCCCGAACAGACCCCGTTTTCCACCAGGAGGTTGAGGACGAAGAATTCTGAGTAAAAGCGCACGTCGTTCTTCACGCATTGCTCATACAGAGTGTGCAGCATCGCGTGGCCGGTCCGGTCCGCGGCATAGCAGCACCTCCGGATCGGGCCTTTCCCCATATTGCTGTAGTGGCCGCCGAATTCCCGCTGCGCGATCTTCCCCTCCTCGGTGCGGCTGAACGGGCAGCCCATGTGCTCGAGTTCGTAGGCCACTTCCACCGCATCCCGGACCAGGACCTCCTGGGCGTCCTGGTCGCCTAAGTAATCCCCTCCCCGGACCGTGTCGTACAGGTGCCACTCCCAGCTGTCCCCCTCCATGTTTCCCAAAGGGGCGGCCGTCCCGCCCTGGGCGGAGATGGAATGGGACCGCGTCGGGAAGACTTTGGAGAGAACCGCCGTGTCCACCGCCCGGCTGGATTCCAGGGCCGCGTAAAGACCGGCTATTCCTCCGCCAACGATTACCACTTCGTGTTCATGAACCATTTGATCCTCCGGAGAATTTTCACCGCAGAGAGCACAGAGCACGCAGAGATTAAAATAAAAAGATCATCATTCCGGCGAAAGCCGGAGTCCAGGAGCTTCAAGAATTCCGGATTGCAGGTTGTCCCCGCTTCTTACCGGGAATGCTCCGGAATGACCTTCTCCCCGGTTTTCCGGGGGTCTGTAACTGATTCTCTCGTTGCCGGAAATTCTATATTTTCCTCTGCGCTCTCTGCGTTCTTTGCGGTGAAAAAGGTTTGGTCAGGAGCCGAACGGCACGATCGTTACAAATCCCATAATAAAGAAAACGATCCCCGCCACCCAGCTCAGGCCGAACAGGGAAACCCGCAGCCAGGAGGTGTGGACGTAATCTTCAATGAGCAGCCAGAACCCGTTTAAAATGTGGTAGAGCAGCAGAATAACGAAAAACAGATGGAAGATTTTCCAGGCCGGGCTCCCCAAGTCCACCACGGAGATCCCGAAATGAACGGTCCCGAGGTGGATAAAAAGAATGATCGCAATCAAAATCCCTGAAAACCGCTGGAACAGCCAGTTGAAGGCCCCGCCGCTTCCTGTTGCCGAACCATTCATCTCTTTTCCCTCCTAAAGGGCGATCACGCCGGCAATGAAGAACACCAGTCCGATGGACGTCATGACCCAGAAGAGCTTCTTGTGGTAAAGCGCCCCCCGGCCGAAATCGACGATCAGCTCGCGGACCCCGTTGAAGGTGTGATAAATCAAAAAGGCCAGGAGCACCACGGCAACCCCTTTGTGCGTCAGGAAATTGCGCAGCCCCTCCAGGCTCCCTCCGTACTTCATATCGAACTGGCCGAGGATATGGAGGAGCAGATAGATCCCCACCGCGGCTCCCGTGATGCGGTGGAGCAACCAGGCCGTCGCCCCCGTCTGCCAACGATAGCGCATATTTTCTCCTTTTTCTCACATCAGAGAGTACCGAGATCACCGAGGAAAATTTTTCAGAAATACAAAAACAAAACCCAAGATTTTGATTTAATGGCCGATTCAGGTTCTGCTTGGACTTTTTTTCTTTTGACTGGATTTTTCTTTCTCTGGGTTCTCTGTGCCCTCCGTGGTGAAAATTTTCTTAACGGGCGTATTTTTCCATGCCCTGTTTGTACAGGTCGTTGCCCAGCGTGTCGTTCACGACGATCACCGGGAAATCCTCGACTTCCAGGCGGTTGATGGCTTCCGGACCGAGGTCCTCATAAGCCACCACCTGCGCCTTTTTGATGGCCTTGGCCAGAAGGGCCCCGGCGCCCCCCGTAGCCGCAAAATAAACGGCCTTGTATTTTTTCATGGCTTCCACCACTTCCTTTTTGCGCATCCCCTTGCCGATCATCCCCTTCAATCCGATTTCCATCAATTTGGGGGAGTAGGCGTCCATCCGGTAGCTTGTGGTGGGGCCGGCAGATCCGATCGGCCGCCCGGGTTTGGCCGGGGCAGGCCCCACATAATAAATGATCTGGCCCCGAACGTCCACCGGCAGGGGGTTCCCGGCCTGAAGGAGATCAAAGAGGCGCTTGTGGGCCGCATCTCTTCCCGTAAGGATAACCCCGGTTATGAGAACCTTGTCTCCCGCCCGGAGTTTTTCCACGTCCGCGTCCTTCAAAGGTGTCTGCAATCGAATCGGTTCGCCCATTTTTCACCCCTTTCCTACAGGACGGCTTCTTTATGCCGGTGCGCATGGCAATTGATGTTGACTGCCAGAGGGAAGCTGGCAATGTGGCAGGGGATCATATTGACGTGCACCGCCAGGGCCGTGATTCTCCCGCCCAGCCCCTGCGGCCCGATTCCCAGGTTGTTTACCAGGGTGAGCAACTCTTCTTCCAGGGACGCAATTTGCGGGTCCGGATTTTTTTCGCCCAGGGGGCGCAGCAGGGCTTTCTTGGCGATCAGGGCCGCCTGTTCGAAGGTACCCCCGATGCCGACGCCGACCACGACAGGAGGACAGGGATTGGATCCGGCTTGTTTGACCCATTCAACCACCCTTTTTTTAATTCCCTCGATCCCATCCGATGGCGTCATCATGTTGACCGTGGACATGTTCTCGCTGCCCCCCCCTTTGGGGGCGACGGTAATTTTCATTTTGTCGCCCGGGACCAGATCGACATGGATGATGGCGGGGGTGTTGTCCTTGGTGTTGGCCCGGGTGAAACAATGGCAGGCGGATTTCCGCAGATACCCGTCCTTGTAACCCTGGCGCACCCCCTCGTGGATTGCCTGGTTGAAATCCCCTCCCCCGACATGGACCTCCTGGCCCAGCTCCACGAAAACCACCGCCAGCCCCGTATCCTGGCACATGGCCACCTGCTCCTCCCGGGCGATGCGGGCGTTCTCCTTGAGCTGCTGAAAGATCTCTTTGCCGACCGGAGACTCTTCCATCTGCTCCCCCCGGTCAAAGGCTTTCAACACGTCTTCTCCCAGGTAGAGATTGGCATCGATACAGAGCTTCTTCACCGTTTCTGTAATTTGGCTCGCCTTGATCTCACGCATGGCGTCCTCCTTTTACGGCTCTGCAAAAGACCCATCTGCGGCGCTGCTCTTTAATTTCGACCTGGCGGCGCACCCTCCAAGCCGTCTTTCTGCATAATCCTTGCTGATCTTTTTTGGCCCGGGGGACCCCCACGCACCGGGAAAATCCTCCCCACCCCCCCTTTTATGACAAAGGGGGGGTGGGGGATTGGAAAGCGATTTCCTCGGAACCCCGGATCCACCGCCAACGCTGTCACCGGATTGTTCGCGAGGGACTTCCTTTATCGGGATTTCCATGGGGCGCTCCCCGCCCTCATCAAATCAGAGGGTGCATTCCGGGATGATCCCTTTTTCCATCAGGAATTCGGTTTCCTGCCGCGCCCGGCGGATTTTTTCGGAGGCGATTTCGTACAGTTTCTCCTTGGACAGGCTGATGCGGGCCACCTTCTGCTCGATGGCCTTCATGGCCACGGCTACGGCTTGCCGGGGAAAAACTTCCCACTCATCCATGGTGGGAATCAGATAATCATCCTTGAGTCCCTTGTCCTCGGCGCATTTGGCCAACTCCAGGGCCGAGGCGATACACATCTCGTCGGTAATAGTCTTGGCCATAACATCTAAAGTGCCCCGGAAGATGGCGGGGAAGCAGAGCGAATTGTTGACCTGGTTGGGGAAATCGGAACGGCCCGTGGCCACGATCCTGGCCCCGGCCTCCTTGGCTTCCCAGGGATAAATCTCCGGGATTGGGTTGGCGCAGGCAAAGACGATGGCGTCTTTGGCCATTTTCTTGATCCACTCCTTCTTGATCACATCCGGGCCGGGCTTGGCCAAAGCAATGACCGCGTCGGCACCCTCCATGGCTTCAGCGATGCCGCCTTTTCTCTGCTCGGCGTTGGTGATCTGGCAGAAGTGCCATTTCTCCTTGAAATCCTTCTGCAGCTCGGTGCGGCCCTTATGCAAGGTCTGCTTGGAGTCCACCATGATCAGTTTCCCCGGGTCTGCGCCGGCGGCAATGATGATCCGGGCGGTGGCAATGTTGGCCGCTCCCGAACCGACCATCGTGATCCGGGCCTTATCCAGTTTCTTGCCCACAATCTTCAAGGCATTGATCAGACCCGCCAGCGTCACGGCCGCGGTCCCCTGCTGGTCATCATGCCAGACCGGAATCTTGGACTCCTTCCGGAGGGTATCGAGAATATAGAAGCACTTGGGTTGGGAGAAATCTTCCAGGTTGATGCCGCCGAAGCAGGGAGAAATCAGCTTGACCGTTTTAATAATGTCGTCAGGGTCTTTGGTGTCCAGGCAAATGGGCCAGGCATCCACTCCGCCCAGATATTTGAAGAGAATGGCCTTCCCCTCCATCACCGGGATCGCCGCCTCCGGGCCGATGTCCCCCAGACCCAGCACCCGCGTTCCATCCGAAACCACGGCCACCATATTCCCCTTGTTGGTATGCTCGAAGACTTTCTCGGGATGCGCCTCGATATCCCGACAGGCGGCCGCCACCCCGGGCGTGTACCAGATGGCAAAATCCTGGAAGTCGCGCACGGCGCATTTCAGCGTGGAAGCGATCTTTCCCCTGTAAAAGGGATGCATCTTCAATGCATCCGCAGAGGGCTTCTTGGACTTCTCCAGCAATTGTTCCTTCGTCAGCATGCTTTCCTCCTTTGTTGGGTGATATGGGTTTTTCGTGACCTTATCTCGACTTTTTTCAAAGCCTGCATTTCCGGATTCAAATCTACTCGCGTTCTATCGCTCGCTGATTTCCAGAAGCACCCCGTTTGTCGATTTGGGATGGATGAAGGCGATCTTGGCCCCCCCTGCCCCCCGCCGAGGCTTCTCGTCGATGAGACGTACGCCTTTTTCCTTCAATTCCTTCAGGGCTTCCTCGATATTTTCCACCCGCAGGGCGATGTGCTGGATCCCCTCTCCCCGGCTCTCGATGAACTTCGCAATCGCTCCGTCCGGGGCCGTTGATTCGAGAATCTCGATCTCGCTCTGCCCTACCGGCAGGAACGCCGTGGTCGCCTTCTGCTCCTCCACGGTTTCCCGCCCCGTGATTGGCAGGGCCAGAACCCCGGACCAGAATGGGGCCACCTGTTCAATCGATTTGGCCGCAATGCCGATGTGGTCGATTTGCAATATCTTCATGTTTTTCCTCCAGGAAAATAAGCGTTCAGAACTTTTTTGACGCCGCACTCGAAATGTCAAACCCGGGCGACGGATTCGTATTCCCCGAAGACTCCGCGGAGAATATCACAAATTTCCCCCAAGGTACAGAGGGAACGGACGCAATTCAGGATCGGCTCCATCAGGTTCCCCTGCCCCTGGGCTGTCCTTCTCAGCTCCGAAAGGGCGTCCTGCACCCGCTTCCCGTCCCGCGATGCCTTCAGCTCCGCAATCTTTCGGATCTGCCTTTCGCGGACCCGGGGGTCGACCTTGAGAAGCCCCCGGGGCGGCGGCTCCTGGGTTTGAAACTTATTCACGCCGACGATTACCCGCTCGCCCTTTTCGACCTCTCGCTGATACCGGTAAGAGCTCTCCTGGATTTCCTGCTGGATGTACCCTTTTTCGATGGCGGCTACGGATCCGCCCAGTTGGTCGATTTTTTCGATGTAATCCCGGGCTCCCTTCTCGATGCTGTCCGTCAGGTATTCCAAATAATAGGAGCCGCCGAGGGGATCGGCCGTGTCCGCGGTCCCGGATTCAAAGGCGATGAGCTGCTGGGTTCGGAGGGCGATTTGTACCGACTGCTCGGAAGGGAGCGCCAGCGCCTCGTCCATCGAGTTCGTGTGCAGGGACTGGGTCCCGCCCAGGACCGCTGCCAGAGCCTGCCAGGCCACCCGAACAATGTTGTTGTAAGGCTGCTGCGCGGTCAGGGTGCAGCCGGCGGTCTGCGTGTGGAACCGGAGCATCCAGGAGCGCGGGTTCCTGGCGCCGAACCGCTCCTTCATAACCTTCGCCCACAGACGCCGGGCCGCCCGGTATTTGGCGACCTCTTCCATGAAATCCAGGTGGGCGTTGAAGAAAAAGGAAAGCCGGGGGGCGAAGACATCCACATCCAGCCCCGCCTTCTTCGCCGCCTCCACGTAGGCGATCCCGTTGGCCAGGGTGAAGGCGACCTCCTGGACCGCCGTGCACCCTGCTTCGCGCATGTGGTAGCCGCTGATGCTGATGGTATTCCAGCTCGGCACCATCCGGGTGCAATATTCGAAGATGTTGGTGATGATCCGCATGGAGGGTTTCGGGGGGAAGATGTAGGTTCCCCGGGAGGAGTACTCCTTTAGGATATCGTTCTGAATCGTTCCGTTCAGTTTGTCGGGCGTGACCCCCTGTTTCTCGCCCACGACGATGTACATGGCGAGGAGAATCGAAGCGGGGGCATTGATGGTCATCGAGGTGGAAACCTGTTCCAGCGGGATCCGATCGAAAAGGACTTCCATGTCCCTGACCGAATCGATGGCGACTCCGACTTTGCCCACCTCGCCCTGGGCGAGAGGGTGGTCGGAATCGTAGCCGATCTGGGTCGGCAGGTCGAAAGCCACGGACAGGCCGGTCTGCCCGTGCTCCAAAAGGTAGCGGTAGCGCCGGTTCGTGTCCTCCGCCGTGCCGAAACCGGCGTACTGTCTCATCGTCCAGAACCGGCCGCGGTACATGGTCGGCTGAATTCCCCGCGTGTACGGGAACTCTGCCGGCAGGCCCAAATCGGCCAGGTATTCCAGGTCCGCAATCGCCTCCGGGGAAAAGGTGCGCTGGATCGGAATCCCCGAGGTGGTCTGAAACTCCTTCTTGCGCTCCGGATTTTTGCCCAGGGATTTCTCAATTTTTTCATTCCAGGCTTTCACCCGGCCTTCGATTTCCTTTATCTTCTCAGGGTCGAACATTTTCCTGCTCCTTGGCAAGCCCAAGACCTTGTCCTTTTTGCAAAACAATCCCAATCGCCGCGTTTTCCTTCAAAGCCGGGAAAGCGCATTATATCATTTTGTCTTGTCCGGAAGTTTGAAAAAGAGGCCTGGGCGTATCCATGAAAACATCACCCCGCGGCTCCCGGTTTAAGAGTTTCTTTCTTTCCCGCCTTGGCCAGATCTTCGAATTTGATGTCCAGCCCGCAAACCCCGATGATCTGGTCCCGCGAATCCCGGATCGGGCCGGAAACGGTCAGGCAGAGGCGGCCGGTCATCCGCGAAGTGTAGAGTTCGCTCACGTGCACCTGGCCGTCCTTCAACGGTTCGATGAACCAGGTGCGGTCCGAGTAGTCCTCGTGGAGGCCGACTTTTTCATATTTGGCCTTGTCGACCACCTGGGTGATATTCTTGGTGACCTTCCGGCCTTCCATGTCGGTGGCGTAAGCGAACTGGATGAACGGATGCTCCGCCACCAGCTTGTGCAGCTGGGGTTCGATCCGCTTCGGCTTCATGGATTTCAACTGCGGTGTTTCCAGGGTCTCTTCGAGCAGGTGGGCGGCCATCTCCCGGGCCTGCCACTTGATGCGGTCGAAATCGGAGACGAAATACTCCGGCAGGTGCCGTCTCGCCTGCCGCTCCATTTCCCCGTGGGAGATGGACGTGACCCGGCCCGCGGCGTATTCATCCATTACCCATTTGTACATCTTGGCAATGCCCGGGTGGCGTTTGTCCACCGGCTGCTCGCCGGTCGGCGCAAGGTGGGTGTTCACCCAATGAGCGATCCCCGCTAGGCCGGATTTGTCGGTGATCACCACCGTCATGGGGCGTTTGAGAATCTTCTCCGTGTCGAAGATATTGTAGATTTCCTCGTTCTTGACCACCCCGTCGATATGGATCCCCGCGCCGGTGGCATTGAAATCGATCCCCGCCAGGGGGTAATTGGGGGGTATGGTTACCCCCATTTCCCGTTTCGCGTACTCCGCGATTTCGGTGATCACGGTCGTATCCACGCCCTGCGGATCCCCCCGCAAACCGATATATTCGATGACGAGGCCTTCCAGGGGGGTGTTGCCGGTCCTTTCGCCGAAACCCAGGATCGCGCCGTTCGCCGCCGCGCAGCCGTAAAGCCACGCCCACGCGGCATTGACCAGAGTCTTGTGAAAATCGTTGTGCCCGTGCCATTCGAGAAGTTCGCCGGGGACCCCGGCGTCGTCGATCATGGCCCGGATCAGTTTGTCCACCGCCCGGGGCAAGGCCGCTCCGGGGTAGGTGACGCCGTAGCCCATGGTGTCGCAAAGGCGGACCTTGATGTTCACCCCGGATTCCTCCCGGAGCTTCATCAGGGCCTGGGCGAAAGGAACGCAGAAGCCGTAAATGTCCGCCCGGGTCGCATCCTCGAAATGGCACCGCGGCACGAGGTTCATTTCCAGGGCCCCCCGGACAATATCCAAGTATTCTTCGAAAACCTGTTTCCGCCGCTTGTTCAATTTCAGGAAAATATGATAATCGGAAACCGAAGTCAGGATCCCTGTTTCTTTCAGGCCCATCTCCTGGACCCGTTTCAGATCTTTGCGGTTGGCCCGGACCCACCCGGTGATCTCGGGGTACGGGTATCCCCTCTCCCGGCACCGGGCCACGGCTTCCCGGTCCCGGTCGCTGTATAAGAAGAATTCGGTCTGCCGGACGACCCCATTGGGCCCGCTCAATCGGTGGAGGAGATCAAAGAGGTCGACGATCTGCCGGACCGTGAACGGCGGCCGGGCCTGCTGCCCGTCCCGGAAGGTGGTATCCGTGATGAACCGGTCGGGGGCCGGGGAAATCGGAAGGATCTTATGGTCAAAATCGATGCGGCAAACTTCGTCGTAGGGGAAAACCGCCCGCTGCAGGTTTGGTTCCGTCACCTCCTGCAGAGCGTAACGCCAAAACCGGGTATGCTCATGATTCAAAACCCTGCGCTCGGCATCCCACTTAGCCATTCCCGTTCCCCGCAAACGAAAAATTTTTCGGCTCTTTGGAGAGGGTCCCCTCGAATGCCGGATCTCAAGAGGCCATGATATTTACAGCGACTCCGGCGGATCTGTCAATCTTTTTCGGATCACTTTTAAATTGGTGCAGAAACCGTTGGCGGCTTCGTAAAAAGCTCTCCCGCCAATGCGGGACAAGGCGCGCAATCCCGCTCCGAGCGGGACCGATGGACTTTTTACGAAGCCGCCTATTTTCCTTTCAGGACCCGCAGCGAAAGCTCCGCCAGCTGGCGTCCATCCGCCGGAGAAGGAGCCGAAGTCATCAGGTCCGTCGCCTTCTGGGTCTTGGGGAAGGCGATCACATCCCGGATGGACTCCGCGCCGGCGAGGAGCATGACCAGCCGATCGAACCCGAAGGCGATCCCCCCGTGGGGAGGGGGCCCGAACTCAAAAGCCTCCAGGAGAAAGCCGAATTTTTCCTTTGCCTCTTCGGGGCCGATCCCAAGTTTTTCGAAAAGAAGGGATTGGACCTCGCGCTGGTAGATCCGCAGGCTGCCTCCCCCCACTTCGGACCCGTTCAAAACCAGGTCGTAGGCTTTGGCCCGCACTCTTCCCGGGTCCGTGGAAAGGAGCGGCAGGTCCTCATCCAGAGGGGCGGTGAACGGGTGGTGCTTGGCCGTAAACCGTTTTTCGCCCTCGTCGTACTCCAGAAGGGGAAAATCGGTGATCCAGACGAACGAAAACGTTTGCGGGGGAATCCGGTTGAGTTTTTTCCCTATTTGGAGGCGCAGGCGCCCCATGGCGTCATTTACCGTCTTGGAGGAGTCCGCCATGAAAAGGAGGGTGTCCCCGCCCGCCGGATTCAAAGCCTCCCCCAGCGATTTTTTCTCTTCTTCGGAAAAGAATTTGGCCATGGGGCCGGTCAGGTTGGGCCATCCTTCGGAGCTCACCTTCGCCCAGGCAAGACCCTTGGCGCCCAGAGCGCGGACAAACTCGTTTAGGCCGTCCAGGTCCTTGCGCGACAGGTCTCCGGCGACTTTGATGGCCTTGACCACGCCCCCCATTCTCAGGGGATCGGCAAAGGCTTTAAACTCTGTTTTGCGGAGGGCTTGGGAAACATCGGTCATCTCCAGGCCGAAGCGGACATCCGGGTTGTCTACCCCATAGCGCAACATAGCCTCATCATAGCTCAACCGGGGGAAGGGGGGAGTCAGCTGAACGCCGATCGTATCCTGGAAAAGGGTTTTGACCATTCCCTCCATGATCGCGTAAATGTCTTCCCGGTCGATAAAAGACATCTCGATATCAATCTGGGTGAACTCGGGCTGCCGATCCGCACGCAAGTCTTCGTCCCGGAAGCATTTGACGATCTGGAAATACCGGTCAAAACCCGAAACCATGAGAAGCTGTTTGAAAATCTGCGGCGACTGGGGAAGGGCATAAAACTGCCCGGGATTGACCCGGCTGGGAACAAGATAATCTCTCGCCCCCTCGGGGGTAGATTTGGTCAGAAAAGGGGTCTCGATTTCCAGGAAGCCGAGGTCGTGCAGATAGCCGCGGACGGACCGGGCTGCCCGGTTCCTCAGGATCAGGTTTCGCTGCATGCGCGGCCGGCGCAAATCCAGGTACCGGTACTTGAGGCGCAGGTTCTCCGCTACCTCCCCTTCCTCATCGATCGGAAAGGGGGGTGGGTTGGATTCCGAGAGGATTTTCAACTCCCGCACCCGGACTTCCACCCCGCCGGTTTTCAATTCCGGGTTTTCCGTTCCCTTTGGCCGGGCAACAACTTTCCCGATTATGGCGATAACGTACTCGTTGCGCAGGGCGCCGGCTTTTTCGTGCGCCTTTGGGCTGACTTCCGGGTTGAACACGATTTGGGCAATGCCTGCCCGGTCGCGAAGATCGATAAACACCAGGCCGCCTAAGTCCCGTCTCCGGTTGACCCAGCCCATAAGGGTGACTTCCCGCCCGATGTCTTCCGGTCTCACATCCCCGCAGTAGCAAGTTCTCTGCAAATTTCCCAAGGCCTCTCCCACTCTTTTCTCCCGTCCTCCATGAAGATTGATGGTCTCTTAAAAAGTCCATCTGTCCCGCTCGGAGCGGGATTGCGCGACTTGTCCCGCCTATGGCGGGAGAGCTTTTTGCGAAACCATCCTTTTACAGACTTTTTACGAGTTCATCAATATATATGTCCCACCCGCGGATACTTGAAAATCTCCCCTCCCCCGGCCTTTGACAAAGGGGGAGGGGGGGATTTATGAGGATATTTTGTAACCCGTAACCGGCAACGACTTAATTTGTTCCCATCACGCCCTGCAATCTATCTAAAACTTCCCCTAAAGCCAGGTTTTCCTGAGCCTTGGACGCCATATCCCGCAGGATCACCCGGTTTCCTTTCAGCTCCTCCTCTCCCATGATCACTACATAGGGGCTTCGCATTTTATCCGCCTTGCGCATCTGGCTTTTCAGGCTTCTTCCTTCGTAATCCAGTTCAACCCGGATATCTGCCTGCCGCAGTTCCTGGGCTAAACGAAAAGCCTTCTTCCGCGGTGCTTCACCAAGGGCGGCCAGAAAGACCTGACGCCGGGTGGTTTCCGCCTTTTCCGGAAGGAGGAGGATCAGTCGTTCTACCCCGATCGCGAAGCCGATGCCTGGGACCCTCGGGCCCCCGATATCCTGGGCTAGGCCGTCGTATCGTCCACCCCCGCAAACCGCGTTCTGGGCTCCCAGCTCGCCGGCCGACACTTCAAAGGCCGTGCGGGTATAATAATCCAATCCTCTCACCATTCTGGGATTTACGGTGTAGGGAAAAGTGATTTCGTCCAGCAGCGACTTAACCCGGGTAAAATGATCGAGGCAATCCGGGCAAAGGTAATCCAGGACGCTTGGCGCAGCCTCCAGAGCCTGCCGGCATTCCTCCTTCTTGCAGTCGAAAATCCGCAGAGGGTTTGTTTCGAGCCTCCGCTGGCAATCCTCGCAGAGGGTGTCTTTCCGCCCCTGGAGAAATTTCTGAACCTCGGTTTTGTAGGGGGCCCGGCATTCCGGACAGCCTAAGGAATTGATCTGCAGGCTCAGGTTCTTCAGTTCCAGACCGTTCAGGTAACGGATCAGCATCGCCAGGATTTCCGCATCTGCCCAGGGATCTTCCACCCCCAATATCTCCACGTCGATCTGATGAAACTGGCGATAGCGGCCTTTCTGCGGCCGTTCGTAGCGGAACATGGGGCCGATGAAATAATACTTACCCACCGGTTCCCTCACGTTCAGCCCGTGCTCCAGGTAAGCCCTCATGATGGAGGCCGTGGCTTCTGGCCGCAGGGTGAGGGAATCCCCGTCCCTATCCTGGAAGGTGTACATCTCCTTGCCGACGATATCCGTGGCTTCGCCGATGGAGCGCACAAACAGCTCTGTCCGTTCGACAACGGGGATCCGGAATTCCGAAAATCCGAAGAACGCGAATATGCGGCGGGCCTCCCTTTCCGCAAGCTGCCATTTTCCCACTTCGCCGGGGAGAATATCCTTGAACCCCCGGATGCTTTTGATCTGCAAAACAGTCTCCTTAGCTTCTTCAAAATCTTCCCTGGCTCCGAGCGCCGCGACAGATTCCGGGAGAAGGAACTTCGAAAATTTCGAATGATTTCATAGGGAAATATGCAAAAATCCCCCTCCTCCGATTTTTTTGACTATAGCGAACAAACCGCTTCGAGTCAAGCCTTTTCAGGCTTTTGGGGCCGGCAGGGCAAAGAAGGAATTCTGGCAGGACAATATATCAAAGACTGATGATTCCCTATGAGACCAACCGCGGAAGAAGGTAGGGGCGTCCGGCCGGACGCTCTTTCAGACCAGGCCCCAAAAACAGATTGCCGGGTATTCTGCACCCCGCACCCGCCTCCCTCTTGATCACCCGATAAACAGGTTCTTCGTCGAAAAGTTCGGGTCGCTGGTGAGATTGACGCCCAGGCGCCTCAAACCCGCCTCGTCCCCCGGTGTAGGAATGTGCGTCATGTGCACTTCGCAGCTGCGGAGCTCCTTCAATTTTTCCATGGCCAGCTGGGCCGCCGGGTTGGTGGTGGCGCTCACCGTCAGGGCGATGAGCGTTTCTTCCAGGTCCAGACTGACGGTTTTTTCATCCAGGATTTCCGTTTTGAGGCTGCGCACGGAATTCATGATGTAATCGGGCAGCAGCTTAATTTTTTCCGGAATCCCCGCCAGGTGTTTGATGGCGTTTAAGACCAGGCTTGAAGCCGCATGCAAAAGGGGCGAGTTGCTTCCCGTCACCATCGTCCCGTCCTTCAGGCCGATCGCCGCCCCGCAGAAAATCCCCTCGTTTCCCCGGTTTTCCTTCTGGGCTCTCGCAGCCGCTTCGCGGGCCGGGAGGACGACCTTTCGCGACTCCGGCTGAAGGTTGAAATACTCCACCAGGAGCTCCACTCTCTGAACGGTTTCCTTGTCCGTAAGCCCCACCGTGTACTCGCAGAGGTATCGGAAATACCTGCGGATGATCTCCTGCTTGGCCTCTTCCTGGGTGATCCCGTCGTCGAGGACGGCAAAACCCGCCCGGTTCACTCCCATGTCGGTGGGGGATTTGTAAAAAGGGGCGCCCCCCGTGATTTTTTCCAGGATTCTCCGCAAGACCGGGAAAATCTCCACATCCCGGTTGTAGTTAACCGCCACCCGGCCATAGGTTTCCAGGTGGAACGGGTCGATGAGGTTGAAATCCTTGATATCCGCCGTCGCCGCCTCGTAGGCGACGTTCACCGGGTGCTTGAGCGGCAGGTTCCAGATCGGGAAGGTTTCGAACTTGGCATAACCCGATTTCACCCCCCGGTGATAATCGTGGTAAAGCTGGGAAAGGCAGGTGGCCAGTTTCCCGCTCCCCGGTCCCGGCCCGGTGACGATGACCAGGGGCTGCTGGGTTTCGATGTATTGATTCGCCCCGTATCCCTCGTCGCTGACAATCAGCCCCACGTCGGTCGGATACCCTTTGGTGAAGCGGTGGGTATAGACCCGGATGCCCCTTCTTTCCAGCTTGTTCTTGAAGACCGTGGCCGCGGGCTGCTGCTCATACCGGGTGATCACGACCCCCACGATCTGGATCCCCCAGGTCCTGAGGTCATCGATCATCTTCAGCGCGTCCGAATCGTAGGTAATCCCGAAGTCGGCCCGCATTTTTTTGCGCTCGATGTCTCCGGCGTAAATGCAAAGCAGGATGTCGGCTTTGTCTTTCAATTCCGCCAGGAGCCTCATCTTGACGTTGGGATCATATCCGGGCAGCACCCGCGCGGCGTGGAAGTCGTAGAGAAGCTTCCCGCCGAATTCCAGGTAAAGCTTGTTGTCAAACCGGGTGACCCGGTCCAAAATCGCCGTGGTCTGCTCCCGCAGATACTTTTCATTGTCAAAGCCGATTATTTTCATTTCCTTCCCTCTCCGAATTCCGCGGCTTCTCCGCCGCCGTCTTCCGGACAAAAACCTTTGGCCACTTTCTGAACAATCCGCATAGAGTTTACCCATTTCGTCTTCCCATCTCAAGGTTTTTTTAAGGTGAGGCGGGGCAAGGCAGATCCGGCCTTGCCGCCCTTCACTTTTGCCACTTGTTTTTGGGGCGAAAACTGGGACTGGGTGCGGGGGCGGCGGCGCGATTCGCGAAAGCACCGGTCGGGATCTTGGCTTGCCCCCGCCCCCTGGTGAAGGCTTGGAACTGCTTGAGCCCCTTATATTTTTAGATCATCTCCAAATTAGTTGAAAAGGAAAGCGGCGTTGCTTTTGAAAAGATTCTATTTTCATCGGGTTCTGCGAATCGCGACCGTTGCCTAAGGCCAAGGGGTCCCCTGCCCGGGTAAAAAGGCATTCGCCTCGCCAAAAAAGGCGGTGGTTCCTCTTTTCCCGATGCGGGCTGCCGCCGTTTCCGCCCGGCCATTCCTTGGCCCCCGCGTCTCTTTGCGGAAACGAAGAAGGGGAAGCCCAAAAGGTTTCTCCCGGCCCTTTTTGGCTT
>Ga0113563_10000195_pt1 | contig 25838 bp, 17 predicted proteins | sample Mud3Dept3metaG_FD_80117 | JGI IMG/M metagenome (GOLD analysis project Ga0113563, IMG submission 80117) | Freshwater wetland microbial communities from Ohio, USA, analyzing the effect of biotic and abiotic controls - Mud 3 Core 4 Depth 3... | ecosystem: Environmental > Aquatic > Freshwater >... | reverse complement strand
TGGAACGTGAGGACATCGAGCGGGCGAAGGACCTTTTTTACCAGGTGCTGGGCTGGGACAGGAAGACCGGCGCTCCGGCCAGGGCGTCACTTGAGAAGCTCGGCTTGAAGGACGTCGCCGATCGCCTTGCAGCCCTCAATCTCCTTCCCGCATCGTAGGGGCGACCGGCAGGTCGCCCCTACTTTGTTGCCGAAACAGCCGATATGGATTTCGGTAAACTTGAAGCGTTGGCCGAGAAGGTCCGTGGGGCGTCACGGGCGGGGGTATTGGTGCGGCTGGATGAAGTCTGGCCGGGCGGAGAACATGAGTTCGTGACCCTGCCGGCGGAAGCTCGGATTCCGGACATCGTTGAGATCCGCGAAGGCGAAAAAACCTACCTGTACTCCGACCGGCACATGACTCGAGCCTATGCAGAAGCCGCCGCCCTGAGCGCGTCCGGGGATCCCCAGCGGATCATTGCTGCCACCGTTCGATCGGACTCCGCCGGGTATCCACGGCCGACTCCGGTGGCCACATTTCGGGGACAGCCGTATTATCTCTCGAAGGAGGAAGTCACTGCTGCAGTCGGCCGGATGCGCGTGAGTCCTCAGTATGCCGACATCAATCAGGTGTGCGCATCGGATGGCGCTGAGTTCCTATTCTCATCCGATCATTTGAGCCGCGAGCAGGCTGCGTCCATGGCGGAGTGGATTGCGGTCGGGCGCCACGACAACCCATGAACCATGAAACACACGAAATGCTCTTTCGTGCGTTTCGTGTATTTCGTGGTTTAAACGAACCGGCCGTCGCGCATCAGGGGCGTGTCGAGACCGGGCGAATGCAGATCCACGCTGCGCACATGCACCCGAGGCTGCACCGACGGGAGGTAGACGCGGTCTATGTGCACCACTTCTTCGGGGCGCGAAAACTGGGCAGCTCCGATTCTTCCTCCGAAGTGGTCGCTGCGGCCGAACGCGATGTGCAGGCCGAGCTTTTCGTCGAGCAGGAGGGAACCGCACGGCTCGACGCCGAAGTCTGAGAGCACGCCGAGGCCCAGTTCGGCGATGTTTCCGTACGCCGGTTCCCGGACAATGTGATCTGCCTCGAGACGCGCCGCCTCGCCAGAACCGGTCACCCGCAGCGCGGAATTCCGGTCGATTTCGTAAATCACCACCTCGTCACCGAACTGAACCGGCAGGTGTCCCGAGGACCTGCTGGGATCCCCCTCGATTTCGCCTTCGTAGGGGACGACGTATGCCTCGCCGGAGGGGAGGTTGCCCGCGGTTCCGGGATCGTGCAGGAGTCCTCCGGACGCGTGCGCCGTGCGGTGCCGCAGGTCCAGGAAGAGCCTGCACTCCGGCCCGTTTTCCACCTGGAAGACCAAATCGGCACCTTCCGCGCGGTCCAGGAGAGCCTTCAGCCGCAGCACCCTGCGGTTGATCTCCTCGTAGTCCAGGCGCAGCGATGGGATCATAGCGGGGGAGAAACCGGGCATGGTGGCGGCCCGGAACGAGTAGTTCCGGCCCATTAATTTGAGTGGCGCCGTCGGGGAGAGCTCGGTCACCGCGATCAGAATGCTGTGGGATTGGAAGATGCTGGAGAAAGGCACCTGGCTGGCCGGATCGAGTTCATCCGCCGTGGCCGGCAGCGGCTTGCCCGCGTAAAACCAGGCACTTCCCGGCAGATCGGCGTTGTTGGTCCGCACGTTGCGATACAGCACCAGGTGCACGTCCATGCCCAGGCGTTCCCGCATGGGAACCAGCCGATCTGCCCATCCTGCGGCCATTTCCCGCCTCTCCTTCCACGCGGGCGTGTCGGGCCGGGCCGCATCGGGCAGGTCCACCAGTATCGCCAGAGCACGGTCCGTCGGCCGCACCCGGAAAACGCGTTCCACCAACGCCGCCAGCTGCCCGCCGCTTAACTCCTCGATTGCCATGGCATTCTCCTGTGGTAAACTGGGCCTCCCGAAACGGATCATACATAGCACAGCCGCAAGAAGAATGACATGAGGAGACCCCTATGGTAAAGCGAACACTTTTACTGTCGCTGGCAGTTCTCCTGTTCCTCGGCGCGATCGCCTTTGCGCAGATGACGCCCTGGCTGCAGTGGACCTTCCTGCCCCAGAATCACATGGATGAAATTATCGGAGAATCCTCCGGTGAGAACGCCTGGTACGCCATCATGGAGACGGGCGGATACGACAAGGACCGTCCGGCATCGGAGTATGGGCCCAACTCGATGTTCCATGAAACCAAATTTTATCTCGACAAGATCAGGGAGTACGGCTTCTCCAATGTGGAATTGGCACGCTTTCCCGGAAACAACACCTGGGACGCGGTCAAGGGTGAGCTCTGGGAAATCGAGCCGGGCCGTCAGAAGCTGGCGTCTTACAGGGACATGGCCGCCATGCTGGCGACCGGCAGTCAGACAGCCGACGTGACTGCGGAACTTGTCTGGGTGGGATCGGGAAGGCGTGAAGAGCTCGAAGGCAAGGATCTGAAAGACAAAATCGCCGTGACCGACGGATCCATTGGCAGTCTGAGCACGTCGGGTGCGGTTGGCGTGATTTCCATGAACTCGCCGCGGCCGTACTTCGATCCGCTGCAGATTCCCTGGGGATCGGTAGGAGGAGGCAGGGGAGGCGGCCGGGGCGGTACTGCAGCCGCAGCCCAGCCTACGGTCAAGTTTGCGTTTCAGATGCCACCGCGGGAAGGGGACTACCTGAAGAAGCGCCTCCTGGCCGGCCAGAAGATCAAGGTGCGCGCGCAGGTGGTCTCGGAACAGCAACCGACGGATGTGCAGAACCTGGTGTGGTTCATTCCGGGCACTGATCCGGGAGCCGGCGAGATCATCTTTTCCGCTCATTTGTATGAAGGGTATGTTAAGCAGGGCGGGAATGACGACATTTCCGGGTGCGCCGCACTCCTGGAGACCAGCCGAGTGTTGAACACGCTGATCAACGAGAACCGCATCCCAAGGCCCAAGCGCACGATCCGCTTCATCATCGGCCCCGAGATTTCGGGCACGGGCCTGTGGATCGATGCGCATAAGGAAATCATGGCCAGGACTCTGTGCAACATCAACCTGGACATGGTGGGCGAGTGGCTGAGCAAAAACCAGTCCTTCTTCTGCCTGATCCGCACGACGTATGGCAACGCGCACTACATCAATGACGTGATGGAAAACTATTATCGGTTTGTAGGTGAAGGCAACCGCGAGCACATCCAGAACCGAAGCAATTTCAGCCCGGTGCCGCGGCGGATCGTCGCGCCTACCGGCGCCGACGAACCCTTCTACTACAGCATCGAAACCTACTACGGGGCATCGGACCACACCGTGTTCAACGATTGGGGCGTCGGTGTCCCCGGCATCATGATGATCGCCTGGCCGGACCGCTGGTACCACACCTCGGGCGACCATGTTGACAAGTCCGACCCGACCCAGATGAAGCGGGTTGTGATCATCTCGGCAGCCAGCGCCTACACGATCGCCGGCGCCGAAGACAACATGGCGATGAAGATTGCGGGTGAGATCACCAGCAACGGCACCAGCCGGCTTGGCCACCAGCTTGTGCGCGGGCTGGAGGAACTGAACCAGGCAACGACGGAAAACCTCTCCACGGCGTACCAGTCGGCTCGCGGCTACGTCATGGCCGCCGTCATGAGCGAGAAGGACACCCTGGCGGCCGTCAACGAGCTGGCGGTGGACAAGAAGCTGGTTGCCGACTACATAGCCGCCATGCAAAAGTCGATCGACGGTGTAGGCAACGCGAACCTGAACGCCCTCGAAAACCATATGAAGGCGGTGGCGAGGAAGCTCAACAGCACCCCCGTTGTCCTGCAGTTGACCGAGATCGAGAGACAGGCGTCCAAAGTCGTCCCCCGACGCACGCCTGCCGCGGAGCAGAACGGGCGGCCGGGGAATCGGGAGGCCCTGGCAAAAGTGCCGGCGGAGGTGCGCTCCAAGTTTCCGGTGAAAGGAGGGCTCAACACTGCCGAATTGCAATGCCTGATCAACGGGAACCACAGCGCGCTCGACATCAAATACATGCTGGACGCGCAGAGCCAGCGGAAAGCCGACCTCCAGGATATCCTGAACCATCTGGAGATCCTCAAGGCTGCAGGCTTGATCACTATGTAAAAGACGGCAACAGCGGTGGGAGGCACAGGACCCCCCTAAAAATCCGGGGCCTTTCACAAGTTTTCCGATGGAGAGATGTTACGGTGAAACCAGCTCTTGTAGTGCATGGCGGCTGCGCAGCCGTATCGGAGGAAGAGGAAGCCGTGCGCGAGGCTGCGTGCGAGCGCGCGGCGGACGCGGGATGGGAGGTGTTGCTTGCGGGGGGTGGCGCGCTTGAAGCGGTCGAGGCTGCCATCCTAAGGCTTGAGGATGAGCCGATCCTGAATGCGGGGACAGGCAGCTACCTCCAGGCCGATGGCGTGGCCCGGATGGACGCGAGCATCATGACAGGCGACGGCCGGGCCGGCGCGGTTGCCCAGGTGCCGGGCCTCAGGCACCCCATCCGGCTGGCTCGCTACCTGCTGGAGCAGGATGCCCATGTCATGCTCAGCGGCCAGGAGGCGACGCAACTCGGCCTGAAACTGGGACACGAATCCGGGGTCGTGGCGACTCCCCAGAAGATCGCCTACTGGCAGCAGCACATGACCGATGCGTGCCTGAAACTGGATTACCAGGGAATGGCGGAAGAGTGGAAACACGGGCACCCGCGCCTCGGCACCGTGGGCGCGGTAGCTCTGGATGCGGCCGGGAAGCTGGCAGCCGGGACCTCCACCGGCGGCACCGGCCAATGCTATCCGGGCAGGATCGGGGACTCTCCGATTATCGGGGCGGGAACATACTGCTCGAAGCAGGTCGGTGTTTCGCTGACAGGCGTGGGCGAGCGCATCATGGTTCTGCTCTCGGCGAAACGTTTATGCGACCTTGTCGCGTCGGGCAACCCGCTGGAAGCTTCCGGAAAGGCCGTCATGGAGGAAATCGAAACCATGGCGACGGCCTCTGCCGGCCTGGTCGCCATCGGCGCCGATGGCGGAATCATCACGCTCTGGGACACTCCCTTCATGGCGGCCGCTCGCCGTGAAAAACGGTGAGCTTGCCGCAAGCCGAATATCGACTGATAGATTTACAGACGCCGGGACTCCGGAATTTCAGATAGTGAGCGCGGGCTTCAGAGGGTGTCCAACGGTTGAATCACAGCCTGATCAGGCCCGGAGGGCCGGCAGTAAATAGGCCCGGCCGTCAGGCCGGGACTGAGATGGAGCATGGTGGAGCGCCGAAGGCGCGGCACTAAATCTCCCGGAAATATATGGCATGTGCCGGCCCTTCGGGCCTCGTTTTTGGCCGTGCCCTGATCCCGCGCTGACGCGCGGGGCTACTCACTTCCGGCGCTTCGCGCCTCAGGTTAACATGGGTCAATCGTTGGACACCCTCTTCAGCCCGCGCGCTTTAAAACGCCTTGATCCCGTGAGTCAGTCGTAGCCGTATTCCGCGAGCTTTTCCTCATCGAAGCCCATATAGTGAGCGATCTCGTGGACCAGGGTGATCTCGATCTCGTGGGCCAGTTCATCCGGATCTGTGAAATCTTCCTCCAAGGGGCCCCGATAGATGTGGATCAGGCTGGGCGGGCTGCCCCAGTCGTCCGCGTGGCGCAGCGGCAGCGGCGTGCCCGTAAACAAGCCGTAAACCATGGCATCGCTCTCTCCGGTCACTTCCTCCATCAATCCCGGATCCGGCCAGTCCTCCACCACGATTTCGAGATTCTCCATTGCATCGCGGAAAATGCGGGGGATCTTGTTCAGGGCTTTTTGAACCAGGGCGTCGAATTCACTGCGCTTCATGATTCGGAAACGGGTCCTTGCCGACTGATGATGTCCAGCGGCAGGTCATCATAAGCCGCCAGCGAGGTCCCGGGGGTCAGCAGGAGCGCATGCCCCGCCTCGGGGAATTCGACAAGCCGCGCATTCGGGATTTGCGAAGCCATGTAGCGTGCTTCCGTGACAGAAGGGACAATCTTGTCCCGACCCGCAGCCAGCAGCACGGCAGGCACCTTGATCTCCGGGAGGCGCGGCCTCAGGTCGATCTGCCGCAGCAGCTCGAGACGGCGCCGATACGACTCGAGATCGATTGTGGCGACGATTTCCTTGTAGCGCAGCCGGTCTTCTTCCGGGATACCTTCGTCTGCCAGAATCCGGTCGACTATCATATCCTTGATCCGTCGCGCGAGATCGAGCGTCAACAACCCGGAGAGCCGGATTCCCAGGAAGAGGCGCAGCTGTCGACTGTAGTATGGAAAGGTGTTTACCAGAATGAGCCGACGGACGCGCTCCGGATGGCGCAAAACGTAGGCGATGGCGATGGGGCCTCCAAAGGATTCGCCGACAACAAGAATCGAGCCAGGCGGTTCGGCTGCAGTCGCCTGTCCCAGATCACTGACGAGGCTAGCCAGGTCAAAATCGGCCCCGGCGCCGAAATCCCAGGCCAGGACCCGGTACCTGCGGACCAGAGCTTCGATCTGCCTGTAGAAGAGCCTGCCGGTGCCGTCGAGCCCCGGAATCAACAACGCCAGTGGTTTTACAGTGGATTCTACTGTCATGGATCCTCGATCCGTTTCAGACGCCTGCCGCGATTGCCGCAATCATGCCGCCTCCTGGTGTCTGAGTCGCACAGGTTAAGATGAATATAGCAGAGGAAGCGGCACTATTTCGTCGTATCGTCCCAAAATCCGCATAATCAGGAACCACCATGCGCTCGACAGCCTGTCTCTGGACGGCCTGGCGGCAAGGTAACTGTCCAGCCGGCTCGGAACAGTTAAGGGTCTGCAGATAAAGCCACGAATATTTTTACGAATTCTCACGAAGAATTATCTCCCTTGATGCGGGCCATACGATGCGGCTTTCGTGACAATTCGTGGAATTCGCGTCAGTTTTTTTCGGGCTGGCCAAACAATTACGCGGCAAAAGCGCCTCCACGCCGCCAAATGACTTCATTGCAGCGTGCAGCGGCGTCCTTCCGCGTCCCAAGAATATCAGCCTCATGATTCATGAATAATCCCGGTCAGACATGAGTGGGAGGTGATGAGATTCCCGGCAGCAAAGGAAATTTCCAGCCCTGACGCCCCACTGTTTTTGGACAACTGTTTTCCGGCGGCATGCTTTCCTGTATGATCCATTGCGCCAGTGCTGATGTCTGAAGTCCGAGGTCCGAACCTATGGTAACCTTCGAAGACGTTGCGTCCGCCGCGCGCCGCATTTCTTCTGTGGCGCACCGCACCCCCGTTGCGACTTCCCGGCTTCTGGACGAAGCGTGCGGCAACCAGATGTTCCTCAAGTGCGAAAACCTCCAGCGGGTGGGGGCTTTTAAGTTCCGGGGTGCGTACAATGCCATCAGCCGCCTTGAGGACGCACAGAAGGAGAAGGGGATTCTCACCTACTCGTCAGGGAATCACGCACAGGCGGTGGCGTTGGTATGCCACCTTCTCGGGATCAAGGCGACGATCGTGATGCCGGAAAGCGCGCCGGCGATGAAGCTGGCTGCCGTCCGCGCTTACGGTGCGGACATTGTCCTTCATGATCCCAGGACTTCCTCCCGCGAAACGATCGCCCGGTCCCTCGCGGGCGAGCGCGGGGGAACCATCATTCCTCCCTTCGACCATCCGCACATCATCGCCGGGCAAGGGACGGCCGCGATGGAGTTGTTCGATGAAGCCGGATCGATGGACTATCTTTTTGTCCCCTGCGGAGGGGGAGGGCTGCTGAGCGGCTCGGCAATAGCGGCCCGGCGCCTGGCGCCGGCCTGCAAGGTCGTGGGAGTGGAGCCCGAGGCAGGCGATGATGCGACCCGTTCCTTCCGGAGCGGCGTTCTTCAGAGCGTCCACAATCCCGAAACGATCGCCGATGGAGCTCGCACACCGTCCCTGGGAGAACTTACCTTTCCCCTGATTCGGCAGAATGTCGATGAGATGATGACGGTGTCGGACGAGGACCTGATCCGCACCATGCAGTTCACCTGGTCAAGGATGAAGCTGATTGTGGAACCGACCGGGGTGCTCGGCCTGGCGGCACTGTTCCGCCACCGCCATCCTGTGACCGGCAGGAAGGTCGGAGTCATTCTCAGCGGCGGGAATGTCGACATTCTCACCGCAGGCCGCTGGTTCGAATCCCTGAACCGGTGACACCCTGATTCGAGAACCTATGAATCCAAATCACGCCGCCCGTGTACTGATCACCGTTTCGATGTTTTTCCCATTGGCAGTGATGGGATGCTCCCGCCAGGATCCGGCTGTGATCGCAGGGCCGGAAACGCCTGTGAGGGTCGAGGCTATCCAGGTGAAGGCAGACAATATCACGCGGACTGTCGACCTCGTGGGCACGCTGGAAGGGGAGCGTGAGGTGACTGTATCCAGCGAGGTGTCCGGCCGCGTGCTGGCATTTCATGCCGACCTGGGTGACCACGTGACGAAGGGACAGGTGCTGGTGGAGCTGGATTCGCGGGAACTGGTTCTGGCAGTGGAACGCCAGAGGGCGGCACTCCAGCAGGTGCTGGCATCCCTGGGGTTGACTGCGGAGACAGACCCCATGCCGGATCCGGCGCAGACTTCCGTCGTGCGCAGGGCCGCAGCCGACTTGGCGGACGCCAGGATCAACTTCGAGAGGGTACAAGCGCTGCTCGCCAAAGGCGTGGCGGCCCGGCAGGTGTACGATGTTGCAGAAGCCCGGCTCAAAGCATCCGAGGCGAACCACACGTCCGCGCTGGAAGGGGTAAACAACCTCGTTGCACAGGTCGAAAACCTCCGCGCCCAGCTCGCCATTGCGCGGAAGAAGGTCGCGGATGCCGTCATCCGCGCCCCGTTCGACGGTGCCGTGCGCGCCCGCATGGTCGAAGTGGGGCAGTACATCAAGGAGCAGGGCCCGGTGATGTCGATCACGGCCATGAATCCGCTCAAGCTGCGGGCCAGCATTCCCGAGCAGTGGTTCCCCTACGTGTCGATCGGCGCCCGCGTCGCACTCGTGGTGGAGGCCTATAACGAGACCTTCCAGGGGCGAGTGGCGCGCCTCGCGCGAGCGGTGGATCCCCAAACCAGGACATTTGTGATCGAGGCGGAGGTGAACAATCCGGGTGAGCGGCTGCGGCCCGGCCTGTTTGCCCGTGCGAATCTCACCACCTCCAGAATGGATGCCGTCGTGCGCGTGCCTGCGAGTGCCGTGATCTCCTACTACGGCGTCCAGAAAGTGTATACGGTGGAGAATTCCCGCATTGTGGAGCAGGTGATCAAGCTGGGCGATCGTTTTGGCGACTTCATCGAGGTTGTCGAGGGATTGAAGCCGGGCGCCTGGATCGCCACGACAGGGCTCACGAAAATCCAGCAGGGAAGCCGCGTGGAAACCGTCAAGGGGAATTAGATGGGGCTGGCTGCGCTGTGCGTACGTCGTCCGGTCTTTGCGACCATGCTGATCATGGCCCTGGTTGTCCTGGGTGTGGCTTCGTTCCGCGAACTGGGCATCGACCAGTATCCGAAGATCGACCTTCCGATCGTAACCGTCACCACGACCCTCCCCGGCGCGAGCGCGGAGGAAATGGAATCGGAAGTGACCAAGACGATCGAGGAGGCGGTCAACACGATCCAGGGAGTCGACGAGTTGCGCGCTACCACCGTGGAGGGAGTGTCCCGTGTGATCGTGACCTTCGTTCTGGAGAGGGATATCGAACAGGCGGCCCAGGACGTGCGGGACAAGGTGTCGGTGATCCTGCGCCGGCTCCCGGAAGGCGTGAATCCGCCGGTGATCGAAAAAGTCGATCCCGATGCTTCTCCCATCATGTCGATCAGCGTCTCCGGCGGGCGCAGCATGCGCGAGATCACCGAGATCGCGGACAAGCAGGTCAAACAGCAGCTCGAGAGCGTCAGCGGCATCGGCCAGGTCCTGCTGGTCGGCGGCCGCACACGCGCCATCCAGATCGAGATCGACGCCGAAAAAATGAATGCGCTGGGATTGGGAATCAACCAGGTATCTTCGGCCCTGCAGCGGCAGAATGTCGAGATCCCAAGCGGCCGCATCGATCAGGGGAAGCGCGAGGTGACGTTGCGCACACTGGGGCGGATCACCTCGCCCCGCCAGTTCAGCGACCTGATCGTCACCGTCACCACCGGCACACCCGTCCGGATCCGGGATTTTGCCACCGTGACCGACGGTCACGAGGAGCCACGCGACATGGCCCGGCTGGACGGAAACCCCGCGGTCACGTTGCTGGTGCGCAAACAGTCAGGCACCAACACGGTTGCCATCATCGATACCGTGAAGACCAGACTGGCCGAAATCAGCCGGACTCTGCCTCCGGACCTGAATGTCAGCGTGATCCGTGACCAGTCGGTCTTTATCGAGGGCTCCGTTCATGCGATTTACGAGCACCTGATCCTGGGCGGACTGTTCGCAAGCCTTGTCGTGCTTTTCTTCATGCGGAACTGGCGCTCAACACTGATCGCGGCAATCGCAATTCCCACTTCCCTGATCTCCACCTTCACCGTCATGCGCGCCCTCGGCTACACTCTGAACAGCCTGACACTGCTGGGGCTGACCGTGTCCGTGGGCATCGTCATCGACGACGCCATCGTGGTCCTGGAAAACATCTTCCGGTATATCGAAGAGAAGAAGGTTAAACCGTTCGACGCTGCCGTTGCGGCAACCCGGGAAATCGGGCTGGCAGTCATGGCCGCCACCTTGTCGCTGGTCGTGATCTTTGCCCCCGTGGTCTTCCTGGGAGGAATACCGGGGCGCTTCCTCCAGAGCTTCGGCGTGACTGCCGCAGTCTCGATCCTGGTCTCACTTCTGGTCAGTTTCACTCTGACGCCCATGCTGTCCTCCCGCTTCCTCCGGATCCGCGAGGGCGAGAGCGCGCAGCACGGCTCCAAGGAATCGCGGTTCTATCACTGGCTGGAAAGCCGGTATCTCCGTTCCCTCGAATGGAGCCTGGCGCACCGCAAGACCATGGTGGTCATCTGCACGCTGACTTTTCTTTCGATCTACCCGCTGGTGACCCGTATCGGCGTGGACTTCTTCCCGGCCGACGACCAGGACGAGTTTGAGGTGATCATCAAGGCGCCCGAGGGGACATCCCTTGCCGGCACCGATCAGATCCTGCGGCAGATGGAGGACCGGATCCGGCCCCTGCCCGAGGTACGACATCTTCTGACTACGATCAACTCCCAGGGCACCGGCGGCGTCGTGGACGGGTCCATCTATGTCCGCCTGTCGCCGCTGCAAAGCCGCAAGATCAGCCAGTTCGACGTGATGGCCCAGGCGCGTGGCGTGTTGCAGGATTTTCCCGGCGTTCGCGTCGCGGTCCAGAACGTGAGTACCATCGGCGGTCGCGGCTCTCCGGTGAATGTCATCGTGCGAGGCCCGGACCTTCAGGAACTCGCGCGCCTGTCGAGTCAGTTCACGGCGAAAATGAAACAGATCCCGGGACTGGTGGATGTCGACAATTCCATCAATGTCGGAAATCCGGAAGTCCAGGTCAACATCCTGCGTGACAAGGCGTCGGATCTCGGCGTGAGCGTGACGGACATCGCCCGGGCAATGCGCACGATGATTTCGGGCGAGGAAGATATCACCAAGTACAAGGAAGGCGACGAGCTTTACGAGGTGCGGTTGCGAGTGCGTCTCGACCAGCGGTTCAGCGCCGATGCCATCAGCAGTCTGATGGTGCCCTCATCCCAGGGCCGTCTGGTCAGGCTCGACAACGTCGCCCTGATTACCAGGGGAACGGGACCAGCGCAGATCGACCGCTACAACCGCCAGCACCAGATCACGCTGACGTCCAACCTCCTGCCGGCCAAGTCTCTGGGAGAAGCCGTGTCGGATGTACGGGGAATCATCATGGCGGCAGGGCTTCCTCCCGGCTACGACTTTTATTTCGCCGGACAGGGCAAGGTGATGGGGGAGATGATCACGAACTTTTTCGTCGCTTTCCTGCTGTCGTTCATCTTCATGTACATCGTGCTCGCCGCACAGTTTGAAAGCTTTATCCATCCGGTCACCATTCTGGCCTCACTCCCTCTCGCAGTGCCGTTCGCCCTGCTCTCCCTGTTTGCCACCGGCAAGACGCTGCACATGTGGAGCGCCCTGGGCCTGCTGCTCCTGTTCGGCATTGTGAAAAAGAACTCGATCCTGCAAATCGATTTTGTCAACCGGCTGCGACGCGAACAGGGCTACGAACGCCACCGGGCGATGATAGAGGCCAACCGTGCGCGGTTCCGGCCGATCCTCATGACAACGCTGTCCATCGTCGCGGGCATGATTCCGACGGCGCTGGGCACAGGACCGGGATCGTCGACCCGGTCGGCGATCGCCGTGGTCATCATCGGCGGCCAGTCGCTGTGCTTCCTGCTCACATTGCTTGCGATCCCCGTGCTCTACACCATTCTCGACGACATCGTTACCGTCCGCTGGCGGGAGCGTATCCGCGCATGGCGCCTCACCCTCGTCAACGGCCGAAGCGGCGCCTGATAGCGAGCTGATTATGGTACATGCGAAAAACAAATATCGAATACCGGCTTTTTGCGTGTTGTTGCTGATTGCGGCGGTCTCGTTGCAGGCAGAAAGCCGGCCGGCAGTCGAATCCGATTTTGAGAGGCTTCGCGCCGTAATCGTGATGTCGATCGATGAGTCGATTTTCAAGTCGTCCGAAATGGGGAGTTCCATTCACCCCATCTTCAACAAAGGCCTGCCGCCGGGGACGATCGATGAGCATCGTGCGCTGTTGAAGCTCCTGCAGAAGGCCGGTGTGAAAGTGCTACAGGTGCGAGACCTGTTGCAGGATGCGGTCGAGAACGCCCGCAAGGAAGGCGCCCTGGAATCCTGGGTGCGCGAGACCTATCCCGACCAGTTCGACCGCATCCTCCCCCACCTGGCGGATGTCACTGCCGATGCGATTCTCCAGCGCAGCGACAGCCTGTTTTACCGCACCGGCGGCAACGGCGAACTCGATCCGCTCTTCCTTCCCATCAGTTCCATGTATTGGTCCCGCGATTTCGCCATGTCCACTCCGAAAGGGATCATCATCGGAAACGGCCAGAACTTCGGCCGCACACTCGAGAATGCGATTGCCCGCCTGATGTTCCGGTATGCCGGCGCGCTGCGTGAATTTCCGGTTGTCTTCGATGCGGCCAAAGAAGGCGTAGTCCTCGACGGCGGCGATGTGATCGTCCGCGACGAGAAGACTCTGTTCGTGGGGGTCGGGCAGCGCAGCGACAGGGAGGCCGCCGTGCTGCTGGCGAAAAAGCTCGGCATGGACGTCCTGGCCGTGAGCATGCCGCCGAGAGAAAAGCCCAACGGGATGAGCCGGCAGCTGCTGCACCTCGATTCGATCTTCAACTTTGTGGATAAGGACAAAGTTGTCGCTGTCCCCTTTTTCCTGGAAAAAGCCTTTGCCGGTACCAACCCGATGATGAAAATCCTGTCCGGGCTGGCCTCGGAAACCGACGCCCTCAAGGCGCGGCTGCCCTCGAACTCGGGCGCTGGCGGTGACTCCAAGCAGTTGCTTGTCACGATTGATGCCATGCCCGGGGTCGGCTGGGTGACCCGGTATGAAGCCGGGACCGGCAAGGAAACTCCGCTCGGGTTGAAGCTCGTCGACTATGCGCGGTTACAAGGCTGGAGCGTGGTGTTCGCGGGCGGCGACCGGCAGGGAATGCCGGAGCTCAAGTGGGTGATCGAACGCGCAATGTACGAGCTTCGCTGGCAGGGTGTCAACGTGGCGCAGCTGCGTCCCGGCCGGGTGATCGCCTATGAGCACAATGTCCACACCAACGCGGCGCTGCGCCGGGCCGGAGTGCAGGTGCAGACATTTCCGGGGGCGGAGCTGGCCATCCGCAATGGCGGTCCGCACTGTTTGATCCTGCCCCTTGTGCGCCGGAAGTAACGCCACGTGCTCCCGCATCCATATGGATGTAACAGGCATCATCCCGTGCTGGACGGCGGCCTGCGCTGGCCGGCGGGTCCTATTCAGATCGTCGACGCCCTGTTCTACTTTCCGGGCGTGGGGAATTGGCTGCGGATGCTGAGGAGCACCGACTCGAGTGACTCCCGCGGGGTTGTCCGGATGTACGAACTGACTCCCGGGATCCATTTGACGAACGTCGGGATGTCGCGACTCAGGCTCGCCGACTCGATCTCGACGATCACGCCCTGATCGGTTTCCTGAAAGCGCCACCAGCTCACCAGCCGCCACAAGAAGCCGCGGTCTTCGCCGGGAGGGATTTCCTTCTCCTGGGGCGTGCCGGGATTCTCGAGTTCGGCGATCCTGGTGGCGACGCTCTTGCTCCAGACATGCCTGGCGTCGACCGTGTAGTAGGTCGCTTCCTGCACGGTATTGTAATAGGCGGTGACAAACGCCTTGGAGCGCATCAGCCGGAATTGGAAGGTGAAGCGGTCCCCGTCGCGTTTGATCAGGTGCGATCCCACAACATCCGCAAATTTCCCTGCGTGATGATCGTAGTCCTTCAGGAAACGCATGAGCTCGGGGAGTCTTACCCCCGGCACCAGCACGGCGCCCCACCAATGGTGAATCTCCCCATCCGGCACTCGGAACGCATCCGACGCCGGGACGACACCGATCATGCGCGCTATATACGTTTCGCCGGCGCCGAGCCGGCGCCGCGCCTCCGCCCTGTCCGCGGGGGAGAGCAGATCCAGAATCAGAAACCTCCCGGGATTTTTGACCTCGCGCATCACTCTTTCGTCGGCCCAACGGTAATAGCGGTCCCATGCCTGGACTGTGGTGCTGCGCAACGTGGCCGCTTCGGCGGTCAGGAGGAAGACGGCGGAAGCCGTCAGGAGCCCGGTCAGAGCCAAGGCCGACCTGCACAATGTCCTTCTTCGGCAGATGCGCAGATTCCAGCCTCTGTCCGGCGGGGAGTTTCGACTCTCCTTCCGGTCTGCACGTGCAGCAGGAGGGATTCCCGTCATGCTCCGGTTTCTCCCAGAATCAGTTGTCATCGGTTTTCTGCGCAGGCGGCATCCCGAATCGGCCTTGACTATTTTCGCGAGTGCAGTGCTATGCGATTGCCTTCCGTGTCGGTCAGCAGTGCCATATAGCCGATCTCATTTGTGATCAGCTTCTTCCCCATGAGGATTTTCCCTCCGGCAGCCTCGACGCGGGACAGTTCCTGGTCGAGATCTCCGGAATGCGCGGTGAAGTAAACAAGGGTGCCTTCGGCGGAAGGCCTGTAAAAATCCGGATGCCGTACCAGCGCACCGGCCGTTCCCAGCCCCGCGGTAACACATGGGAACAATGCCATGTCCAGCACTCCCATAGACTGGCGCTGCAGGGGAAAGCCGAAAACGGTCTGGTAGAACTGTATCGCCCTTTCCATGTCATGCACGGGAATTTCGAACCAGGCGACGACATTGTTGTTCAACTCCATCGATTTTCCTCCCCAGACATTTAAGAGTAGCTCAGTTCCAATACGTCGACCAGCCGAGTGTTGATGTCCCGCGGATTAGAAAACTGAAATGTGTTGCGATCGCGGCATTTGCTCCTCGGCTCACGAGGCAGCCTGAGCCGCGACCGTCACAAGCCGATAGCCCTGACCTGCGGACAGAGATCAGCTCACGGGCACAGGCGGCTCCGGCCGCTTCCCTCGGCCCTGGAGGAGGGATCGTCGGTCGAGTGTCCGGGATGCGGTTTTCCATGATTCGATCCTGTACACGATACTGCTGCTGCGATGCCTCTCTATACGCTGGCTGCGGGACACACTGGACACTGCGGGTAGATGGCCTCGCAGGCTATCAGGAAGCGCACCAGGTCGGGAAACTGAAAGGGACCCCGCAGGGGTCCGGCAGGACAGCCCAGGGCGCAAGCTTATGGCGAACGAATTTGTAATTTGCAGTTGAAAACATCTTGACGCAGACGCGCAGAGGTCCAGGACCAAGTCCAGGTCGAGGTCCAGGACCAGGAAAGGCAATTCGACAATTTAGCGGCGGCAGCCGGTCAGGAGTGCGGATCGCTTGGATGAGAGCCGGAGTGTAATTGCCCGGCGCAGCTGATTCAGGTCAGGCAATCATGAACGATGTGATTCAGGATATTCGATATGCTCTCAGAATGATGTGGCGCAGCCCCGGTGTTACGGTTGTGGCGGTGCTGGCCATCGCGCTCGGTGTCGGCGCCAACAGTTCCATCTTCAGTGCGGTCAACAGCGTGTTGCTGCGTCCCCTACCTTACAAGGATCCGGACCGCCTCGTGCAGATCTGGGGGCAGATGCCAAGCCGCGGCATCCCGATCCATTTCGTCCCTTTCGCCGACTTTTTCGAGTGGCGGGAGCGGTGCGGGGCCTTCGAATCGATGTCGGCATATCGGCCCGCTTCGATGAATCTGACCGGCCGCGGAGAGCCTCAGCGGCTCTCCTGCCTGTGGGTGAACGCGGATTTTTTCAGGATGATCGGGGTGCCGCTCATGCATGGCCGGGGATTCCTGCCGGAAGATGACCTTCCGGGAGCGGATCGTGTTGCCGTTCTGAAGCACAGCCTCTGGCAAACGAGTTTCGGGTCCGATCCCGGATTGGTAGGCCAGACAATCGTCCTGGACGGCCAGAACTGCACGGTTGTCGGAATTCTTCCGCGGGGCTTCCAGTTCGGCGGCCGGGACACGTCATTGTATGTGCCTCTGGCTGCATCCGGGAGCCGTGATCCCCGGAATCCGGGCCCATCGGTCGGCGCATTCGCGCGGCTGAAGGCGGGCGTTTCGCTGGCGCAGGCGCAGGCGGAGATGGAGACCATTTCCCGCAGTCTGGACGAGCGGTTTCCGGGCGGGGTAAGTCGGGGGGTGCGGGTCTGGGGGCTGCGGGAGTTCATGGTGCGCAACGTGCGCCTGAGCCTGCTCATCCTGATGGGAGCGGTTGGGCTGGTGCTCCTGATTGCCTGTGCAAATGTCGCCAACATCCTGCTGGCGCGTGCGGGTGTCCGGAAAAAGGAAATCGCCGTGCGCGCCGCCCTGGGCGCAAACCGCTGGCGGCTCGCAAAGCAAATGTTGACCGAAAGCCTGATCCTGAGCCTTGCCGGAGGGATCCTGGGGGCAGTTCTAGCATACTGGAGCATCACATACATCGCCGGGACCTATTCGGCCGACATCCCGCTGCTCGAAAACGCCGGCCTGGACGCCACGGTGCTGGGATTCACGCTCCTCGCCACCTTGCTGACGGGGGTGATATTCGGCATGGCGCCGGCATTCGCGACCTCCCGATATGGAGCGTCGGCAAGCCTGCGCGAATCGCTGAAAGAAGGGGGGCATGAGGCGGGTGCGGGCGGTTCCGGCAATCGGTTGCGTTCGGTCCTGGTGATCGCCGAAGTCGCGCTCTCCATGATGCTGTTGATTGCCGGAGGGCTGCTGATCCGCAGTTTTTTGCAGCTGCAGCAGATCAATCCGGGATTCAACCCCAAGGGAGTCCTCACCGCGAGCATAACGCTGCCGGCGGACAAATACCCGACCGGCCCCCGGCGTATTGATTTTTTCCAGGAGTTCCTGGAGGTCCTGGCGCGAAAGCCGGAGGTGAAGGCTGCAGGGATCGTCAACGCGCTTCCACTCTCCGGAAGCAATACGGGCATCGGCATCAGTGTCGAGGGGAGGCCGGTTCTCCGGCGCGGGGAAGCTCCGATCGTATGGCTGCGCACGGTCAGCGAAGACTATTTCCGGGCCATGTCGATCCCCCTCGTTTCGGGGAGGAACTTTACCGCCAGGGACAATCTGGAGGTTCCTCCGGTGGCGGTCATCAACCAGACCATGGCGAGCCGCCTTTGGCCCGGCGAAAATCCTCTGGGCAAACGCTTCTCCTCCGGAGAGCCTTCCGGAAACGAGCCGGTGCGGTGGATAACCGTCGTCGGGACTGTCGGGGATGTGAGGCACATGGAGCTGGTGCGCGAGCCGGATGCTGAACTGTACCTTCCCTACCGGCAAATGGCCCCTGCCGGCATGAGCGTCGCGATCCGGACCGATCTCGAGCCGATGCATCTTGCGACGCTGCTGCGGAGGGCTGTTGCGTCCGTGGATTCACATCAGCCGATTTCGAACCTGCGCAGCATGGACCAGCTCATGTCCACCTCGATATCGTCGCGCCGACTTACGATGTTCCTCCTCGCGGCATTTGCCGCCGTGGCGCTCGTGCTCGCCGCCGTGGGCATTTACGGCGTGATCTCCTACTCGGTGACGCGGAGAACCCACGAGATCGGCATTCGCCTGGCTCTGGGGGCCCGCAGAGGGCATGTGCTGAAGATGGTTCTCGGGCGCGCACTGTTGTTGGTGGCGATCGGGGAAATCCTCGGCCTGGCCGCCGCCTTCGCGCTGCGCCGGGTGATCGGGACACAGCTGTACGTCGTGTCCTCCACTGACCCGCTGATTTTCACCCTGGTCCCCGCCGCCCTGACGGTGACAGCGATCCTGGCAGGCCTGATTCCGGCGCTTCGCGCGCTCCGCGTCGACCCCCTGATCGCCCTGCGACACGAGTAAAGACCTGCGAGCGCGCAACGGCCGCTTACCCGGTTCCTGCCTGCTTCGACAGTTCGCGCATGGCGCGGCCGACGGCTCTGAGGTTCGGCACGCGCATCTCCTCGTATTCACGGGAGACCACGATGCCGCCGGCGCCGGCTTCGATCGCCTTGAGGGTCGCCTCGTATATCTTTTCGGGATCTTCGGGCGGGCTTCCCGGCACGTTGAAGCCTATGCCGGAATAGACTCTTGTCTTGCCGTTGGCCGACGCCACACTTCTCCTGGTCTCCCGATAGACATAGTCCGGCGAGAAGCCGATGCGGGCGAGCCCGTCCACGTTCGGCTCCATATTCCTGTCGTAGCCGAAGAGGGCGTAGTAGAGCTCCAGCGACTGGTCCAGCGTCAACTCGCTCAGGATCGTCCGCCGGAATCGCTCGAGGTACCAGGACCGGATGCGTCCCCCGAGCACAGCATGGTAGAGAATGAGCTTGATAAAGTCCGAGTAGGGGGCCATCTCTTCGTAGCTCATCTCGGCGCGGTAGACGATATCCCAGCTCGACGGCTGGTGGTCGATGTGCCAGCCGACCTGCGCAGCTGGCTTGATGGCTTTGATCGTGTCATACATGCCCTTCATGACTTCCTCGCGCGACAGACGGTACTGGTACTGCCAGGCCAGGATCTCCGGGTACCGGATGATGTGACGCAGAAATACAGTGAACACGCCTTCTGCGGGTTTGGGATCTCCGGCCATCAATTTCCGCACATATTCGAAGAGCTTTCGGAAGCCTTCCCGTGCGCGCTCGGGATCGATGCCTTTGGCCTTTCCGCGCGCAATGCAGTGCTCGCAGAAGCAGGTTGGCGGCGTGTCGTTCCAGGGCAGGATGACATTCATGAGCGGTCCCATGCGCTCGGCTCCCCACTGGAACCCGTCCAGGTCATAGCTGCGGAACATGTCCTCGACGATGGCGGCCCACAGGTTCTTGTAGTCGGGATTCGTCCAGCAGCCCACGCGTGTGGGTTTGCCGTAGACGTCAACGGTGACCACGGATGCGAAGTTTTCAATCGAACTTCCGGAGCTTTCCAATACCCGCGCATACACCTTCATCCCCCGCCGCCGCGCCGGCTCGAGCATCTCTGCGAAAAGGTCGCGCTGCGCGTACTCGAGGCCCGGGTCCGGGGGCCGCACGCGCAGTCGGGTGTTGCGAAAATACTGATCATGGTGCCTGACCCAGACGGAAGGGAGCGGGTCGCGGTTGATGCGCGGCGGTTTTCCGTGATCGGTTGCCAGCGCTCCGGCCGGCTTGCGCAGGTCGCCGTGAAAAGAATGGCTGTAGGTCAACACGGCGTTGATGCCGGCGGTCTCCTGGATCAGGTCGAGACAGGGCTCGATTCCCTCATCAAGCATGGTGTGCGGCCCCATCTGGATGCCGTTGAAGATCGGGCCCGCGGCCGCCGGGACCGGGGCCTTGGGTGCCGCACCTGTTTGCTGCCGCGTTTGCGACTCCAAGGGCAGGGGCAGGCCCCCAGTGGCAGCGAACCCGAGAGCCACATTCCGCACGAAATCGCGCCGCCGCATCTGCGGTGCTGCTTGTGATTCAATTGTCTGTTTGGCCATGATCCCAACTCCCTTTCCCTGGATTCGATCATCGGTGCTCGATTTAAGCCGGCGTTCCGCGACTTGTCACGGAAAACGCCGACTCCGCAAATTATCATAAGCGGGCGGCGTCCAGAAGACCACCTTCCGATGCAAGGCGCCCTCGCCTCACAGCGGCCAATGAAGCGCACCGTATTGACTTGGCGTTATTGTTTAGCCAGCCTGAAGAAAGCTGCCACGAATTCCACGAATTATCACGAAAGCCGCGTGGTATGGCTCCCAAAGAGACCGGTTTTAAGACGTGACGGCCGGATTTCGGCCGGCCTACGGCGGATGAAACTATCATCCATTATTCCAATGGGCGGCCCGCAGCTTCAAAAGAAGTCACTCAAGCCGCCGGTCACGGGCGCGGCGCCCGGACCGGTTCGAGGTTGCGCGCGGACAGCAGCTTGTTGAAGTCGGGAATGTCCGCCTTCGAGATGGAATCCAGGCGCTCAAGCTGGGCGTCCAATCTTGTCGAGAGATCCCGGAAAACGTCGTAGGACTGGTCGGTCGGCCGCGAGTCGGCGCTCTGCACCACTCCCAGGAGCGCTGCCAGCTTGTTGTTCAGTTTGATGGGAAAGTTGAGGGGGTCCTGGCTGCTCTGGTTCCGGTACTGGTAGATCTCGCCCTCGATGTCGGTCAGCCGCTGCCGGAGCGCCTCGCCGCCGGCGATCACCGCCTCATCCTTCGACTTGTCGAGCTTGGCCAGCCGCTCGCCGATCTGCTCCTTTAACGCGCGCATGCGCACCACCGCCTCGTTGGCACGGCTGAGCCGGTCGCGGATCTGCAGCGACAGCTTGAACTGCTCCTGGAGGTCGGCGTCGGTGATTTGTGTCAGCTTCGGATTCCTGGTGACGGCGAACGACCGCGACTGTACCCCGCTCGCCGCCGTCAGCCTGACCTGATAGGCGCCGGGCGGTGCGATAGGCCCGCGGAGGCTGGCCGCCCACAGGATCATCCCCGGAAAACCGGCGGCGTCGGGGTAGCGCATGTCCCAGGTGATCCGGTTCATGCCGGCCCTGGCGTTGATGTGCGATTGCCCGGCGCCGCGCGCGCCTTCCTCTGCTGCTCCGCCCGCCTGCTCCTGAGGCTTCCGCGTTTCGGCAGTCGCGAAAGTACGCACGATGTTTCCCCGGGCATCCAGGATGTCGAGGGTCACTTTTTCGGCCGGCTGCTTCAGGTAGAAGTCGATCGTGGCGCCCGGATTTACAGAGCGCATGACATCCGCCGGATCGAACAGGAACATTTCCGACTGCGATACGGCCGGCGTCAGCTGCCGCAGCACGCTGATATTGGCAAGCACGTACATCGAGCGGCCGTGCGTCGCGATCACCAGGTCATCATCCTTGACCACAAGGTCGTGGACCGGAGTCGCCGGCAGGTCCAGTGCGAGGGATTGCCAGCGGGCGCCGTTGTCGAACGACACGTGGATGCCGTGCTCGGTGCCGGCAAAGAGCAGCCCCGGCCGTTTAGGGTCCTCGCGGATGGCGCGGGCAAAATCGCGCGTCCCGATGCCGTCCACGATCTTCGTCCAGGTCCGGCCGTAATCATCGGTCCGGTACAGATAGGGGCGCCAATCGTCCTGCTGATAGCGGTTCGCCGCCAGGTATGCCGTGTCCGGCCGGTGCGGCGATGCTTCGATGAGACTGATGCGCGCGAAGCCGGGCAGATCGGGGGGCGTCACCCGCTGCCAGTTCTTTCCGCCGTCGCGCGTGATCGAAACGATCCCGTCATCCGAGCCGGTCCAGATCGTGTTCGGATCTCTCGGCGACGGCGCGATCGTGAAGATTGTGGCGTAGGTCTCGACGCCGGTCTGATCGAGCGTGATGGGGCCGCCGGAAGGCCCCATGGTCTTCGGATCGGCGCGGGTGAGGTCGGGGCTGATGCGCTCCCAGTTCTGGCCCTCGCCGGTCGTGCGCCAGAGGTGCTGCGAGCCGACATAGAGCACGCGCGGATCGGCCTGCGAAAAGACAATCGGGAACGTCCACTGGAAGCGCTCCCGGATGTCCTTCGAAGAGTGGCCCATCGGGTTTTCGGGCCAGATATTGATCTGGCGCATTTGGCCGGTGGCACGATCGTAGCGCGTGAGCATCCCGCCGTAGCTCCCGGCGTAGAAGATGTCGGGGTTGCGCGGGTCGGGCGCGATGTAGCCGCTCTCGCCGCCACCGATCTGGTAGAATTCGTCGCCGCTGGCGTTGCTCGGCATGCAGGCCGTGCTGTTGTCCTGCTGGGCGCCGCACGCGTGATACGGTATGTGGGCCGTCGTGGCGACGTGGTAGAGCTGCGCCGTCGGATAGCGCTGCCCCGTCCAGGTCTGCCCGCCGTTGACGGATACGTTCGCGCCCCCGTCGTTTCCGTTGATCATCCGCGACGGATCTTCGGGCGCGATCCACAGGTCGTGGTTGTCGCCGTGAGGCGGGCGCAGGGTCGTGTAGGTCTTGCCGCCGTCGTCCGACCGATAGAGGCCCGTGTTCAGGACATAAACGCGGTCCCGGCTCCGGGGATCCGCGTAGATCCGGGTGTAGTAGAACGCGCGCTGGCGGAAGCGCCGCTCGTCGTTCACTTTGATCCACGTCGCGCCGGCATCATCCGACTGAAAGACGCCGCCGTCTTCGGCCTCGACGATCGCCCACACGCGGTTGCTGTCGGCACCCGACACGGCGATTCCGCTCTTGCCGATCAGGCCTGCGGGAAGCCCGGGATTACGCGTGATTTCCGTCCAATGGTCGCCGCCGTCGGTGGACTTGAACAGGCCGCTCCCCGGCCCTCCGCTGGAGAGCGAGTGGGGCGTGCGGAACACTTCCCAGGTGGTGGCGAAAAGCACCTCCGGATGCATCGGATCCAGGCAGAGATCGACGGCTCCCGCGCGCTCGCCGCGATAAAGCACCTTTTCCCAGGTCTTGCCGCCGTCGCGCGAACGGAAAACCCCGCGTTCCGGATTTTGGCCGAAGGGGTGGCCGAGGGCGGCCACGTAAACGGTGTCGGGATCGGTCGGGTGGATGCGGATGCGGCCGATCGCCTGGGTGTCGGCCAGGCCGCCCGGCGCCCACGTCCCGCCGCCGTCGGTCGACTTGTAGAGGCCGTCCCCCTGGATGATGTTGCCGCGCAGTTGGACCTCGCCGGTACCGATGAACACAATGTCGGGATTCGATTCCGAGACGGCGACGGCGCCGACCGAAGAAGTCTTGATCGACCTGTCGGTCACAGGCCACCACGTGGTGCCCCCGTCGGACGTCTTCCACAGGCCGCCACCCGTCGCCCCAAAATAATACTCGAGGGGCCTGCTGGTGCTGCCGGCGACGCCGATCGATCGCCCTCCACGAATCGGCCCGATGTTGCGCCACCGCAGGCCGCTGAAGAACTGCTGGCCGTAGGAAGCTTCCGACTGGGCCATGCCGGGAATGCCGGGCTCCAGAAGCGCAAGGACTCCGGCAAACGTCAAGAACACATGAAGAAAATACGAGGCGCGTTTCATAGTGATCTCCTGGGCTTTACGACAAGCCTACCCGACCGGCAAGTTGCAGGTCAAGGCGTCAGTGGTTCGAGATCCTGCCCGGCAGGAGGCACCCGGGATTCTCTGTCTGCCCGATCTTGAACCACTCGAACAAAAATGCAACTTTGTCCTTCAGCGGCCCGGTGGAATTGACTGCACCGTCGACTGGTCAGTATAATCTGACCAGTTAATTGAGCGCAGCCAGGTCGGAGGTCCTCAACGCGGACCATCGCGCCATCACGCGGTCCGCACTCCGCAGCACCGCGGCTGCCGCAGCCGCCGTGTTGGCCGTCGGGGAAACATCGGCCGCCTGCATCGAGTTCATCAGCCCGCCGAGCGACGCGCCAACGGCCCGGAGCGTGTCCGCGGCCGCGGCCTGCGCACCGCCGCGGGCGGCCTCTGATGCAAGTTCTTAAAGCAAGGGAGACTTCGCGGGAGTTCGGGCCTGAAACGAAGATTCCCCTGCAGGTTCTTTCCAACCTGCTGTGGGCCGCCGACGGTGCCAGCCGCGCCGACGGAAAACGCACGGCGCCTTCCGCGGTGAACTGGCAAAACATCGACATATACGTCGCAATGGCGGATGGCCTCTACCTGTGTGATGCCCCGCAACACGCACTGAAGCTCCTGCTCACGGAAGATGTCCGGGCTGCGACGGGCCAGCAGCCTTTCGTAAAGGCGGTCCCTCTGAATCTGGTCCACGTGGCGGACTTCGCCAGGGCAAAAACAGCTAAAGGCGTAAATCCCAATGCGGAAGTGTGGTCGGCCGCCGGAGCGGGCTTCATTAGCCAGAACGTGTATCTCTACTGCGCGTCGGAGGGCCTGGCCACCGTCGTACGCGGCCTGTTCGACCAGGCTGCGCTGGGCAAAGTGCTGAATCTGCGCCCGGATCAGAAGATCATCCTCACGCAGTCCGTCGGATACCCGAGAAAAAAGTGAAGGCCATGGGTGCCAGGCTGCTATGTCCCTGCTGAGGCAGAAGGGACACGGTAGCCTGTCACCGTTCCTCTTCCCGTCCCACTCCACAAAAAGCCGCGATCATCAGGCGCCAACGTGTGACAGTTGCTGCAGGGCGGTCTGGAGCTGGGCGTTGAAGTGGCGTGCAGACCGCGGGCGCTGCAATCCATCGACGGCCAGGGAGCGTCTGAAAAACTGTTGGAGCTGCGGGGGCAATGCCGGAGCATTGTCTTCGAGCGGCGGGAAACGATCCTCGACCACCATGCTTCCCCAGGCCGTCAACGTACCGAACGGATGAACGCCCGTGAGCATCTCAAATGCCATGACGGCCAGCGCCCATATATCCCAACTCTCCATCGGGGTGCCGCCCCGGATCCGCTCCGGGGACATGTAGGGAAGCGTCCCGATGAGCAGGCCATGCGCGGTGCTCGGTATGCCCTCCATCCCCTCCATCCCTGTGTCGTGCGTCAGCAGTTTCGCCAGGCCGAAATCCAGGACTTTTGCCACTTCTGCCGACCCTGACCGGCTCAGAAAGATGTTCTCCGGCTTAAGATCCCGGTGCAGCAGCCGGCGGTCGTGAGCCGCCTCGATCGCCGAGCTGACACCGCTCAGGATCTCCAGCACCCGATTCGGTTCCAGCCGCCCGCATCGGACCAGTTCCTGCCGCAGACTGCACCCGCCCAGCAGTTCCATGACCAGGTAGGCCCGGTTGTCCTCCGCCACACCGAAATCATGTACGGTGACGACATTCTGGTGAACGAATCCGGCTGCGGCTTTGGCTTCCCACCGGAATCGGGCCAGAGCATCCGTGCCGGGCATCAGCTCCGGACGAATCACCTTCACTGCCACGAGCCGCTGCAGTTCCGCGTCGCGCGCCTGATAGACCGTTCCCATGCCGCCACGGCCCAGTCGCCGCTCGAACCGATAACGCTGCGCAAGCGTCAACGAGAAGGGCGAGGTCGACAGCCCGCCGCCGTCCGTTTCTCAGTATGCGACGCCTGAATCATAACAACTACCGCACTCAGGGCATTCTCCAAACCCGACCGAGGGAGGCGCAGCCGCCTTTGACCGCTCCAAAAGCAGCGCGAGACTCCCCGCAATCACAGAGAGGATTTCCCGGTCCTCCTGAGAATAAGGCTCCTCGGACCGTTTGGCACCAAGCACCAGTATTGCCTCCGGCCCAGTCCCGCCAAGCGTGAGCGGGAAAAACCACTCCGCCCCAGTCTTTTGCAGGCACTCGACTTCCTCACGGGGCAGTTCCTGGTGCAGCCGACCAGGCTGACTCTG